>Ga0102924_1000365_pt1 | contig 56443 bp, 49 predicted proteins | sample PaiPotPPM11metaG_FD_80116 | JGI IMG/M metagenome (GOLD analysis project Ga0102924, IMG submission 80116) | Iron sulfur acid spring bacterial and archeal communities from Banff, Canada, to study Microbial Dark Matter (Phase II) - Paint Pots PPM... ... | reverse complement strand
GAAATCGTTGACGCGGATCGCGAGCGACATGATGTCGTCGATCTCCTGCGGCGTCGCCCAGCCGAACGCGGTGATGTGCTCTTCCGACACCATCGGATCGTTGAGCTGGTCGTTCTTGTAATAGAACTCGATGATCGAGCGCGGCAGTTGCGTGCCTTCCTCGATGCCCAGCCGCTGCGACAACGAACCCGCCGCGATATTCCGCACCACGACTTCGAGCGGAATGATCTCGACTTCGCGGATCAATTGCTCGCGCATATTGAGGCGGCGGATGAAGTGCGTCGGCACGCCGATGTCGTTGAGATGCTGGAAGACGTATTCGGAGATCCGGTTGTTGAGGACTCCCTTGCCTTCGATCACCTCATGCTTTTTGGCGTTGAAGGCGGTCGCGTCGTCCTTGAAATGCTGAATCAGCGTTCCGGGCTCGGGCCCTTCGTAAAGGACCTTCGCCTTGCCTTCATATATTCGGCGACGGCGGCTCATTGGAGTGTACCGGGGTTTTGTAAAATCCATGGGAATGCCGTGGCTCCATTTTAGATGTCGAGATCCGCGGCGGCGGCAAAAGGCTCGCTATCAACGATGCGCGACTCAACTCGGCGACCCCTCCGCAACACAAAAGCTAGCCGAAGGTGATGCGGAGTACAATCGGCATAGACCCGCACGCGCACAATCGCAACGACGATCTGCGGGGCCCATGTGGACCCCATGTGGACCCCATGTGGGCGCCGGGACGGTTGCCTTGACGGGTCACCCCCGTTATGCAAGGCGGCAATTGGTTTGCACTGCAATTTGATCTATTCCACCACCTGTTCCACGCAGAAAAGGCGAAAGCCATGACCACGTTCGACAGGCGCGAAGAAGCGTTCGAAAAGCAATTCGCGCATGATGAGGAACTCAAGTTCAAGGCGACGGCGCGCCGCAACAAGATGTTGGGCCTGTGGGCCGCGGAAAAGCTCGGCCTTTCCGGCGCCGAAGCGGACAGCTACGCGCTCTCCGTCGTGATGTTCGACTTCGAGGACACACGCGACCATGATGTGGCGCACAAGATCCGCAAGGATTTCGACGCCAAGGGCGTCGCGCAATCCGATCACCAGATCGGCCGGACGATGACGGAACTGATGGCGAAGGCCATCGCCGACGTCAAAGCCGGCCGATAGCGGAAGTTTCGACAGCCCAAGTTTCGACAGAAAAATTTTAGGGAGATTGTCATGACCATTCCCAATTTCACCCTCGCCAAGCGCCTGCATGCCGGAGAGACGGTGTATTCCGGCTGGTGCGGCCTGCCCTATCCGATCATTGCCGAGACGCTCGCGCGCGACGGTTTCGCTGCGGTGACCATCGAAAGCCAGCACGGCCTGTGGGACGTCGGCGGCATTCTCAATGGCATCGCTGCGGTCCGCCAGGGCGGCTCGGCGCCGATCGTGCGCGTTCCGCTTGGCGATTTTGCCTTGGTGAGCCGCGCGCTCGACTTCGGCGCCGAAGGCATCATCGCGCCGATGATCAATACGCCGGCCGATGCGCGTGCATTTGCCGCGGCGGCTAAATTCCCGCCGATGGGGGAACGGAGCTGGGGTCCGCACCGCGCCATGACGCTCGGCGGCGTGTCCGAAATGTCGACCTATTTGCGCGAGGCCAACGACAACGTCATTACGCTCGCCATGATCGAGACCCGCACGGCGCTGCAGAACTTCGACGCCATCATCGGCACGCCCGGCATCGACGGCTTCTTCCTCGGTCCCTCCGACCTGTCGATCGCGCTGTCGGACGGCAAGAACGTCGATCCGCTGTCGAAGGAAGTCGAAGGCCATCTCGACACCATGATCGCGGGCGCGCAGCGGGCGAAGAAAATTCCCGGCGCCTATTGTCATTCGGCCGAACGCGCCGCAGAGCTTGCCAAGCGCGGCGTGAAATTCCTTGCGGTCTCGAGCGACCTGTCGATGCTGCGCGCCGGCGCGGCGGCGGCGCTCAAGGCGCTCAAAGGCTAGAGCGCAATCGCTTCACATGCGATTAAGACGCGCCGGGGAGCATGCGCGTCAGCGTGCGGTCGCGCCACATATGATGATGCACGATCGCGGCGCAGGCGTGAAATCCGGCAAGGATCAGTAACGAGTTCGCCAGATAGGCGTGCAATGTCAGCATTGTTCTCGCAACCGCGCGATCGGCGGGCCATGGCGAGACAAAGTCGTAGATGCCCAAGAGCGGCAGATCGTGGCCGCGCTTAAGTTGGACGATGATGCCGAGAAAAGGCACCGCCACAAGCAGCACATAAAGCGTGACATGACTGACCTTGGCGGCCATCTCCACAAGCTTGCCGAAAGGCGTGGCTTCCGGGGGCGGCGGTGGATTGGCGAACCGCCAGACGAGACGGACGACGAGCAATACGAACACGCACTGTCCGAGCGTCATATGCATCAGAAAGCCGAAGTCGCGAGACGTGCCTTTCGGCAAAGCATCGCCAAACTGGCCGAGAAGCCAGCCGGCGATCACCAACAGCGCGGTGAGCCAATGCACGGTTTGCGGGATCGCGCCATACCGCGATTTCGAATTTTGCAGTTGCATGCTTTGACACCTTGATACACGACAGCACGGACACACGGCAGTACGGACACACGGCAGTACAGACACACGGCAGCACGAACGAGCTGAGCGGCGATATTCTTTTGAACTATAAGAATTCTAAATCAGGCGATTGTTCGACCGATGCGCTCGAGCGTCGCCGCCATGCCAGACTCAATGTCCGTGGCAAGGACTTCCAGAATTCGATAGCCGCGCTCCTTGAGCCACGCGTGTTTCTCGGCGCGCGATCGCGCAGCGGCGTCACTTTCGGCCGCCGGCACAAGTTCGATCACGAGCCGGAGCGGAAACGAGACGAAGTCGCAGATGTGCTGGCCGATCGGCGTTTGCCGTTTGAAGCCGCGGCCGGCGAAGCGGCGGTCGTTGGTGAGTGCTTGCCACAATAGCCGCTCGGCCTCGGTCGGGTTGCGGCGCAGAAGCCGCGCCAGCCCGCGCACCGGGCTGCGCTCCTTCGGCATGCGGCCGCCGCCCTGCTCGGCCAACAATTCGCGCAGCATCTCGGCCTCCGCGCCGTCGAGCACGCCGCCGCGCGCCGGGCCCTTGCGCCCTTCCGCGATCGACATGATGACGCCGTGCAGTGTCTGGATGTCCTGCTGCGTCGGCGCCATGCGCGAAAAAATATTGCGCAGATTGATCTGCATGGTCTCGCGTTTGTCCGGCGGCCGGAAGAACTCGACCTTTTCCAGCTCGCGTTCGAGCGCGGCAAAGAAGGCAAGAAGCTGCTGCTTGGGCGCCGGCGGCGATTTCTCCGGCATCCCGAACGGCAGTTTCGCGCCTGTGGCGCGCATGAACCACTCATAGGCCACGATGACGATGGCCTGCGCCAGATTGAGCGAGGCAAAAGCCGGATTGACCGGCAAAGTGAGGATGCGGTCGGCGAGCCCGACCTCGTCGTTTTCGAGCCCGTTGCGCTCGCGGCCGAACACGATCGCGACCGTTTCTCCGGCGGCAATGCGCGGCGCGATCTGCGCCGCCGCCGCGGCCGGCCCGACGACCGGCTTGGCCTGGTCGTGGGCGCGGGCGGTCGCGGCAAGAACGAAGGTGCAATCGGCAACGGCTGCTTCGAGCGTGTCGTAGAGTTGCGCGCCGTCGAGAATGCGGTCGGCTCCGGCCGCCATCATCTGCGCCTTGTCGCTGGGCCAGCCTTGCCGCGGCTTGACCAGGCGCAGGTGCGACAGGCCGAAATTCGCCATGGCGCGGGCGGCGGCGCCGATATTCTCGCCAAGTTGCGGCTCGACCAGGACGACCACAGGTCCCGGCTGCTCGATCCAATTCTTGGTCTTGTCGGTGCCTGAACCCGGCATTGGTCCTCCGCGAAAGTCGCGCGAAATGGGTATATCGGAAGGTTTTCCCAAAAGGCAGCGTAATGCCCGCAAACGCAGCTTTCTCGGCCGCGCGACGGGTGCTATAGCGACGGCCGCCGGAACCGCGGGGGCGGCTCATCCGCGCACCCTCCCCGCCGCGACCCTCATCCAGTCGGCGCTACAACGGTCTTAACGAAGGACTCTCTTCACATGGCAAAAATCAAAGTCGCCAATCCGGTCGTCGAGATGGACGGGGACGAGATGACCCGGATCATCTGGCAATACATCAAAGACAAGCTGATCTTTCCCTATCTCGACATCGACCTGATGTATTTCGATCTCGGCATGCAGAAGCGCGATGAGACGCGCGACCAGATCACCATCGATGCGGCCGAAGCGACCAGGAAAGTCGGCGTCGCGGTGAAATGCGCCACCATCACGCCGGACGAAGCCCGTGTGAAGGAATTCAACCTGCATGACATGTATCGCTCGCCGAACGGCACCATCCGCAACATTTTGGGCGGCGTGATCTTCCGCGAGCCGATCCTCTGCAAGAACGTGCCGCGCCTCGTGCCGGGCTGGACCAAGCCGATCATCATCGGCCGCCACGCTTACGGCGACCAATATCGCGCGACCGACTTCAAGGTGCCCGGCAAGGGCAAGCTGTTCCTCACTTTCGTCGGCGACGACGGCAAGGAGATCAAGCGCGAGGTGTTCCAGTTCCCGGCCAGCGGCGTCGCCATGGCGATGTACAACCTCGACGACTCGATCCGCGATTTCGCCCGCGCCTCGATGAACTACGCCTATACTCGCGGCTATCCGTTGTACCTGTCGACCAAGAACACCATCGTCAAAGTCTATGACGGCCGCTTCAAGGACATTTTCCAGGACGTGTTCGACAAAGAGTTCAAGGACAAGTTCGCCGAGAAGAAGCTCACCTACGAGCACCGGCTGATCGACGACATGGTGGCAGCAGCCCTGAAATGGTCGGGCGGCTATGTCTGGGCCTGCAAGAACTACGACGGCGACGTGCAATCCGACACCGTGGCGCAAGGCTACGGTTCGCTCGGCCTGATGACGTCGGTGCTGACGACGCCGGACGGCAAAGTCGTCGAAGCCGAAGCCGCCCACGGCACGGTGACGCGTCACTTCCGCGAACACGAGAAGGGCCGCGAGACCTCGACCAATTCCATCGCTTCGATCTTCGCTTGGACACGCGGGCTCTCGCACCGCGCCAAGCTCGACAACAATGCCGAATTGGCGAAGTTCGCATCGACCCTGGAAAAGGTCACCGTCGGCACCGTCGAAGAGGGCTTCATGACCAAGGACCTGGCGCTCTTGATCGGTCCCGATCAGAAGTGGCTCACCACCACCGGCTTCCTCGACAAGATCGACGCCAACCTGAAAGCGGCGATGGCCTAGTAACTTTTCCCCGGCGCGGCGCGGCACCAAAAGCGCGTTCACGCGCGTCTTCGACGCGCTTTGGTGGTGCGCTGTAGACCCGGGATCGTCACAAACTCCGTGCCGTCCTAGTACCCACTTTCGCAAATCTGTGACTCAGGGGCAGTGGAGAAATGACGAGTCATTTGAGTCACATAGCGGGACGTTCGACCCGTGGCGATTTGTGATTCTGGGTACTAGATACTGATCTGGAAAAGCGAAAGCTGCTGCTCCGAACCGATCAAGCTGCCATAAAACACCGCGCAGGCTGACGAATTCCGCTTTGCCGCGCGGGTGGCAATCGGACTTCCAAAGACCTATCTAGCGAGCATCGGTGCAAGCGCGGCAGCGGCCAATGAGAGCCGCCATGAGAGCGGCAATGGGCAAGCTCGGCAGCAAGATCGGAACGGTCGCTCTTGTCACGACATTGCTCGGCTTCCTCGCCGCGTCGATGTGGTTTGCAGTGCACGCATGGATGCCGGTCGAGGGGCCGCCCATGCCGACCACCGGTTATGTCGCGATGACGCTGGGCGTCGTCTTCTCGATTGCGGTCGGAAGCGGGCTGATGGGCCTGATCTTCTATTCAAGCCGCCACGGCTACGATGAGCCATCCTATGAAGAGGCGCGCCACGAGGAGCCGCGCCAAGCGAATAACAATGGCCAGCGAACCGACGGGCCAGCGGCGCGTTGAACGCGTGCGCGTGTTTGTCTAGCTTACTCGTCCAATCTTCGTCCAACTTGGCGTCACGTCCAAATCCATTCACCACCGGCGCAATGAGGGAGATCACCATGACGCGAACCATTCGGCTGCAGAGCGACAGCAACGCCCACGACCGCCCCTGGCGGGTCGCGGTCGAGCAAGGCTTCTTTGCCGCGGAGGGACTCGACGTCGAATATTTCGAGGACAATCCGAAAGGCGCCGCCGGACGCGTCGAGGATTTTTCCAAGCGCTGGAAGGAGCAGCAATTGCAAAGCGGCGCGCTCGAAGTCTATCCGGTCTGCGAATGGGGCGCGATCGAGCGCGTGCAGGCGCTCGGCGGCGGCAAGATCATCGGGCTCGACACCACCGTGCGCACCGGCGCGCTGATGGTGAGCAAGGAGTCCAAAATCCAATCCTTGAGCGAATTGCGCAAAGTACCGATTGCAGTGACCTGGCACGCCGGCACGTTCTATGCCGCGATCGAAGTGCTCGAAGCAGCCGGTGTGCCGTTCGAAGACATCACACTCGTTCATGCCAACGACCGGCTCGACGCACTCTTGAGCGGCACGACACAAGCGGCGGCGCTGATGGAGCCGCTGGTCAGCCGCGCGCTGGCCAAGGGCGCGCGCAAGATCGCCGATCTGCGCTGGCGCGGCGGCATCGTCGCCGGCAATGACATCGACGACGAAACGGCGGGCAAGCTGCGCCGCGCGCTCAATCGCGCCATCGCCTGGCTGCGCGAGAACGAAGACCGTTCCCGCCAGCAGGTGCTGCGCGATCTCGCGCCCGAGCAGCGCGAAACCGGGCTGATGCCTGAACTCGTCGGCGTCAAAAATTATCAGGCGAGCGAATTTCAGGAGAAGGTCGACTGGATGCTCGACCGCGGCTTCCTCAAGGAAGCGCCGGACTACAGCGAGGTCGTGCGCAGCAAGTAGAGCCGCCGCGTGTGCCGGCCCGTCGCGGGCCGCTGGTGCCGGAAAAGCAAAGCCCCCGGCGGGGAAAGTCACCGGGGGCCATGCTCGCTCTAGCCAACATCGGGAAGCTGAAGATGGTGAAAGACTTCCCGCTGCCGGCTGAACGTTCTTAGACCACATAATTGCGGCAGGAACTTGTGCGCCGCAACCCATTTTGCGATCAACAGGTCGTTATTTGCTGCGTCGTTTGCCGCAAATATGACACGCCGGGCCGCCGCAGGGCTTGCCGCATAAATTTCAAATAAACACGGACGGCTCATTACGAAGATTTGTACGCGGCGCATGCCCAGAACAGTGGCATCCGGCGCGAAAAAGATGGCCTGCGCACAGCGCCCGCCCTATGGTCCGGCGCGATCGAAAAGCGGCGTTTCGGTGCAACTCAACCCTGAACAAGTGAATCCGAAACTTGATGACGCAAGACTTGATGCCGCAAGACTTGATGCCGAAAGACGGGATGCCGAAAGACCGGCCGCGAGGTTTTTGAGACCCGTGAGCGCAACAACCACAAGCACGGCCACAAGGCTTGAGCCTTCAAGGCTTGAGACACCAAGGCTTGGCGCCGCAAGGCCCGCGAACGCGAGGTTTGCGGCGCTGCGCCGCGAATTGCGCGGCATCGCCGTGTCGCTCTTGCTGGTTCTGGCGATGACGCTGGTGGCGCTGTTCCTGCGCCACTATCTCGGCATCCTGCGCGGCGCGGTGCTTTATCTCGTGCCGGTAATGATCGCCGGCTATCAATATGGCGTCATTCCGGCGCTGGCGTCGGCGGTCGCCGGCGTGCTGATGTCCGGTTACGTCTATTTCGCGCAGCTCTACAGATTCAAAGTCGCCGAGCCGCAGGAAATCCTCAATCTCGTCCTGTTCATGGTCGTCGCAGTCTTTGTGTCGCACCTCGCCAATCAGGCCAAGCGCCACACCACGATCGCCCGCAAGCGCGAACGCGAGATGACTGATCTCTATGCCTTTTCGCGGCGGCTTGCGGCCGCGCCCAGCGCCGCCGACATTTTTATCGCCATTCAGGATCACCTCGCCATTCTGGTGCAGCGCAAAGTGGTGCTGCTTGGCGCCTCGGAGACCGGCGCGACCGAGACCGTGCCCGAGCGCGTCCGCGACGAGGTCAAGCGCGTCGAGCAGGAAGAGTGCGGCGAGCGCACCATCGATGACGGCAACGGCAATCTCTGGCTGGTGCGCCGGGTGTCGCCGAAGACGCCCGATTTCGGCAGCGTCGCCGTCGATCTCGGCGCCGTCTCCGGCGCAGCTCTCGCCGACATGCGCCAGCGTATCGACGACGCGCTCGCCGACGCCGCCGCCACGCTTGAGCGCCTCGACGTCGCGCGCGCGCTCAACGAAGCGAAGATGCGCTCGGAAAGCGAGCTGTTGCGCGAGGCGCTGATCGGCTCGGTGTCGCATGAATTGCGCACTCCGCTTGCTTCCATCCTCGGCGCCGCCACCATCCTGTCGAACGCGCCGGTGCTGATGCGCGACGCGCGCCTGCACGCGCTCACCGGCGTGCTGCGCGACGAAGCCGAACGCCTCAACAACGACATCCAGAACCTGCTCGATGCGACGACGATTTCGAGCCAGCAGGTGCGGCCGAAATTGCAGTGGATCGAGCCGGTCGACATCGTCAATGCCGCGGTCGAGCACAGAAAGCGGCGGCTCGCCGGCCATCCGGTGACGCTCGATCTCGATTCGAACTTGCCGATCGTGCGCGCCGACCCGACGCAGGTCGAACAGGCGCTGGTGCAGATTCTCGACAATGCCGCGAAATATTCGACCGAAGGCGCGCCGATCCGCGTCGCCGCGCGGCCGAACGGCCACGCCGTCGTGCTCTCGGTCCACGACAGCGGCGCGGGCCTCACCGGCGAAGAGAAACGCCAGGTCGGCGGGCGCTTCTTCCGCGGGCCGCGCCACGCCGCGACCACCTCCGGCTCCGGGCTCGGGCTTTGGATCGCGCACGCCTTCATTTCGGCGAACGGCGGCAAGGTCGAAGTCGAGAGCGAAGGCGTCGACCGCGGCACCACGGTTTCAATCTATCTGCCGTCATCGGGCGAGACGGCGCCAATGGAGGTTACGGCTGATGAATGAGATTCCGTCCCGCGTGCTGGTGGTCGACGACGAAGTTCAGATCCGGCGGTTTTTGCGCACCGGCTTCGAGCTCGACGGTTTTGCGGTCCAGGAGGCCGAGACCGGCGCGGAGGCCCTGCGCGCGGCAACGCTCAAGCCGTCCGACCTCGTCATCCTCGATCTCGGCCTGCCCGACATGGATGGCGCCGACGTGCTCGAACGGCTGCGGGCCTGGTCCACCGTGCCGCTGATCGTCCTCTCGGTGCGCGCCAATGAAGCGGAGAAGGTGCGGCTCCTCGAGCTCGGCGCCGACGATTATGTTGTCAAACCGTTCGGCATGGCGGAACTGTTGGCGCGCGCGCATTCGGCGATGCGCCGGCAATTGCGCGCCTCACGCGGCGAGCCCGTGGTCAAGTTCGGCCCGCTCGCGATCGATTTCGCCGCGCGCGCGGTGTTCATCAGCGACCAGCGCGTCACGCTCACGCCCAAGGAATACCGGCTCTTACAAATCCTGGCGCAGCATTCCGGCAATGTTGTCACCCACCAGTTCCTGCTGCGCGAAGTGTGGGGCAACGAGCACATCGACGACACCCATTACCTGCGCATTTTCGTGCGCAAGCTGCGCCGCAAGATCGAGACCGACCCGACCCAGCCGAACATTCTCCTGACCGAACTCGGCGTCGGCTACCGGCTCATCATGTCCGATCCGCCGGCAAACGCCCCGACGCCGCCGGTGGTCACCGCAAGCGCCGGCGCGCAGGGGGGGCCCGAAGGGGGAGCAGCGGCCGCCAAAAGCGGCCCCCAGTAACGCTCCTGTGTGGCAATGCCCGCTCTTGCAAACGAAGAACTGCGAACGAAGAACGCCATTCGCGGCGAGAATTTATGGAACTTTGTTCCATAATCTAAGCACTTATAAATATTTGAGAATTCTTCGCGGCCGGCCGCGGGGTGGCGATATTGCGGCAAATTAGAGGCATTTATCAACGGGATTTGAACTTTTTGTGCTTAGAACCCTTACCCAGTTCGAAACGACTAATCGGGGTGCGGGCACAAACGCCCGCTTGCTTCTTTCGCGTCAATCAATCAGCGGGATATTCACCCGCAAACAGGGACGGCCGCTATGACCGATTTGAGAAAGCTCCTTGGCATGAATGTCAGGCTTGGCATGAATGTCAGGATGGGCGCCTTCGGTGCGCTCATTGCCGCCAGCACCACTTTAGCCTCGACGTCGGGCTTCGCCTTGCCGCGTTACGATGGCTTGTGGAGCGTGTCGATCGTCACCGAAAAGGGCGACTGCGACCGCGGCTATCGCTATCCGATCCGCATTTCCAACGGCCAGCTCGCCAATGCCGGCGACACCGCGTTCAACATCTCCGGCAAGGTCGCGCAGACCGGAGCCATCACCGTGACGGTGGCGGCGGCCGGCAAGAGCGCCACGGGCTCGGGCCGCCTCGCTGGCGATATGGGCGGCGGACATTGGACCGGCGGCGCCTGTTCCGGCTCCTGGACTGCCGAGCGCCGCGGCGCGTAAGCGGCTTTCCTAGACGCTTTTCCCGGACGCGGTGCAGCGCGAAAGCGGTGCACCGCCGATCCGGGATCGTCCCAAGCTCAATATTTGCGAAGGTCCCGATTTGCGAAGGTCCCGATTTGCGAAGGTCCCAGGTCTGCAGCGCAGCATGACATGCTGCGCCGCGCCCGGGAAACGCAAACTACACTACGCTACGCTCACCCTTCGGCCGCCTCTTCGTCATCGTCGGCCTCGGGCTTGGCGTCTTCGCCCATGAGAATCTTCTCAGCGATCAGGCCGGCATTCTGCCGGACCGCCGCCTCAATTTTTGCCGCGATATCGGGATTGGCCTTAAGGAAGGTTTTGGCGTTCTCGCGGCCCTGGCCGATGCGCTGGCTGTCGTAGGAGAACCAGGAGCCGGATTTTTCAACCACGCCGGCTTTGACGCCGAGATCGACCAATTCGCCCACTTTCGAGACGCCCTCGCCGTACATGATGTCGAACTCGACCTGCTTGAACGGCGGCGCCAGCTTGTTCTTGACCACTTTGACGCGGGTCTGATTGCCGACCACCTCCTCGCGCTCCTTGATGGCGCCGATGCGGCGGATATCGAGCCGCACCGAAGCGTAGAATTTGAGCGCGTGGCCGCCGGTCGTGGTTTCCGGCGAGCCGTACATGACGCCGATCTTCATGCGGATCTGATTGATGAAGATCACCATCGTATTGGAACGGTTGATCGAGGCGGTGAGCTTGCGCAGCGCCTGGCTCATTAATCGCGCTTGAAGTCCGGGCATGCTGTCGCCCATTTCGCCTTCGAGCTCGGCGCGCGGCACCAGTGCCGCGACCGAATCGATGACCAGCACATCGACCGCGCCGGAGCGCACCAGCGTGTCGGCGATTTCGAGCGCCTGCTCGCCGGCATCGGGCTGCGAGATCAGAAGGTCGTCGACATTAACGCCGAGCTTGCGCGCATAGATCGGATCGAGCGCGTGTTCGGCATCGATGAAGGCGCAGATGCCGCCGTTCTTCTGCGCCTCGGCGAGAACGTGCAGCGCCAGCGTGGTTTTGCCCGAGGATTCCGGCCCATAAATTTCGACCACGCGGCCGCGCGGCAAGCCGCCGATGCCGAGCGCGATGTCAAGGCCGAGCGAGCCGGTGGACACCGTATCGATGTCCATCGAATGCATGTTCTTGCCGAGCCGCATGATCGAGCCCTTGCCGAAGCTGCGCTCGATCTGCGAGAGCGCGGCATCAAGAGCCTTCGTTTTATCCATGGACGATCCTTCGACGAGACGCAGCGCTGCACCGCTCATTGTCGTGCTCCTTATGGCCGGGATTCGGGAGCCGCGGAAGCGGCCGGCCCCTCTTCACACCCGGTTTTGGGCCCCTTCGGCCCCCCATCGGACCCCCTGGCCCGCTGGAAATCGGCTAAGGCAGCAATGTACATGATTTGTTCTAAGTTCGCAATATGTTCTTTTGTGGAATTGGCGCGTATATCCCTTGACGCCAAGTACCGGTTGGGGCCATGTTAGGCCCTATCCGGATGGAATGCCCGCGCGCCGGTTATCGGCGTGAATGCGCCATCCCCTATTTCATAGTGGATCGGGAGCGGGCGGTGGCGTTATTCGAGCGGTGCCGCGATAGCGTGGTCTTCGTCGGCGGAATTGAACCCTTCAGCCGAAGATTTGTTCCTATGGGAACAGGCTTCCTGGCTCTGGCACAGACAGACGAGTTCGGTTTTCAGCACATCGTCACGGCGCGGCACGTCCTCGACGACATTGCGGGCGATACCGTGTACGTCCGCATCAATAAGCGCCGCGGTGGTTCTGAGATCATACCCACGCCCAAGAGCGCATGGGTATTCGACGAGCGCGCCAAACCTTATCTCGATATAGCGGTCTGCCCTGTAAACATTCCGCAAGATGAATTTGAGATCGCACACGTCATCCTCGATACTGACGTGCCCGAATCCGGCGTTCCCTTGCCTTTTGGGCTTGGCGACGAGGTTTTCGTCATGGGGCTATTCACATCTCACCATGGCGAAGCCCACAACATTCCAGTCATGCGAGTCGGCACAATCTCCGCGATGATCGACGAACCAATCTTGACCGAATATGGCTTCATGTCCGGCTATCTTGTGGAGGTTAAATCGCTCGCTGGCCTAAGCGGATCGCCTGTTTTCTACCGACCCGGCAGATTGAGAACTGTGGGAAGCGCTTCATTAGTTGGCGTTATGCACGGGCATTTCTTGATTGAAAACCCAGAGGACGCTATTTCCGTTTCTGGCAAGGACAAAGCGACAGGTCAAATCAATACCGGTATCGGATTGGTCATTCCCTCTATCCTGGTGAACATCATTGTGAACGATCCAAAACTCAAAGCAGAACGCGAGCGACTATCGGCAGAAGCTAAGAGCAAGAGCAATGTTAAAGCGGATTCCGCCTACGGAACCGCTTTCTCCGGACACGTCCCTCCTGCCAGCGACGCGAACCCCAATCACCGAGCGGATTTCATGACTCTTGTAGACGCGGCAGCGCAAAAGCGTGAACAAGAAGATTGAACATAGACCAGTGCGAGTGCCGCATGTTGCGGCGATAGCTAAACTCACTGACGTATTTCCAAGCGTGCTTGCTCGAAATGTGAACGTGCGTGCCTTTGATGGCGCGTTTTAGCAGCGACCAATGGCCCTCGATTGAGTTCGTGTGGTGGATGCCGCGCACGTATTCCTCGGCAGAATGATTGACCGTGCCGTGGTCGTAGGCGTGGCGCAGGCCGTGATAGCCGCGATGTTCGTCAGTGCTGATCGTGCTGCCCGGCTCGACATTCTCGTTGATGATGCCCTCTAAGGTGTAAGTCGTCGCATCGGGCACGGGACCGGCCACGATCTTGCCGTCGCGTTGCAGCATCCCCATCACGACGGTTTTGTTGTCCGGCTCATGATGCTTCCGCCGACCGCCAATCCGCGTTTCGTCGATTTCGACGTGGCCTTTGAGCTTTGGACCGCCGCCGAAATCGTGATCCGCAGCGGCCATGAGCTTGCGGAGTTCGTGGCACATCCGCCAAGCGCATTTGTAGGTGACGCCCAACTGCCGCTCGACCTCTTTGGCCGCGACGCCGTGGCGTGTGCTGGTCATCAGGTACATCGCGAAGAACCACTTGGTCAGATTGGTCCGCGACTTGTGAAAGATCGTGCCAGCGGCCGGGTAAATGTGGTGGCCGCACTCTTGGCAAGCAAAAGCGCGCCGCTTGGTCATGGGGTGGAACCGGGAACGTTCTACTCCACAGCCGGGGCAAGTGATTTCGGTCCCGCCGTAGTTCACTTCCATGAGCTTGGCGAGGCAGGCCGCATCGTTCGGGTATTCGGTCTGGAACTGCTTGAAGGTGTACTTGCTCATCGGACTATCCCCTACCTGCGATTGAGGGATAGCCTACCCCAAAGCTTACTTGGCGTCAAGGGATATACGTGGGAATTGGGTGCTGTCCTAATTCCGAGTGGTTTGTCCTAATTTGATTTTCTGACTGTCCTAATTAGGAATCCTGCCATGGACGGGATCCTTGGTACTTTCTTGGTAGCTGCCGTCTCAGGCACCGCTACGGTCATTTTTCTCAAGACTGGAATCGCGCGTTTTGGAATGGGTCCAAGCGCGCGACCAAGCTGGGATTTCTCACGCACCGGCAATCCAATGCTCTATTGGCTCATAATCGGTATTTGCGCCGCCATAACGATCTACGCCGTCGCCGTGGGGCTGCACAGTTTAAGCTAGGCCGCCTCAGTTGGCGGCCTCTTTCATTCCGGAACGTCGTCGCGATCAGTGCGCCGACGAGCGGCTTCAGCATCCGTGCGTCGCTTTAAGCCTCGCAAGAAAATCTCGATCCGGTCCGCCATATCCTCGTAGCTCTCCGGGGACAAAATCGACGGAACGCTGGGCGCTGTCCTAATTCCGAGGGCTTTGTCCTAATTCGCCGGACCGACTGTCCTAATTAGGAATCTGTTAACCGGATACAACCAAGGCTTGAACAACTGATTCGGGGACAATCATGCAGAATACATCCCACGCTGTAATGGCTCAGCGCATCGAGCCTAATGATAGTCCCGATGATTTTCCCACACCGCCCTGGGCCACGCGGGGCCTGATCGAGCATGTGCTCGACGGGAAGTCCGCTTTCAAAGACTTAAGCTGCCTCGAACCCGCTTGCGGGGCGGGTCACATGGCAAAAGTGCTGACCGAATATTTTGGTGAGGTCAGGTCTGCCGATGCTTATGCTTACGGTTATGCGGATGTCCGAGACTTTCTGACTTATCCCTATGAAACGAACGCCGTGGATTGGGTCATAACCAACCCGCCGTTTCGGTTGGCCGAAGAGTTTGTCCTTCGAGCCTTGCGCGTTGCCCGCCAAGGCGTCGCGATCTTGGCCAGGACAGTATTTCTCGAAAGCGTTGGCCGCTATCGGGGCATTTTTCAAACCATGCCACCAACCAAATTTGCGCAGTTCGTCGAGCGTGTGCCCATGGTCAGAGGTCGCCTAGATGGTAAGGCAACCACCGCAACTGGCTACGCGTGGCTGGTTTGGGAAAAAAACTCGACCAGCGTGCCACGCCTAATGTGGGTGCCCCCTTGCCGAAGGAAACTAGAACGCAAGGATGACTATCCAGCTTGAACTATCTCTCGTCTCGATCGTACTCAACGAGCGCATCGCGAAGGATAACCATCGCGGCATCTTCGTCGCCGCCGTCGAATGCACTTAGGGCAGTCTCAACGTCAGTTCTAAGCCTCCGCCCCTTAATTCCCGGCGGCCCTCTTGGCGGCAATTGCGCTGCCAGCGCAGCGGCGACGGTGCCGAATTTGCTCCCGTCCTTTACTTCCGCAATTCTTCCTTGGTTCACACCGAACCACGCCGCAATGTCGTGATCGCGATCGCCCCTCATGACCATTCCCATGATGAGCGGCGCGTCGGCTCTTTTCAGTACGTACCCGCTCGCGTTTCCTCTGGACATAACCCCATCCTACACAACGCAACTTAGGAGAGTAAATCATATCGCTCTACCGGGAGTCGAGATGCGCCGCGTTCTCACTCGTCGTGACGGGGTGACCGATCAGCGCGAGCCATACTGACTACAATGCCGCCATCGCCCTTGTAGAGAAGATCAAAGACGTTTGCGGCTGGTCTGGAGCCATTTTAGCCGTGCAGCGGCCGGCCAGTCCGCTTCAGGTTCGGGTAGCTTCTGAAACAGTCCGATGATGAGCGGATCATGATCGCTAAAACCCCCACCCCGCCCTTACTCTTGCTCTTTGATTCCGGTTCGTCTTGAGGCGCCGTAGGCGGCGGAGCTTCCGCGCCATCACGCACCGCGACGCCGGGTCGAACAAGGCGATCACGCCCTTGCTCAAAAAATCCGGCTTGCTCGGCGGAACGCTTCCCAGTGCGCTTGTCCTAATTAGGCCAGTACCTGGAATTGGGTACTGGCCCCTTTCCATCCTCTCGAAATCTCACTGGTCCTTTTTGGAATCCGGAGTGGCCCCTTTTGGTTGGGTGCCTTGCCGTGACTCCGAAGCCGAAGCCGAGGCCGCCGGGGTGGTACCTCCGGTACCTGGCTCGGCGCCTGGCGCGTCTATGACGTGATACCCTTGCTTTTGATATTTGGCCACGCAAAGCGCATCACCCAACATCGAGGCAGGAACACCGATAACGCCGATACCGACCCACTGACATCTGACCTTCTGGCCGGCATCATTTTCCAGGTACGAAGTCGGGATGGCACAGCCCGACAAAAACAATAACGATGATGCGAGAACGACAACGCCCCTAAACCCCATTCTACTCCCCCAACACCCCAACACATCCCAAAGCGTTATACCGCGTTTTTACAACCTAGGAAGGCTCATCCAACGGAGGTCACGCCGCCTCAGTTGGCGGCAACACTTCCTTTTGCGTCTGACTTCGCCTTTAGGGGCGAGCGGTATTTATCCACGAACAGGAAGGACATCTTCGATGTCAGACGAATCCATAACGCGCGATCTATTCGACCGATGGGAGCGCGTTTGGCATGAAGGCCAATACGACCCGGTGCCGAGCTGCGTCGCGGAAAACTACATGCGGCATGATGAGAAGGCGATCGCACGGTCACACGCGATGCCTACGCGGCAGAGATCACCGCGATGCGGAAGGAGCGGCCGGGCATACGTGTCGTCGTGTACGACCACTCGTTTGCCGGCGACCGCGCGTGGTTTCGCTTTGCCTTCAAGTGGCCTGATCCAAAGACCGGCAAGCCGCGCAGTAAGGCAGGCATGCAGTCCTACCGCATTGAGGGCGGCAAACTCGCGGAGACTTGGCTTATGCTCCAGCCACTCGGCTCGGCATGGTCAGATACTGTCGCGCAAGAGCATTGGACGAGCCCGCCGCCAATAAAATAGGGTACCGGCCCCTTTCCATATCCCATTGAGACGACTGGCCCCTATTGAAATTGTGGATGGTCCCTTTTGACCGTGGAACCCAAGCCACAGTTCGAAGTTGTGGAACCGAGAAAAGAGTTCCTTGGGGGTTTGCCATGTCATCAGCAATGTCATCAGCAATGTCATCAGCAATGTCATCAGCAATGTCATCAGCAATGTCATCAGCAAAGGAATTTCGCGACTACGCAGAAGAATGTCTGGGTTGGGCTAAAACCGCCCGAAGCGAAAAGGAGCGCGACACCTTTCTCGAGATGGCGCGAACATGGATGGAAGCCGCCATGCTGGCCGGCGATCTTCCCCCTCGCGGGCACGCCGTACTGACTCGGCAGATGACGCAGCAGATGACGCAACTGTATAGGCCGCCTCAGTCGGCTGGTCCCTTTTCAAATAGCGCAATTTGATTGTGTATGGAGTTGTAGCAACAACTCGTTCTCTTGATGTGCCCATGTCGGCGTTACTCATCACGGTGGCCGTTATATTTTCTGGTCCGGAGGGCTCCCAGGGGCCTGCCATACCGAACGAGTTGAAGCCGGTCGTGATGGGAGTTCTCGCCGTCGTAATTCTCATCTTCGTCATAGGCAAAAGCCTGAAATGAGGGACTTTTGGCCGCGCCTCGGTTGGGGCAGCACGCGATCGCACGCGAGGCCCTGACGGCAAGGTTGGGGCTTTCTGCATTAGGAGGCCAGCGCTGTCCTAATTTCGATTACGGACGCAACCAATCGCCTGAACTTAATGGCGGCTTTTGAATTGAGAGATAGTCACTTTTGAAATGGGGTGCCTCTCGCATGACAGAAAAAACATGACAGAAAAAATACAGACGCCTTACCACTGTGCCCACTGCGGGGCACGTTATGAAATCGTCAGGGTTGAAGCGTCGCCTGTGCCGGCAAAGATTCGGGAGATTACCTGCGTCAGTTGTGGCGGCCCGCTGGAAGGGCGCGAAGGCCCTTTCTTTCTGAAGTATTTTCTTGTGGACCACCAAAGCCAACGGCAGCGGCGCAGCAGTGGTCCGTTTTGAAAAAGGAGCCCTCATTAGCGAGCGATTTACTTCGTCGTCGCTTGATTAGTTGAAGTTGCGGCCTGCTTCTGGTGCTGTGCGATGCAGGTTTGCTGCATCGATGCAGCGACCAGCGAGCCGACTATGCCCATGCCAAAGGCATTGCATTGGACCGCCTGCCCCTTGGCATTCGTCGAGGTTTTCGCCGCGGCTGACGGTGCGGCCGTCGACGTTGTCGCCGTAGCTGACGGCGCGGCGGCAGGTACCTGATGATAGCCCTGCTTCTGATATTGATCGACGCAGTTTTGCTGCACCGACGCAGCGACCAGCGAGCTGATTATGCCCAAGCCAGCCGCGCTGCATTGGGCCATCTGTCCCTTGTCATTGGCCAACTGAACTTGGGACACACAGCCTGCCAAAAGCGACAGCAACACTGTCGCTACAACAACGCCCCGCAACATTCCAAAGCCTCCCTCAACCCCGCAGCTACTATAGCGGGCTTTTGCAACCTGCCAAGGCTACCAACCCGTTTTTGAAAACTGGTCAATTTCGAACAGACTCCCCCGGCGATGTAGCCGAGATTTGGAGCGCCAGCGGGGAAAATCATGGCGACACCGAACAAAGACAAGCACAGAGAATATGCGCGCTATGCGGCGCATTGTTTGAACATGGTGGCGGCGGCCCCAGATCAGGAGTCTCGCGCCATTCAACGCGAAATGGCGGCCGAATGGCTAAAACTTGCGGATAGCGTTCGGCGCCGTCGGCGATCACCGCAAATGCAGATGGCGTGATGCGCCAGAGCTAACGTCCCAAGCCAACGTGCCCGGGCCAACGTCCTCAAGCCAACGTCAGCGGCGAAGATAGCTGTCGCACGAGCTTTCACGATAAGCGTGTCACACTGCGATGACCGCAATTTCCAGTGTTGCCCCAAGACTGTTGCGGCAAGGCTGTTACCCCAAGACATCGAGCCCCAACATCCGCTTTGTTGGGGCTCTTCTTTTTTGCTTTTCCGCCTAATTCGTTCTAGCGTGAGCCATGCCGACATCAGAACACTACCGCAAAAGCGCGGGGGAATGCCGCTCGCACGCCAAAGAAGCCAACGACACGCTTGAGCGAGAAACACTGCTGAGAATAGCCGCACAGTGGGATCGGCTGGCGGAGCACAAGGAACGCAAGGAAGCGGAGCAAACGTAAGGCCGCCGCGATTGGCGGCCTCTTTCATTTCAAACAAAGCCAGCAAACAAGCCAGATATGAAACGACGGCGCTCCAAATTTCCAAAATGAATGGTCTTGGAATGAATGGTCTTGGAATGAATGGTCTTGGAATGAATGGTCTTGGAATGAATTGTCTTGGGCGGGGACGCGCATAGCGCCGTTGTCGCAGGGGAACTTTTTACGAAACCGTAAGCGTGGTATGGCGTTATCTCGCTCGGCACTCTTATGAATGTCGCAACGAGGAATCGCACGATGAATATTTCGAAGGGAATTGCAAAAGCCGCGATGGCGCTGGGTTTTGCCGGCGCGATGGCGATCGGCGCCGCGCCGGCGCAGGCGCAAATCAATATCGACGTGCCGGGGCTTCACGTTCATGTCGGCCGGCATCGCCACCGCTATTACCAGCCGCCGGCGCCGGGCTATTACGCTCCCGGCTATGGTTATGGCGGCGGTTACGGTTATGGCTATTCGCCTTGCCCGCCCGGCTTGACGGTGCAGGACGGCGTCTGCAAGCCGTATCGGGGCTACTGAGCCGCGACAGTACAAAAGACCTCACGCGCGACGTGACGATGAGCTTGGCCGCCCGATACAAACTGCTGCGCCCGCAGCGCAACCCTTGAAGGCATTTGCAGACGGCCGCAGCCAAAGTAGTATCGGCGTGGGGCGCTGGGACGGGCTGTTCTACAACAATATCAGGCGGCAACATCACGTAGCCTGGCGCCTTCTCTGCCATGATCGAGAGAGAAGGCCACATCATGCGAACAACCGTAAAAGCAATCGCCGCGCTGGGCGTTCTCGGCGCGATGTTTTTTGGATCGGTCCTGCCGGTCCTGGCGCAGTATTATTATCCCTATCCGCCGCCACCACCTCCGCCTCCTCCGCCGGGCTATTACGGCGGCGGCTATTACGGCGGCGGTGGCTACTACGGTGGCGGCGGTTACTACGGCGGTGGCGGCCCGTATGGCTACCGGCCGCACTCCTGGAACGGCTGCCCGCGCGGCTTCACCGTGCAAGACGGCGTGTGCAAGCCGTATCGCGGCTACTAGAGACCCTGACCCAGTTGATCGAATCGGAGCACGGTCCGGTGGGGTCCTCTTCACCTGCGGCGCAGTCAACGCCGCGCCGGCGCAACAAGTAGGGTCTGCGATCACGCCTCGATGACGATTTTCGGCGCCTGACGGCCGGCGACCAGCAAACTGTCGCGCACCCGCGCGGCGATATCGCGATAGCATTGCGCGAGCGGACTATCCGGCGCCGTGGCGACCACCGGCAGGCCGGCGTCGGACTTTTCCCGGATAGCGATATCGAGCGGCACTTCGCCAAGAAACGGCACGCCGAGCCGTTCCGCTTCATGCCGCGCGCCGCCGTGGCCGAAAATATCGGAGCGCGTGCCGCAATGCGGGCAGATAAACGTCGACATATTCTCGACGATGCCGAGCACCGGCACATTGACGCGACGGAACATGGCGATGCCGCGCCGCGCGTCGATCAGCGCGAGATCCTGCGGCGTCGAGACGATGACCGCGCCCTTGAGCGGCACCTGCTGCGCCATGGTGAGCTGCGCGTCGCCGGTGCCGGGCGGCATGTCCACCACCATGACGTCGAGCGTGCCCCACTCCACTTCGCGCAGCATTTGCGTCAGCGCCGACATCACCATCGGCCCGCGCCAGATCATCGGCGTTTCTTCTTCGATCAGGAAACCGATCGACATCACCGGCATGCCGTGGCGCTCGATCGGCTTTAAGCGCGTGCCGCCGACGGTCTGCGGCTTCTCGCGGATGGCGAGGAGTTTTGGCATCGACGGGCCGTAAATATCCGCATCGAGAATGCCGACTTTCAGGCCGAGATCGCGCAAGCCGAGCGCAAGATTGACGGCCGTCGTCGATTTGCCGACGCCGCCTTTGCCGGAGGCGACCGCGATGATCGAGCCGACGCCCGGAATGCCGGCCGGCGAAGGGGCGCGGTGCGCGCCGCCCGGCGCCGCTCCCGCGCGCGCCGCAGCAGGCGGCGCTTGCCGCGGCGGAGCTTGCTGTGATTGTGGCGCGGCTCCCCCGCCGGCGCGTTCGGCGGTCAGCGCGACCATGACCGAGGTGACACCCGGCACGGCGCGGATCGCGGCTTCGGCACGTTCGCGCACGCTCTCCCATTGCTTGACGGCGGCCGCGTCGACGCTGATCGAGAAGAAAACTTTGCCGTCCGCCGCCACGATCTCGGACAATTTTCCCGTCACCGGCAGCGGCGCGCCGTCCGGTCCGGAAATCTTGCCGAGAGCTGCGAGAACCTCGTCTTTCAATGTCATGCCGGTCTACATAGGCCCCCTATCGTCCCGGTCAATGTCCCGCCCGCGCCCCGGTTGACGCGCCGCCGCCCGCCGGGCCAAGACCAAGCGCAGTGACGGCTTGCACACAACGGAGGAAACACATGGCAAAGGTCGCATTCGTCGGGCTTGGCGTGATGGGCTACCCGATGGCGGGGCATCTCAAGGCGAAGGGCGGCCATGAGGTCACGGTCTATAACCGCACCTCCGCCAAGGCCGAGAAATGGGCCGGCCAGTACGGCGGCAAAAGCGCGCCGACGCCGAAACAGGCGGCGGAGCGCCAAGATTTCGTCATGGCCTGCGTCGGCAATGACCACGATCTGCGCGAAGTGATGCTCGGCACGGACGGCGTTTTTGCCGGCGTCGCCAAAGGCGCGGTCGTCGTCGACCACACCACGGCATCCGCCGAGATCGCGCGCGAGCTTCATGCCGAAGCGAAACAGCGCGGCTTCGATTTCGTCGACGCGCCGGTGTCCGGCGGCCAGGCCGGCGCCGAGAACGGCGTGCTCACGGTGATGTGCGGCGGCGACGACGCGCCGTTCGCGCGCGCCGAGAAAGTGATCGCCGCCTATGCGCGCGCCTGCAATCTCATGGGCGCGTCAGGCTCGGGCCAGCTCGCCAAGATGGTGAACCAGATTTGCATCGCCGGCCTGGTGCAAGGCCTGGCCGAAGGCCTGCACTTCGCGATGAAAGCGGGCCTCGATATCGAAAAGCTGATCGCGACGATCTCCAAGGGCGCGGCGCAGTCGTGGCAGATGGAGAACCGCTACAAGACCATGGTCGCGGGCAAATTCGATTTCGGCTTCGCGGTCGATTGGATGCGCAAGGACCTGAACATCTGCCTCGACGAAGCGCGAAGGAACGGCGCCAGCCTGCCGATCTCGGCGACCATCGATCAGTATTATGCGCAAGTGCAGAAGATGGGCGGCAAGCGCTGGGATACGTCGAGCCTGATCGCGCTGTTGCAGCGCTAGTTCGTTATTGCGAGCGGAGCAATGACGATTCTTGAAAAGCCGAAGCTCAATCCGCCGGCTGGATATTCGCTTCCTTGCCGAGTTTCACCGTCGAAGCTAGATCGTCATTGACGAACTTGCCGAACGCCTTGACGCTCATCAGTTCGGGCTCGACGCCAAGCTTCGCCAGTTTCGCGACCGTCGCCGGATCGACCAGCGCTTTCTCCGTCGCGTCGTGCAATTTATCGACGACGGCGCTCGGGGTTTTCGCCGGCGCGGACAGACCGACCCAGAAGCTGAACTCGGCATCCGGATAGCCCGCTTCGGCGATGGAAGGCACGTCCGGCAAAAGCGGGACGCGCTTTGGCGAACTCACCGCCAGGATCGAAAGCCTGTCGCTGCCGAGCACCGAGGCGGCCGCCGCCAGCGGAATGAAATAATAGTCAATGCGTCCCGCCATAACCTCGGCGAGACCATTTTCCTTGAACGGCACGTGGCGGACGTCGATGTTGGCTGCGAGACGCAGCCGCTCGCCGGCCATATGCGACGACGAGCCGATGCCGGCAGACGCAAAGGTCAGCGTGCCGGGTTTGGCCTTTGCCGCCGCGACGAGATCGGCGACCGTCTTGAACCCGCTTTGTTTGGAGGCAACCAGCACGTTCGGCTGCAAGCCGAACATGGCCACCGAGACGAAGTCCTTTTCGGGGTCGAAAGGCAGACTCTTGTGCAGCACCTTTCCGGTGCCCATCGAGGTCGAGCTGGTGACGACCGTGTAGCCATCAGGATCCGCCTTGGCGACGTCGGCGAATCCCATCATCCCGCCGGCGCCCGGCTTAGTCTCGATCACCATCGGCTGGCCGAGCTCTTGCGACACCTGTCCGAGCACGACACGGCTGACCGTGTCCGACGCGCTCCCCGGCGGAAATGGGCTGATCACCCGGATCGGACGGCTCGGATAAGAATCGGCGGCAAATACCGCCGTAGCGGCCAGACTTGCGGCCATGATGGCCGTGCCGAGAATGACGCCGGCAACCGTGCGCAGTGACACCACCTGAACCTCCCCAACGCTTTCGATGCCGCCGCGGCAGCGGACCCGGCATCGATGTTTCGGGTTGATAGCAGCTTTCGGCGGCTTGAAACAGGATGCCAATCGGCGCAGGTGCGCGCTTTCGGCGCACGTTTGACGTGCGGCCGCGGCCGGCCGGCGACCCTTGGAACTCTTTGTCGCGTCGAGACTTTGTAGCTGAGCCCCAAATGCATATTCTTGGATCAGTTGTTATTGGATCAATTGCCAAAAATCGGATCGGCACGAATGACCGAAGTCAAATTCAGACTGGCGAACCCCGGATTGCGGCCGCGCCGCACCAAGCTCGAAATGCCCGGCTGGGCCGGCAAGCCCGAGCCGCGCACCGACGGCTCGCAGGAATATGCCTGGCATTGCGTGCCCTTCACCGAAGGCGCGCAATACGGCATCGAGGTTTTTTATCCTTACAACAACGAGCTTCACGTCACCAACAAGGGCGGCAAGCTCGCGTTCAACGGCGATTTCGGCCCACCGCCCGAGGGCAGCGATCTGATGTGGCCGCCGTTCCGCAGCTTCGGGCGCGATTACTACACCTATCAATTGCTGCTCGATCTCAAGGTCGGCAGCGAGTGGGCGGTGCGGACCGAACCGCATCCGCGGTTCTACACCGATACGACCGACACCGTGCCGATCGCGGTGCCGGCGCTGTTGCGCACCGAATGGTGGCCGATGATTTCCTTCGTCGTCTTCAAATCGCCGGCCGAGGGCCGCACGCATATTTTCCGGCCGAACGAACCGATGCTGCAGATTCTTATTTTGCCGCTGGCGGCCGATTTCACGCTTGCCGAAATGGATGAGGAAGAATCCGCCGAACGCGAGATGCGGGGCCGGCGCATCCACGGCAGCCGCCCGGCGCTTGCCGCCGATTCAACCTGGACATCGAAGACCGACACCGTCTTCGACGGCACGTATCGCCATCTCCTTCGCGCCGCGAAAACCAAAACGAGGGAATAAAAAACGGCGCGGGGCGCCCGGCTGGACGACCCGCGCCGCCTCGTCATCCTCAGTAGTTGTGATGATGATGATGGTGGTGGTGATGATGGTGGTGATGGTCGTGGTGGTGCCCTTGGCCGAGGCGCAGGACAATACCGCGATGGTGGTGGTGATGGTGGTGATGATGGTGATGACCGATCTGCACCGACATCTGAGCGACTTCCGTCTTCGGCGCTTCGTTTCGCTTCGCGTCGTCGGCTTTTAGCTGAGACAACGCATTGGGAACCGGATCGAGAAGATCACGGTAATTTGTCACCGGTGCCATTCCCGTCGCTTGCGCCGGGGAAGCGGCCTGTGCGCTCGTCATCGCGGTGAGCGCCGCGGCGGCTCCCAATAAGCCGGCTATTTTCTTATCCATAGTTCCTCCAGTGGAAGGTACGGCCCCATCAGCCCTCAAGCGATAATCCATCGCTAAGGCATTGGTTCCCTAGAGGAATAAAACACTACGCTTTGTAGCTCGGACGCTCGCTGACGGCGGCGTACCAGCGTTTGAGATGTGTCAGTGTGTCCGGCACGACCATCTTTGAGACGCGCATGAAATCGACCGAGATCGCAGCGGTAATGTCGGCGACGGTGTAGTCGTTGCCGGCGACAAAGCTTCGGCTTTTGAGCTCGCCGTCGAGGAATTGCAGAAACGACAGCGCGCGCGGCTTGTTGGCTTCGCCCCATTCCGCCACCTGCGGTGACTCCATTTCCTTCATCGCCGGATGCAGATGCCGGAAAATATTCGACACCGGAATGAACAGATGAAACTCGACGCGCCGGTTCCACATCTCGACCAGCGCACTTTGCAGCGCGCCGCGTCCGAACAGCGGCGGATCGGGATGCTGCGCCTCGAAATAGCGGCAGATCGCGATCGATTCCGTGATCACGGTGCCGTCGTCGAGAACGAGCGCGGGCACGCGCTGCATGGGGTTAATCGCGGTGAAGGCTTCGCTGCGTTGCTGCAGACCTCCAAGATCGACCTGCTCGGCGGCAACATTGATGCCCTTCTCGGCGAGGAAGATGCGCACGCGCCGCGGATTTGGGGCACGGCCGCCGTCATAGAGCTTCATCGCAATTCCCTCCCCTAGCCCTTTGAACGCGCGAGCTTATCGTGGCTTCATGCGATCCACCAGTACGCCCTATCGCAACACGGTTTGTCGGTGCGGCCGTCGCCGCGCCCAAAGTGTAAACGAATGCTTGCATGCGCCGTGCCGGCGTCGCATCGCCATCAAAAATTAAGCCTCGTCTTAAGGAATTTCAGCCACTTTTAGGCTGGACTGCCCCAAGCCCCGGAAAGTGATGGCCAATACACCCAGCGAACCGCGCGATCTTGCTTCGCCGGCAAGCCCCCCATCGACAGAGCGCCATTCATCGGCGCAACGCCGGCTCGCGTCCCAGCACGTGCGCGAGGCGCGCGATCGCCTGACCTCGACCAGCGGCACGCGCCCGGTGTTCGATTACGAATTGCTGCGGCAGTTCGCGCAGAACCGTATCTCGGCCTCCCCCGTCATCCTGCTTCTGATCGTTACCATCGGGCTCCTCTCGGGACTGTGGACCGGGGCATTGATCTGCGGGGTGTGGACCGCGGGCGCGCTCCTGATCCACATGGTCATCATCCGCAAATGCCGGCAATTCCTCGATCAGCCGACCAACGTATCGACGCTGCGCTCGTGGCGGATGCGCTTTATCCTGCTCGATCTGTTCTTCGGCATGGCGTGGACTTTCATCCTGATCAATCCGGTCGGCATGGACGATCAGGCCGCGACTTTCATGCTGTTCGTCATGCTGCTCGTGGTCGCGATTTCGAGCATGCTGGCGTCGAGCCTGCCGATCGCGGTGTTCGCGCTGACGCTGCCCGTGACGATCGCCATCGCGCTCGATTTCGCGATGAAGGGCAATCTGCACCACTACATTCTCGCCGTCATGGCGATCACCGCCGAGGCCTATTTCTCGCTGCTCGCCTATCGCCTCTACTCGACGACGCTGGCGACGCTCGAGGCGCGCGCGGAAAAGGACGCGCTGATCGGCGAGCTCGAGCAATCGAAATCGATCTCGGACGAAGCGCGCCGCCGCGCCGAGACCGCTAATATCGCCAAATCGCGTTTCCTCGCGCAGATGAGTCACGAGCTGCGCACGCCGCTCAACGCCATTCTCGGCTTTTCCGAAGTGATGAAGGGCGAGATTTTCGGCGCGCATGCGGTGCCGATGTACAAGGACTATGCCGGCGACATTCACAGTTCCGGCGTGCACCTCCTTAATCTCATCAACGAGATTCTCGATCTGTCGCGCATCGAGGCCGGACGCTACGAGCTCAACGAGGAGCCGGTGTCGCTCAATCGCGTGGTCGAGGATTGCCACCATCTGCTGAAACTGCGCGCCGGCAATCGCGGCCTCACCATCCACGAATTGTTCGAGCCCGACATGCCGCGGCTGTGGGCCGACGAGCGCGCGGTACGCCAGATCTGTCTCAATCTTTTGTCCAACGCCATCAAGTTCACGCCGCAAGGCGGCGAGATCTGGCTCAAGGTCGGCTGGACCGCGTCCGGCGGACAATACATGAGCGTCAAGGACACCGGCCCCGGCATTCCGGAAGAGGAAATTCCGATCGTGCTCGCTTCCTTCGGCCAGGGCTCGAACTCGATCAAATCGGCCGAACAGGGCGCCGGCCTCGGGCTCCCCATCGCCAAGAACCTGATCGACCTGCACGGCGGCACGTTCACCTTGAAATCGAAGCTGCGGATCGGCACCGAAGTCGTCGTCACCTTCCCGCCCGAGCGGGTCATGTCGGCGCTGGCGCCCATTGCCCAAGGCCCGACTCAAGCCTCTCCGCCGCTGCAGCCCAAAGCGGAGATGTCGTCTTCTCAATCGTCCTCTTCCGACGAATCGGTGAGCCGCGCCAAGCGCGCTTTGTTCAGCAACGGCGGCTAGGGCATGATCCCGAAAAGTGGAAACCGGTTTTCGGAAAAGATCATGCCAAACAAAAAATATAGATCCTGATCCAATTCAATTGAATTGGATTAGGGTCTAGAGGCGATAGCCAGCGTCTTGTTTTCGCCTGCCTCATGTCTATGTTGCCTCGCGATTTCAACCGAGATTGTTATGGCTACCGAAACCAGCATTTCATCGCCCTGCAACCGTATTTGCGTCGTGCATCCGGCGTCGCGGTTGTGCATCGGCTGCGGCCGGTCGCTTGATGAGATTGCCGGCTGGATCGCCCTGAGCGAGACTGAGCGCCGCCAAATCATGGCGCAGTTGCCGGCGCGGCTCGCCGGACTGAATAGCGCCAACGACGAGGCCAAAACCGCATCGGTACCGGCGTAAGGGATATTCACCGTGCGCCAGCGCCTGCTTTGGCTCCTCCTGATCGGCATTTTGATCGCCATTCTGATCATCATCGCGCAGCGCGGCGAAGGCCGGATCGGCCCGCTCTCCACGAACGATTTCGGCTCGCTCGCTTACAAGCTCGCGATCCTGGTGTTCTTGGGCGCCGCCGTGCTGACAATGTTCCGCGAGCGATTCTCGCAAGCCGTCACCGCGGCGCTACTATGGGTCGTGGTCGGCCTGGTGCTGGTGATCGGCTATTCCTACCGCTTCGAGTTCGGCAATGTCGCCGACCGCGTGATGGCCGAACTCATTCCCGGCCATGTGATCTCGCATGGACGCACCGTAGAGGTCGCGCGCACGAGCGCCGGCGATTTCGATTTGTCCGCAAAAATTAACGGCATACGCGTGCCCATGGTGCTCGACACCGGAGCAAGCTCCGTCGTGCTCACACAGCAAGATGCCAAGGCGGCCGGCCTGCCGCTCGAAATCCTCAATTACACCGTGAGCATCGACACCGCCAACGGCCGCACTCGCGCCGCGCAAGTCACGCTCGACCGCCTCGCCGTCGGCGGGCTCGAAGAGCGTTCGGTCGAAGCGCTGATCGTGCAGCCTGGCCAGCTGCGAACGAGTCTCCTCGGCATGAGTTTTTTGAACCGCCTGCAAAGCTGGCAAGTCAGCGGCGACCGGCTGATCATGCACGGCTATCCCTGAGCATCTGCTGCGTGTCCCGGGCGAAGCGCAGCACGTCGCGTAGCGAAGTGGTGTGCTGCTGAACCGGGACCTTTGCGGATGCCGAGTTTGGGACGATCCCGGATCAGCGGCGCACCGCTATCGCGCTGCACCGCGTCCGGGAAAACTAGAACAGGCTCACCAAAAACCGCAGCGACACCAGCACCAAAAAGATGCTGAACGTGATTTCGAGCGTGCGCCGCGACAGGCGATGCGCGAGCCGCGCGCCGTAAGGCGCCGTCAGGCTTGAGACGGGCGCCATCACGGCTACTCCGATCAACGAGACAAAGCCGAGCGACAGGGGCGGCAACAGCGCGTGGTCGTGGAGACCGGCGAGGATATAGCCGATGGTGCCGACGATGGTGATCGGCACGCCCAAACCCGCTGAAGTCGCGACCGCCTGGTGGATCGTTTTGCCGTAGAGCGTGAGCACGATGTTGGACAACGAGCCGCCACTCACGCCCATCAGCGAACCGGCAAGCCCGATGCCAAAGCCGTAAAGCGTCATCGGCACCGTGCCGGGCAGCTCGGTCCCGAGATTCCAGCGGTCGCCGGCGAACAGAAATTTGGTTGCGATGAATCCCGCGATCAGCACGAAGGCGAGCTTGAACACAGCCGGCGGCGCAAATGCCGCGATCAGCGAACCGCAGGTCACGCCGATGACGGCGGGGAGCGCCCACAATCTGATGACTTGCGGAATGACGAGACCTTTCTCGCGGTGCGCAAGATAAGAGCGCACCGTGGTCGGCAAAATGATCGCGATCGATGTGCCGACGCAAAGCTGCATGCGCACGGCCTCGGGCACTTCGAGGACGGTGAAGACTTCGTACAGCACCGGCACGATGACCGCACCGCCGCCGATGCCGAACAGCCCGGCAAGTATTCCGGTGATGACGCCGCCGATGACGACGGCAAGCGCGAGCCAGGCCATCTCGCTCAATGGAACGCCAAGAAGCATTTTTGTTGGGACTCCGTCATTCCGGGGCCGAGCGGAGCGAGGAACCCGGAATCCATAATCACCAATGTTGCAGGATGGGTGCCGAGATTCCGCCGCAGGCGACGGTGGCTATGGATTCCCGGTTCGCCGCTTCGCGGCGCCCGGGAATGACGCGCTAGGCAACATTCGCCAAATCCCGACCGCTGTCCAGAACGCCGTCCGCGACCAATGCAAGCGCGGCACGAAGGTATTCGGCATCGGCATGAGGCGCGCTTGCCGCACCCGCGAGATGGCGCCGGAACGCGCGCGCGCCGGGCACGGCGTGGAACAAGCCGTGCAAATGCCGCGTGATGGAGTGAAGCCGCGTGCCCTGTGCGACTTCGCGCTCGATATACGGGGCAAGCGCCGCCGCAGCCTCTTTCGCCGACCCGAAGCGCACCGCCTCGCCAAACACAAGCGGATCGACCGCCAGAAGCCGCCACGGTTCCTGATAGGCGGCGCGGCCCATCATCACACCATCGACGTGTTGCAGATGCGCCAACGCGTCCTCGACGCCGCCGACGCCGCCATTGAGAACTATTGTGAGCTCGGGATGCGCGCGCTTAAGCCGATAGACACGCTCGTAATCGAGCGGCGGAACCTCGCGGTTCTCTTTCGGCGAAAGACCTTTGAGCCAGGCTTTGCGCGCGTGGACGATGAGCGCGTCGGCCCGTGCCCGTTTCACCGCTTGCGTAAAATTCTCCAGCGCCGGTTCGGGATCCTGCTCGTCGATCCCGATGCGGCATTTGACGGTGACAGGAACAGACACCGCAGCCTTCATCGCCGCGACGCAATCGCCGACCAGCGCCGGCTCCGCCATCAGACACGCGCCGAAGCGGCCGTCCTGCACGCGGTCGGACGGACAGCCGGCGTTCAGATTGATCTCGCCGAAGCCTGCATCCGCACCGATGCGCGCGCATGCCGCGAGCGCCCGCGGATCGGCGCCGCCCAACTGCAGCGCCAGCGGATGCTCTGTCGGATCGAAGCGCAACAGCCGCACCCGGTCGCCATGCAACACCGCGCCCGTGGTCAGCATCTCGGTATAGAGCAGCGCCCGGCGCGTCAGCGCGCGATGGAAGAACCGGCAATGCCGGTCGGTCCATTCCATCATCGGGGCCACGCTGAAGCGGCGATTGATTATGTCGACCTTATTCATGACTTCATAGATAGGCGTGCGCAGCCCGATAGCACAATGCGGGGAGCGGACCAACCGCCGGCTCGTCAGCATCTGGGACATCCGGATGCTCACGGGGAACCGCCGATCACCGCGTTCGGGTGGGCGTCTGTTCTGGATCAACGCCAAGCGTCGTGAATACACGATGATGCATGATGTAGGTGCCCACGATAACTGTCAGCTCCACTATTTCCTGGATGTCGAAGTACTTCCTCATCTCTTCGAATGCAGCGTCGGAAACAAAAGGCCCCTGTTGCATCGCATCGACATATGACAACCCGGCCCGCTCCCGTTCGTCAAACAGATTTGATTCCTGCCAATTCTTCAGAGCGGTGCACTCCGACTCCGTAACCCCCTCCCGTGCTGCTAACACTGGAACATGCTGCCGCAGCGCGTATTCATAAGAGGCGCTGTAAGCCATGCGTATAATCGCAAGCTCGCGCATCCGTCCGCTCAGCCTGGTTTCTCGCGTGGCGTTTACGTGGGCAAGCCAGGTCGATGCAAGTTTCGGCGTGTGCAGCAGAAGTTTATAAATATTGATAAGCCGGCCGCGCGTGCCCTTGATCGCGTCGATCAATGCCGGGTCAGCGGAGATCGTATCTTCCTCGATATAAGGAATTCGCGCCATCGAACCCTCGAGTCCTTCTTGAAAGTGATCCAATCGCCGTGACGGAGCAGAAGCCTAATCGGGATTGCTCGCTTCACGGCCGGGTGCAAGCGGCAAAGATTGACTTGCACATAGTCAATAAATACGGTCCCTCGCGTTTTGCGCGAAAGCATTAGTGCTGTTTGGCCAGGAATGGTGAAAAATCATAATATACTCGTAGAGGACGACGCTTTCACTCGCCTCTTTTCTGTAATCCTTGATCCACATTGTCCGCATGACCGGGTGAAGGCCTTTGCGGACTTCATGGCACATGACGAGCCCGATTTCGACGGCTGGCTTGCCACGTTGCGCCGCGATGCGGGGCATCTGTATCCCGCGAACGTCATCCTTGCAAAATCCGAGCAGGACATGCGCGACAATCTCGCGCAAAGCCACGTCCTTGTGGTCGAATCGTTCCAAGTCGTCAAAGCCGACCTGGAGCACGCCCGCAATCTGCGGATTGTACAGAAATTCGGCACGATGTTGCGGAATATCGACGAATCCGCTTGCCGAGAGCATGGCATCAAGGTTCTGACCATCCGGCGGCGCGCCAATATTGCGTGCGCCGAGCACGTATTCGCGCTGATGCTCACGCTCGCGCGCCGCCTGAACGAACTTAACGGCATCTCCAGCGCCGAGCGGTTGGCGGCTGCCGGACACCCCTTTAGGCCGTACGATCGGAGCCATAGTCCGGGCGGCAACTTCGGCAGGTTTGCGGGGCTGAAGTCACTCAACGAAAACACAATTGGGATCGTCGGTCTCGGCGAAATCGGGCGCGAGATTGGGCTGCGCGCGAAGGCGTTCGGCATGCATACGCTTTATTATCAGCGAACTCGCGCACCGCACGACGAGGAGGAGGCGCTCGGGGCGGCCTACGTGCCACTGTCTCAGCTTCTCGCCGAAAGCGACTGGATCATTCCTCAAATTCCCGGATCGGCCTCCACGGCGGCCTTTCTCGGCCAGAAGGAGATCGCGCTCGTACGGCCCACAGCGCATATCATCAATATCTCGAACGCGAACCTCATTGATCGCGACAGCCTCCTCGACGCGCTGAAGCAGCGGCGGATTGCCGGGTTCGCGCTTGATCCTTTGTATCAAGAGCCCATGCCGCCAAATGACGAGTTGTTTGAGTTTAAGAACGTCGTTCTCAGTCCGCATCTCGCGGGATCACCGCGTCAGAATGCACTGGCTGATTTCCGAGAGCTGGTCACAAACATTGCGAAAGAACTCGCGCCATGAAGTGTCTTTTCGCTGTCGTCTTATTCGTATTGTTCTCGGCGGGCAGTCCGCTCCAGGCGGAAACCGCTGCCTATCCCAATAAGCTGATACGGCTGATCGTTCCGTTTCCGGCGGGATCCGAGACGGACGAGATCAGCCGCGTGATCGCGCAAAAACTGGGCGCAAAACTTGGCCAGCAGATCGTTGTTGAGAATCGGCCGGGTGCAAGCGGCAGCCTTGGATCGGAACAAGTCGCGAAAGCAGCGCCGGACGGTTACACGATTGGACTGATTACCGGAAGTACTCACGGCGTGGCGGCCGCGCTTGGGCCGTTGCCCTATGATCCGGTGAAGGACTTCAAGCCAATTTCAATGCTCGGCGTCTCTCCTTACGTACTGGTCGCCTGCCCGTGCCTGATGATCAATACGGTCGACGAGCTGGTGCGCGACGCCAAAACGAGACCCGGCAAGCTGTCCTATGGCTCAGCCGGGCCGGCGAGCATGGCCTATCTTGCCGCAGCGTTGTTCGCTTCCAAAGCTGCGATAGACCTGACACACGTTCCTTATCGAAGTTCGGCACAGTCAGCGGTGGATTTGATAACCGGGCGGATCGACATTCAATTCGCGACGATCGGTCCGAGCCTCGAGAACATCCGTGCGGGAAAATTGCGCGCGCTCGCCATTACCAGCGGCCTGCGTTCCCCGGTGCTGCCGAATGTTCCGACCATGATTGAGTCGGGATTCAAGAACTACGAGATCGTCCTTTGGCTGGCGCTCGCCGCGCCGGCGGAGACTCCTGAATCAATCATAGGCCGTCTAAATGAAGAGCTCTTGGCCGTGATCGCAGATCCAGAAACGAGGCAAATCTTATTGCAGCAGGGTTTTGAACCGGCCGCCTCCGATCCCGAGACTGTCACCGCACGGATGAAGGCCGAAACTGCCAATTGGAAGGCGCTCGCGGACAAGGGGGTCATTCAACTTCAATAGTTCACGCGATGCTTCGCGCGGCAAAGCCGGTCCAGAAGCGCTGACACACCGGCGAACGTCCCGAGCTCTATAACTCACTCTCGGCCCGACCGCGGCGCCACGAAATCGAGGAAGGCGCGCGTCTTGAGCGGCAAGAGGCTTTGCCCGACATGCACGAGATTGATCGGCAGCGGCTCGGGCTCATACGCGGCCAGCACGATTTTCAGCTTGCCCTCCGCCACCGCATTGGCCGCGCTGATAGGAGAGCACGCGGGTGACACCAACGCCGGCGACCGCAGCGTCAATCGCAGCTTCGCCGTGCTCACCGAGAGCCGCGAATGGATCGGAACGGTTCGCTCGCTCCGCGCCTTGCGGGCTTATATCAGTAATGATATAAGCCCGCATGACTTTGAGGTCTGTGACGTTTCACGGCGGTTCGCTGAGCCGGGTTCGTAGTTTTCCGACAGATGCACGTCGCGATGCGGGTCATGCGTTGTTTCAGATTCAGAGAGGTCTGGACCCGAGCGACTGGAAACCGATGCCGACAGTCGGTTCCGGCGTCCACGAAATCAGAGTTCGCGACGGCAGCGGCGCCTATCGCGTGATCTACATTGCGACGCTGGCCGACTCGGTTCACGTGCTGCACGCGTTCCAAAAGAAGTCGCAAAGGACGGCGCGACATGACATCGAGATCGCCACGCTTCGCCTGCGGCAATTGAAGCGAGGCAATTGAAAAGAGAGCACTATGACCAAAGCTCGGACTTTCGCCAATGTATGGGATGCCCTCGAAGATAATTCCGAGGAGGCGGCAACCATGACGATGCGATCGAATGTCATGATTGCCATCAATAATGAGGTACGCGGCTGGGACACGACCCAGGCTCGCGCCGCGCGCCGGCTCGGCATCACGCAACCACGCCTTAACGATCTCATTCAGGGCAAGATCAATAAGTTCTCGCTCGATACATTGCTCACTTTGGCAACCCGTGCCGGCCTTAAAGTCAGAATCGATGTTCGGTCGGCCGCCTAACACGTCCTCGACCGTCGCGCCTGCGATGGAGCCGTCATGAACGACAAGGAAAAAGCAGCGCTCGGCTCGATCGCCGCGTCCGCGGGTCTGACCGCGGCGAAGGGCGTGGTCGGTTTCGCCACGGGCTCGCTCGCGATCCTTTCGGAAGCCGGCCATTCGCTGATCGATCTGTCGGCGACGGTGTTGACCTATTTCGCGGTGCGCATCTCCGGCAAGCCGGCCGACGCCGAACACCAATACGGCCACGGCAAGGTGGAGAGCGTGACTGCGCTCGCCGAGACGGCGCTGTTGTTCGTGCTCTCCGTCGCCGTGGTGTGGGAGGCCGTGCAGCGGCTCATCGATGCGCGCGGCCACGCCGTCGAAGCGACGGCGGCGGCCTTCGTCATTATCGCCGCATCGATCGTGGTCGATTTCTTCCGCGCGCGCGTGTTGCGGCGCGTCGCCACGGAGACATCGAGCGAAGCGCTCGAAGCCGACGCGCTGCATTTCAGCTCGGATATGTGGTCGTCGATCGCGGTGCTGATCGGCCTCGGTGGTGTAGCTCTCGGCTATCGGTGGGCCGACGCCGCGGCAGCGATTGTCGTTGCGGTATTCATCTGCATCGCCGGCTGGCGGCTCGGACGGCGGACCATCGACACGCTGACCGACACGGCGCCGGCCGGCGTGAGCGAACGCGTGGCGGCGATCGCGCGCCGCGTGCCGGGCATCGTCACCGTCGAGCGCGTGCGGGCGCGGCCGGCCGGCGCGGTGCTGTTCGTCGATCTCGGCGTCGGGGTCAGCCGTACGCTGCCGCTCGACGGCGTCGCCGCCATCAAGAAACGGCTGACGCGCGCGATCCGCACCGAGCTGCCGACGGCGGAAACCACGATCACGACCGAGCCGCGCGCCCTCGACGATGAGACGATGCGCGAGCGCGTCATGATGATCGCGCGCAATCGCGGCCTCGCCATACACCACGTCGCCGTGCAGACGATTTCAGGCCGGCTGTCGGTGTCCGCCGATCTTGAAGTCGACGGCACGCAGCCGCTTGCGGTGGCACACGACACCGCGACCCGGCTCGAAGAGGCCATAGGTGACGAACTCGGACCCGACGTCGAGGTCGAAACGCATATCGAGCCCCTGCCCGCCGACATCCTCCCCGGCAGCGACGCCACGCCGGCGCGTCTTGGCGAGGTGCGCGAAGCGCTGTTGGCGCTGGCCGCGGATATCCCCAATCTCGGCGAGGTGCATGACGTGCGCGTGCGCGAAACGACCGACGGCGAGATCGTCAATTTTCATTGCCGCGTCGATCCCGCGCTCACGGTCAGCACCGTGCACGACCTGGTCGATACGCTCGAACACCGGCTGCGCCAGCGCTTCCCGATCATCCAGCGCGTCATCGGCCATGCCGAGCCAAGGCGCTGAGCGGCGTCTTTCAATTGCCCCACAAAGCCTCTAATCATCGGCCCCATGCGCACAGAAGAAGCACGCCCGGTCCGCCTCCAGGACTACCGCCCGCCCGATTGGCTCATTGAAACCGTCGAACTCGACGTGTCGCTGCATCCGACCGCGACCACAGTCCGCGCCAAACTCAAATTGAGGCCCAACGCGGCCGGCGCGCCGGCGCCGCTCGTTCTCGACGGCGAAGAGATAAAGCTCAAGTCGCTGGCGCTCGACGGCAAGCCGCTGTCAGCGGAGAATTTCGTTGCGACGCCGGATCGGCTGACCATTGCGCAGCCGCCGAACCGGCCGTTCGAGCTTGAGATCGAAACCATCGTCGACCCGACCGGCAACACCCAGCTTATGGGTCTCTACCGTGCGGGCGCGACCTATTGCACCCAGTGCGAGGCCGAGGGCTTCCGCCGCATCACTTATTTCCTCGACCGGCCCGACGTGATGGCCGTCTACACGACGCGCATCGAAGCCGATAAGGCCGAGACGCCCATCCTTCTCGCCAACGGCAATCTCATCGCGCAGGGCGATGTGCCGGGCAGCTCACGGCACTTTGCAACGTGGCACGATCCGTTCCCGAAACCGTCCTATTTGTTCGCGCTGGTCGGCGGCAATCTGGCGAGCGTCAAGGACACGTTCACCACCATGTCCGGCCGCAAGGTCGCGCTCGTCATCTATGTCGAGCCCGGCAAGCAAGACCGCTGCGACTACGCGATGGACAGCCTCAAGCGTTCCATGCGCTGGGACGAAGAGGCGTTCGGCCGCGAATACGACCTCGATATTTTCATGATCGTCGCCGTCTCCGCCTTCAACATGGGCGCGATGGAGAACAAGGGGCTCAACGTCTTTAACGACAAATACGTGCTCGCCTCGCCCACAACCGCGACCGACGGCGACTACGGCGGCATCGAGGCGGTCATCGCGCACGAATATTTTCACAATTGGACCGGCGACCGCATCACCTGCCGCGACTGGTTTCAGCTTTGCCTGAAAGAAGGTCTGACGGTGTTCCGCGATCAGGAGTTCACCGCCGATCAGCGGTCGCGCGCGGTGGAGCGCATCACCGACGTGCGGGGCTTGCGCTCGCATCAATTTGTCGAGGATGCGGGTCCCCTCGCCCACCCGGTACGGCCCGAGGTCTATCACGAGATCAACAACTTCTACACCTCGACGGTCTACGAGAAGGGCGCTGAAGTCGTCCGCATGATCAGGACGCTGCTCGGCCACGACACGTTCCGCAAAGGCATGGATCTTTACTTCGAACGCCATGACGGACAGGCGGCGACGGTCGAGCAATTCGTGCAATGCTTCGCCGACGTCAGCGGCCGCGACATGACGCAATTCATGCGCTGGTATTCGCAGGCCGGAACGCCCGACATCAAAGCCGCGCCGCATTACGACCCGCGCGCCCGCACCTACCGGCTCGATATCAACCAAGCGATGCCGCCGACGCCGGGGCAGCCCGACAAAGCGCCGATGGTGATCCCGCTGGCCTTTGGCCTCGTCGGCAAGGACGGCGGCGACTTGCCGCTGACGCTCGACGGCCAGCCGTTCTCGCGCGGCGTATTGGAACTGACCAAGCCGAGCCAGAGCTTTCTGTTCACCGGCGTCGCCGAGCGGCCGATCCCCTCGCTCAACCGCGGCTTTTCCGCGCCGATCAAGCTCGGCCTGCCGATCGAGGCCGACGATCTGCGTTTCCTCGCCGCGCATGACAGCGATCCGTTCAACCGCTGGCAGGCGGTGCAGTCGCTGGCGATGACCTTGCTCAAGGCCAATGTCGCGGCGCTGCGCGCCGGCGCGCCGGTGCGCGAAGACGACGGCTTGATGGCCGCGCTCGGCGCCGTCCTGAAAGATACCGCGCTGGAGCCGGCCTTCGTCGCGCTGATGCTGTTGCCGCCGAGCGACGCCGACATCGCGCGCGAAATCGGCTCCGATGTCGATCCCGACGCGGTCTTTGCCGCACGCCGCAAACTGCGCGCCGCTATCGGCGAACGGCACGGTCCAGCGCTGGCACAAACCTATCAGCAGATGATCTCGACCGGCCCTTACCGGCCGGACGCGCAGGGCGCCGGCCGCCGTTCGCTCAAGAACGTCTGCCTCGACCTTCTCGCCATGACCGAGCGCGACGACGCGATTGCGCGCGTTTTTTTGCAGTACCAGAACGCCGACAACATGACCGACCGTATGGCGGCACTCGAAACGCTGGCGCTGCACGACCGGCCGGAGCGCGCCCAAGCGTTCGACGATTTCTACAAGCGCTATGCCGGCGATCCGCTGATCATCGACAAGTGGCTGGCGCTCCAGGCGGCGATCCCGGAAGCCTCGACGCTCGACCGCGTGCGGGCGCTGACCAAGCATCCGGCCTTCTCGGTCGCCAATCCCAACCGCGTGCGGGCACTGATCGGCTCATTCGCACAGGTCAATCACACCCAGTTCAACCGTGCCGACGGCGCAGGCTTCGATTTCGTCGCCGACTTCGTGCTGGCGCTCGATCCGAAGAACCCGCAGGTCGCGGCGCGGCTGATGGGCGCGTTCCGCTCCTGGCGCGCGCTCGAAGCCAAGCGCCGGGGCCGCGCGGAAGGAACCTTGCGCCGCATCGTAGCCACGCCTTCGCTGTCCCGCGATGTGCAAGACATCGTGGCGCGCACGCTGGCCGAGAGCTGACGCAGGAAGCCCGAACCCCGGATCGAACCGCAATCCAGCCGCGGGTGACCATTGGAGACCGGCTGCGAATTCGATTGGCGCTTCGTCGATCAATCGACCGTCGAAATCGGTCTTAACGATTATGTCTACGTCCGAAAGAAGCAATAGACGCCGCGGCAACGGCCCTCGCGGCGCAAGTGATTCATCGCAAAAGAAACTTTTCCGGTCGCCGCTTCGCCTCGCCGCACGTTTTTCGCACCGCGTCGGAAGCCTGGGGACATTTTCTTAAAAAATATTGACTCCGGACTCTCGACAAACCGATTCGCGTCGATTCAAATAAAGGTGATTCGGAGAGACGAAACACACGCTCTCTCCGCTGCGGGCGGTCGGGATAATCTTTAGCGGAGGCAGGCATGGCGCGCGCCGAGATGGCGAGTGCGTCTTTGCGCTCGGATTCGATCAAGGGCTTGGCGCAATCGATCGCCAAGCCCGCGTATCGACGCCTCCTCACCGCAGAGCCGCTGCTGCGGCGCGCCGTTCCGGTTCTCATCGTCGCCTTCATGCTCACCATCTGCATCGGTGCCGCAGTGCAAGTTCTCGAACACCGCCGCCAGGCCGTGTTCGACGCCACGCAGACCATCGAAGCACTCGCCGATCATCTTTCCGCCGAACTGGACCGCCCGACACGCGAAGGTCCTTTGCACATTCTCCGCACCTCCGAAGCAATCGAAAAGGCGCTGCCCGCCTGGGCCGCCGGCGCCGGCCGTGGCATTCTTGTTGCCGACGCCGGCGGCACGATCGTCGCCGCGGCACCGAACGCGCCGCAGATGCTGGGGCGCCCCCTTCTCGAAGTGCTCGGGCCGTTGCAGCCGCTCACCAGCAGCGGCGAGGCGGCAGGAACCCGCGAGATCACTTTGGCCGACGGCGATGCCGCTTTCGCCACGGTGCGTGCCCTGAAGAATCCCGTTGGCCTTCTCGCTGTCATGCAGGGCCGCGCCGACGCGCTGGCAAGCTGGCGCTCGACGACAGCGCTGACGGTTACGCTTTCGGCTACGACCGGCTTCGTCGTCCTGATCCTCGGCTTCGCCTTTCACTGGCAGGCGACGCGCGCCCGCGAAGCGGACCTCATCCACGACACTGTACGCAGCCGGATCGATACCGCGCTCAATCGCGGCCGCTGCGGGCTGTGGGACTGGGACCTGGCCCGCGGCCGCGTGTTCTGGTCGCACTCGATGTACGACCTCCTTGGCCTGCCGCAGAAAGACGACCTTCTTACCTTCGGCGAGGTCGATGCGCTGGTGCATCAAGAGGACATCAACCTCTACCAGCTCGCGACACAACTCGCCGACGCCAAAGTCCAGTCTATCGATCACGCCTTCCGCATGCGTCACGCCGACGGGCGCTGGCTGTGGCTGCGGGCGCGCTGCGAACTGGCGCGTCAGGACGGCGAAGACGGCCTGCATCTCATCGGCATCGCCGTCGACATCACCGAGCAGAAAAACCTGGTCGAACGTACCGTGGCGGCGGACCTGCGGTTGCGCGACGCTATCGAGACCATCCCCGAAGCCTTCGTGCTGTGGGACGCCGCAAACCGCCTGGTCCTCTGCAATTCGAACTTCCAGGAACTCCACCACCTGCCCGACGACGCCGTCGCATCCGGCACGCCCTACGAAGCCATCGTCGCGACCGGCAAGACCCCGATCATCCGCACCACCGTCGTCAATGAAGACGGCCAACCGCGTGGCGCGCGAACTTTCGAAGCGCAGCTCGACGACGGCCGCTGGATGCATATCAGTGAACGCCGCACCAAGGACGGCGGCTACGTCTCGGTCGGAACGGACATTACCAAGATCAAGCAGCACGAGCAGAAGCTGGTCGAGGGCGAGAAACGCCAGATCGCGACTATCGTCGATCTGCGCAAATCCCAGCAAACACTCGAAGTGCAAACCGTCGCGCTTGCCGACCTCGCGGAAAAATACGCCGAAGAGAAAACCCGCGCCGAGGACGCCAATCAGGCGAAGTCGAAATTCCTCGCCAATATGAGCCATGAACTCCGCACGCCGCTCAACGCCATTATCGGCTTTTCCGAGATCATGGAATCGGGAATGTTCGGCCCGCTCGGCGCCGAGAAATATACCGAATACTCCCGCGACATCCGCGAAAGCGGCGAATACCTGCTCGACGTCATCAACGACATTCTCGACATGTCGAAGATCGAAGCGGGCGGCATCCGCCTTGCCCCCGAGGCCGTCGAGCTCGAACCCATCCTCGCCGACTGCCAGCGCGTCGTCTCGACCCGCGCCGGCGAAAAGCACCTCAACCTCGACGCCCAGATCGAACCAGCAATCGTCCTGAACGCCGACCGCCGCGCCGTAAAGCAGATCGCGCTCAACCTGTTGTCCAACGCGGTGAAGTTCACGCCGGAGGGCGGCGCGGTGACGGTGTGCGGGCGGCGCCGCGGCGGCATGGTCACGATCGCCATCAAAGACAACGGCATCGGCATCCCCAAGGACGCCTTGCGCAAACTGGGCCGGCCGTTCGAGCAGGTCGAGAGCCAATTGACGAAAAAGTACCAAGGCTCCGGTCTCGGCCTCGCCATCGCCAAATCGCTCGCCGAGCTGCACGGCGGCGAAATGCGCATCCGCTCCGTGCTCGGCAAAGGCACCACCGTCGTCGTCCGCTTGCCGCTGCAGGCGAAACTGGCGCCACGCGCGAACGACATCAAGATCGCACCCGAGCGCCAAATCGCTTAGCAGGTCCGATTCTAAGGCGCCTTCCCTAAAATCCGCACAAAACACTCCCGGACGTGGCGCTGCGTGTCCTCGACGTGGGCCTGCAGCGCGGCAAAATTCGGCAGGTCCGCGGCGCGCGCCAAGAGAGCCAACACGCCGGCACCGGCCGTCTTCGGATCGAAAGCCGCCGACAGGCATAGCCGCAAAATCTGCGTCAGGTCGTGGAACAACCGCACCGCGGGCCGCAGCACTTCAGCGTCCTCCGGCTTGAATACGCCAAGCCGCGCAGCGTTTTCCAACATTCGCGCCGTCGACGTATCGAGGATTTCCGGCATCGCCGCGGCGTGGGTCAGTTGCAGATATTGCGCGATGAACTCGATATCGACCAGCGCACCGGCCGCATATTTGAGATCCCAAATATTGGCATCACCCTTCTCTTTGGCGATCGCCGCGCGCATCGCGACGACATCGTCGGCGATGGTCTGTGGATTTCGCTCGCGGCAGAGCACATCGCGGATCGCTTTTTCGACGCGCGCGACGAGATGCGGCGGCCCCGACACGACGCGCGCGCGCGTCAGGGCCATGTGCTCCCAGGTCCAGGCCTCGTGTTCCTGGTAGCTGATAAAGCCATCGATCTGCGTCGCCACCGGGCCGGACCGGCCCGACGGCCGCAGCCGCATGTCGACCTGATACAGCACGCCGTAATTGGTCTGCGCCGTGAGCGCGCTGATCAGGCGCTGAGTGAAACGGGCATAATATTGCGCGCCATAGAGCGAGCGCTCGCCGTCCGATTCCGGATGCTCGTGATCGAAATCGTAGATCACAATGAGGTCGAGGTCGGAGCTCGCGGTCATCTCGCGGGCGCCGAGCCTGCCCAGCGCAAGGATCGCGCTTTCGCCGCCGCGGATGCGGCCATAGGTCTCGGCGAAATCGATTTCGGCCCGCGTGTGAACAGTGCGCAAAAGAACATCGGCAAGCCGCGCGAAGACCTCGCCGGCCTGTTCCGCGGTGATCGAACCGGACAGAATTCGCGCGCCAATCAGAAACATATGCTCCTGACCGAGCAGGCGGATCGCATCGAGCATCGTCTCATAACCGCGCGTCTCGTCGAGCGCGCTGGACAGCACTACCTCAAGACGTTTCGCGTCCGGCACCGAACCAAAGAACGTCGGATCGACCAGCGGATCGATGAAGTGCGGATTCTGCGCCAGAATGTCGGCAAGGCGCGGCGCGACGCCCAGCATCAGTCCGACGAAGCGGATGAGCTCCGGATTTTGCCGCAGCAGCGAGAAAAAACGCCCGCCGGCGCGCAAGCCTGAGAGGAAACGGTCGAACGCAGCGAACGCGCCATCCGGATTTTCCGCGCGCGAGAATTGGTCGATGATGACCGGTACGAGATCATTGAGGTTTGCGCGCGCCTGCTCTCCGCGCAGCGCCCGATAAGAACCCGCGTGCCACCTGCGCACGGCCTCGGCCACCTCGTGCGGCTGGCGGAAGCCCATATGCGACAGGCGATCGAGCGTTTCGCCCTCGGCTTTTCGCTCTCCCTGCCCTTCGCCGGCGTCAAACGACAGGTTGAGGTGCCGCGCTAACAGTTCCGGCGCATGCTCGAACAACCTGACATAGTGCCGTTCGACCTTGCGCATATGGCGGAGAAGCGTGCCGGCAAACTCATCGCGGTCCTTGAAGCCAAGAAAGCGCGCAAAGATTTCGAGGGTCTCGGGCTCGGCCGGCAGCGTATGGGTCTGTTCGTCGGCCCTCATCTGCAGCCGGTGCTCGACGCGGCGCAGGAAATCGTAGGCCGCCGCAAGCTCATCGCGCGCCTCCTGCCCGATCCATTTTTCGGCGGCCAGCGCGTCAAGCGTGCCGATGGTGCTGGCGCCGCGCAATTCGCCATGACGGCCGCCGGCGATGAGCTGTTGGGTCTGCACGAAAAACTCGATCTCGCGAATACCGCCGCGGCCGAGCTTGACATTGTGGCCCTCGACCGCGATTTCGCCGTGACCCCGATAGGCGTGGATCTGGCGTTTCATTTCGTGCACGTGGGCGATGGTCGCAAAATCGAGATATTTCCGCCAAATGAAGGGCGACAGATCACGGATGAGTTTCTCGCCCGCGGAAAAATTCCCGGCGCATGGCCGCGCCTTGATCAGCGCCGCGCGTTCCCAATTCTGGCCGCGGTGCTCGTAGTAATCGAGCGCAGCCGCGGTCGAAACCGCGATCTGAGTCGAGGATGGATCGGGGCGCAGCCGCAGGTCGACGCGGAACACGTAGCCGTCCGGCGTTCGCTGCTGAAGAATTTTCACCAGATCGCGCGTCAGCCGCACGTAGAACTGCCCGGGCTCGACATCAGGCGCGAATGGCGCGATGCCGCGCTCAAAGAAGACCATGAGATCAATGTCGCTTGAGAAGTTGAGCTCATGACCGCCCATCTTGCCCATGGCGAGCACGATGTAGCCGGAGCCGGTTTCAGGATTGTTCGGATCGGCCGGTTTGAGTTTCCCGCGTTTCGCGGCTTCGCGAAGAAGATAATGCACGGCGGCGCCCAGCGCTGTCTCGGCGACCTCGGTCAGCGCGGCGGTGACGCGCGCGACGGACCAGACATTTCCGATATCGGCAAGCGCGATCAGGAGCGCCGCCTCCGCCTTCATGCGGCGAAGTATGCGCATCACCTCGGTCTGCGCCGTCACTGCCGCAGCGGCGTCGCGCGCGTCGGCAGTCAGGGCTGCCAGCGCGTCATCCGGATCGCCTTCGAGCAGGCGCACGAAGCGCGCGGCGTCGGCTTGAATGAGGTCCCAAACGAACGGCGCCGCTCCGGCGATGCCGTCGAGCATCAGCGCGAGCGGCGGATAGTCGCGGAGCAGCGTTGTCAGTGTGTTATTTGCAGCTTTCGGCGCGCCACCTGCGAGCCATGCCGACACGCGCTCCGCCGATCGAGCGGACGGCAGAGGCGGCGGACCGCCCAGGCGGCGGACCAATGCGGTTGCACTGCGTTCCTGCTTCGGCTTGCCGCCGGCAGGCCGTTTCATCCCGTCACCGCCGGTCCGGCGCGCGGCAGAGCGATGATGCTGCGCAGGCCCGGATGATTATCCTCGAGCTTCAATTCGCCGCCGTGCAACCGCGCCACGGCGGCCGCCAGGCTCAGGCCCAAGCCCGAACCGGGTTCCGAGCGGCTCTGTTCGAGCCGGACGAAACGCTCCACGACCCGGCCGCGGTCGGCTTCCGGAATGCCCGGGCCGCGATCAGCCACGCTCAGCGCAATGCGCTCGCCCTCTTTGCCCGCTGCGACGACGATTTCCGCGGGCGTACCATTTGCAATACCTTCTGCTTTGCCGTTCGGAGCGGCATATTTGATCGCGTTGTCGATCAGATTAGCCAGCGCCTGGCTGACCAGTTCGCGATTGCCGCGCACCGGTGCCGCGGTGGGCGCTTCGACCTTCAGTTCCAGCCCCTTCTGTTCCGCCAGCGGTTCATAGAGCTCGCCGACATCGCGGGCGATCTGGGCGGCGTCGAACTCGGTCATGTTGTCGCGCGCCTGTCCGGATTCGGCGCGCGCGATCATCAATAGCGCATCGAAGGTGCGGATGAGATCGTCGGATTCCGCGATGGTCGTTTCCAGCGCGGCGCGGTAATCGCTCTCGCCGGTCGGATTGCGCAACGCCTGTTCGCAGCGATTGCGCAGCCGCGTGAGCGGCGTCTTGAGATCATGCGCGATGTTGTCGGAGACTTCTTTGAGTCCCTTCATGAGCGCTTCGATGCGTTCGAGCATGGCGTTGACGTTTTCGGCCAAGCGGTCGAGCTCGTCGCCCGTTCCGGCGACCGGCAAGCGGCCGCTCAAATCGCCTGCCATGATGGTCTGCGACGTGCCGGTCATGGCGTCGATGCGCTTGAGCACGCGCCGGCTGACGAAGAAGCCGCCGAGTAGTCCGAGCACGATCACAAGCGCAATCGACCACTGCCCGGCATTGGCGATGATGCCGAACAGCCGCTCGCGCTCATCAAGATCGCGGCCGACCAGAAGGTGAAAGCCGCCGGGAAGCTGCACGACCTGGACCAAGGCACGGTGGTCGCTGCCCTCCGGCGCGTCGAGCCTGCGGTAGTTCGTTTCCAGCCAGCCGGGATGATCGAGCACGCCCGGCTCCAGCGAACCGACATTGCCGGCAAGGCCCTCGCCCGTCGGCGTCGTCACCAGATACAGGCTCGAACCCGGCCGCCGCGACCGCAGATCGACGACGATCACCAGCCGCCTGATGCCGCCTTGGGCATATTGCTCGGAGAGGCCGCTGATTTCCGTGTTCACCGTGGTGGTGATCTGCTCGGTGATGAGGCGGCGCGTGTTGAGCGCGAAATAGCCGAGCAGCGACGCCGCGAACAAAATAAAGATCAACAAATAGACGAGCGTTAGCTGGAACGCCGTGGTGCGAAGAAGTTTGCCGAGCGCGGACACGTATCAGGTTCTCTCGGATCGCACGCCGAGTTCACTCTCGGAAAAGTCTTCTTCCCGAAATTCGAGCGCCGCGCGTTTGTCGTCGCGCCGATTTTCAGCTTCCGTCCGCCGCAGTTCGACGCGCCGGATCTTGCCGGAGATGGTCTTCGGCAGTTCGGCAAATTCGATGCGCCGCACCCGTTTGAACGGCGCCAGCGCGATCCGGCAATGCCGGAAGATCGACAGCGCCGTGGCGCGATCGGGCGCATGGCCGGGCGCCAGCGCGAGATAGGCCTTCGGTATCGCAAGCCGCATCGGATCGGGCGACGGCACGACGGCGGCTTCGGCGATGGCCGGATGTTCGATCAGCGCGCTTTCAAGCTCGAACGGGCTGATCCGGTAATCCGACGCTTTGAACACGTCGTCGGCGCGGCCGACATAGGTGAGGTAGCCGTCGTCGTCGATCGCGGCGACATCGCCGGTGCGATAGACAGTATCGTCATGCGCGCGAACGCCGCCGTCGTCGGCTTGGTAGCCCTGCATCAGTCCGGTCGGGCGCGGATCGAGCGTCAGGCAGACTTCGCCCTCTTTGGCCACGGCACCATCGGCGGCAAGAAGCGCGACGCGATATCCCGGCAGTGGCCGCCCCATCGAGCCGGGCTTAACCTTCTGACCGGGCGTGTTGCCGACCAGCGCCGTCGTCTCGGTCTGCCCGTAACCGTCGCGAATGGTGATGCCCCAAGCGGATTTGACCCGCTCGATGACTTCCGGATTGAGCGGTTCGCCGGCGCCGATCAGCTCCTTGACGCGCACTTTCCAGGCCGAAAGATCTTCCTGGATCAACATGCGCCACACCGTCGGCGGCGCGCAGAACGTCGTCACGCAGCAGTGCGCGATGGTGTCGAGGAGCCCCCGCGCATTGAAGCGCTTCTGGTTGACGATGAATACGGCGGCTTCCGCGTTCCACGGCGAAAAGAAGCAACTCCAGGCGTGTTTGGCCCAGCCCGGCGACGAAATGTTGAGATGCAAATCGCCCGGCCGCAGCCCGATCCAATACATCGTCGACAGATGGCCGACGGGATAGCTCTGGTGGCTGTGCAGCACGAGCTTCGGCGTCGCCGTGGTACCCGAAGTGAAATAGAGCAACATCGGATCGTCGGCCCGCGTTTCGCCATCAGATGAAAATTCGGCGGACGAGGCATAGCCTGCTTCGAAGGAAATCCAACCCGGCACCTCTTTGCCGACAACGATGCGGGTATAGTCTCCCGGCAGGTCGGCGAATTTCAGAGCCGCATCGGCGCTGGCGATAACATGGCGCACGCGCCCGCGCGCAAATCGGTCGGCGAGATCGTTGCGCGTCAGCAGCGTGGTTGCCGGCACGATCACCGCGCCGAGCTTCATCGCCGCCAGCATGCATTCCCACAGCGGCACGACATTGCCGAGCATCACCAGGATACGGTCGCCGCGACGAACGCCGAGGCCGCGCAGCGCGTTCGCGATCCGGTTCGAGCGCTCGCTCAGTTCGGCGAAGGAAAGCTTGGTCTCGCCCGCGTCTTCGTCGACCAGCCACAGCGCCGGATGCACATTGTCGCGCGCCATGACGTCGAAGTAATCGAGCGCCCAATTGAAACGGTCGAGCTTCGGCCATTGGAATTCGCGGTAGGCTTTGATGTAGTCCTCGCGATGCTTGAACAACAATTCGCGAGCCGCGAGGAAGGGTGCCGCATTGCTCGAGGCGTTCTTGGTCATGGTCATCTCCCGGCGATTTCCCGTTTCGCCTGACCGCGCCGTAACGGACAATATGCCGGCAAACCATCGCCGGCTAACTGGCAGCTTACTGCTTGGCGTTGTCGCGGATCATATAACCCGCGCCGCGCACTGTATGCAGTAACGGCTGGGCAAAACTCTTATCGATTTTAGATCGCAACCGCGAAATGTGGACATCGATCACATTGGTTTGCGGATCGAAATGATAGTCCCAAACATTCTCCAACAGCATGGTGCGGGTCACGACCTGACCGGCGTGCCGCATCAGATATTCGAGCAGGCGAAATTCGCGCGGCTGGAGCTGAACCTCCTGGCCGGCGCGGCTAACCTCATGTGACAGCCGGTTCAGCTCGAGATCGGCGACACGATACACCGTCTCCTCGCCGCGGCTGCCGCGCCGGCGCGCCAGCACCTCGACGCGCGCCAATAGTTCCGAGAAGGCGTAGGGCTTGGCGAGATAATCGTCGCCGCCGGTGCGCAGGCCTTTGACACGGTCGTCAACCTGCCCGAGGGCGGAAAGGATCAGCACCGGTGTCTCGATCGACTTGGCGCGCAAGGCGCCGATGACCGACAGCCCGTCGCGCTTGGGCAACATGCGGTCGACGATCAGCACGTCATATTCGCCGTCGAGCGCCAGTTGCAGTCCGTCCTCACCGTCGCCGGCCTGATCGGCCATGTGGCCGACCTCGCGGAATGCCTTAACGAGGTAATCCGCCGCGTCGCGGTCGTCCTCAATGACCAGAATTCGCATGATTTATCGCCGCTCAAATGCCGGCTGGCGGGCCAAAACACTTCGGATGATACACGCCGCACCGCCTGCAAAATAGTGAAGGGGTGGCGGTTTTCCGCCACCCCCCTTACCACTCCACCGCCAGCGGGGGCGACGGATACCGGAGGCAGAGTTGGTATTCGGCGGGGACGGGTCTTGCGACCCGTCCCCAGGAACGCCCGCCAGCGGGGGCGACGGATGCCAGCGGATGCCCCTTTTGGTTAGGCATTGCCCAGTGGCAGCGCGACGAATTTCGTGCCGTCGCGCGACTTCACCCGGAACAACACCGTATGCTTGCCGTCGGTGCGGGCGTCGGCGAGACCCTTGCGAATGTCCGCCGGAGTAGACACCGGTTTGCCGCCCACATCGAGAATGACGTCGCCAACCTGAAAGCCGTGCTCGGCGGCGACGCCGCCGTCGGCAACCGCGGTGACGACAACGCCGTTACCGCCTGAGTTCTTGTCGGCGGGCGCGAGCGTCAGCCCAAGCTTCGGCACTTCGGCGTCGGGCACTTCACGCTGACCACCTTGATCGTTCGAGGCCAGTTTCTCGGCCGGCAACGTGCCGAGCGTCAGCGTCACGGTCTTGTCCTGGCCCTGATGAATGGTGCCGAGCTTCACCGAAGCGCCGGGCGCCATCGTGCCGATCTTGCGCGCCAGTTCGCGCGCATCGTGGATCGGCGTGTCGTCAACGGAAACGATGACGTCGCCGCTTTGAATGCCGGCCGCGGCGGCCGGGCTGTCCTTCTGCGGCTCGGACACGAGCGCGCCGGTTGCTTGTTTTAGGCCCATGCTGTCGGCAATGTCAGGCGTCACCGTCTGGATCTGCACGCCGATCCAGCCGCGCGTCACGCTGCCCTTGTCGCGAAGCTGGGCGACCACGCTCTTCACGGTATCGGCGGGAATGTCGAAGGCGATGCCGACCGAACCGCCGGACGGTGAGAAGATCGCCGTGTTGACGCCGATGACGTTACCGTCGACATCGAATGTCGGACCGCCGGAATTGCCTTTGTTGACCGGGGCATCGATCTGAATGAAATCGTCATAGGGACCGGCGCCGATGTCGCGGCCGCGGGCCGAGACAATGCCGGCGGTAACGGTGCCGCCGAGGCCGAACGGATTGCCAACCGCAAGCACCCAGTCGCCGATGCGCGGCGGGGTGTCCGCCAGCTTCACGAACGGGAAATCACTGCCGTCGATCTTGATGAGCGCGAGATCGGTCTTCGGATCGGTGCCGATCACCTTGGCGCTGTAGGTCTTGCCGTCATCGGTGGTGACCTGAACATTTTCCGCGTTCTGCACCACGTGATTATTGGTCACCGCATAGCCGTCACGGGTAATGAAAAAGCCCGAGCCCTGACCGGTGATGATTTGATGGCCCTGCGGGCCGCCATTCGGCGCGCCGAACCGCTTGAAGAAGCGTTCGAACGGCGAGCCGGGCGGAAACGGCAAATCGTTGTCGTCGTTGTTGAGACCGGTTTCGGCCGGACGATCGATTTTGACGCGCACTGAAATCACCGCCGGCTTCACCTTCTCCACAATATCGGCAAAGCCCACCGGACGTTGCGGCAGTTGCTGAACCTTTTCGGTCAGGTTCTGCGCCTGCGCCGATCCGACAAACGGATTGGCCGCCAGATTGCTCGCCGCATTCGGCGCGAAAACCAATGCCGCCGCTCCAATTCCAGCGATCGCTGTCGTTAGAAGCGCAATGCGGCGCGCGGACAGAATCCGGCGTGATTGCAAGGAAATGCCATTCATTACCGTCTCCAAATCGATGGTCCGTTTTGCAACGGAAGCTGCCCGACTGGGCATCCGTTTTGGCCCCGCTTCGCCCCGAAGGATGGGACGGCGAGCCTTACCGCGCTCTGTCGGCTGGATTAAAAATTTGTAATGTTTGGCGTTTTGCAAAATTTATTTATTAAAACAAATACTTACGATGAATGTTATTAATGCCAGCATGTGCGGCGGAGTGGCGTGAGGGCCTGGATCAACGCCAGGCAGCGAGCCGTCTACGGCGTGCTTTCGCCGCGGAGCAATTCCTCAATCCGCGCTTCTTCGGCCGCCGTGAGAGTGCCGGATGCGGCCACAGCGGTCCCGCGCCTTGCCATAATGACCATGACGGCGATGCCGATCAGTAGAAGACCGGGCGGCAGGCCCCACAAAGCCGCCGTGTGCCACGACAGCGGCGGCTTGAGCAGCACGAACTCGCCATAGCGGGCGACCAGAAAATCGAGCACCTGCTTGTCGGTGTCGCCCGCCTTGATGCGCTCGCGCACCAAGACGCGGATATCGTGGGCGAGTGATGCGCCGGAATCATCGATCGACTCGTTCTGACATACCATGCAGCGCAAGCCTTGCGACAGCGCGCGGGCGCGCGCTTCCAGCGCCGGGTCTGACAGCATTTCGTTGGGTTCGACGGCCCACGCCACCGGCGACAGCGCCACCACGAGCGCCGCAGCCTGCAAGCATTTTATCAGGACGTGCTTCATGACGTTTATTCCGCTGGCTGCGCCGCGGCTTGGGCAACGGAGATCTTGCCCTTCGCGGGCCGCGGCGCGCCGACGCGCAAACGCCGATCGGACAGCGACAAGCCGCCGCCGAAGAACATGAAGGCCGCGCCGAGCCAGATCATCAAAACGCGGGGCTTGAAGTAGAGCCGCACCGCGACGGCGCCGTCTTTGCCCGGATCGCCGAGCGACAAATAAAGCTGGCTGAAGCCGCGCGTCATCAGCGCCGCCTCGGTCGTCACCTCATTGCGGGCCGGGAACGTGCGGCGGCTCGGCTCCATATTGCCGAGAAATTCGCCGCCGGCGCGGTGAATGCTGAAACGGCCGACGAGGTCGTGATAATTCGGTCCCGGCCGGTTGAACACGCCGTCGAAGGTCACGCGATAGTGCGAAACCTCGAGCGTGTTGCCGGGCTTGAGCTCGACGATACGCTCCACGCCCCAGGCAGTGACGCTGACAATGCCGAGAAGCGTGACGCCGATGCCGAAATGCGCAAACGCGGTCCCCCACGCCGAACGCGGCAATCCTACTGCGCGCTGCAGCGCCGCGCCGAACGGCACGCGCAGGATCATCGTGCGCTCGGCGATGTCGACAACCGCGCCGGCCATGACGAAGATGGCAATGCCGACGCCGAACGGCGCCAGCACCGGGCCGCCATGTTCGAGCGCGAAGGCGGCCGTGATGCCGAGCGCGGAAAGGATCGCCGCCGCCAGCAGGCGTTGGGCGGCGCCAAGAATGTCGCCGCGTTTCCAGCCCATCAGCGGGCCGAACGGCATCGCCAGCATCAGCGGAATGAAGAGCGGACCGAAGGTCGAATTGAAGAACGGCGGACCAACGGAAATCTTGTCGCCGGTCAGAGCTTGCAGCGCGAGCGGATAAAGCGTGCCGATCAGCACCGTAGCGCACGCCGTGGTCAGGAACAGGTTGTTGAAGACGAGTGCGCCTTCGCGCGAGATCGGCGCAAACAAGCCGCCTTGTTTCAGGAGCGGCGCCCGCCATGCGTAGAGCGACAGCGCGCCGCCGATGAAGACAATCAGAATGGCGAGAATGAAAATGCCGCGCGTCGGGTCGGTCGCGAAAGCATGAACCGAGGTGAGCACGCCCGAGCGCACCAGAAACGTCCCGATCAGCGACAGCGAGAAGGCGAGGATCGCGAGTAGAATGGTCCACACTTTCAGCGCGCCGCGCTTTTCCATCACCACGGCGGAATGCAGCAGCGCCGTACCGGCAAGCCACGGCATCAGCGAAGCATTCTCGACCGGATCCCAGAACCAGAAACCGCCCCAGCCCAGCTCGTAATAGGCCCAATACGAGCCGCCGGCGATGCCGAGCGTCAGGCACATCCAGGCGCCGAGCACCCACGGCCGCACCCAGCGGGCCCAGGCGGCGTCGATACGGCCTTCGATCAAAGCAGCAATCGCAAACGAAAATGCAATCGAGAAGCCGACATAGCCGAGATAGAGCATCGGCGGATGGAATGCGAGGCCGGGGTCTTGCAGGATCGGATTGAGGTCCTGACCTTCGAGCGGCGCGTCGGCAATGCGCAGGAACGGGTTCGAGGTGATCAGGATGAAGAGGTGAAAGGCGGCGGCAATCCACGCCTGCACCGCGAGCGCATTCGCCTTGAGCACGAGCGGCAGATTAGTGCCGAACACCGCAACCAGGGCGCCGAAGAACGTAAGGATCGACACCCACAGCATCATCGAGCCTTCGTGGTTGCCCCAGACGCTGGCGAGCCGGTAGATCAGCGGCATTTGCGAATTCGAATTCTCGTAGACATTGATCACCGAGAAATCCGACGTCACGTAGCAGTAGCCGAGCGCGCCAAACGCAATCGCAACGAAAAAGAATTGCGCGAGCGCCGCCGGCGCCGCCATGCTCATAAGCGCAAGATCGTTGCTGCGCGTGCCGACGATCGGCATGGTGCCCTGAATGAGGGCCAAGCCGAGCGCCAGCATCAATGCGTAATGGCCGAGTTCGGGGATCATGAACTGCGCCTTCTCATCGACATCGTCATCCTGAGGCGCCCGCGCGTAGCGCGGGCCTCGAAGGAGGCTGCTCGGACGCGGCCGTCGCCCTTCGAGGCGCGCTTCGCGCGCACCTCAGGGTGACGGTAAACAATAATACGCCAATCGCCATTTCATTTCCCGTTCCCGCCGGCCTGCTTGCCGTAATCGTCCTTCCAATGCCCCGACTTCTTGAGAGCATCGGCAACCTCTTTGGGCATGTAGGTCTCGTCGTGCTTGGCGAGAATGGTGTCGGCGGTGAATACGCCCGCGCCGTTAAGCGCGCCTTCGGCTACCACGCCCTGCCCTTCCCGGAACAGATCCGGCAGCACGCCCTGATAGGCGACGGGAATCTCGCTCTTGCCGTCGGTCACTTCGAAGCGCACCGCGAGGTTATTGCCGCGCACCAGACTGCCGTCTTTGACCAGGCCGCCAAGGCGGATGCGCGTGCCCGGACTGACGTGCCGCTCCACCACATCGCTCGGCGAATTGAAGAACACGATGGAGTCGCGGAACGCATTGAGCATCAGCCCAACCGCAACCGCGAGCACGCCGAGGCCGCTGCCGATAAGAATTAAGCGCCGCTGCTTGCGGGTCATTATTACTGTCTCGATTATTGTCTCGGCATTTTTGAGAACTTGGTTCGCATCAGCCGCTTAGTCCCAGTCCTTTGACGAGATCGTCGATCCGCTTAATCTCGTCGGGATGATCCGACAAAGCACGTTTGGCGTCGGCCACCGCATCTTTCGCCTTATCGCGATCGCCAAGCACGATATAGGCCTGCACGAGGCGAAGCCACTCGTCTACATTGCCGCTATCGTTGCGCAGGCGATCGGCCAAGCGCTGAACCATGCCGCGAACCATCTCGGAGCGCTGCATATCGTTGAGGTTTTTACTGGCCGCAACATCGCCCGCGCTCGGACCGGCGGTAGAACCCTGTACTGCCGTCACACGGGCCAAAGCCGAGCGCACAAAACCGGCCCACGGCGCGTCGTGCGGCGCGCCGTCGAGCAAGGCGCGCCATTTCGCGGCAGCGTCGTCGCGCTTGCCGGCCTGCTCGTCGGCAAGACCGAGGAAATAATTCGCCTTCGGTTCACGCGGATCGGCCGCGACCGCGTGTTGGAAAGCCGTCGCCGCCTCATCGGTCACGACGCCGTTTGCGGAGGCAACGAGCGCCTCACCCAGCGCGGATTCGCGCAGCGCGCTATCGCCGTTGAGCGCAATCGTTTTGCGCCAGGCGCCGGCCGCGTCATCGAAGCGGCCGAGCCGCATATAGACCGGCGCGATGACTTCCCAGCCGGCGCCGTCATTGGGATTGCTCGCGAGATGCGCCTCAACCTGGCCGATCAGGCTCGCGATCGATTGCTCGCCCATCGGCGTGCTGACGCGGGCAAACGCCGACTGGCTCGGAATTTCGGGCGAGCCGAGCCGCAGGTAAAAGCCGAGCCCGATCGCCGGCAATACAATGACGGCCGCGATGGCCGCAGCGCGGTGCCGGACAGCAAATTTCTGTGCCGGCGGCAAAGTCGCCGCTGCCGTTTCGGCATCCGCCGCGGCCAGAAGCCGCCGGGAAATCTCGACGCGCGCCGATTCCGCCTCCACCCCGCCGATCAAGCCGGCCGCCCGGTCGCGCTCGATCTCAAGAAGCTGATCCTGATAGACGAGCCGGTCGCTGCCGCCCCGCTCCGGGCGCGGCTTGCGCCCAAGCGGCCACAACACGGCGCACGCGGCCGCGACGGTCATCACCGCAAAAATGAGCCAAAGCGTCATCGTTTCAAGCGTCGCATCACGACATCATATTCGGAGTAAGCGGCACGGCCGCGGCAACGGCGCGAGCGCCTCACATAAACCTCGGCGCGGGCCGGTTATACATCACGGCGCGAATGAGGCCGCAATGGGAACCAAAGCGCGGCAATTGGGCGCTGCGCCAAAGACGGTTCCCCAAAGACGGTTCCCAAAGACAATGATTGCAGCGGTTCACGCCCGCGCCGGCTTGCGCTCGGGGGCTGCCGCCTGCACCGCGACCTCGGCGGCCTTGGCGAGCAGGCTCGCATATTCTGCGCCGAATACCGGGCGGCAAAAGCGGATCGCGGCCTCGACCTGCGATTGCCGGAACGGCCGATCGTCGTCGCCGGCTTGGCGCAGTGAGTCGAGCAGGATCTTGGTGCCGCTCTCGAGAATATGCGTAAGTTCCGAATGGGCGCGCATCGTCACTTCGCTGACGGCGAGTTCGCCGGCGTAATGCCGGCATGCGCCGACGAATTCGACCCGCATCTGGGCCTCGTCGACATCGATCGAATCAAGGAGCGAACCGGGCGGAATATCCTTGGCCGGACGCGGGCGCAGCAAACGCCTGACGCTGCCCGGCGTGGTCTCGATTTCCGATTTCAGCAGAGCGGAAACGTCGGCGCGGATCGCCGCCAATTGCCGGCTCCACGGCGAATCGAACGACAGGTTGATTTCCGAGCGCAGCTCGCGCGCCGTGTCGTGAATATTCTTGAGCATAGATGCGACCGGACGTCCGGCTTTGATCTCGGCGCGCAGCTCAGCGACCATGTTTTCAGCTTCGCCAAGCACGATGGTGACGGCGACGGCATAAGGCGTCTCGGCGATACGGGCGGTGTCGTCGCTCTCCGCCGCGCGGGTGGCGATGCGGATGAGTTGCCAAGGCGCGGCGAGCCGGTTCATGACCAGGATGAGGCCGTAGAGAAATACATCCGATTTGCGCAAGCCAACCTTGTCCAAGGCCGGCTGCGCCGTTGCCGCATCGAGGAGCGCCTGCATCGGATCGATCTGTTCGCGCTCGAAGCTGCGGATCTGGCTCGGCAATCGCCGCGCCAGATCCGCGAGCACTTCGCGCAGCGACAGGATCGACACGATCGTATCCAGATCTTCGATGGCGCGCGGCGTGCCGACTTGAACCGCAAGCCGGCGGCGCGTTTTCTCGTCGCCGCCAACCTCGGCGATGGCGTCTTTGATGCGCCGGATCGAGCGATCGTGCAGCGTGCGCACCAATTGATCGGCACGGTTGCGGTCGTCGATAAGCAAGGCGCGATTGACATCCTCGCCGAGCGCCTTCACCTCGGCGGGAATAAGGTCACGCCCGATCCAGCCCCAGATCGGCTCGAGCGATATGCGCGCGATGCGCCCGATGCGTTTATGGTCGGCCCGGCCGTCGATCAAAAAGGGCTCGAGCGGCACAAAGAACATGCGCGCGGCATCGCCGATGCGGGGGACCTGCTGCGCGTCGGCGCGGATTGCGCGGCGCAATTCCTGGAGCACCAGGTCGTTGCCGGAGCTCTCTTCGCCGCGCAGGAGATTGCGCTCGAGCTCCTGGACGAGCATTGACCGCGCCTCCGGCTTAAGCGTCCGAAGATATTCCCGCAGCCGTTCGATGGACTGGCCATCGCTCGCCATAACTAGTACCCGGAATCAGAGCTGAGTGATACGGCGGCCTTTGAAACGGCGTTGACGGACCTTTTTCTTGGTCCAGACGAAAGGCTCGGCTTTGTCGTTGTACGCGTTGACGTAGGCATCGATGT
>Ga0102924_1000364_pt1 | contig 56467 bp, 51 predicted proteins | sample PaiPotPPM11metaG_FD_80116 | JGI IMG/M metagenome (GOLD analysis project Ga0102924, IMG submission 80116) | Iron sulfur acid spring bacterial and archeal communities from Banff, Canada, to study Microbial Dark Matter (Phase II) - Paint Pots PPM... ... | reverse complement strand
TGAGCGGCCAGTGGTCGCGGTACGCATTCAGCACTCCAATGACATCGTTCAGCAGCGCGACTGTCTCAGCGTGCGGGCGATCGTTCGGGATATAGCCCTTGGGGCGCCCGGTGTTTTTACGGCGTGCCGTCAAACCGTTCTCGCTCATGCCGCCGCCGCCCGTGTGGTGTTCGCCGTGCAGGTCGGATGCTCGATCATCGGTGGTCCTCTCCGGCTGGTGGCGTGCCGGACCAGTCTGCGGCGATGGTCACGTCCGCGCGCACCGGCACGTCGGGCACCAGCTCGGCGCCGGCCGCTTCCATGTGGCCCCGTAGCCACGTCGCCGCGGCGGATGCAGCGTCGGCGTCGCACTCGATCACGATCTCGTCGTGCACACACAGCACGGGCACAGCGGACGGCTGCGCGGCGCGGTCTTCCCACAGCCGCGCCAGCGCCAGCTTGAGCACGTCGGCGCCGCTGCCCTGTACGGGGCTGTTCAGCTTCTCGGTGAACCGCTCGACACCGCGCCGACGGCGGCCCGAAAGCGTGCGCGTCTCGCTCGCAGCCGCCCGGCCGGCGCGCTGATGCCACGCCCGCAGTCCCGGATAGGCGCGGAAGAAGGCGGCGCGGAAGCGTTCGGCGTCGCTGTGGTCGAGCGTGACGCCGTAGCCGGCCACGTACGCGCGCAGGGCCGTCGCACCCATGCCAAACGTCAGGCCGAAGTTGAGCGCCTTCGCCAACTGCCGTTCCGCTTTGCTCACCGCGGCCGCGGCTTTGCCCAGCACGGTCGCGGCGGTGCGGGCGTGCAGGTCGTCCCCGCGCGCAAACGCGGCGCGCATGGCGGCGTCACCGCTGATCTGCGCGGCGATGCGTAGCTCGATCTGCGAGTAGTCGGCCTTGACCAGGACGCGGCCCGGCGCCGGCCGGAAGCACGCCCGATAGGCCGGGTCGCGCGGGATGTTTTGCAGGTTCGGCCGGGTGCAGGCCATGCGCCCGCTGGCCGCGCCGAGCTGCCGGTAGTCGGCGTGGATACGGCCGGTGGCCTCATGCACGTGTTCAAGGAAGGTGATGCCGTAGGTGCCGGCGCGCTTGCTCGCGGCGCGGTAGCGCAAGAGCAGCGCGGCCAGCGGCTCCGTGGCGGCGAGCGCCGTGAGCGTCGCTTCGTCGGCGTTCTTGAGGGCGTGGCCGCGCGCCCGCAGCAGCCGGGCCACCTGCGCGGGGCTGTCCCATTTGACCGTGCTCTGTTCGAACATATCGCCCGTGCCGGCGGCCGCGGTCAGCTCGTCACCCAGCGTCAGCCGCTCGGCCACCGCGGCGTTGCTGAGCGCCAGCCAGGCGTCGGTGTCGAACGGGGCGCCCGTGTGCGTGAGCCAGGCCAGCGCCGGCAGCGCCCGCGTTTCGATGGTGGCCGTCCGATCGAGCCCGGCGACGGACAGCGCCTCCGCAAGGCGCGCGGCCAGCGGCAGCAGCACGGCCGCATCGTGGGCAGCGTAGCGAAGCTGCGCCTCGGTCAGGGCGCCGCCCCAGTCGCTGCGCTGCTCCGTCTTATCCAGCGAGCGTCCGGCGTAGCGTTCGGCCACGGCGGCCAGCGTGAACGTGCCCCGCTCGCCGGGCTCACCGGCCTGAAGCAACTGCGCGGCCAGCATCGTATCGAACAGCCGCGCCCCGTCCGGCACGGGCAGCCCGGCCGCCATGAGGAAGCGCAGGTCGAAGGCCAGGTTATGACCGACGAAGCGCGGGCCGTCCGCTGCACCGAAGAGCGGCGAAAGCTGCCGCGGCGGGGCGTGGAAGGCGTCGATCAGGTACACCCGCTCCGGCGTGGCGAGCTGCACGAGGCGCAGCCGGTCCGTGTGCGGGTCGAGCCCCGTCGTCTCGGTGTCCAGGCCCAGCAGCGGCGCGCGGCCCAGCTCGGGCAGCTCGCGTAGCCGGGCGGCGTCCGTGATGCGCTCGAACGCAGGCACGGCCGGCGCCACGGAGACGCGAGGCGTGTCCGCCGTGTTGGTTGTCGTCGCTGTTTTAGAACAGGAGCGGAAAAGACCGTCCGCAGCGTCCGCAGCGTCCGCAGCGTCCGCGGCGGGCGGTTCAGGAGCCATTCCACGCGTGGGAGTGCCCGCCGCCGCGGACGATCCCCGCCCCGATGCGGACGATGCTCGAGTGAAGGCATCGTCCGCATCTACGGCTGGATCGTCCGCATCGGAGCCGCTGTTCACGCGTGAATCAGGGGCGATCGGGGGTGGCGCGGACGCTGCGGACGGTGCGGACGGTGCTTTTCCCTCTTGTTCTAAATCAGGCGGTTCAGCAGCGAATCCACGCGTGAAATCACCATCCGCTGGTTGTTCTGCATCGGGCGGTTCGTGCATCCACCACAGCCGAATCAGCCGGGTGCGGTTCCGCCCTTCCCTCAGAAACTCCACGCCGATGTCGATGGTGACGAGGCTCGGAGCCAGCCGCCGCAACGCACTGGTGAGCTGGTTCGGTTGTTTCGGCCAGCCCGCAGGCGGGCGCCGGAGTTCCGCCTCGCTCAGGTACTCGCCCAGCTTCGCCAGCAGCTCCGTCGCCGTGCCCTCCCACGGCTGAGCGGCCGCGTGGTCGCCCATGAACGCCGTGAGTGGCTTCGTCAGCGGCGAATCCTCCAGCGGCAGTCCCGCGGCGTCTACACGGTTGCCGGTGTAGGCGGCGAGAAACCGCTCAGGCGTCGCGCCCAGCGCAGGCGCCACGGCCGCGCCCCAGCAGGCGTAGTCCGCCATGCGCGGCGGCCGGGCGACGGTGACGTGCGGCTCGTTCCGCAGCCCCGCGCTGAGCGCGTCGAACAGCGCGCCCAGCAGCCGCGGCCGTTCGCGCTCGAACGCGGCCCAGAACTGCCGCTCCGGCATGGTCGTCCGCAGCGGCGGCGGGTAGAGCAGCAGCGCGCGGTCCAGCAGGTCGTTGTGCCCGATGAAATCCGTAATGCCGGTCAGCAGCACGGGGCGCCTGGCGTAGAACACGCGTTCCTCATCGTCGCTGTAGAGCTGCCGCGTGCCGAAGCCGCCGCCGGTGCTGAGCCGGCAGAGCGCATTGGAGAGCCAGCCCGGCAGATGGCTGAAGTTGTCGAACGCCAACAGGTGCGTGTGGTTGGCGGCCACGGCGAGCCCCTGCACGTCGCGCGGCTCGGCGCGCAGCGGCAGCGTGTCGGGGTCGAGCAGCTCCTTGAGCACGCGGGCCGTGGTGCTCTTGGCGCGGCCCTGTCCGCCCAGCAGCGCCAGCACGGGGTACGGCCCGCGGGCGCGGAACGCCTGCAACAGCCACGTCACCAGCAGCAGGAAGTCACCGTCGCTGCCGACGTTGACGAAGCGGCGCAGCGCGGACACGTCCCCACCAGGCAACGGCTCCGGCAACGCCTGTGTGTGCGCCGGCCGCCAGAAACGGACCGGCGGGTCAGCCACCACGCGCCAGCCCGCGGCCGTGATTGCGACGGCGTGCCAGCCCTCATCGGCCAGATCGACGTAGATCGCCCCGTCGGCCTCGGCCACGCGCAGGAACACCGGCCGTTCGGGGCCATCGTGGTACGCCTGCCCGTCTAATACCGTGAGCGCGTCGGCAAGCGCCTGCCCTCCCGGTGTGGCGCCTTCCGCCCGGTAGAGCGCGCCCGCGAGATAGCGCCGAAACGCACCGGAGCGCAGCGGCCGCGTCTCCCGGTGCCCGTCTACGGCATATGTGGCGAAGCCGCGCTCGTCTGATGTGTGGAACAGGTCGATACCCAGCTCGCCCGCAAGCCGCACCAGCCGCGTCGCCTGCGACGGGCCGCGGCTGGTGCCCGGCGGTGTGGATGCGTCCGCGTCGGTATCCGTGGCACCGTCCGACCTGCCCGTGGGCTCGGCCGTGCCGAGTGCCGCTTCGGCCCTGGCCAGCAGCTCCAGCAGGTGCTCGTCAATGGTGCGCCGGTCCGGGCAGGTGCCGTTCAACCGTCCGACGAGCGCGTCATAGAAGGCGGCGCGGCCCTTCGCGGTGGTCAGATTCGTACCGTCGATGTAGATCTGCGAGCCGTCCTCCAGCACGCGTACGACGGCGTAGATGTGGCCGTTACGGCGACGAAAATCACTGCCCTCGAATGCCACGCTCACGGCGCTATCTCCACCCGCACGCGCAGTTCACGGGCGCTCGCTGTCTGCGGCGGCAACGCGGCCGGCCGTCTGCCGGTGTCGGCGGGCGGGCCGTAGCGCGCGCTGAGCCACTGCGCGGCGCGGGCATAGGGCCAGCCATGCAGCGCCATCAGGAAGCTGGCCGCGTCGCCGCCGCGCCGGCAGGAGAGGCACCACCAGCGGCCGGCGGCCGGGTCGAGTAGGACGCAGCGGCCGCTTTTGCTGCTGTGCAGGGGTTCGTGGCCGCAGTCGACGCGGCCGCGGCCGTGGCTGCGCACCGTGTTGCCGGCGGCCTCGAACAGCGTGGTCAGTGGCACATGCGCCCAGCGGCTCGGCGGCCGCTCATGGGTAGCGCTGGCAACCGGCGCGCGGTGCAGTCGGGCGAGCTGTTCACGGGCGACACGGCGCGCCAGCGGGTCGGGGTGGGCGGTCTGTGCGCGGAGCCGCGCGACGGCGTTCACTGCCCAGCGCCGAACGGCCAGCCGCAGCGCGGGCACGACGCCCACCATGAGCGGGTACGGGCGGCGGGGACGGGCACGATCGCCGCGCCACACCCGTCGCACACCGCCAGCGGGGTGGGGGCTGGGCGCGGGGGACGGTCAGCGGCGTGCGCCGCGTCCGGCTCCATCAGTGCGCCGCCGTGGCGAGGCGGTCCAGGAACGCGGTAAGGTCGGCGGTGCGTACCAGCGTGCGGGCGCCGACCTTAATCAGGCGGATTTCGCCGGACGCGCTCAATCGGTACAGGCCGGTGCGGCTGATGCCGATCAGGCGCGCCGCCTCCAGCGGCGGGACGGCGAGCGGGAGCGTGCGGGGCGTTTCAGTGACGGCCATTGTGCACCACCATTCGTACTGGTTTCACGAACGATGATGCCAATGGGTTAGCGGCGGTGTCCCGGCAGAAACGGCAACGATGCGGCTGTGGTGCGGCGAGAGTGGCGGCGTTATGGCGGCTTTACAGAAGCGACGTGCGCCATGCCACGGCCTGCGCGGGCGTCACAGGGGGGAAGCCGTGCAGCCGCGCGTGCGGCCGCTTGCGCGAGCGCATGGTTCGGCTGCTCCTGCCGAGCTTCACATCGACGGCCGCGACGGTTGGGACGCGGTCCTCGAAGTTGTTTTTGTGGTTATAGAGCGCGATCGCGGCACCGGCGATTTCCGTGCACAGCCGACACGCGCGAATGTGCGCCACGTCGATCGTCCGGATTGCGCGTCGTGCCAGGCTCGCGTTCGGCTGGTCGGCGATGGCTGCCACCGCTGGCGCGGACGCGCGTTCGCTGCCGCGCTCTGCTGCTTCCAGGCGGGTCTGCTCCAAGGCGCGGATGCGTGCGTAGTCCGCCTGCTGGCAGGCCTCGCATGGGGGGAAGCGGCCGGTGTCCGCGTTGAATTTCACCACAGCGCCGCACCCGCCGCACGTGTCCGGCTCGCCGGGCGGGCCGTACATCACGGCCCGCGGGGACTGGCTGCGCCAGGGCTCATGCGGTGGTTGCGGCGGGGCGAAGGCGATGTAGCCGGCGGCGCGGAGTTCTTCGGTGTACTCCGCGGACCACTCCGCCGGCAGGGGGATGGCATCGCCCGCTTCGTGAAAGTGGGCGCGCCTCAAAAAGTAGACCGTGTGCGGCGGCGGGCTGTCTGGTACGCTTGCCACGTTGGCGCCTCTCATGCAGGTGTCCGCCATGCCGCCCGGCCGCTGTCACGGCGCGGGCGGCTCTTTCCTCACAGGATACCGTACCACGCGGTATCTGCGCATCCGCTCACGCGCCTACGCGGCTCCTGCTGCCCGCGCCGTGGTACTTCGCTCCCGCGGGAAATGTAGCAATCCATGTAGCAGCCCGCTCGCGGACAGGCTGAAACAGCCGTGTTCACCGGCGGACGGCCGAGCAAGAGAAAATGCGAGCATACGCGAGCATACAGGCGTGAAGCAGGGACAATATGCGCTTCACTGAAACGCCAGTGGACGCCGTTGACCGGGGGCCGCTTGCAACTCTTAATCAATTGGTTGTAGGTTCGAGTCCTACCGGGGGCACCACCTCCACCAGAGCCGGCCGGCGAGGCCGGCTTTTCGTTCCCGATCTGCCTGCGCGACGATGGCGTGCATGCAAGGCGTTTCGCTGTGGAACCGTGAACTTGGGCTGCCGGCGCCCCGCTGCCGGTGGTATGCTGCCGGGGGAGCGATGCGGTGTACACGCTGACGATCCGATTACAGGACGGCCAGACCTCGCTGAGGCACGACCTGAAGGATGAAACCTCGCTCATCGTCGGCCGCACCCGGCAGAGCGACCTGATCGTGGAATCCGACCACGCTATTTCCAGCCGCCACGTACGAATCGGCGATGAGTCCGGCTCGCTCTTCATCGAGGACCTGGGCAGCACCAACGGCACCTGGATCGAGGGCGAAAAGCTCGAACCGGGCCGTCGCTACCCCCTCGCGATCAATCAAGCGGTGCTAATCGGGACCTCCGAACTCACCGTCTCCCCCGAGTTCTCGTTCGAGCGCACGCGCGTCGGCGGCCCGACTTACAAGCCGAAGTTCGTCGGCGTGCTCTACACCGACATCGTGCAATCGACCGCCATGACCAGGCGATTGGGCGACGAGCGGGCGATGACGTTGCTCGGCTGGCACAATCAAATGTTTCGCGAGCGCTTCAAGAAGTACAACGCCATCGGCAAGAAAGAGTCGAAGTTCACGGGCGATGGCTTCGAGGCCGTCTTTAACTCCGTGAACGACGCGCTGGCCTGCGCGGCCTCGTGTCAGCGTGCCCTGGCACGGCGCAATCACGACGATCCGACCGGCTTCGTGCTCGAAGTGCGCATGGGCATCAACGGCGGCGAGGCGCCCTCGTCCGGCCAGCGCGTCTACGGCATGCCGTTGATCCTCGCGGCGCGCGTCATGTCCGAGGCCGGAGCCGGCCAGATCTTCGTGCCGGCGCACGTCATGGGCATCGTCGCGGGCTCGCTCTGGCGCTTCACGCCGATCGGCGAACGGCGGCTGAAAGGCCTCGACGAGCCGATGCCGCTTCACGAGGTCAACTGGCGCGCGGACCCCAACGCCTTCACTCAGCCCGAGGCACTCGCCAGCGCCAACGGCGCCGAGCCGGCGCCGGCTCGCGGCGGGCGGGCGCGTGCGACGGAAGCGATCGAGTAGTCACCGAATAGTATCCCCATCGCCTGGGTCACGCTCCGGTCGGCGGCGCTGACGGATCGTGCGTGCGATTGCCCGTGTGCCGCGGCCTTCGTATGATCGCCCCGAACGCGCGGCCGCGGCCGCGCGACAACGGCGCCTGGGCGCGCGAGGATCGAGGGGGCATGAGGGGCGCAGTCCTGATTCTGGCCGCGCTGCTGAGCGTCAGTGTCGCCTGCGGCAGTAATTCCAACAAGAACAACACCAACGCCACCGCTGCTCAGGCCACGCCAGTCGCGGCGACCGGCCCCGGTACTCCGGTGCCGACGACGCGCCTGGGAACGCCCCGTCCGGGCGCCACGCCGCGCCCGAGCGCGGCCGCCGCGGCCTCCGCTCCGGCGGCATGCCCGACGCCGGCTGCTGCGCCGCAGGGCGTGCCATCCCCGCCGGCCGGCACCGGATCAGTCCAGACAACGCCGTCGGGCTTGCAATATGAAGATATCCAGGTCGGAACCGGCGACCAGGCCAAGAACGGCCAGACGATTACGGTGAACTACACCGGCTATCTGGACGACGGTACCAAGTTCGACAGCTCGCTCAACCCCGGACGCCAGCCGTTCTCCTTCCAACTTGGACAGGGCCAGGTGATCAAGGGCTGGGACGAGGGGCTGGCGACGATGAAGGTCGGCGGCAAACGCCGGCTGATCATTCCCTACCAACTCGCCTACGGCGCCGCCGGGCGCCCACCGACGATTCCGCCCTGCGCCCGCCTGACCTTCGACGTGGAGTTGATCTCGGTCAAGTAGCATCATATCGCCGCCCACTGGCGCGGCGCTCGCGGTAGTACCAGGCCAGCCCGACGCCAAGCGCGCAGAGCGCCACGACGCCGATCGTGAACACGTGTGCTGGCGACCGCGATCGCATGCGCTTCAGCGGCGCGGACCGAGCTCGTGCCGTTGGTTCGGCCGCGCTCCAGCCCGCAGGAGCGACGCGCCACAGGATTCCCGTGCCCGCTGCCGGCAGACCATCCGGCGCCGGGGTTCCGGGATCGCAGAAGTAGAGTGCGCCCGCGTGGACCGCGACGCCCTGAAGAAAGGCCGCGCCGCCAGGGTGCGGCTCAGCCGCCGTGCGTCCCATGAGAGCTGCGCGCCACGGCTGGCCGCCCGCCGCCAGCAGCACGGCACCGCCCGCCCAAGCCTCGGCAAGCACCGCCAACGCCGGCGGCGAGTCGAAGCTGTCGAGAACGCTTGCCACGCCGGTGCGCGGGTCTATCGCCAGCAGCCGTGGCGGTGTCCTCCGGGGGTGGCCGCCCTCGGCAAGGTAGAGCGTGCCATCTGCCGCGGCCGCGACCGCGTACGGAGCGGTCAGGCCGGCGGCGACCGGCGTCGCGACGAAGCCGGCGGGCACGGCCGGCCTGGCGCTCAGCAGCGGCGTGGCGCCTCCAAGCCGCTGGTCGAGCTGATCACCGAGTTGGGCCTGACCCCGCAACACCTGCGCCTTCCCGCGGCGCGGTCAACCCGCGGCGATGCTGCGGCCGGCCACCACGACGCTGCTACAGGCCCGCGCTGTGGAAGACATGGGCGCTCTGCGTGCGCAGCGGTCCCGCGGCGCTGGCCATCGCCAGCGCTGCTGCCAGCGCCGCCTCCGATATACCGTCGCTGATGACCGTGGCAGCGCCGGTGACCGTGAAATGATGCGGCCTGTCGCTCTCGTCAAAGACCAGCATGACCGAATACGAGCCGATGGCGTGGCTCAGCAGCCCGAACCAGGACGCCGCCGCGGTCCAATGCCCGCCGACCTGCGGCGAGGCGGTGTAGATGGTGTCGTAGACCGTCAGTTCGACGGTCTGGGCCGCGAGCCCCGTGCGCAGCAAGCCAAGCTGACGCCGCACCAGCGGATCGAGCGCGAGCAGCGCCTCGCGGCGCGCCGCCGGGCGTTCGCCGGCGGAGAGCGCACGCGGCAGCGGCCAGGCTTCGATAGTGATCAGAGACTCGGCCTGGGAGCGATCGGCGGTCGACATGGCGGCATCCAGGTGTGTTCGTGAATTCACAAACGATCGTACCGCGGCGATGGCGGGAGCTTCAAGGCGTGAGGGTGAATTTCCCGGTCGCGCCCGGTCACGAAACGCGGACGCTCGTGGGCCTGGCGCGGTCCGCGCGTGGTGAGCGATGCGGGCGCCCACCACGGCAGTGTACGCGGAAACCATCGCGGTGCAGCGTTGTAGACATAGCAAAGTGCGGGCAATGTGCCCGGCGTCGCGCTCGCGCCCGCTCTGGCGCGCTCGCTGGCCAGCGTCGGCATGAGCAGCCGGCCGGCCCAGTTCGCGCCGAGCCGCGGCGCGCATGCAGCGCTCGCCCGATGCGGTACAATGGCGTTGTGAATCTGACAGACGCCTTCCGACGCCCGCTGCGCGATCTGCGCATCTCCGTCACCGATCGCTGCAACTTCCGCTGCACCTACTGCATGCCGCGCGAGGTATTCGGCGCTGACTTTCAGTTCTTGCCGCGCGCGGAACTCCTGACCTTCGAGGAGATCGCTCGTCTCGCCCATCTGTTTGCGGGGCACGGCGTGCGCAAGCTGCGGCTCACGGGCGGCGAACCGCTGCTGCGCCGCGATCTGGAGAAGCTGGTCGCCCTGCTCGCCGTGGTCCCCGGAATCGACGATATCGCGCTGACGACGAACGGCTCATTGCTGACCGCGGAGAAGGCATCGGCGCTGCATGCGGCCGGCCTGCGCCGCGTGACCGTGAGCCTCGACTCGCTGGACGATGCGGTCTTTCAATCGATGAACGATGTCGGATTCCTGGTCGCTCGCGTCTTGCAGGCGATGGACGTTGCGGAGGCGGTGGGGCTCGGGCCGGTGAAGATCGACATGGTTGTGCGGCGCGGCGTCAACGACAGCTCGATTGTGCCGATGGCGGAGCGCTTCCGCGGCAGCGGCCGCATTCTGCGCTTGATCGAGTACATGGATGTGGGCAACTACAACGGCTGGCGCATGGACGATGTCGTGCCCGCGGCCGAAATCCTCGATCGCCTCAACGAGTGCTGGCCGCTTGAGCCCGTGGCGGCAAACTATCCCGGCGAAGTAGCCACACGCTACCGTTACCTGGACGGCGCGGGCGAGATCGGCGTGATCGCATCGGTGACGCGGCCGTTCTGCGGCGCCTGCACGCGGGCGCGCCTCTCCGCCGACGGCCGGCTGTACACCTGCCTCTTCGGTGCACAGGGCCACGACTTTCGTGAGCCGTTGCGCGACGGCGCGAGCGACGCCGAGCTTGCCGCCCTGCTCGGCCGTGTCTGGGGCAGCCGCCGCGATCGTTACTCCGAGCTGCGCTCGGAACAGACCGTGCCCCTGCGCAAGGTAGAAATGTCGCACATCGGCGGATAGCAACGGCCCGGTTTTCGCCCGCCCGCGCGGCCGTCTCCGGATTGGGTTGGACGGCGAGCGGGTGGGCGCCCGCGCTCCACACGGCCGGGCACGGTACACTGAGCGTGGCCCGACGCCGCTTCCTGGCCGCGGTGATCGGCGCCGCATCAGCAACGCCGGACGTATTCTGCATGGCTGCTTCGGTTCTTGTAGTGGACGACGATCTCGACCTGAACCGTGCCCTGACCGCCCAGGTGCGCCGCGCGGGGCACGACGTGCGCAGCGCCTTCAGCGGCGCGGAGGGCCTCTCGCAACTGGCCGCAGCGGTGCCGGACGCCGTGCTGCTGGACGTGCAGCTCGGCGACATGAGCGGTCTCGACGTGCTTGAAGTGATTCGCGAGCGCTACGCGGGTGTGATCGTGATCCTGATGACCGCGCAAGGCTCGGAGGATGTGGCGGCCTCGGGTCTGCGCCTCGGCGCGGACGACTATCTGCGTAAGCCGTTTCGGCCGAATACGCTCTTCGGCGCGCTGGACCGGGCGCTGACGCAGCAGGCGCTGCGCCGCGAGAATGAGCTGCTGCGGGCGCAGGCGGCCGAGCGCGCGGCGGAGTTGCAGCGCGAACTGGACGCGGCTGCCCGCATTCAAGGGGCGCTGCTGGCGATGCCGCGGTACACGTCGGGCGGCGTCGCCATCGGGGCGCGCTGTCAGCCCGCGCGCGAGCTGGGCGGCGATTTCTTTGACTACGGCAGTTTGAGCGACGGCCAGGTGTTCGCGGTGCTGGGCGATGTCTCCGGCAAGGGCTTGCCCGCGGCGCTGGTGATGACCCTCTCCCGTTCGCTGCTGCGGGCGGCGCTGCGCCGCGGCACGCCCGAGCGAGCGCTCAGCGGCGTGAACCGCGAGATCTTCACCGATCTGGAGGCGATGGGGCGCTTCGTGACCTGTTTCGTCTGCAGCATCGATCCCGCAACCCGGCTGATGCGCTGGTCGGATGCGGGACACGGCTATGCTGTGCTGCTCCGCGACGGCGACGTGATCGACCTCAAAGCCCGTCGCGGCGGCCCGCCCCTGGGTATTGTGCCGGAGTGGGAATACGCGCTCGAAGAGACGGCGCTGCAGGCCGCGGATGAGGTCTTGATCTTCAGCGACGGTCTGCTGGAGCGCGAGGAGTTGCGCGACGTGGCCGAGCACAGCGCGCTCACGCCGCACGAGACCATCCGCCGGCTGCTTGCTGCGACGGATGCGGCATCGGGCGGCGGCGCGATTCTCGAACTGCTGGCCCGAGGCCAGGAGACTTCAGATAATCCGGCGCGCGATGATGAGACTGCCCTTCTCATCCGCCTGAGCTGAATGCGCATGAGCCGAGGGCCGTGCGGCAGCTACGCGCTTTTCGCCTGCCAACGCAGCACGCTGCCAGGGCCTTGTGCCGAGGCGGCATGCAGCGCCGTCTCGGCCTGACGCTCGAGATCGCGATCGAGCTGCGAGCTGGCCTCGTCAAAGCTCGAGATGCCGGTGGTGACCGTGAGTGCCTCGCCAGCGGCGGAGGCAAACTCGGCCATCTCGACGACGTTGCGAATCTTCGCCGCGAACACTTCGGCGCCGGCGCCGGTGGTGCCGGTCAGGATGACGCCAATCGTCGCGCGGCCCCAAACGCCGAGGTGATCGGTGCGCCGGCTGTGGCGCGAGACCAGCGCCGCCAACTCGCGGAACAGCTCCTCGTTGCCGCTTTCGCCCAGGCGATACTCGAAGCGGTCGAAGTCGTCCACCGCGATCAGCACGAGCGAGATGCAGCCGCCGTAGCGCGCGATGCGCTGTGCCTCCAGGCGCAGCAGCTCGTCCAGCCGTTCGCGCCGCGCCAGCGATGTCACCGCATCGGGCACGACGGCCTGCCGTGGCAGCGTGAAGGTGAAGGTCGTGCCCACACCGAGCGTGCTGTGGACCGTGAGCTGGCCGCTCTGCAAGGCCACGAGACGCCGCGCGATCGCCAGTCCGAGGCCAGTGCCCTTGCGCCGGTGGGCGGCGTTGCCGGTCTGGCGGAACTCGTCGAACAGGCCGCGCAGATCGTCTGGCGCAATGCCTGGACCGGTGTCTTCAACTTCGATGCTGATCGATTGGTTCTCCGCGCGTCCCCGCAGTGTGACGCCGCCGCGCTCCGTGTACTTGACCGCGTTGCCGAGCAAGTTGATCAGCGCCTGCACGGTGCGCGCTTCGTCGCCCCAGGCCTGCGGCAGATCGTCCGGCAGATCGAGCGCAACGGTGAGCCCGCGTGCGTTTGCCAGCGGCCGCACCGTTTGCACCGCTTCGGCACAGACCATCGGCAGGTCGACGGGACCAAGCGCCAGCACGAGCCGGCCGGACTCGAGTTTGGCGAGGTCGAGCACGCCGTTCACCTGTTCCAGCAGGCGCTCGGCCTGGCGGACGATCGTGCCGACCGTTTCGCGCACTTCGTCCCACGGCAGGGGCTCGTCAGCGCTGTGCACCAGATCGCAGTAGGCGAGAATGGACGCCAGCGGCGTGCGCAGCTCGTGCGACAGATCGGCCACCAGGCTCGAATAGCCATGCGGTGCTGCGCTCGTCGATCCGATCGCATCCATTCAAGCCTCCCGCCGCATTGGACGCGGGACGCGGCACGCGCGCCCGGTAACGCTACCGTAGCAGCGGCCCGGCGTTTGCCGCAGTCGGGGGAAACCCGGATTGCGGCCCACGGCCGGCTGACCGAAGCTGAGGGCAGCCCCATGCGGGGCGAGGAGATCGCATGCCCGCGGAGCAGCGCCACTTCGAAGGCGGACTGGACCAGATGGGAGATGCTCGCGACTGGCTGGAACAGCGTCTGCACGCCGAGGCCGTGGGTTCCGCCGAACGCGACGCGGTCTTGCTGGCGTTTACCGAGGCGTACACGAACGTGCTGCGGCACGCCTACCGCGGCCTGCTGCCGGCGCCGCTGGATATCGAGCTCTGCATCTCGTCCACCGAGGTGGTGATCGTGCTGCGCGACGAAGGCGAGCATTTTCAGCCGCAAAGCACCGCGGCGCCGGACCCGGAGGATCTGGCCGAAGGAGGCTACGGTCTCTTCTTGATTGAGGCGCTGATGGATGAGGTGTCGTACACGCCCGGCGGCGACGTGGGCACCGTGCTGCGCCTGAGGAAGCAGCGCGCCAGGCTGTGCGCCTGAGCCTCGGTCGTCGCGGGTGGCTGGAACGTGATACGGCGATGTGGTCAGGGAAGTGAGGGACGGATGCAGATCAGCAAAGACGAACTCGATGCCGGCAGGGTGCTGGCCGGGTTCGACGGCGAGACAGCCCTGGATGCCTCGACCACGGACAGCCTGCGCGAGGCGCTGGCAGAGCTGGGCGAGCACTACGATCGGGTGATTATCGACTTCAGCAACGTCCGCTTTCTGGACAGCTCGGCCCTCGGTGCGTTCGTGGCGCTGCTGCGCAAGCTGAATCAGAAGGGCGGCTCGTTGCGGCTTGCGGCGCTGCGGCCGGGGGTCAAGATGATCTTCGAGGTCACGCGGCTCGATCGCGTCTTCTCCAGCGCCGACACGGTCGATGAGGCGATCGCCTCGGCAGCCGCGGCGTCCTGATCGCCGGCGGCGCGATCAGACCGCCTTGAACTGCTCGAACGGCTGGCGGCAGGCGCGGCAGTAATGGATGGCACGGCAGGGCGTCGGGCCGAAGGCCGAATCCAGCCGTGTGTTCAGCGAGCCGCAGCAGGGGCAGGGGGATGCCGGCCAATCCATCAGCGCCAATGGCACCGGCGAGGGCGGCGCGAAACCGGCCGCGCTCAGCTTCTCCCGACCCTCGGCGGAAATGCGATCCGACGTCCAGGCTTCGTCGCGCACGATCGCGGCGCGCACAGTCCCGCAGGGCGCCAGCGCCTGCTCGATCGCCGCGCGGATCAGGTCGAGGGCGGGGCAGCCGAGAAAGGTCGGCATCAGCTCCACCGTCAAGACGCCTTCCGCCAGGGTGATGCCACGGATCATGCCGAGATCGACAACCGAAAGCGCCGGCAGCTCCGGGTCCGCCACTGCTCTGAGCCGCTCCCAGACCTGCTGATCGTCGATCTGACAGGCTGCCTTCATCGTCCCGCTCTGTCTCTCCAGCCGGCCCCGCATCCCCGTCACCAGATGGCTGCCGGGTCGAGGCGGTACACGCTAGTCATATCGTCCCACTGCTGCAGCCATTCCGCACCGTGTTCGCCGCGCCGCCCGCCGAGGCCGCCGTCGCCGTCGATCTGCCCGGCGGGCAGGCCGAGCGGAAGCGTGATGCCGTGGCGTTTCAGCTCGCCGCCGACCACATTCGACCACGCCGCCTGCAGGGAATCCGAGCCGGCACCGACGACGCCTTCGGCAACCAGGGCTGGCTCGCCAGCAACCGGCTCAAACAGGCCCGACACGTACGCGCAGCACTCCGCCAATGCCGCGTTCAGGCGCTCGCGCGTTGCGGCCTGGTCCGCCAGCCGGGCGATCCAGGTGCGCGTATGCAGCAGGTGGTACTTCTCCTCGCGCCGGACTTTGTCTACGGCCTGCGCCAGCGGCTGCCAGGTGGACGCGGCCACGCTCTCGAGGCGCAGCGCGTCGAACTGGTCGTAGAGGTACTGCCGTGCGATGGCAAACGCCCAGCCACGGTTGGACCGGTGCTCGCCCGCCGGCTCGTAACGCGGGGCCGCGGCGAGCTCGAGCAGCCGCGCGTGCAGGTACTCGTCCGGCCGGCGGGCGCGGTAGTCGATGTTCTCCCCGGTCAGCTCGTGCAGCAGCGCGTAGAACAGCCGCGCATGGCCGACCTCGTCGAGGCCGATCGAGGAGAAGGCGAGGTCTTCCTCAAGCATCGGCGCGGCGCCGGTCCACTCCGTGTCGCGGTAGCCGATCACGAGTTCGTCGTCGGCCATTGCCAGCAGATAGCGTTCGAGTGCCGCCAGCGCCTCCGGACTCATGCCAGGCGCCCCTCGGCGGCGGCTTCGGCCACGCGCGTCTTGAGCCGTTTGCGCTTCTCGACGTTGGCGCGGTAGTAGCGGCCGAGACGGTAGCGATGGTCGCCAGGCGGGCGCAGCAGATCGAGGTCGGCCTCTTCGTGGATCGCCTCACGCGGCACGATCCAGAGCCGGAAGGCGTCCTCGCGGCGCGAAAAGCTGTTGCGCGCGTACTGCCCGGCCAGCGTGATATCGGGCGCCACGACGCTGCCCGCATGCACGTACGGCCCGCCGGGATCCTGCTGGCTGAAGACTTCGAAGACCGCCATCTCGCCTCGCTGCGCGCCGGCAGTCAGGCAGCCGGCGCCGCCTCGCCCAGCAGCGCGGCCCGCAGCCAGGCGCCCTCGTCGTAGCTCAGCCGGCGGAAGGCCAGCCGCTGCGCACTGGCGGGGCCGGCGCCGTTGCCGATCTGCGCCAGCTTCGCCCAATCCGGCTCCGTGTACTGCCAGCGCCCCATCTCCGCGTCTTTGCGGCAGGCTGGATCGGGGATGCTGAGCCCGATCTCGCGCATCTGCGGCACGTAGCGGTCGAGAAACTCCTGGCGCAGCTCCTCGTTCGGCTTCGCCTTGATGCGCCAGGCGAGGTCGCCGTCCTTCTCTGGCGGCGTCGGCGGGCCGTGGAACATCATCAGCGGCTCCCACCAGCGGTCGATCGCCTCTTGCAGCATCGCTCGCTGCAGCGGTGTGCCGCCGGCGAGGGTGAGGCAGATGTCCTCACCGTGCTTGAGATGCACGGCCTCTTCCCAGCAGATGCGCTTCATGATGCGGGCATAGGGCGCATAGGAGCAGCGCAGCAGGCCCGACTGGCTGAGAATCGCCGCGCCGTCCACCAGCCAGGAGATCGCGCCGACGTCGCCCCAGCTCTGCGTGGGGTAGTGAAAGACGTTGTGGAACTTGCTCTTGCCGCCGATCAGATCGGCGAACATCTGCTCGCGCGGCTTGCCCAGATCCTCGGCCACGCGGTAGATGAGCTGAGCGTGGCCGACCTCGTCCTGGATCTTGGCGGTGAGGCCCAGCTTGCGTTTGAGCGACGGCGCCTTCGCGATCCAGTCCCGCTCGGGCAACGCGCCCATGATCTCGCTGTTGGCGTGCATTTCGATGAAGCGCAGCAGACGGCGGCGGTATTCGTCGGGCAGCCAGTCCGTGGCCTCGACCTGGCCGCCGGCCTCGATGTGCGCCCTGAACGCCGCTGTATGCTCTTCAACTGCCATCTCGGGAGCAAGGGCCGGCGCCGTCATCTTCGTCTGCTCCACGCGGGCGCGGATGCCAGATCGCCGTGCCCGCACTGCGATCTGCAACCATTGTACGCCTTGAGCCGACGAGACGCGCCAATTGGGGCGCCGGTGGCAGGGGCACCCCATAGGCATCAACGTACACCACGGCGCTGCGCTCGTCCGCGGCGTTCGGCCCTCATCCTCTCGTCTCTCCTTCCCCCAATCCTGGCGGGAAGGAGACGATCCGGCGTCGAGTGTTCCGATCGGTTTGCGGTTAACCGGACGCTGTTCCGCTAAATTGATGCCTATGGGGGCCGGTGGCGGGCACCCCGATCCGGCGGTGCGACCAGAGCAGGGCAAGGCCGCAGGCAGCGGCGCCCACCCCAGCACCGCGGCCGACGGGGCGCTGGCCGTGGCTGCGCCAGCCACGCGCCCACGCGCAACGGCGAGCGAGGAATTGGTGCTGATGGCGTGCGCTGGCTGGCCGCTGGAACCGGCAGACGGCGTGCATGCCGCCGATCGGGCCGCACCACAGCCAATCCTGCCGCCGTGCGGTACTCCCGCTTATCGACACCGCAGCACGGTTAACCGTTCAGGCCACGGAACGCCCGACACCGGATCGCCCCTCTCCTTCTCCCAGGATTGGGAGAAGGAGAGGGGACGGGGGTGAGGATGAGGGCCGACAGCCGAAGCCTACGCCGGCCGCCCCTTGAACGTCGGGTCGCCGGTGTCGATCCAGACGTTCGCCCAGAGGTGGTTGTACTGGAACCACGGGGCCATCGGGGCGTTGTGCAGGTAGTTCCAAGCGTCGAAATCGTTCACCAGGCAGATCATGCCGACGTTCTGGAACACCTTGTCCAGCATGTAGTTCTGGATGTCGTAGCCCGTCTGCCGGCGCGACTCGTACGTGAAGTCGCCGCGCTGCTTGTCGAGCAGCGCATCCAGGTCTTTGTCGGCAAGACCGGTGAGGTTGTACGGCGAGCCGGAGTGCAACCCGTTGTAGACCCACTCGTCCAGATCGGCGACGCCGTTGCCGTAGCTCCAGTAGAAGTCGAACTTATGCTGCAGCAATGCGGCGATGATCTCCGTGTAGCCCGTCGTATCCTCATGCCCGTTGAACTTGAAGCCGAGCACGTCCTGCAGGTTCTTCTGGAACTGCGGGAAGTAGGCCGGGATGTAGCCCGGTGTGTTCGAGTAGATGATCTCGGTGCTGGCGGGCATCGACGCGGCGCCGCCGGCGGCGTCGAAGAGCTGCTTCGCCTGCTTGATGTCGGCATCGCGGTCGGCCTGGTTGTCGTAGCGATAGCCCGGCTTCTTGAGCAGATCCGACTGCGGGATCGCCCAGCGCGTCACCGGCCACGAGATCAGGCCGTTTAACCGGTATCGGCCCTCATAAATCGTGTTGCCCATCGCGTTGCGGTCGACTGCGATGCTTACTGCCTGGCGGTAGCGCGCGTCCTTGAAGGGGCCGTGATCAACCGGCAACAACGCGCCGATCGGACCTGTGACCGGGGTAGAGAGCAGTTGTGCGCCCGGATTTTCCTTTGCGACGCGGGCGCCATTCGAGTAGTTGTTGTATTGGACATAGTCGACCTGCTTGGCCTTGAACGCGGCCTCGATCGCGTTATCGTCGCCGGGAATCCAGGTGCTCTCGATCACGTCGAGGAAGGGGCGACCCTTGGCGAAGCCGGAGTCCTTCAGATGCCAGTCCGGGTTCTTGAGGTAGCGGACGATCTTGAGCGCCTGGAACTGATCGAGGATGAACGGGCCGGAGCCGATCAGCTTGTCCGGCGAGTTCATCTCGTCTGATGAGGCGTCGACAAGGCTCTGGCTGACGATCGAGCTCGTCGGGCCGGCGACGATGGCGAGGAACGGCGCCGCCGGGAGCTTGGTAGTGAACTTCACGGTGGTGGCGTCGGGCGCCTCGACCTTGTCGACCATCGACAGCAGGCTGTAGAGGTTGGGGTAGTTGCCGGCACGCGGACTCTTCGCGTTCATCTGCCGCTGGAAGCTGTAGACCACGTCGGCCGAAGTCACAGCCTTGCCGCCGAGCGCGTTGTTGGGCGCCAGCGGCGTCTTCGTCTGCCACTTGGCGTTCGGGTTGAGTTTGAACGTGTAGGTAAGCTGATCCGGCTGCTCCGGCATCGCCGTGGCGAGGTCCGGCGACAACGCCTCAGTCGAGGGGTCATCGAAGACCAACAGCTTGCTGAACAGCATCGACCAGATGCCCCACATCGGGCCGAAGCCGGACTGGTGCGGGTCGAGGTTATCCGGCGGCAGCGCGTCGTAGCTGAACTGGCGCCAGGTGCCGCCCGGCGTCTTCGGCTGATCCAGCTTTTGAATCTGCCCGCTGGACTTGCCGTACGATGTGTTCTGCACCGCGCCGCCCGCGCTGGCGGCAGGCGAGCCCGAAGGAGCGGCGGGGCGCGCGGTGCCCGCCGGTGCGGCCGTCCCGGCCGGCGCCGATGAAGTCGCAACCGACGATGCCGTGGCGGCCGCCTTGGTCGCCGTCGCCGCCCCGCTGTTGTTGTTATTGCTCTTGTTGTTGTTCGAAGAGCTGCAGCCGACGAGCACGATCCCGGCGGCGCCGGCGCCCACCATCGCACCCCGCTGTACGAACGTCCGCCGGGCCAGGCGGCGGCCAGCTAGTCTCGTCCAGTAGTTGGTATCGGCCATCTCCTCGCTTCCCTTTCCCTGTTTCGCCCCATCGCCATCGAGTGACGGAGCGCGCCCGATCCAGCCGCGAAGTTTCGCGGCAGTGAGGCCACGAGTCAGCGAGCGCGCAGGCGCGGGTCAAGCACGTCGCGCAGGGCATCGCCCACGATGTTGAAGCCGAGCACGGCCAGCGAAATCGCCGCGCCGGCGAAGATCGCCTCGCCCGGCGCCTGCTTGATGAACTGGGTGCCTTTGAAGGTCATGAAACCCCAGGAGACGCCCACCGGTGCGACGCCGAGGAACGACAGCGCCGCCTCGGCGAGAATGCCGGCGCCGACGCCGATCGTGAAGATCACGATCACCGGCGCCCAGATATTGGGCAGGATATGCGACACGAGGATGCGGCGGTCGGGCGCGCCGATCACCTGCGCCGCCTCGACAAACGGCAGGGCGCGCACCTGCAAGACGGTGCTGCGTGCGATGCGCGAGATCTGCGGTGTTGCCACGATGCCGATGCCGATCGTAATTATGGTGATGCTCGGCTGGCCAACGGCGGTCAGCAGCAGCAGAAACAGCAGCGGCGGGAACGCCTGCAGCGCATCCATCACCCGTTGCGTCGCGGTGTCGAACTTGCCGCCGACGTAGGCGGAGAGGCCGCCGAGCACGACGCCCATAAAGGTGCCGATCAAAAGCGAGCCAAGGCCGACGCCGAGCGAGCGACGCGCCCCGCGGATGACGCGCGTGAACGTATCACGCGCACCCTCATCTGTGCCGAACCAATGCGCGGACGAGGGGCCGCGATTGGAGAAATCCAGAGCGGCGCTGCCGTGCGCCTTGGCCGTGCAGTCGGGTGTATTGCAGGAAACATCATCGACGTTGGTATTGCCCGCGGGAGCAGTGGCCTGCGGGGCAATCGAGAACCGCGTCTCCGGACCGTAGGGAGCGATATACTGCCCGAACAGGGCGAACAGGCCCAGTACAACAATGATCGCCAGTCCGAACACGCCCAGCGGCTTATGCGCGAAGAAGTCGCGGGCCGCCTTGAAGCGCTTTGGCGTAAACCGTTCCTCCGGCTCCGCCAGGGCAGCGACGGTGTCCGCGCTCACCGACGTATTCGCATTCGCCACGATTCGCCTGCCCTCTGCCTACGCTGCCAGTTCCAGTAATCCGCACGGCCCGCGCTACGAGTAACGAATGCGCGGATCAAACCACGCGTAGGCCACATCTACCAGAATATTGGTCAGCACGATCACAACAGCCACGGCGACCACCACTCCGAGCACCACCGGCAAGTCGTTGAGCTGCAACTCGGTGACCAGATACAGGCCGATGCCCGGAATATTGAAAATCGACTCCAGCACCACGTTGCCGCCGATCAAGCCCGCCGTCAGCAGGCCGATGATCGTGATCACCGGAATCATGGCGTTTTTGAGCGTATGGCGCATGACGACGACGGACTGCCGCAACCCCTTTGCCGTCGCCGTGCGTACAAAATCCTGGCGTGTGACTTCGAGCATCTGTGAACGCAGCAAACGCATGATCGCCGCGCTTGAAGCGAAAGCGCCGGCGAGTGTCGGCAAGAGCATGATCGAGAGATTCCGCCCCGGATTCTGAAACAGTGAGCGGTACGCCGTCTGGTTTAGCTGGGGCGTCCAGTTGAAGACTTTGATCGTGAACAGCAGCAGCAGCGGTGCGAGGAAGAACGTCGGGATCGCCAGTAACCCGATCGAGAGAATGCGTAAGACGTAGTCCACCCAGGAATCCTGGCGCACGGCGGCCATGACGCCAACGGGAATCGCTATAATCGTCGCAAGAATAATCTGCAGCAGGCCCAGCTCAATCGAGGGTCCGGCGCGATTGCCTAGCTCCGTGCGTACAGGGTTGTACGGCGCCGTGAGCGACTTGCCCAGGTCGCCGATCAGCAGGTTGCCAACGTAGCGCACGTACTGCACGATCAGCGGTTTGTCTTCGCCAAGCTGTTTCTGAATGGCTGCCTTGTTCCGAGCGCAGATGTCCTTGGAAAGCTGGCACGTGGCGGCGAGCTGCTCGGCGCGGGAAGGCCGCACATGGCTGACGAAGAACACCATCGTCACGACGAGCCAAACGACGGGAATCGCCAGCAACAGGCGCCGAATGATGTAGCGCTGCACGCCTGACTACCTCACTGCTCTCGGAGCCGTTTCGGGGCGAGCGGGCGCGGAGCGGGCGGCAAAAGCCGGCCGTTTCGTGCGCATTGCAGGGAGTATATGCACGATTTCCGCAACCGAGTCAACCCCGCACGCCGGCCGGCCGCTATACGCGCCGCGAAGATCCGGCGCCCCGACCACTGCCCGGCGCCAGCGAGTATAGCGGAGGGTTGCGTGCAATCAAAGCGCCGTGGCTGCCGCGCGGGCGCTCGCGTAGGATGAAAGGGAACCGTTATGGCTGCTCCGCCGTGAGCTGGCCCCGCTGGAGGAGCGGTGTTCGGGACGTTGCGCTGCGGTTGCTATGCCGTGCTGGTGCTGGCGGCGGTGCTGCTGTGCGCCGCCGCGGTCGTGTTCTGGCTGATCACTCGCGACATCGGCCCTGCCTACCGCGACGGCGCCTACACGGTGCAAACGGCAAGCGGCGCGTCCCGGGTGGATCACATCACGCCCGAGGCCGCGGCGCGCTTCGAGGCCAAAGTGCCCGCGCCCACGGGCACGCTCGATGTCAGCCGCATCGGCCCGACCGATCTGGTGCGGCTGAAACTGAGCGGCATCAGCTTCTCGGAAGAAGAGGTGAATTCTGAGCTGGCCCGCCGCCTCGCCGCAAAGCCCGTAAATCGGGACGGCATCGCGGTTGACCGGCTCTTCCTTGAACTGCACGCCCAGGACAGCCGGGCGTATCTTTACACGCGCGTGTACGGTGTGAAGATGACCTTCTCCGCTCGCGTGGTCTTCAGCGTGCAGAATCAGCAGGCGCGGGCCACACTCTCGGACATCCACGCCGGCAAGATGCCGATCGGCTTCATTCTGCCGTCGCTGCTCGACTGGACCGGCAACACGGCCGCGCTGGAAAACCGGCTGGCGCTGGCGCTGCCGTCGCAGGTCACCGCGGTGCAAACCAAAGAGGGCGAGCTGCACGTTGACATCGACCCGCTGCGCTTCGGGCGAGCGGCACAGGGCTTACTCGGCGGGCTCGCCGCGACCGCGGCAGGTGTCGAGCGGAGGTTGCTCCTGCCCGGCGGCAGCCTCGGGCGCTTCGCTCGCGTCAGCGGTCGCGGTCTCGGCAGCCGCCAGATCGGCAGCGTCCGCCGCGACGTCGGGTGTCTCGGACGCGGACGCAGCGCCGGAGGCGTCTTCAGCGACGTCTGCGGCGGCAGGGCCGTCTTCGGCAGTGCCCGGGCCGGTTGACGCGGCCTCGGCAGCGGCCGCTTCGCGCGCCGGGCCGCTGTAGGACGGCGCGGCAAACGCGCGCAGCAGGGCGGCGCGCAGCTTCTCGCGCGTCGTCGGCAGCGTGGCGACCAGGCGCTTCTCACCGGCAATCACGATGCTGATGCGCTCGTCGCCGGCGCCCGCGCCGGGCACGCCCAGCAGGTAGTGCGGGCCGACGCGCACCTCGACCGCGTACTGTGCCTCAGGCGGCGCCTCACGCAGCGCCGGCCGTGGATCGTCCAGCGGATGCCAGATGAGGGCGAAGGAGCGGGTGAGGCCGTAATTCAGTCTGGCGCTGTGCAGCCGCGCCGCGTCGTTCAGCAGGCGCTGGGCCAGCCGCACCAGCTGCTCCTCGACGCCGAGGTCCGCGATCTGCTGCTCCGTGCTCTCGCGCACGCCGCGCACCAGCTCAAGCTGCGCCGCCATCGCTTCGCAGGTCGTGCGCCACTGCTCATCCTGGCTGCGCAGCTCGTCGGCCAGCGCCTCAAGCTCCGCCCAGTCGGCTCCCGCCGGCTGCTCCGTGGTCATGCATCGTGCCTCACTTTCACCGGCTCATTGGCCCGCCAACCCGGCCGTGCTGTGGCGCCGCGCCGGAAACGGCGGCGAGACCCGCCGCATGGCGTGTGTGACCGCTCAATGACATACTCAGTATAACGATGCTGCTATCGACACTTCCGCGATCGGCCCGTATGATGGCGAGCATCGTCCGCGGGCAACGCGGCCGGCAGGACGCGAACGGCGCCGGCGGCCACGCAGTACGGGAGAGCGATTTCATGGCCCAGGTATACCTGGAAAACGTCACCAAGCGCTTCGAAGGCGGCGTGATCGCGGTCAATGACCTGTCGCTGGAGGTCCGCGATCAGGAGTTCCTGGTGCTCGTCGGGCCGTCGGGCTGCGGCAAGTCCACAGCGCTGCGCATGATCGCCGGCCTCGAACAGATCACCGACGGCAGCATCTACATCGGCGACCGGCGGGTGAACGAGGTGCCGCCGCGCGACCGCGATATCGCCATGGTCTTCCAGAGCTACGCGCTCTACCCCCACATGAGCGTCTACGACAACATGGCCTTCGGCCTGAAGCTGCGCCATATTCCCCGGCGCGAGATCGAGACGCGCGTGCAGGAAGCGGCACAGATGCTCGGCATCGAGCTGCTGCTCAAACGCAAGCCGCGCCAGCTCTCCGGCGGGCAACGCCAGCGCGTGGCGCTCGGCCGCGCGATCGTGCGCGAGCCGCAGGCGTTTTTGATGGACGAGCCGCTCTCCAACCTCGACGCCAAGCTGCGCGTCGAGACGCGCGCCCAGATCGTGAAGCTCCACCACCGCCTGCGTACGACGACGATCTACGTCACGCACGACCAGGTCGAGGCGATGACGATGGGCGACCGCATCGCCGTGATGCGCGACGGCATTCTGCAACAGCTCGATACGCCGCAGGCGCTCTATGACCGCCCCGCGAACGTGTTTGTCGCCGGCTTCATCGGCAGCCCAACGATGAACATGCTGCCGATGGGTGTGCACGCCGAGGGCGGCGCCGTTGAGCTCGTGCGTGACGAGATGCGGCTTGCCGTTCCAGCGATCTACGCCTCGGGTATCGCGCAGTACAGCGGTAAGGATGTGGTGGTCGGGCTGCGGCCGGAAGACATCGGCGACCACGCGGACGCTGATTGGTCGGCAGGCACGCTGCCGGCGATCGTGGACGTGCTGGAGCCGCTGGGCAGCGAGGCGTTTCTCTACGGCACGGTCGGTGGCCAGACCGTGATCGCCCGCGTCAATCCGCGGGCCCGGTTCGGCATCGGCGACGAGGTGCAACTGCAGGCGAACCTGAACCACCTGCACGTCTTCGATCCGGAGACCGGAGAGAACCTGCTGCACCCCGCCGCGGAGCTGGTCGGCGCGCGCTGAGAGCCAGCTTCGCCGCTGGCCGCATCACGCCGTCGCGGGCGCGAGCGCCTGCCAGTAGCGGCGTTCGTTGAGGCGCACGAGGCGGCCGAAACCGGGGAAGGGGAAGTGCGTGCCGATCACCAGCTCGCCCTCGCGGTCCACGCGCTCGATCAGCGCCTGACGCGTCTCGCGCGCCAGCGCCGGGTCCACGTCCACGGCCAGCCCCCACTCCCACTCCGTGAGCTGCACCGGGTGGTGCGTCACATCGCCGGTGATCAGCGCCTTCTCGCCGCCGGAATGAATGGCGATGCTGATGTGCGCCGGCGTGTGGCCCGGCGTCGGCACGGTCGTGATCTCCGGCGTGATCGCGGTCACGTCCTCGATCAGGTCCACCTGGCCGGTCTCTTTGAGCGGCAGCACGCTGTCGGCGATGCAGGCATTGGCCGCGGCGATCTCCGGCTGCGTCCAGTACTCCCACTCGCGCCGCTGAATCACGTAGCGCGCCTTCGGAAAGAACGGCACGAACGCGCCGGCGCGCTCGACCGTGTTCCAGCCGACGTGGTCGATGTGCAGGTGGGTGATCAGAATTGTATCGATGTCCTCCGGCGCGATGCCGGCGGTGCGCAGGTTGTCGGGCAGAACGCCGTTGCGGAACTGCTCGCGGTTCTTGTTGCCGATGCCGGTATCCACGAGGATCAGCCGCCCGCCGGAGCGCACGGCGAAGGCGCCGATGTTCAGCGTGAAGTGGCCGCGCTCGTTGATGAAGTGCTGGAACGGCTCCAGCTTCTCCGGCGTGGACATCGGGAACATGATGCTGGGCCGCGCCGGCGTGCTGATGTCCTGAATCGCCTGCACGCTGACCTTGCCGATCTGCACCGTCTCGCCCGACATGCTTGCCTCCTGCGACGCTTCGCCGCCGCCGCTCAGCCGCGCGGCGCAAAGCGGAAGATCGAGCTGTGGCGGATGCGCGTCACCGGCTGTTGATTGTGGTCGCGCACCAACACGTCCGCCACGAGATAGTCGCTGCCGCGCTTCTCAAACGTCTCCACGATCGCGGCGTCGATTGTGTATGCGCCGCCCGCCAGCGGCACGGCGAGATGCTGGATCTCGCTCGCCGTGTGCACGCTCGGGCCGTACTCGAAGTTCTCGCGCAGCAGCCGCGCCACCTGGCCGGCGATCAGCCCCGGCGGCACGATCGGCAGGCCGAAGACCGAGCCGCCGTGATACCACGGGCCGGCGTCTTCGTGATCGTCGGCGTACTGTTGGACCGTCTCCGCATCGAAGACTGCGGTGCGCGGATCGAGCGCCACACCGAGCGGAACGGACGCGGGTGTCAGCGCCGGCCGCGAGCCGTGCAGCGATGCCCTGCCTGGCCACGGCGCGTAGCTCCACGCGGCGGACGGCGCTGCGCCTTCTCCCAACGCGGCGTCGCCCAGCACGCAGGTCTGGCCCTCCGGCCCCACGATCGCGTATTCGAGCCGCAGGCCGTCGCCGTCGGACGGAGCAGAGGTCCGGGTTGCGACGATATTCACCGTCTCGCCGTCGTAGACGGGCCGAACGAAGCGTACCGAGGCGCGGCCAGCCTGCAGCCAGCGCGGACCCAGCAGCGCCACGATTAACTCGCTGGCATACGCGTACAGCGAGACGCCGCCGACGAGGCCGCTCTTGAGGCCGTAGCGCTTCGCCTCGTCGTCGTCGTGAATCTTGTTCTCCGAGGCCGCGGCGAAGTTCCGCGCGACTTTCACGAGCGGCGGTGCGCTTTGGCCCGGTTGCAGATCCTGTGCTCGCAGGGTCGGCGTTGTCATTCCCGTCCTCCAGCCGTGCCGGTCTCGCAGGCCCCACTATACACGCAGGAGCTTGTCCTGCTCGCCTGCGCGGGCCGGGCGGTGGCCTACCCCTGACGCCTAACGGCGGCTGTCCCCTCCCCTCGTGACACATGAGGGAGGGGTTATTCGAGAGCGACCGATTCCCCTCAGCCGAACCCTTCCCCGTGGGGAAGGGACAGGTCGCGCCAGCGACCAGGGATAGGCCGGCGTCTTGCACTCGGCGTACGATAGGCGGCGGCAGCACTGCACCGCTGCACGACGGCGGAGGACGAGCGATGGCCGGCACGGGACCGCTTGAGGGGCTGCGCGTGCTGGACGTCGGCACGCTGATCGCGGGGCCGTTTGGCGCCAGCCTGCTCGCCGACTTCGGCGCCGACGTGATCAAGGTCGAGCAGCCGGGCACCGGCGACTCGCTGCGCACGTCCGGCGGCCACCGCGTGGACGGCGTCTCGCTCGCGTGGGCCACGACCGGCCGCAACAAACGCTCGGTCACGTTGAACCTGCGTGAGCCGGAGGGCCAGGCGCTGTTTCTGGAGTTGGTGCGCGTCTCCGACGCGCTGATCGAGAACTTCACGCCGGGCACGCTTGAGCGGCGCGGCCTCGGCCCGGAACGGCTGCGCGAGATCAACCCGCGGCTGATCGTGATCCGCGTCTCCGGCTACGGCCAGACCGGCCCGTACAGCCATCGCGCCGGCTACGACCGCATCGCCCTCGGCTACAGCGGCCTGATGTACGTCAGCGGCTATCCGGACGGTCCGCCGGTGCGTCCGGCCTTCGCGATGGCCGACTTCACCACCGCGATGTTCGGCGCCCTCTCGACGTTGATGGCGCTCTATCACCGCGATGTGCACGCCGGCCCGGGCCAGGACGTGGATCTGGCGCTGTTCGAGCCAATCCTGCGCATCTCCGAAGATTTGATTCCCGCCTACGACCGACTCGGCGTTGTGCGCGAGCGCATCGGCAACCGCAACCCCGGCTTCGCGCCGGCGGGCAACTTTCTCACGCGTGACGGCCGCTGGCTGCAGATCGCGGCGGGCGGCGACCGTGTCTGGGCGCGCATGGCGGAGGCGATCGGCCGGCCCGAACTGGCGAAGGACGAGCGCTTCGCCTCGCAGCGCGCCCGCGCCGCCAACGCCGACGAGCTTGAGGCGATCATCCGCGACTGGATCGCTGCTCGCGATTTCGAGGATGCCTTCGCCACGCTTGATGCGGCCGACGTGCCCGCCGGGCCGATCATGAACGCCGCGCAGATCGCCGCCGACCCGCACATCAACGCACGAGAGGACATCGTCACGGTCGAGCATCCGAAAATCGGCCCCGTGAAGATGCCAGGCATTGTGCCGAAGTTCTCGGAAACGCCGGGCGCGGTTCAGTGGCCCGGCCCGGACCTGGGCGAGCACAACGCCGCGGTCTACGGTGAGCTGCTTGGCCTGAACGAAGCGGAGCTGCGCGGCCTGCACGAGCGCGGCGTGATCTGAGCCGGGCGCCTAACCCTGACTTCGCAGGCGAAGTCTGTCCCTTCCCGAACCTGGAAGGGACTTCGGGAGCGTTCCTCACGGCGCCGGACGGCGGCGGGGCCGCGGTGTCCTCGTGGGACGGGCGGCGGGTCATCTCCGAGGCTCCGTCCAGCCTCACACCCAACCCTTCCCGTGTCGGGAAGGGACAGCTTTGCCGCAAGGCAAAGCAGGGTTAGGCGCCCCGCCGGGGCGCCGAAGTCCGCGCCTCCTCACGCCACCATGCTGGCTTGGCCGCCGACGCTGAGGAACAGGTAGCCCGGCGGATCGAAGCGGCGGAACAGCACCTCGACCCCCGGATACAGCTCGATCTGCGCGATCTGCTTGAAGACCAGGCTCGAGTCGCCGATGTGCACGTCGGCGCGGGCGAGCCCGGTCCAGAGCAGCAGCGAAACCGGCACGCCAAGCGACCGCGACGGGACGGCCAGCTCATACACCGGCGCCCCGCCGGCGCGATATGCCGCCTCATGCGCGGCACAGCCCAGCAGCGCGGCGATGCGGGTCACGACCTCGGAGCTGAGCGCGGCGTGCGATTCCACAGCGCCTCCGTTCGCCCGCGGCGACGGCCGGGCTCCCGCGACGACGGCGAACCGACGCAGATCCTATAATGCACGGCGGGCGCGGCGCGCGCCGGAGGAAATTCGATGCCGTTTGCCGAGGTCAACGGAATCCGGCTCTACTACGAGAGTCAGGGGCAGGGACCGGCGATCGTCTTCGCCCACGGCGCGGGCGGCAACCACATGAGCTGGTGGCAGCAGGTGCCCGCGTTCAGCGCCGCCTACCGCTGCATAACCTTCGACCACCGCGCCTTCGGGCAGTCGCTCGACCTCACGGGCGAAGGCCGGGCACAGTTCGCCGCCGACGTGCTGGCGCTCGTGGACCGGCTGGGCATCGAGCGCTTCGTCTTCGTGGCGCAGTCGATGGGCGGGCGCACGGCCGCGGGGCTGATCCGGCGGGCGCCGCGGCGGCTGCGTGGCGTCGTCTTTGCCGGCAGCACGGCCGGCTCGGTGAACGACGAGGTGCGCGAGCTGCAACGCCGGTACACGGCGAGCCTGCCGGCGGGCGCGACGCTGCTCGACCGCGCCCTGTGGCCGCGCTACGTCGAAGAGAATCCGCGTATGGCCTTCCTCTATCGCCAGATCAATCGCCTGAACCCGAAGCGGCCGGCCGATTTCCTCGCCCTGCAGCCGGGGTACCGCGGCACGTTCTCGCCTTTTCTGGCCGAGTGCGGCGTGCCGATCCTCTTCGTCGTGGGCGAGCACGACGCGATCACGCCGCCGCACATTGTGCAGCGGGCCGCGGCGCTGGTGCCGCACGCCGAGTACCAGATGATCGCCGCGGCGGGGCATTCCGCCTATTTTGAGCAGCCCGAGGTGTTCAACGCGGCCGTGCTCGACTTCATCCGCCGTGTCGAGGCTTCGGAAGCCGATGGCCCGTCGCACGCCGCCGCATCCTGAGCCGTTCAGCCGCCGGCCAGGCGGATCGCGCCGCGGGCGGCCGCGGCGCGATAGACGGCGTCGACCAGCTCGTGGGCGCGCAGGGCGACCGAGAAGTCGGGGAAGGCGGGCTGGTGCGCGGCGGCGGCGCGCAGGAAGGCAAGGTCTTGCAGCGACCAGCGCTGCGCCGCCTGCCGCACTGACTCGTCCTCGATGCCAGCGAGCGAAAAATAGCGATCGAGCACCTGCTGCTCGCTCAACTCGTCCTGCCCAGCCCAACTCGTGTGTATGCGGATCGCGCCGAGAAAATCCTGGTCGATGGCGAAGCAGCCGTTCCCGAAGAAGACTTCGATCTGCCGCAGCGATGGCCGGCTGAGCACGTTGTGCCAGATCGAGACCAGCGTGGCGACGCAGCCGCCGGCGTAGCCGAGCGTGACCTGCGCCAGGTCCTCGATGCCCTGGTGTCCGGCGAAGTTGCGTGTTTCGGCGCGCAGCCACTCGGGCTCACCCAGCAGCCAGCGCAGCAGGTCGAGGTCGTGGATGCTGTGCTCGATCAGCGCGCCACCGCCCGTGAGCGTCACGTCTTTACGCCAGGTGCTGGCATAGTGGCCCTGAATCGGGAAGAACTGGTCGTCGCGGAAGATCAGCGCCATCGGCCGGCCGAGGCGCGCGTCGCTCATCAGCTCTTTGAGCACCGTCAGAATCGGCGAAAAGCGCAGCACGAGGCCGACCTGGTTGGTGACGCCTGCCGTCTGCACAGCCTCGCTCAACTCACGCGCCGTGGCAAGATCGACGGCGAGCGGCTTTTCGCAGAAGATCGCCTTGCCCGCCCGCGCCGCGTGCAGCGCGAACTGCCGGTGCTCACGGGTCGGCGTGCAGATATAGACCGCATCGACTTCCGGGTGATCGATCAGCGCGTGTCCGTCGGCGAAGATATGTCGTAACGACGCCAGCTCGGCGAAGCGGCGGGCGCGCTCGATCTCGCGATCGGCGACGGCCACGTACGCGGCGTCGGCCAGCTCGCGCCGAATCACACCGTGCAGCGCCCGCGCGTGCGAGCCGCCGATGTGCCCCGCGCCGATCAGCCCCACCCGCAGCGGCATGGGAACCTCCTCACGCACCCGCGATCTGATCAAGCCGGTTCCGGCGCCTCAGCGCAAGCGCCGGCTGCTCCGACCGCGCCGTCCCGCAGTTTCGCGGTTCGGCGCGGTCGCGGTGTATGATCGGCGTGCGGCGCCAACTCACGCGTGGTGATCGCGCCGTGGCAAGCAACAGCAGGAGACCGGGTGCGTGACGTGGGTGGTTCGGACTGCCGCGCTGGCCGGCGCGGTGATTGTGGTGGTGAGCGCGGCGTGCGGGGGCTCGGCGAAGGATGACACGGCAAAGATCAGGGACCGGGTGAACAGCCTGGTCGGTCACTACAACAGCGGCGACGCCAAGGCGATCCTCGACGACGACGTGCCCGCCTCGGCGCGGCGCACCTGCAGCGACAAAGACGCGAAGGACTTCCTGACGCAGGTGAAGCAGTTGGCGCCGCACTACGCGGTGAAGAGCGTCGACACTGTCAACGTCACCGGAAAGAGCGCCAGCGCCACGGTGTCCCTGAGCACGGACCCAGCGAAGACGACGCAGGTGCCGTTCTCGCTGGTGAAGAGCGGCGGGAACTGGCTGCTGGACACCAGCGGTATGGATGGCTGCAACGGTCTGTTCCCCAGCGCCGCGGGCTGAGTCGAGGTACTACTCCCGGCGCTGGCCGGCGCCGGCTGCACCCGGCAGCATGGATCTCATGATGGCCGAAGAGATGGCGCAACACCCGAACCAGCAGAATCTGGGCCGGATACTCGGGCTCTCGCTCGCGCGCAAGCTGCGGCTGGCGTGGCGGCTGCGCGGCGATCAGCGCGTGCCAGGCTATGCGCGGCTGCCGCTGATCGTCGTGATCGCCTACATGCTCTCGCCGGTGCATATCCTGCCGCGGCAACTGCGTGTGCTGCGGCGGCTGGACAACTGGCTGATCGCGCTGGTCGGCCTGTGGCTGTTCGTACGGCTGGTGCCGCGCGATTTGCTGGAGGAGCATCTCGGCCGCGTGGAGAAGCGCCCGCGTGTGATCGATACCACGGCCCGCCTGGAGCCGTAGCGGTTCCAAATTGGAGCGGCCGGAGCCTGGTCGCCGCATAGGGCGCCGTGGCGACCCGCCCCGGCATCACTACTCGCGGTTAAGCGGGTTGATCATGCCCGAGTAGAGGTCGCTCCAGAACTTCAGTGTCTTCTGATAGTTCTCGATCGCCGACGCCCAGCCGTTCAGGAAGGCGTTGCCGGCGTCGGTCAGGGTGTAGGTGCGACGTGCCGGGCCGGCATCGCTCGTCTCCCAGCTCGAACTGATAAAGCCCTGCCGCTCGAGCTGGCGAAGCTGGCGGTAGATGCTGCCCGGGTCGCTGGTTTGATAGCCGAAGAGCATCAACTGCTGCATGAGCTGGTAGCCGTGCATGTTCCAGTTGCGCAGCAGCAGCAGCAGATAGGCGGTCAGCAGATCGCGCGGCGGCGTCAGCGACGGCGCGGGCGGCGCCGGCCCGGAAGGCGGCGTGCTTGCCGGCGCGGCCTCGTCATCCCTTGATTCTGCGTCGTTGGCCATCGATCGTTGCGGCTGCGCTAAGGGTGTGGTGCTCATACGTGTCTTCTGAAAACAGTATAGCACGCGCGCCTACCCCTCCCTCGCGCAAGCGCTCGGATTTCCCCTTCCTACGAGGAAGGGGTTTTCCAGGACGATCGGTCGCTCTCGAACCAACCCTTCCCCTGTGGGGCCAGAGCGCAGCGCAACCGTCGGAGACTTCAGATGGACAGGTTTCGCTTGCGAAACCAGGGATAGGCGTCGCGCTAAATCACCTCGGCGTGAGCAAGCTCGTCCAGCGCCTTCGGGTCGAGACCGAGCAGCCCGCCGTAGATTTCGGCGTTGGCTTCGCCCAGCAGCGGCGCCGGGCGGCGGATCGTTCCGGGCGTGGCCGAGAGGTGCGGATAGATGCCGGGCTGCGCCACTTCTCCGAGCAACGGGTCCTTGACGCGCACAATATTGCCGCGGGCGGCGAAGTGCGGATCGGCAAAGATATCGGCGATGCTGAAGACGGGGCTGCCCGGTACACCGCCCGCGTCCAGCCGCCGCAGGCATTCGTCCTGCGTCAGTTCGCGTACCCAGGCGGCGATCTCGGCGTGCAGCGCGTCCTGGTGTTTGCGCCGCGCGTCCGGTGTGGCGTAGCGCGGGTCCGTGCCCAGCTCCGGCCGTTCAAGCGTCTCGCACAGGCGCGCGAAGATGCGGTCGGTACCGGCGTGGACGACGACGTAGCGGCCATCGGCCGTCTCGAACTGCTCCGCGGGTACGACACCGGGCACGGTGTTGCCGTTGCGCTCGCGCACCCGGCCGCTGCTCGCGTACTGCGCGGCGAGGGTGCCAGACATCTTCCAGACCGTCTCATACAGTGAGACGTCGATCATCTGGCCGCGGCCGCTGCCGGCCAGATCGCGATTGTAGATCGCCGTCAGCACGGCAAAGGCGCCGAACAGGCCGGTGCCGTAGTCGGCAACGAAGTAGCCGGGCCGCGCCGGCGGCCGGTCGGGAAAGCCGGTGGCGTAGGTCATGCCGCCGATGGCGAGGCCGATGCGGTCGAAGCTGTATTTCTGCGCGTACGGCCCGGTTTGGCCGAAGCCGGAGCAGCGCAGCATGATCAGCCGCCGGTTGACGTCGGCCAGCGCCTCGTAGCCGAGGTTCCAGCGCTCCATCGTGCCGGGCAGGAAGTTCTCGATCAGCACGTCCGAGACGGCCACGAGCCGCTTCAGCAGTGCCTGGCCCTGCGGCTTGCGCAGATCGAGCGTGATCGAGCGCTTATTGCGGTCGTCGGCCGCCCAGCCGAAGCTGCTGCCCTTCTCGCCTCGGTAGGCATCGCCGATGCCCGGCTGCTCAACCTTGATTACCTCGGCGCCGAAGTCGGCCAGCAGGCAGGCGGCGAACGGCGCCGCGATGATCTGGCCGCAATCGAGCACGCGCAAGCCGCTTAGCGCGCCGGGCTGCGCGCCGGCGGTCATGGCTGCGGCAAACGTCGAATCGGTGCCCTCTGCCATGCCTCAGCGTCCGCTGAAGACCGGCTCGCGCCGCTCGGCAAAGGCCTGCAGACCCTCGCGGAAGTCGTTGCTGCGGAAGAGCGGCAGCAGTTGCAGGTAGACGTGGTTGACGTTCGCCTCGAACGACTCCTCGAGGCCAAGCCGCATCATGCGCTTCGTCGCCTGTACCGCCAGCGGCGCGTTCGCCGCGATCTCGTCCGCCCAGGCGCGGGCGGTCTCCAGCAGTTGCTCGTGCGGCACGACCGTGTTGACGAGGCCGTACTCCAGGCAGCGCTGGGCGTCCAGGATCATGCCGCGGTAGGCGATCTCGGCTGCCTTCGCCCAGCCGATCAGCCGCGGCAGCAGCCAGGTGCCGCCCGATTCGGGCAGCACGCCGCGCTTTGCAAACACTGCCGCGAGCTTCGCCTGATCGGACGCCACGCGGATGTCGCAGCCGAGCGCGAGGTCCATGCCGTAGCCGGCGGCGGCGCCATTCAGGGCGCAGATGATCGGCTTATCGACGTTGTGGATTACCATCGGCGGGGCGTTGCGCAGGTCGAACAGGCGCGCTGGCGCCTCGCCGATGCTGTCGCCGCGCTCGTTCTGCCGCTTCAAATCCAGGCCGGCGCAGAAGCCGCGGCCGGAGCCGGTGAGGATGATCGCGCGGGTCTCCGCGTCGGCCTCGGCGGCCATCAGGGCGCGGGAGAGACCGGAGAGCATCGGCCCGGAGATGGCGTTCAGGCGCTCGGGGCGGTTGAGGGTGATCGTGGTGACATGCCCCTCGCGCTCCACGATCAGGTCTTCATAGCTCTGATTACCCTCGTGCGTGCCCATGCGCTTCTCCCCCGCCGCGGCGTTGGTCGCTTGCTTTGCTCAAGCCACGGGCAGTGTGGCACGGTGGCCGGAGCAGCGTCAACGCGGCACGGGCCAGCGCAGCAGACAACGGTGCTCGACCGAGGAGGAAAAGCGATGAGCGAGCAGCAGGCCCGGCCACCACGCAGCGAGCACTTCACACGCGGCGCCGCCGTCTTCCGCACGATGTTTCCCGGCTCCGACCCGAACGCCCCACTCGCCGCCCCGGAAGCGATCCAGCGCGACTGGGGCGCGTTGGTGATCGAGGCGGGTATGGCCGATGTTTGGTCCCGGCCCGGCCTTTCGTTGCGCAACCGCAGCCTGATCACCGTGGCGGCGCTGACGGCGTTGCATCGGCCGGCACAGCTACGGGCGCACGCGCTGGGCGCGCTGCGCAACGGCCTCTCACGCCGGCAGCTAAGCGAGATCGTGATGCACGTCGCCGGTTACGCCGGCTTCCCCGTTGGCGTGGAGGGGATGCGCGTGCTGCGCGCGGCGTTCGATTCGGCGCCGGAACTCGATCCAGCCGAGGTGGTTGATACTTCCGGACCCGCGCTCGCGGATCTGCCGGAAGACCGCTCGGAGCGCGCCCGCGCCGTGCTGAGCGTGTTGCTGCCGCGACGCAACCGCGCGCCGCTGCCCGTGCCCGACGAGATCTCGCCGGACTGGGGCCGCTGGGTCGCGGCGACGGCCTTCGGCGACTTGTGGGCGCGGCCCGGCCTGAGCCTGCGCGAGCACAGCCGCGTGGTGCTGAGCGTGCTGACGGTGCTGCATCTGCCGGAAGAGCTGCGGCTGCACACCGGCGTGGCGCGGACGCTCGGCATCAGCCGCGCAGAGATCGGGGAGCAGATCATGCATCTGGCGCTCTACGGCGGTTTTCCCGTCGCGGCCGAGGCGATGCGCGTGGCGCGGGCTGTCTTCGACGCGGAGGACGGCGGTGAAGCGCCGTAGGGCAGGACTATGAGGCGTGCTGCTTGAGCGACGCCGCTGCGACGGAAGCGTCGGCAGCGGTGGGGCGGCGATTGAACTCCTCGCCGGGCGGCACGAGGCATTCGTGTGTGCGTCGCAGGTACAGCAGCGAGGCGACCACGCCGAGGATGCAGAGGCCACCCATCGCGCTGATCGTCGGTTGCACGCCGGCGCGTTCAGCCATGCCGCCGACGATCAGGCTGCCGAGCGGCGTCGAGCCGACAAACAGCAGCGTGTTGATGCTCATCACCCGGCCGCGCAGGTGCGGCGGCGCGATCAGTTGCAGCCGCGCGTTATTCGTCGCGGTGAAGACGGTGCTGCTCAAGCCCAGCGCCACCAGCATCGGCACCACAAGCACCCACATCCCCGCCAGCCCCACACAGAGCAAGACCACGCTGAAGCAGGCCGCGCCGACCAGCAGGGTGCGCCGCGAGCCACGACCCAGCCAGGCGACGCCGAAGGCCGCCGTCAGCGAGCCGACCGCGAGCGACGAGGTGAGCAGGCCGAAGCCGACGGCGTTCGTGTGCAGCACGAACTGCGCGATCAGCGGAATGAAGACCTGAAAGTTGTAGCCAAACGTGCCGAGCACCGCCATCGTGATCATCGCCAGCATGATGTCGGGCGTGGTCACGGCGTAGTGCAGCCCCTCGCCGAGCTGCTTCAGCATGGCGGCGCGGCGCGGCCGCTCGACCGCGTAGAAGCGGCTCGGGTCCATCAGCAGCAGGCCGATCAGCACAGCGATGAAGCTGACCGCGTTGATATAGAAACAGAGCGCCGTGCCGAGTGTGGCGATCGTGATGCCGCCGAGCGCCGGTCCCACCAGCCGCGTCATCTGCAAAAGCGAGGAGTTGAGCGCGACGGCGTTGGGCACGTCCCGCGGCCCGACCATCTCCATCACGAACGACTGGCGCGCCGGATTGTCGAGCGCGTTGCAGACGCCCTGCGCGACCGCGAGCGCGTAGATCAGGGGCAAGGTGATCAGGCCGCTGCCCGTGAGCACGGCCAAAATCGAGGCCTGAACTGCGAGCCCGGATTGGGTGCCGATCAGCAAACGCTGCTTCGGCAGGCGATCGGCGATCACCCCACCGAACAGCGCGAACAACAGCACCGGCAGCGTGCGGAACATCGAGACCGCACCCAGCGCGAAGGCAGAGTGCGTATGGCTGAGCACGTACCAGGAGAGCGCCGTGGACTGCATCCAGGTGCCGACCTGGGAGATGAGCTGGCCGGAGAAGTACAGCCGGTAATTGTGGACGCGCAGCGAGGCGAAGGCAGCACGCAGCGGCGGCCGCTCGGAGCCGGCCTTCATCGCGCCTGCCCCGCGCAGCGACAGCGATGTGACAGGCGCTCTCGGCACCAGGTGCTCGGGGCAAGGTCCACCGGGGAGCAACGACAGCTACTGCGGTGCGCGTTCACCACAATATTGTACGGCGTTGCAGGACAGTTCGTCAATGCGGATCTGTACCGCGCTGACGATCAATGGGCGCGGCAGTCGGCCCTCACCCCCTTCCCCTCGCCCAATCCTGGGCGAGGGGCGATCCCGGATCGGGCCTTCCGAGCACCAAACGGATAACCCGACGCCCTGTCGATCAAGCAACTCAGGATCGCCCCTTTCCCTCCAGGATTGGGGGAAAGGGGACGGGGGATTGAGGGCCGACAGCCGCGGCTACAGCACGGCCCGCGCCGCCCGCACGATGTCTTCTGTGCTCGGATAGGCCAGCTCTTCCAGCTCGCGGCTGTAGGGCGCGGGCACATCGGCGCCGTTCACGCGCTGCACCGGCGCGTCCAAATAATCGAAGGCCCGTTCCTGCACCTGGCAGGAGATCTCGCTGGAGAAGCCGCCGGTCAGCCAGGCGTCTTCCGAGACGACGACGCGGTTGGTTTGCTGGACCGAAGCGATCACCGGCTCCAGATCGAGCGGGCGCAGACTGCGCAGGTCGATGACCTCCGCCTCGATGCCGTCCTTCGCCAGGATATCGGCCGCTTCGAGGTTTAAATGCGCCGAGCGCAGGTAGCCGACCAGCGTCACATCCTTGCCGCGGCGCCGCACCACCGACTTGCCCGCCGGCACGGTGTAGTAGGCCTTCGGCACCAGCCCTTTGTTGCGGTAGAGCAGGCTGTGCTCGACAAAGATGTAGGGGTTCGCCTCTTGAATCGCGTTGCGCATCATGCCCAGCGCGTCGTACGGCGTGGCCGGGCAGACGACCTTGAGGCCGGGCACACGCGCATACCAGGCTTCGAGGTTCTGCGAATGCTGGGCGCCGAGCTGGCTGCCGCCGCCCGTGACCATGCGCAGCACGATCGGCACGTTCACCTGCCCGCCGGACATGTAGAGGATCTTGGCGGCGTGGTTCACGATCTGGTCGATCGCCAGCAGGCTGAAGTTGATCGTCATCAGCTCGACGATCGGCTTGAGGCCGCCCATCGCCGCGCCGATGGCCGAGCCGACGATCACCGACTCCGCGATCGGCGTGTCGCGGACGCGGGCTTCGCCGAACTCATCGAAGAAGCCCTTGGTGACGACATACGAGCCGCCGTAGGCGCCGATATCCTCGCCCATCAAGAAGACGTGCTCATCGGCGGTCAGTTCCTCGCGCAGGGCGAGTGCGATCGCGTCGCGCACGGTCATCTCGATTGCGTCCGCCGGAGCAAAGGCCGCGTCGGCGGCCACATCGGCGCCGGCGGGTTCGACCTCTTCGCGGGTAAGCAGGTTCATGGTCATCGTGGTCGTATCCTATCGATACTGGCGTTACGCGTTTGCTTCGGCGTGCGTGGTCTCGCCCACGGCGCTGCGGCTGTGGCGGGCGACGTGGCTGCGGCTGCTCTCGGCGTAGATGTCGGTGAACAGCTCGCGCGGATCGGGGTTCGGGCTCTGCTCAGCGAATTCGACCGCCGACTCGACCTCATCCTCGACCTGGCGCTCGATCTGCTGCGCATGCTGCTCACTGATCACGCCGCGGCCGATCAGATCCTCGCGCAGCGTCACGATCGGGTCCTTCTTCCGCCACTGCGCGACTTCTTCCTTGGAGCGGTACAGCTCCGGGTCGGCCATCGAGTGGCCGCGGAAGCGATACGTCATCGCTTCCAGGAAGTACGGGCCGGCGCCGGAGCGGACGTGTTCGAGCGCGTCGCCCATGCCGCGGTAGCAGTCCTTCACGTCCATGCCGTCGCAGCGGGCGCCGGGAATGTGATAGGCCTCGGCGAACTTGTACAGCTCGCTCGTGGCCGAGGCGGCGGCCAGGGCGGTGCCCATGCCATAGAGGTTGTTCTCACAGAGGAAGACGACCGGCAGCTTCCAGAGCGAGGCCAGGTTCAGCGCCTCGTGGAACTCGCCCTCGTTCACGGCGCCGTCGCCGAAGATGCAGAGGCAGAGGCGGCCGTTGCCCTCGGCCTGGCAGGCCATGCCCAGCCCGCAGGCGATCGGCAGATGTCCCGCGACGATTGCGTAGCCGCCGAGGAAGTGACGCGCCGCGTCGTAGAGATGCATCGAGCCCCCCTTGCCGCGGCTGACGCCGGTGGCGCGGCCGAACAGCTCGGCCATCACCGCGTGCGGATCGAGGCCGCGGGCGAGCGCGTGGCCGTGGTCGCGGTAGTGTGTGACGATGTAGTCGTCGGAGCGCAGGCGGTTGATCGTGCCGGCGGCGACCGCCTCCTCGCCCACGTAGAGGTGCAGGAAGCCACCGATGCGCCGCCGCGTGTACTGCTCGGCCGCGCGCTCTTCAAAGCGGCGGATGAGCTGCATCTGGTGGAAAAACTCCACGAGCTGGGAGTCGGACGGCTGTGAACCGACCGCCGTGCTGTGCTGAAGCGCCGTCACCGCGTTCACCATCGATGTTGGACTTACCGGAATCGTAGGAGCCATCGCGTTCACTACGCCGTTACCATTGTGTGCGATCGTGGTCATTGGCACCGTCCTTCTCCTGCTTACCGCCCCGTTATCTGCGTCCGCTGTCGTCCGCGTCTATTCCTGCCAGACATGAATCACTTCGCCCCGCGCGGAAAGGGCGGCCTCTTTCACAGCTTCGGACAGTGTGGGGTGCGCGTGCACCGCGTAGCCCAGCGAGGCCGGCGTTGCTTCGAGCGAGCGTGCCAGCGAGAGCTCGCCCAGAAGCTCCGTGACGCCGGGGCCGATCAGGTGCACGCCGAGCAGGTCGCCGCTGCCCTGCTCCGCCAGCAGCTTGACCATGCCCTCCGGCTCGGCCAGCGCCAGGGCGCGGCCGTTGGCGCGGAAGGGGAAGCGGCCGACGCTGTACTTGAGCCCGCGCTCTCGCGCCTGCGCCTCGGTCAGGCCGATGCTGGCGACCTCAGGCTGGCAATACGTGGCGCGCGGCATTTGATCGTAGTCGAGTGCCGGCGGTTCGAGGCCGGCGATCGTCTCCACGCAGTTCACGCCCTGCGCCGAGGCGACATGCGCCAGCAGCGGCGGCCCGGTGACGTCGCCGATCGCATAGATGCCCGGCACGTTCGTTGCCATCGCCGCGTCCACCGGAATGAACGAACGCTCGACGCGCACGCCCAGCGCCTCAAGTCCGAGGCCGTCGCCGTTGCCCTGCACGCCGATGCCGACCAGCGCCACTTCGGCCTGCAGCCTCTGCCGGCCCTGCGCCGTCTCGACCTCGACTTCGGCGCCGCCCTCGTTCGCATGCGCCCGCGCGGACACAACCTTCGCGCCGGTCAGAACCGTCATCCCCTGCTTCGCGAACTCTTTTTCGGCGATGGCCGAGATCTCTTCATCTTCCTGCGGCAGCAGGTGCGGCAGCGCCTCGACCAGCGTGACCTCGGCGCCGTAGCTGCGCCAGACGTAGGCGAACTCCATGCCCACCGGCCCGGCGCCGATGATCACCGCCGAGGCGGGCATCTGCTTCCGTTCCAACGCCTCGCGGCTGGTGATCACGCGCTCGCGATCGAGCTCGATGCCGGGCAGATCGCGCGCGCGAGCGCCGGTGGCGAGGATGACGTGCTTCGCCTTCAGCGTGCGCCCGTCGCTGACCTCGATCTCGGTCGCTGAGCGCAGGGTGCCGCTGCCCTTATACGTCTGCACGCCGTGCTTGCGCAGCAAAAACTGCACGCCCTTGACCATGCGGTCGACGACGCCGCGGCTGCGGTCGATCGCGGCGCCGAAATCGGCCTGCACGCCGTCAACCTGAATGCCGTAGTCCGTGGCATGATGGAAGAGGCTGAGGATCTCAGCGTTGCGCAGCAGCGCCTTCGACGGAATGCAGCCCCAGTTGAGACAGATACCGCCGACCTCGTCGCGCTCGACGAGGGCGGTCTTCAGCTTGAGCTGGGCGGCGCGGATCGCGGCGACGTAGCCGCCGGGACCGCCGCCGAGAATCGCTACGTCGAACTCGTCCACGGTTGTCTTCGCCGTTCACATAGACTGCTTCGATTCCTAGTATAGCCGCCGCTTATAGCAGTTCCAAGCCCTTTGCGCACCGCGTTACCAAAAACTTACATTCCGCCCGCCCGATCTGTGAGCGAAATTGCAGTGCCGCGCTGCCTTCACCTTCGGGCCGCATCCGTTACCTCCACCGTAATCGCCTTGCCTCGCCGACGCGCGGAGCATGGTGGGTGACTCCGCCCGCCGGCGGACACAGGAGGCGCCAGGTGCGCAACATGAGCGAGATCGACAACGCCGCGACCGTCGGCCCAGCCGGCGCGATTCATGCGGAACGCACCGGTACTGATGCCAGGCAGCGCGCCGGTGACGCGGAAAGCAAGGCCACCGACGACCGCCGCTGGCAAGGGCTCGTGGTGCTGCTGGCCGGGATGTTCATGGCCGCACTCGACACGGCGATCGTCAACGTCGCCGCTCCGCAAATTCGCGCCGACCTGAAGGTCTCCAGTTCCGGGCTGGTGCTGGTCGTCTCCGGGTACACGCTGACGTACGCGATGCTGCTGATTACGGGCGCGCGGCTCGGCGACGACCGCGGCCATCGGCGGTTGTTCACACTTGGTCTCGCCGGCTTCACGCTGGCCTCGCTCGCCTGCGGGCTGGCGCCCAGCGGGCTGGTGCTGATCGCCGCGCGTCGGGCAGGGCGCCGCGGCGGCGATGATGGTGCCGCAGGTGCTCTCGATCATCCAGATCCAGTTCGCTGGCGCCGAGCGTACCAAAGCCCTGGGCCTGTACGCGACGGTGATCTCCGCGGGCGCCGTAGCGGGGCAGGTCGTGGGCGGCGCGCTGGCTACCGCCGACCTGTTCGGGACATCATGGCGGCCGGTGTTCCTCGTCAACGTACCGATCGGCGCCCTCCTGCTGCTTGCCGGCCGGCGTACGCTCGCGGCCACGCGCGGCCAGTCTGCGCGCCGGCGGGATCTGCGCGGCGTGGCGCTGCTCTCGGCCGCGGCACTGCTGGTTATGTTGCCGCTCATTCTCGGCCAAACGCAGCACTGGCCGTTGTGGACCTACGCGTCGTTTGCGGGCGGAGCGGTGTTCGTAATCGTGGGTGTGCGCTATCTGCGCGCGCTCGGACGGCGCGGCGGCGATCCGCTGATCGACCTCGCGATCTTCGCCGATGCAGGCGTGGCGCGTGGCCTGGCCTCGATCTTCGCCAGCTTCGTCGCCTACGGCGGCTTTCTGTTCGCCTTCAGCTTCTATTTGCAATCTGGACTGGGCGACAGTCCGCTGCGCTCCGGCCTGATCTACGCGCCGCTGGCCATCGCCTTCGCCGTGGTGAGCCTCGGCCACGCTCGTCTCGGCGCCGGTGTGGTGCGTTGGCTGCCGCTGGCGGGATTGGGGAGTCTCGCCGCAGGCTATGTGACCCTCGGCATGATCAACCAGTCTGGCGACTGGCACGTCGTGCTGTCGATCGTGCTGCTCGTGGTTGTGGGCGCGGGCTTCGGCGCCGGCTTCAGCCCGGTGATCGGCCTGACCGTGGCCAGGGTTCCGCCACGGCACGCGCCCGACGCGAGCGGCCTGCTGAACACGACGATCCAGCTCGGCTACGTGACCGGCGTGGCGAGTTTGGGCAGCTACTTCGTCGCCGTGGCGAAGCCCGGCAACGCCGCTTCGTCAGGGCATGCCTTTTTCGCGGTCTCGATCGGGCTGGCCGCGCTCGCGGTTGTTGCCGCGCTGCTGGCGGTCAGCATCCGACGCAGCGGGGCGGCGGCGTAAACGTTCGCCGTGCAGGCGGTTCGGCCCTCAATCCCCCGTCCCCTTTCCCCCAATCCTGGAGGGAAAGGGGCGATCCCGGGTTGCAGCGATCCGCAAGGGCGTCGGGTTAGGGTCTGTCTGATGAATCGAATCGGGGGCGTCATCAGCATGATGTTGCCAGTTTTCGCCGGCCGTTCCACGCGTAGAGCGCGAACGAGACGCGCAGCCGCAGGTCGCTGAATGACCTTCGGAATATTCATCAGACACGCCCTAACCGCACCGGCTACGGAACTTCCTCCGCACGATCGCCCCTCGCCCAGGATTGGGAGAGGGGACGGGGGTGAGGGCCGAATGCCGCGCCTGTTCTACAGCAGCCCGGTCGCCCGCTTCGCCGCTGCGAGCGTCGGATTTGCCACGGCGGCGGCGTGCTCGGCGCCGGTTCTCAGGACGCGATCGAGCAGGCCCGGCTCATCCGTCAGCTCGTGGAAGCGCTTCTGCAGCGGCGCCAGCGCATCGATCACGGCTTCCGCAACTTCCTGCTTCAATGCGCCGTAGCCCTGGCCTTCGAAGTGCCGCTCGATCTCGTCTTCAGGCTTGCCCGTGATCGCGCGATAGATCGTCAGCAGGTTGAATACGCCCGGCCGCTCGCGGTCGAAGCGGATCTCGCGCCCCGAATCCGTCGTCGCCCGCTTGACCTTCTTCACGATCGTATCCGGCGTATCGAGCAGGTAGATCGCGTGATTGGGCGTGCTGATGCTCTTGCTCATCTTCACCGTCGGGTCGTCCAGGCCCATCAGGCGGGCGCCGCGGCTCACGTCACGGATCCACGGCTCCGGCACCGTAAAGACCTCGCCGAAGAGCTGATTGAAGCGCTGGGCGATGTCGCGCATCAGCTCGACGTGCTGCCGCTGGTCATCGCCCACGGGCACGCCGTCGGCCCGGTAGAGCAGGACGTCGGCGGCCATCAATACCGGATAGTCGAGCAGGCCGGTGCTGACGCTGTCGCGCTCGCCGCCCTTGGTCTTGAACTGCGTCATGCGATAGAGCCAGCCCAGCGGCGTGATGCAGCTCAAAATCCAGGCCAGCTCGGCGTGCGCCGTGACGTGCGACTGCACGAAGATCGTGCAGCGCTCAGGATCGAGGCCGGCGGCGAGATAGACGGCGGCCAGTTCGCGCGTCTGGCGGCGCAGCACCGCCGGATCCCAGGGCAGTGTCATCGAGTGCAGATCGACGATGCAGTAGAAGTTGTCGCGCTGGTCCTGCTCTTCAACCCATGGCAGGATGGCGCCAAGGTAGTTGCCCAAATGGAGGTTGCCGCTGGGCTGGATGCCGGAAAGGACGCGCTTGCGGGTGCTGACTGCGGTCATGGCGCTGGCTGGCTCCTGAGCGGTACGGGCGTTCGACGGATTCAAGCATATGGCCTGCGCGCGGCGCGGGCGAGCCTGAGGCCACGAAAACGGAGAAAACCGCACGGATCGGGCAGACCGGCCCGATCCGTGCGGCCTTCGGCGTTCTGAGGCCGGCGCCGGAGGATTAGTCTCCGGCGGGGGCGCCGCTGATTTCCGGTGCGGGCTCTTTGTGCGTGAGCGCGAAGGCGTAGCCGATGCCGGAGGCGGTCTTGATCAGGTTCTGATCGACCCCGGCCGCCATCAGCTTCTTGCGCACGCGGCTCATCCAGACGCGCAGGTAGTCGCTATCGTGCGCGAACTCCGGCCCCCACGCTCTTGTGAGCAGCTCTTCGTGCGTGAGCACGCGGCCCGGATTGCGCGCGAGCTGTTCGAGCAGGCGCCACTCGTTGCGCGTGAGCGAGACCGGCTGGTCGTTCACGTCCACGCGCCGGCGCACGAAATCGATCACCAGGTTCTCGAAGACGAGGCGACCGAGGCCGTCGCCGGTGTCGGGCTTGCTGCGGCGCAGCACGGCGCGCACCCGGGCGGCAAGCTCGTTCAGATTGAACGGCTTCTGCAGGTAGTCGTCCGCGCCGGCGTCGAGGCCGGAGATGATGTCGCGGTCACTGCCTTTGGCCGTGAGGATGATCACCGGCACGGCGGAGAACTGGCGGATACGCCGCAGCACCTCCATGCCGTCCATCTCCGGCATCATCAGGTCGAGCAGCACCAGCGAAGGGCGGCGTTCGCGCACGAGCGGCACGGCCTCGGGGCTGCGTTGCACACGGAGGACGTCGAACCCCTCGTCGCCCAGCGCCAGCTCCAGCACCCGCAGGATGTCCGGCTCGTCGTCAACCGCCAGAATCAGGGCTTTCTTGGTCACGTCGTTATCCTTCTCCCGGCCCGTGTGGGACCGCTCCCCGGAGAGGGAGGCTCACCCGATGACTGTACACGTACAGTCTAACAATTTTCCTTACTCTTTCGGGCGATCTGGCGCAAGATTTGCTAAATGGATGTCGCAGGTTGCCTCCGCCATAGCACGAGCCGCTCGGAATCGCCCGATCCAGCGTTCATGGCGCACGGCGGGGCCGCGGGAAGCGATAGCCGCGCCCCCTGGCAGCGCGCTTCAGCCGTACCCGTAGCTGCTCCGCGACTGTCGCGACGTAGACCGCGGCATCGAAGCCGGCGACCGCGAACCGCCGCGCGTTGAGCACCTCCGGCGCGAGCGCGCTCGCGTACGTCGCTACCCACTCAGTGTCCAGCAAGCGGCCGAGACGTTCGAAGCGTGCGATCTCGCTCGCGCTGAGCCCGACAGTCGCGACATAGGCGGCGAGAAATGCTGCGGCCGCGGCCGGTGCAAGCCCTTCGCTGCCGCCGTGCGCGACGAAGCCGATCACCAACTGCGCCGGATCGTCCCAGCCGGCCCATTCCCAGTCAATCACCGTCAGCTCGCCCGCGGCGCTGACGAGCAGATTGTGGGCGCCGAAGTCACCGCTGGTCAGCCGGCGCGCGTCTGGGGGCAACTCACGCTGCGGCTCGACGGGGCTGAGACCGGCGACGGCCCGCGCGATCAGCGAGGTAAGCCGGTCGCGAAGTGGCAGTTCGGCGGCAAGGGCTCGCACGCCGCAGGGCGCCGCGGCGTCCGCCGCTGCCCGCTCGAACGCCGCAAGTCGATCCTCGATGCGTCGAAGCTGCTCCGCAACCGAAAGCGTTGGCGAGATCGTGGTCGGCAATTCTGCGATTGCGCCCCGTGGCATGATCTGGTGCAGCGCCGCGGCGAACTCGCCCAACGATCGCATGTGCCCGGGCGACAGATCGGCGGGCTTGAGCGGTTCGCCGGTCTCGAAGGAATAGACCGCGTAGCCGAGGTGATCGCTGCTGAAGAATGGCGCGGGCACACGCTTGAGCCCGTGCTCGCGCAGGGCGGCGAGCGTGCGGAACTCGCGCTCCAGCCGATTCCAGCGGTCGGGCTGGTACAGCTTCGCCAGCAGCGGCGTGCCCTGAGCGGTCCCACGCGAAAGAGCCGGTTGTTGGCGCCGCCGCTGAGTTCGCTCCAGCCGGAGACGCGCAGCCGCAGGAGGGCCTGCGCCTGCCGTGTGAGGTCTTCAGCAATTTCGGCGGGAAGGTCAGACATCCAGCACCGTGGAGTACGCGCGCCACACGGGGCGTGATACCTGGCCGCTAATCTGCCGCGGCCAGACTGGCGGCCGCCGGCGCCGGTACCGGATCGTGCCAGGCCACGGGATCGCCGTCGCGCTTGGCCGATTCGTAGGCCCGGCTGATATAAGCGGCAACGGCGATCGCCTCGTCCAGCGGTTCGAGGCCGCAGTCGAGCGCGGCGATCCGATCGGCGAAACCGGCCAACAGCGGCACGAACCAGTCGCTGTGCGCCGATCCCCTGGAAAGGCCGTCGGCAAAGCTGATGTGGCGCTCGCCCCGCTCGCCCCGCACGAAAATGGCATCGTCGTCGCAGGCGACTTCGCCCAGTTCGCCCGTATAGCGGTGCGTCGAACGGCGCGCGGCGGCGGCCCAGGTCAGGCGCAGTCGTGCGACGCCGGCCGGGTAGCGCAGCTCGAGTTCAGCCGTATCGTCCACGGTGTAGGACGGCAGGCGCCGCTCAGTGCGGCAGGAGAGGCTTGCAGGCGGGCCGAAGAGCGCGTGCAACTGGTAGAAGAGATGGGCGCCATGATCGACCAGGATGCCGCCGCCGGCCAACGCCTCCTGCGTGCGCCACAACGGCTGCCAGCCGACCGCGCCGGCGTTGGCGCCGGTGCGTTCCACTACCAGCTCGGCACCGTGCACGGCGCCGAGCTCGCCGGACTCGATCAGCGCCCGCAGCGCGAGCCACTGCGGCGCATAGTGATACTGATGGCAGGGCATCAGTACGACGCCGCGCCCCTGCACCAGCGAGCGGATCAGGAGCGCCTCCTCCAGATCCGTCGCCAGCGGCTTTTCGCAGAGCGTATGACAGCCCGCCGCCACCGCCTGCGCGATCAGCGCGCGGTGCGCATATGGCGGGGTGCAAATGTCCACGAAGTCCGGGCGCTCCTCCTGCAAGAGCGTGGCGGCATCGCGGTAGGTACGCACGTTGGGCAACTGCTTGGCGAAGGCGGCGAGGTTGTCGGGACAGAGATCCGCAACGGCGACGATGTCCAGCCGCTCGCGCAGCTCCGGCTGCAAATAGGCGGGCAGGTGGCCGTTGCGGGCGATATTGCCGGCGCCGATCAGCGCGCCCCTCAGCACGAGCAGGCGCTCGCCAGTTCGTCGGCCAGCTCCGCGAACGCGTCCTCGAGAATCTCGACGCCTTCGAGTGCGGCCTCAAGATCGATTACCAGCGGTGGATTGATGCGGATGCGCGGGCCGTAGCACATGCAGAGCAGGCCCCGGCGCAGCGCCGCGTCGAAGACCTTGCGCGTCAGACGCGAGGGCATCGGCGTGTGACCGGCGGCGTCCGTCACGACGTCGATCCCGATCATCAGCCCTTTGCCGCGCACTTCGCCGATGAAAGGGTAGCGCTCGCGCAGCCGCGACAGGCGAGCGAGCATCGCCGCGCCAACCCGCTCGGCGTTCTGCGCCAGCCCGTCGTCCACGATCGCGCGGAGCGTGGCGCGTGCCGCGGCGGCGGCCAGCGGATTGCCGCCGTACGACGACGAGCTGCCGGACGGCAGACCGAAGGGCGCGGCGCGCATCAGCTCCTCGCGTGCGATCAGGCCGGCCACGGGATAGCCGTTGCCCATCCCTTTGCCGACGGTCATGGCATCGGGCAGCAGGTTGAAGTGCTCGCAGCCGAACATGCGCCCCGTACGGCCGAAGCCGGTGATCATCTCGTCGGCGATGAACAGCGCGTCGTGCTCGTGCGCAATCTCTGCCACACCGTTCAAAAAGCCAGCGGGCGGCACGACGTTGCCGGCAGTGCCCTGGATCGGCTCGACGATGATCGCCGCGAGGCTGCCGGCGGTCGAGTTTCTTATGTACGCGCGCAGGAAGTCGGCGCACTTGCGGCCCAAATCCTCGGGGTTTGCAGCGTCGAACGGCGGCCAGGCCCAGTCGGGATAGGGCACGTTGTGGACGCCGGGATGCAGCGGTCCGAGGCCCTGCTTTACGTCCGGGCCGCAGAGCGCCAGCGTGCTGCCCGTCTTGCCGTGAAAGCCGCCCCAGAACGAGATCACTTCGAAGCGGCCCGTGTGCGAGCGCGCCATGCGCAGCGCCGCCTCAACCGCCTCGGCGCCGCCGGAATAGAACTGCATGCGATCCAGGCCCGGCGGTAGGTACGGCATCAGCTCTTCGAGGAACTCCACACGTGCCTGCGACGTGTAGCTGCCTGCAGAGAGGCGCTCAACCTGCTCGGACAGCGCCTGCACGTAGCCGGGGTGGGCGTGGCCGAGCGAGGCCACGCCCACCCCGGCGGTGAAGTCGATGAAGCTGTTGCCGTCCAGATCGGTGAGCTGGGCGCCGCGCCCGCCGGCGAAGGCGAGCCCGCTGAACAGCCCGATCGACTGCAGGCCGGAGGCGAGATGTCCGCTCTCGCGCTGCACGAGGGCGCGCGAGGCGGGACCGGGGATCGCGGTAAGGACGCGGGCCGAACGCGTTTGCATGTCGCTCCTTGCAGCTGCAGCACAGGGGGCTAGTTTATGAACCACCGCACCGCAGTATACAAGGTCGCACACGTTGGTACATAAGAAAATCGCCGCGGGTCACACAATTCGTGCTGAGATTGGCGGTGCGGTCTCGTGTGGCCGCGGCCTGCTGCCGACGCTCAGCGCTGCGCCAGCGCCGAGGCGCCCAGCAGCGCGTCATAGCGGCCGTCCGTGCGCAGCTCGGCCAGACCGCGGTTGAATTGCCGCAGCAGCGTCAGCTGCTCGCCCCGAGCCACGCCCAGCGTCAATCCGGCAGGCGCGAACGGCTGACCGACCTGGCGAAACGTATCGGGACCATGTACGGCGACGAGCTCGCGGCCGGTGGCGAGCGAGGTGATGAACGCGCACGCGCGCGCCGTGCTCACGACATCCAACTGCCGCTCCGCGTCGTCGACCGGCAGCAGCAGCTTGCGCGGATAGTGCCGGCGCAACCACTCCTCGGCGTAGCTGTTGGACTTGACGGCGAGCGGCGCCGTGACGCGCTGCAGGCCCGGCCAGAGCGGACCGTCGCGTAAGGCGAAGGCGGCAAGTTCATCGACATAATAGGCGGTGCTGAAGTCGACCCACTGGGCGCGGCGCACGCTGGCGGTCATGTCCAGCACGGCGTGCACGCGGCCGCTTGCGAGCCAGATGCTTTGCGTCATCGGTCCGTCGGCGGCGATGAATTCGACCGTTTCGCCGGTCTCGGCCAGGCAGGCACGGCAGAGATCGACGCTGAAGCCGGCCGGCTCGCCCGTGGGTTCGTTGATCGCGGTGAACGGTGGGTTCTCGCGGTCGATGGCGATGCGCAGCAGATCAGGCATCGGCTCGCGGCGGCAGTTGCAAGAAGATGCTGCGGTCGCGCGCGAGGCGGGCATTGATGCCGAGCTTCGGCGTCGTCGGGCACACCGCGATCGCGTTGTCGCGCTCGATCAGGGCGACCAGCGCCTTGAGCCGCGGGTTCTCCAGTCCGATCACAAACTCGATCGGGTCGGGTGCGGCGATGCGGACGTGGATTGCCGTTTCAGCCAGAAGCCAGGCGGCGTTGGCCTGCCAATCCGGCTCGCCGGACCGCGCGGACAGTTCGAGCAACTCGGGATGATCCTCCACGTCCACGAAAACGTACGGTGTCGCCTCGTGCCCGCGCTCGCGCTTCTCGTACCATTCGCCCAGGCCGCCGCCGACGACTTCGAGCCGCAGCGGCGCCGTGTCGTTGGCAGGCATCTCAGCGGGCCTGAGCGGGTTCGGCCGGCGCCTTCGGTGGGTCAACCCAGCGGCCGTCCGCCCTGATCAGCGCCACCAGCTCTGAAACGCCTTCTTCCTGCGGGATGCTGGTCTTGACCAGCTCGCGGCCACGGTAGAGGGCGATCTGGCCGCCGGCGCGGCCGACGTAGCCGTAGTCGGCGTCGGCCATCTCGCCTGGGCCGTTGACGATGCAGCCCATCACCGCGATGTTCAGGCCTACGAGATGGCCGGTCGCTACCTTCACCTGATTGAAGACGGTGGGCAGATCGAACTTGGTGCGGCCGCAGGAGGGGCAGGCGATGAACTCGACCTTCGTGCGGCGCAGGCCGAGCGCCTGCAGGATGTCGTAGCAGACGGGTAGCTCGTTGATCGGGTCTTCGGCCAGCGAAACGCGGATCGTGTCGCCGATGCCCTCGGCCAGCAGCGTGCCGATGCCCGCGGTGGACTTGACGCGGGCGTACTCGCCGTCGCCGGCCTCGGTCACGCCCAGGTGCAGCGGGTAGTCCATGCCTTGCTCCGCCATGCGCTGCGCGGCCAGCCGGTTTGCCTGGATCATGATCGGCACGCGCGAGGCCTTGAGCGAGATGACGATGTTGCGGAAGTCGTGCGCTTCACAGATGCGCACGTATTCAAGCGCGGATTCGACCATCCCTTCGGGCGTATCGCCGTAGGTCACGAGCAGCCGCTCAGCCAGCGAGCCGTGGTTGACGCCGATACGCATCGCCACGCCGCGCGCTTTGCAGACTTCGATTACCGGCAGCAAGCTGCGCTCGATCGCTCCCAGCCCTTCGCGGATCTCGTCGGGGGAATACTCTTCCGCGCGCTGGCGTGGCTTGCGATACACGAAGAGGCCGGGATTGACCCGAACCTTGTCCACGTACTTCGCTACCTCGACGGCGATCTCTGTGCCCTGGTGATGCACGTCGGCGACGAGGGGGATGCGGTAGCCGCGGCGGTCGAGCTCGGCGCGAATCTCGCCCAGGCACTTCGCGTCGGCCATCGTCGGCGTCGTGACACGCACCAGCTCGCAGCCGGCGCGGTAGAGGCGAATCGCCGCCGCGACGCAGGCCGGCACGTTGCGCGTGTCCTCGGTGATCATCGACTGCACGAGGATCGGCGCCGAACCGCCGATCACGGCGTCGCCGACGCGCACCTCACGCGTGGGTCTGCGAGCGTAGACGACATCCACGACAGCGCTCCTGCCGGCCCTCTTGCCGCGCCGCGGCACCGTCCGGACAAAAAGATCGTAGCACGGGCCTGTGAGGCCGCAAAGAACGGAGTGACGCGATCGTTCGTATCTATGATGCGGGCATTGCGTCGCAGCACTGCGAGTAGTCCATCGCGGCGCCGGGCCGGCGCCGCCGGAATGATGCTCCAAAGCAGGCACCATGTTACAAGCATCTTGACGGACAATGGATACACACGTCATCGCGGCAGAGGTCGTGGCCGAGCTGGGTGCTGATTCCGCCCGGGTGCTCCGCCTGAGCGAACTGTGTGTGCGCCTCGAGCGGCCGCTGCCGCAGATTGCGCCCGCCTGCGAATTGCTCAGGGATTGCGGCGTCATTTCCACGGGCGATGGCGAGGCGGCGCTGCTGGCCTCGCGCCAGGGGCGCAGCGATTCACGCATCGTGTTGATCGCCGAAAACAGCGCGGCCGTGGCCCACGTGCTGGCCGCGCTGCTTGAGGGCGAAGGCTACGCCGTGCTGATCGCGCGCACGCTCGGGCTCGCCGTCGGCGTGCTGCGCGCCACCAGCGTCGATCTGGTGATCGCCGACAGCTTCGCGCCGACGGCCGGCACGGCGCTCGAGCGGTTGGCCGAACTGCGCGACCTGGCGCGTCCGGCGCCGGTATTACTCTTTACGGGCCACCGCGATGTGCCGGAAACGGCGGCGCGGGCGGCCGGCTACGCGGGCATGCTGCCCAAGCCGTTCGATATCGACGAGTTGCTGGCGCGCGTCGGCGCGGCGATAGAAGGGCGCACAACCGCGTAGCATCCGTGGCCAGCCGCGGCTACTGCTGCACGAGCATCACGCGGTTGCCCTCGGGATCGGCGATACCGGCGATCGTCGGCCCCGTCGGCAGATCGACCGGCTGTGAGAGCACCGTGCCGCCAAGCTGCTCGGTCTTGGCCAGCGAGGCGCGCAGGTCGCGCACCTGAATGTAGAGCGAGACGCCGGGATGCTCGCCCTGGCGCAGGTGGCCCGCCGGCCCCGGTGCCGGTCCGCCGACTCCGGCGGGAATGCCCATTATCGGCCCGTCGCCGATCTCCCAGTTGAAGAGCTGCGCGTAGAAGGCGCGCTGCTTCTCCGCGTCGCGTGCCTGAATCTCCCAGTGCACCACGGGTCTCGCCCAATCGTCTGCCATCGGGGGACTCTCCTTCGGGGTCTGGTGAGCCGGCCGCGGTTACACCGACGCGAGTTGCAGCGTGCCGAGGAAGTTGTAGCCGGTGTGCGCCGAACTGCGCGCGGCCTTCTGCATGAACGACTCTGCGACCTTGCCTGCCTTGTAACCGCGCAGCAGTTGCTTGAACGCCATCTTAATCGTCGCTTCGTCGATCATCTCGCCGTTGTCCGGGTCGGCGATCGCGCCCAGCCCCTTCGCGTCGGCCTCCTCGTAGAGGACGACGACCTTCTGCGCGTGCTCAAGTTGCGCCTCGCTCGGCGTGTAGACCTCGTTGATGATCGGAATGTGCGAGGGATGAATCGCCCAGCGGCCGTCGAAGCCGTACCCGGCCGACTCGATCGACATCTCGCGCAGCGCGTCCAGCTCGCGCACTTTCAGGTGCACGTTGTCGATCGCGTCGATGCCGGCGGCGCGGGCGGCGTTGACCACGCGCTGCTTGGCGTAGAGAAAGCGGATGTTCTGGTTCTCGTAGGCGTCGGCGATGCCCATTTCGGCGGCGTAGTCGGCGATACCGAAGATGATGCCGGCCATACGCGGCGAGGCGGTGGCGATCCGATAGGCGTTCTCCACGCCCAGCGCCGTTTCGATCAGCGCCTCGATCTGGATCGTGCGCCTCCAGCCGGCCTGCTTCTCATACTTCGTCAGCAGCTCGTCCACGCGCTCGATCTGTGACGGCTCGAAGCTCTTGGGAACGATCACGCCGTGAAACTTATCCACCGCGTGCGTGACGACGTACTCGATGTCGCCTTCGAAGAAGGGCGACTGCGTGTTATTGGGGCGGAACGTCACAAACTTCGTGCCCCAGTCGAGCGCGTTGAACGCCTGCGAGATTACCCGCCGCACCTCCTCGCCCTTGGCCGAGAGCGGGCAGGCGTCCTCGCAGTCCGCCATGATCTCGTCGGCGTCAGACGCGGCGGCCTTCTCCAGCATCTTCATCTGGTGACCGGGCAAGGTGAGTTCTGAGCGCCGGATGGTGATTCCGCCAGCCATGATTCGCCTCCGCAGATCGTAGGTGACAGGTTACTGGTGACAGGTGACAGATCTGTGGTTTGCCACGCATTTCTGGAGCTTAGCCCGCCAGCAGGTTCCGTGCGATCACCTTCAGCTCCAAAATCGGCTTGGCGCCCTCGAAGATCGGCAAAACCTGAGCGTCGGCCACGTAGCGCGAGATCGGCGTCTCCTCGGCGTAGCCCCAGCCGCCGTGCAAGAGCTGCCCTTCCTGCGTGAGCCAGACGGCCACGTCGCAGGCGAAGAGCTTGGCCATCGCCGCGTCCAGGGCGCCTGTCCCCCTCCCCTGCCCCTCCCCCATGGCGATGGGGGAGGGGTTCTGGTTCTCCGGTCCCCCTCTCCCAGCGCGTTGGGGGAGGCCGGGGGAGGGAGAGAGTGCACGGGCGGCGGCATAGGTGAGCTGGCGGGCGGCGGCGAGCTGGGTCGCCATGCGGCCGAGCTTGTATTGCGTGAGCTGGTAGTCGCCGATCGACTTGCCGAACTGCTTGCGGTCGGTGCAGTAGGTCGCGGTCTGCTCCAGCGCCGCCTGCGCCACGCCGCAGGCGCGGCCGCCCGTTTGCAGCCGGCCCATCTCGAAGCCGGCCATCTGCAGATAGAAGCCGCGGTTCAGCCCGCCCTCCATGCCGACGAGGTTCGCTTCGGGCACGAAATAGCCGTCGAAGTTGAGCATGAAGGAGTGCATACCGCGGTAGCCCGGCGTCGCGATCGCCTTGCCGGAGATCGTGCCGCCGCCCAATTGGCGCTGCTCGAACTCGTGGCCGTACTCTTGGTGCTTCTCCACGATGAACAGCGAGAGACCGCGAGCGCCCGATGCAGGGTCTGGATTCGTCCGCGCCAGCAGCGCCAGCACGTCGGCACGGCCCGAAAACGTGCTCCAGGCCTTGTTGCCGTTCAGCACCCAGCCGGCTTTGCCATCGATGGTCGCGTGCTCGGCCTTGCAGGAGACGCCGGCCACGTCGGAGCCAATGTCCGGCTCCGTAACGGCGATGGCGACCAGCTTTTCACCGGAGGCAATTCGAGGCAGCCATTTCTGGCGTTGCTCTTCCGTGCCGCCGGCCAGCAGCGCCTTGATCAGGATCTCCGGCCGCGTGTTGAGGCTGCCGGCGGCGCCGAGCGAGGCGGCGGACAGTTCCTCGGTCGTGATCACCATCACCATGTAGCCCATGTCGGTGCCGCCGTACTGCTCGGGGATCGAGGCGGCGAACAGGCCCATCTCCGCGATCTTCTTGATCAGATCGTCGGGCACGAGCAGATCTTGGCGGTGGATCGTTTCGGCCAGCGGCGCGACCTCGCTCTTCGCGAAGGCGCGGACGTGGTCGCGCGTCATCTCGGCCGTCTCGTCGTCCAGCCAGATGCGGTTGGAGCCGCGTGTCTCCAGCACATGGCGGCCGATGGCGCGGTAGCGCGCCTCGTCGAGCCCGGCACGAATCACCGCCATCAGATCCGGCGTTCCCAGCTCCGCCCGCAGGGTTGCGTCGTCCACATCGAAGTCGTCGGGCGCTGCCTCGATCTGCGCGCGCAGCCGTTGCGCGGTTTCCACCGCGAAGGCGATCGCCATCGCTTCGAGCTCGGGGCCGGCCTTGCCCGCTGCCGCGGCAGACTCGGCGTAGCGCAGCAATTCCTTCGCCGCCCGCAGCTCGGTGGCGGCGTAGGCGACGCGCTCGGCCTGAACCTGATGCTCGTCGATCGCCTTGCCGCCGTTTGTCGCAATCCTGGCGTGGGCAAGGGCGCGGTCGAGCACGCTCTGCGCCGCCGCCGTCAGGCGCTGCACATCGGAAAGGGCGATCCCTTGCTGCGTGGTGGTGCTCATCGTGGATGCTCCATCTCCTGGGGCAGGGATCAGGTTATGGGCGTGCGCCGCATCATCGTCAGCCAGTAATCGAGGTCAAGCACGACCGCGGGGTTGTACGTCTCGCGGCCCGTCTTCTCGTCTGTCAAGCGCAGCGGCACGTCCTCGTGCGCCGGGTTGATGTTTTTCACCGCGACCAGCCGTAGCCGCAGGGCGCCGACGCGGCCGTTGCCGGGCATATCGGCTTTTTCCAGCACGTCTGACCAGGCGTAGATCGTGTCGCCGGCAAAGCTGGGGTTGGCGTGCGTGCCGCCATTCCAGGCCAGCATCCCGAGCGCGTTCTCCAGCCCGTTGAACGAAAGCGAGCGGGCCAGCGAGATGATGTGGCCGCCGTAGATCAGCCGCCGTCCGAAGCGCGTGTCTCTGGTCAGATGGGCGTCGAAGTGGATGCGCGCCGTATTTTGGTACAGCCGCGTAGCGAGTTGCGCTTCGGCCTCTTCGATCGTCATGCCATCGTTGTGGGGAAGGCGCTCGCCGGCCTGGTAGTCCTCGAAGCAGAAGCGGCCGCCGGTCAGGCGCGCGTCGAACTCTTGCGCCCGCAGCGTCGGCATGGCACGCAGCGACTCGGCGGGCACGCTGGTCGGCAGCTTGGGCGCGGAGTCGGCGCCCGTCGGCGTTTTGGGGTCGCGCTTGTTGACCATCACCCAGCGGTAGAACTCGAGCACCTTCTGCTGCTTCTGGTTGAAGCCGCGCGTCTGCACGTAGACGATGCCCGTCGCGCCGCTCGACGTCTCCTTGAGGCCGAGCACGGTTGACTCGGCCCGCAGGGTGTCGCCCGCATAGACGGGCAGCAGAAAACGCACGTCGGCGTAGCCCAGGTTGGCGACGGCGTTTAGCGAAACGTCCGGTACGGACTTGCCGAAGACCGTGTGAAAGACGAGCAGATCGTTGATCGGCTCGCGCCGGTAGCCCAGGGCGCGGGCGAACTCGGCGTCGCAGTAGAGCGGGAAGCGGTCGCCGAAGAGCGCGATGTACAGCGCCGCGTCGCCCTCGGTCAGGGTGCGCGGCGTGGGGTGGCGCAGCAGTTCGCCTTCCCGGAAGTCTTCAAAGAAGCGGCCCACGTTGGTCTTGCTGGAGGTTCTCGTGCTGCTGACCATGCGCGCCGCGCTCCCGAAAAGGCGAAGATGACGCCGCGCTCGACGTAACGCGATCGAGCGCGGTGCGACGAGTATACGGCGCACCATGCCTCAGCGATAGTGCGCATTTGCACAATCTATGGGAGGGATAGGCATGAGGCGGACCACCGATCTCAGGGATGTACCACTCTCCAATCGCACCGACCTCGGCCATGACGATTTGGGAACGCGACCGCCTCTGATATCATCCGATACAGGATTCGGTAAGAGCCTATACAATAATCTAGCATCTTGTCATTATGAATAGCTGCGGAGAGCGTGAGCAGCGGAGGGCATGATGAGCCCAAGCCGGCCATCGTGGGCATTGCCCGAGGAATGGCGGCAGCTCATGGAGCCGCGTCTGCCCGTCTTGAAT
>Ga0102924_1000363_pt1 | contig 56497 bp, 51 predicted proteins | sample PaiPotPPM11metaG_FD_80116 | JGI IMG/M metagenome (GOLD analysis project Ga0102924, IMG submission 80116) | Iron sulfur acid spring bacterial and archeal communities from Banff, Canada, to study Microbial Dark Matter (Phase II) - Paint Pots PPM... ... | reverse complement strand
CGTAGATGGGTCTCATCCTTCTTGGCTTCCTCGCCGCAAGCATGCGGAATGTGGGTTCGGGCCAACACCCGACCGGATATGAGGTGATGCTGTGAGTTGCAGCAAGCTTCGGAAGCCAGTCCTCGCGCACCTCGACCGCGGCGGCGCGCTGCGCTGCGCATGGCTCCGCGCGCCGCCGCTCAGCCAAACCGCTCAACCTAACCCAAGTCAATCGGAGTGCTTGACCCAAAGAGCCACATATGAGGGTGGGCAAAGGCGCCACCGGGTCGGCGCGAAGCGCCGCCCGATGACAAGCTCCGCGCCGTGCCCACCAAAACCTATGACGGCAAGCTCAGATGTCCCGCTATCGTCGGCTTAAGATCGAAGGTGGGGCGTTTTTCTTCACGCTTGCGCTCGCCGACTGCGGCACCGATCTGTTGGTCCGGCACATCGAACGCCTGCGGCGCGCCTATGCCGAGGTGGAAAAGCGACGTCCGTTCGAGACCGTTGCCCTCTGCATCCTGCCTGATCACATCCATGCCCTGTGGCAGCTGCCGGAGGGCGATGCCGATTACGCCACGCGCTGGAGCCTTTTCAAATCCGGATTTTCACGTGGTCTTCCTGCGGCGACACGTTCGATGAGCAAGATAATGAAACGGGAAAAGGGCATCTGGCAGCGCCGTTATTGGGAACACGCCATCCGTGACGACGCCGACTTCGAGCGCCACGTCGATTACATCCACTACAATCCGGTAAAGCACAGGCTGGTGACCCGAGTCGCCGATTGGCCGTTCAGCAGTTTTCACCGCTATGTTGCGGAGGGTATATTGCCCGCCGACTGGGCCGGAGATGCGAAGGAATTACTCGGAAGCTTCGGCGAATGAAGGCGTGGGCACGGCGCTTTGCGCCTTTGCCCACCCTACGCTTGCCCACCCTACGCTTGCTTACTCGCCCGCACTGACGCATAGGCGCTAAAATAGCTGCGTTTCCCGGGCGCAGCGCAGCATGGAGCGAAGCGAAATGGTGCGCTGCAGACCCGGGATCGTTACAAGCGCCGAGTTCGAGACGATCCCGGATCAGCGGTGCACCGCCATAGCGCGTCTAAGACGCGCGTAAACGCGCTTATGGCGCTGCACCGCATCCGGGAAGCGTCGCTTATCTTAGCGCCTATGCGCTGTGACGGGCGGGCGGTCACACCCAGCCCTTGAGCTCGCGCATGGCGAGCTGCCAGATCATCAGCATGCCGGCCTCGCTGTCGTTGAGGCAGGGGATGACGGCGAAATTCTTGCCGCCATGGCGCTTGAACATGCGGGCGTTGTCGACCGCGATCTCTTCCAGCGTCTCCAGACAATCGGCGGCGAATCCCGGCGTCAGCACGACGAGATTCTTCACGCCTTTCTTGGCCAGCGCCTTCACCGTCTTGATGGTGTAGGGTTCGAGCCATTTGCCGCGGCCGAAGCGCGACTGGAACGACATCATCAGCTTGGTCTCGTCGAGCCCAAGCTGTTCGCGCAAAAGCTGCGTCGTCCTCGCGCACTGGCTTTCATAAGGATCGCCCTTGGCGACGTATTCCTTGGGCATGCCGTGATAGGAGGCAAGAATCACGTCGGGTTCAAACGACAGCCCCTTGAGCTCCGCCTTAAGCGAGGAGGCAAGGACCTCGACGTAATAAGGATCCTCGTAATAGGCGGGCAGGATGCGCAGCGCCGGCTGCCGGCGCAGCTTCATCATGTATTTGTATACCTCGTCGCACGCCGTAGCGGTCGTCGCCGCCGCGTATTGCGGATAAAGCGGCATGACCAGGATGCGCTCGCAGCCGCGCTTGATCATCGCTTCGAGCCGAGAGGCAATGGACGGGCTGGCGTAGCGCATGGCCCAGTCGACGATGACATGCTTGCCGAGCGGTTCGAGAATGCCGGCGAGTTTTTTCGCCTGCGAGCGGGAGGTGGCCTTGATTGGCGATTCGTTCTTCTCGCGGTTCCAGATTTTTTGATAGTCGCGCGCTCTGCGGCGCGACCGCAGCGGCAGGATGATGCCGTTGAGCACCAACTTCCAGAGGAGCGAATCGTTCTCGATGACGCGCCGGTCGCTGAGGAACTCTTTCAGGTAGCGACGCACGGCCGGCGGGTCGGCCGCATCGGGCGTGCCGAGATTGACCAGAAGCACGCCGATGCCGTGCTCGACCGGCGCCGGTTCGCTCGGCATGGCGGCCTCGGGCGCGGCTTGGGCGGCCGGTACAGGAGGCTCGGCGCCAGCAGCAGTCGGCGGCATCGGCTCGCTCGCAGGTATGGGAGCCGCGGGAATATCGGAGCCCGCGGCCGGTTGCTCCTCCTCGCTCGCAGCAGCGCAAATGGGCGCGGTCGGCGGCGCTTCGATCGGCGTTTCCGGAGCGATGAGGCCGCTTTCTGCGGCTGCTGCGGGCGGCAGCGCAATGGCGGCGTGTTCCGCTTCAGGCGCCGTGGCTTCGATCGCTGGCTCGGACTCGCCGGCAACGCCTTGGTGTTCAACGGGCGCAAGGTCGGCGAGTGGCCGCGCGGTGGGCGCGTTCTCCAGCTCGGCTAGCGCGTCGGCCAAGGCGGCTTGGACACGCGCCTCCTCGGTCGGCTCGGCTTCGGTCGCAGGAACGGGCAGCGATTCGTTCATGGCTTAAGCATACCTCCGTGCAGGCCGGCTGGCGAATTACCCGTCAAGTCTCCACTGACCCCATTGCCAATAGATTAAGCCGCTTACTGCTGCGCACTGGTGTCCGCAACGGCAGGAGCCCGGGACAAGGTAACGATGCAGCCCGGCCGAAATCGCCCGGACTAATCGACCGGCTATTCCGCAGCCTTGAGCAGCACCGGCGCCCCGGCGCGGAATTGTTCGAACAAGGCCGCTTCATCGGCCTTGGCGGCGGCGAGATGGCGCTGCTTGACATGGCCGAAGCCGCGGATTTTTTCCGGAATCGCGGCAAGGCCGACGGCGAGGTGATGATTTTCCGGCGTCAGCTTCGCCATTATCTCGTCAAGCATCGCCTCGTAGTCGGCGCTCAGTTTTCGTTCCGTGCGGCGTTCGAGCGAGCGGCCGAACGGATCGAACGGCGTCCCGCGCAGGCCTTTGAGCTTGGCCAAGACCCGAAAAGCCGGCAGCACCCACGGGCCGAAACTCATTTTACGCGGCAGCCCAGTCTCCTTATCGCGGCGGGCAAGGAGCGGCGGCGCGAGATGGAATTCAAAGCGCAGATTCTCCCCGTCGAACTCCGCTTCAACCTGCTTACGGAAGGAACCGTCGGTGTAAAGCCGCGCGACCTCGTATTCGTCCTTGTACGCCATCAGCTTGAACAGATAACGCGCGGCCGCGTCGGCAAGCCCGCACTTGCCGGGGGCCCGCGCAGCTTCGGCCGCCTTCACTGTATCCACCGCTCTCCGGTAGCGCTCGGCATAGGCGGCGTTCTGATAAGCGGTCAGAAACGTCGCCCGCCGCTCGACCGTCCGGTCGAATGAGTCGGACAACAGCCGCGCGTCGCTTGCGGTCGCGGCCGCGGGCTTGGCGAGATTTTCCACGGCAGCGCGATCGACAGCCATGTGCCGGCCCCAATGGAAGGCGGCCTTGTTCATGCCGACCGCCTCGCCGTTGAGCTCGATCGCCTTCTCGATTGCCGCGGCGGATAGTGGGATCGCGCCGAGCTGATAGGCATAGCCGACGAGGAACATGTTGGCGCCGATCGATTGGCCGAACAAAGCCGCGGCGATGCCCGAGGCGTCGATGAAATGCGCCTTGTCGCGGCCGGCGTCGGCCAAGATGGTCCGCTTGAGCCGCTCGCTCGGCAGCGAGAAATCCGCATTGCGGGTGAACTCGCCGGGCAGAAACTCAGCGGTGTTGACGACCATCTCCGTCGCACCATGCTTGACCGCGGCGAGAACTTTGCGCGTGCCGGCGACCACGATGTCGCCGCCGAGCACGAGATCGGCGCGCCCGGCGGCGACGCGGATGGCGTGAATGGCGTCCGGCCTTTCGGCGATGCGGATGTGACTGAACACGGCGCCGCCCTTTTGGGCGAGGCCGGCCATGTCAAGAACGCCGATGCCCCGGCCCTCGAGATGCGCCGCCATTCCGAGGACGCCGCCGGTGGTGACGATGCCGGTGCCGCCGATTCCGGTGACGATGATGTTGTAGGTCCGATCGATCGCCGGCAGCTTTGGCTCGGGCAGCGGCGGCAGGTCATGATCGGCAGCGACGCCGATACCCTTCTTCAATCTGGCGCCGTGCACCGTGACGAACGAAGGACAGAAACCTTTGACACAGGAAAAATCCTTATTGCAGCTCGACTGATCGATGGTCCGCTTGCGGCCCCACTCGGTCTCCAGCGGCTGCACCGAGACGCAGTTCGATTTTACGCCGCAATCGCCGCAGCCCTCGCAGACCAGTTCGTTGATGATGACGCGCTTCTCCGGATCCGGAAAAGTGCCGCGCTTGCGGCGGCGGCGCTTTTCCGCCGCGCAGGTCTGGTCGTAGATCAAGACCGTGACGCCGGGAATTTCCGCTAGCTGCTTCTGCACCGCGATCAGATCGTCGCGATGGTGGATGCTGAGCCCCTTCGGCCATGCCGTGTCGCGCGGATATTTGTCCGGCTCGTCGGTGACGACGACCACGCGCTTGGCGCCTTCGGCGGCGACCTGGCGGGCGACTTGCGGCACGGTGAGCCCGCCGTCATTGGCCTGGCCGCCGGTCATCGCCACGGCGTCGTTGAACAGAATCTTGTAGGTGATATTGGTGTTCGAGGCGATCGCGGCGCGGATCGCCATGTAGCCCGAGTGATTGTAGGTGCCGTCGCCGAGATTCTGGAAGACGTGATTGCGGTTGGAGAACGGCGCCTCGCCGATCCAATTGGCGCCTTCGCCGCCCATATGGGTGTAGCCCAAGGTGGAGCGGTCCATCCATTGCGCCATGTAGTGGCAGCCGATGCCCGCATAGGCGCGCATGCCTTCCGGCACGACTGTCGAGGTATTGTGCGGGCAGCCGGAGCAGAAATAGGGGATGCGCTGCGCCACGTCCTTGGTTTCCGCGGCGATGCGCTGGAATTCCTTGAGCCGGGCGACCCGCTGTCCGATCTCATCGATGCGGTGATACTTGAGCAAGCGCTCGCCGATGCAAATCGCGACTTCATTGGGATCGAGCGCGCCTTTGACCGGGAACAGCCAATTGCCTTGTTCGTCCTTTTTGCCGATGCACACCGGCTGATTGGCGCTGCCATAAAGCTCTTCGCGCACCTGCACTTCGATCAGCGAACGCTTTTCCTCGACGACGACGATTAAATCGAGTTTTTCGGCAAATTCCTGCAATTCGCGCCGGCTGAGCGGCCAGGAACAGCCCACCTTGTAGAGACGGATGCCGAGTTCGTTGCACCTGACCTCGTCGATGCCGAGCTCGTCGAACGCCTGGCGGACGTCGAGATAGCTCTTGCCCGTCGTGATGATGCCGATCTTGGGATCGCGCCCGCCCGAGGTGATGGTGCGATTGAGCTTGTTGGCGCGCACGAAAGCGAGCATGGCGTCGCGCTTGAAATCGTGCAGGCGCGCTTCCTGCGTCAGGATCGGATCGTTGAGCCGGATGTTGAGACCGCCTTCCGGCATCGGGAAATCGGCGGGCGTGACAATGTTTATGCGATCGAGGCGCGCGTCGATGGCGGCGGTGGACTCGATCGTCTCGTGCATGGTCTTGAGCGCCACCCAGGCGCCGGTGAAGCGCGACATCGCCCAGCCGTAAAGACCGTAATCGAGAACTTCCTGCACGCCCGCAGGGTTCAGGACCGGGATCATCACGTCGATGAAGTGGTATTCGGACTGGTGCGCCGTGGTGGACGATTCGGCGGTGTGGTCGTCGCCCATGAGCGCCAGCACGCCGCCGTTTTTGGCGGCGCCGGCCAAATTGGCATGACGGAACACGTCGCCGGTACGGTCGACGCCAGGTCCCTTGCCGTACCACATGGCGAAGACGCCGTCGTACTTGCCCTCGCCGCGCAGCTCCGCCTGCTGCGAGCCCCACACCGCGGTTGCGGCCAAGTCCTCGTTGATGCCGCCCTGGAAGCGGATTTCGCTTTTTTCGAGAAACGGCCGAGCGCGGAGGAACTGGCTGTCGAGTCCGCCGAGCGGCGAGCCGCGGTAACCGGTGACGAAACCCGCGGTGCGAAGCCCGTTGCGGCGGTCCAAATCCTTCTGCATCAGGCACAGCCGCACCAGCGCCTGGAACCCGGTGACGAACACGCGGCTGTGGCCGAGGTCGTATTTGTCGTCAAGCTTGACGTCGCGCAGCGGCATCGGCTGGCCTCCAGCGGGATAGTTTGCCCTCACGGAGCCGATATTGCCAGAGGGCTTGGGGGTACAAGAAATATAGTGCGCGGCGCCTGCCCGGCAATGCCGGGGAGTTGACGCGGCACGCTATTTTATTTTCCGCGCGCACGAAATGGCTTGCGGGAACTCGCGGCAAACGAATTCGCATGCACGCGAGACGGCTCAGCCTGCGTAATCTAGGCTGCGCGAATGCGCGGCCGCAATCGTCGGAGGATGGACGGGATTTCCGCGACCGGCCGCGGACGGCTGAACAGATAGCCCTGCACCTCCATGCAGCCTTCTGCCCGCAGTATTTCCAGCTGCTCCTCGGTTTCGACGCCTTCTGCGGTGGTGATCATGCCGAGGCTCGAACCTAGCCGCATGACCGCGCGGATGATGACGACACAGTCATCTTTCTTTCCGAGCTCACTGATGAAAGAGCGGTCGATCTTGATTTTATCAAACGGGAAGCTGCGCAGGTAGCTGAGCGACGAATAGCCGGTGCCGAAATCGTCCATGCAGATGCGCACACCCAGGGCGCGCATCTGATGCAGCACATCGAGCACCGCCCGGTCGTCTTGCAGGAGCACGGTCTCGGTGATCTCCAATTCGAGCCGCGATGGCGCGAGGCCGGATTGACCGAGAGCGGAAACCACCGAAAGCGCCAGGGTCGGATTGCGAAATTGCACCGCCGAGAGATTGACCGCGACGGTCAGATTGGCCGGCCAGGCCGCCGCATCCCGGCACACTTGTTTAAGCACCCAGTCGCCGAGCGGCACGATCAAGCCGATTTCCTCGGCGACAGGAATGAAGTCGTCCGGCGCAACCAGGCCGCGTTCGGGATGGTTCCAGCGAATGAGCGCCTCGAACCCGCTGACGTCGCCGCTCGCGACGTTGATGAGCGGCTGGTAATAGAGCTCGAATTGCGCGGCGAGCAGCGCCTTGCGCAGATCGAGCTCGAGTCTGCGCCGCTCCTGCATCTGCGCGTCCATTTCCGCTTGGAAAAAGTGGTGAGTGCCGCGTCCCTCAGCCTTGGCGCGATAGAGCGCCATGTCGGCATTGCGCAGGAGCTGGTCCGGCTCGTTGCCGTCGGCCGGCGCCATGGCAATGCCGATACTGGTTCCGATAATGACCTGGTGGCCGAGCACTTCGAATGGTTCCAGCAATGTCTCGATCACCCTGGCGGCAAATTCGCTCGCTTCGGTCGGCCGCACGCCGCTTTGGACGATAGCGAATTCGTCGCCGCCAAGGCGGGCGACCGTGTCGATGCTCCGCACGACGCCCTGCAGGCGCCCGGTCACCGCGCAGAGCAGGGCGTCACCGACCGAATGTCCAAGCGAATCGTTGACGCTCTTGAAGCGGTCCAGATCGAGGAACATGACCGCGAGGTTGTCGCCGCGGCCCAGCGCTTGTTCCATTTTGTCGCGAAGCAGCACGCGATTCGGCAAATTCGTCAACGCATCGTGCCGGGCCATGTGCATGATCTTGGCCTCGGCCTGTCTGCGTTCGGTGACGTCTTCGTAGGTTGCGACCCAGCGACTGTCCGCGGTCTGGCTATAAAGGCACGAGACGACGCGTCCGTCGCCGAGTTCGTACAAATGCGGTCCGGTGGCGCTCTCGCTGAGAAATTCTGCGTGCTCCGTCAATAACAGCGGCACGGTCTTGTTGGGGTGATTGTTGTTGGCGACGCTCACCTCCAGCACGTCTCTAAAGGTCATACCGGGCTTGATGCGATCGCGCGGCAGCCTGAAGATTTCCAAAAAGCGCTTGTTGAAAACCTCAAGCCTGTCCTGCGCGCCGTACAAGCACAAACCCTGCGACATATTTTCGAGCGCGGCGTCGAGCAAGAGGTTGGTTTCGCGCAAACTCCGTTCTTGCGTCTTCAAACGGCTGATGTCGCTGCACAGTACGATGAATCCTTCATCGCGAGTCGGGCTGCGGCTGATGCGCAGCCAGCGCCCGTCGGCCATCAATGCTTCACTGGTCGCCTGGAGCTCGCCGTCGCGCCGCATCAGCACATGCCCGGCGTCGACCGTCTCCTGCAAGGCCGGCTGCAATTGCGAGAGCGGCGTGCCGGGCTTAAGCAGATCAGGCGAGATGCCAAGAAGAGCCACGGCCTGGGCATTGGCAAGCACGATGCTGTCGTTGGCGTCCACCACCACGACGCCTTCCTGCGAACGCTCAAGCGCGTCGGCGAGGCGCGCCTGCGCGGAGCGCCGCTGTGCGACCTCGCGATCCATCATGGCCTTGATGTTGTCGCGCATCACCGCCATGGCGGCGAGCAGCGCGCCAAGTTCATCGCCACCGCCATTGGGGACCGCAACATCGAGCTTGCCGGCGGCGATCCGCTCGGCGACGTTCGAAGCGACCGCAACCGGCCCGACGATCCGCCGCGCCAACGCCCAGGCCACCAGCGCGGACAGCAACAGCGCCAGCGCGATACCCGCAATATCGAGCCGCACGTCGCGTGCGACCTCGGCCAGCGCGCTCTCCCGGTATAGGAAGCCGTCGCCGGCGGTGTAGTTCACCAGAAGATCGATCTGATCGTCGACTTTTCCGACATAGCGGTCGAGCGTCTCCCAATTCACGTCGAGTTTGGTGCCGTCGAGGAGACGCTCGCGGATGCTATTCCACTGAGCCACCATCCGCACGACATCCTGGGCGGCGCGGGTGGCGCGAACCGATTGCGAGCGCTGCGCGGCGATCGCAATATCTTGCGAAAACGTTTTGTTGAGTTTTGCGATCTCGCGGTCGAGCGCGGCGCGCGTGGCGGGATCGGTAGCGATCCATCGGCGCGCGAACGCCGCGCGCATCGCGGCAAAGTCGGTCGCCGCGGCGCGCGCGTAATTGATCGACATCAGCGATTCGTCGAACGTCTTGTCCACCAAGAGCCCGGCATTGCGCACGCCCATAGTGGCGTAGGCGCCCAACGCCGCGGTGATGACGCTCATGACCAGGAAGGCGACGAGGATGCGACCGCGAATGGTCATGCCATGCGAGGTTGCGCGCGAAACTCGGCGTCGCCAACGCGACAATATGCCAACGATCCAGTGGGCTGATCGACCACGCGCCATGGGATGCCGTTCACGCTACCTGATAACGGGCGTCACAAGCCTATACTGGCGCCCTTTACGGCCAGTGCAGCGGCCGCTCCAATCTTCCGGTGTTCCTTAACGGCGTCTTAACTGCCGGGCTTCACGCTGCCCGAAGCGGCGGCATGCGATGGTCGGCCGTAGGGCGTTTCCCGTACCACGGATCAAAGAGGCAGCTATGAGTTTAAGGACCGACTTCCTGCACGCTCGCCGTCCGATCGCGGTCGCCTTTGTGGCCGGCGCATTGACCGCGCTCGGCACGTTCATGGTATCGGCGCTGCCGCAATATACGATTTCACAAAAGGGTCGCCAATTTCACCCGGGCGAAATCACGATCAACCGCGGCGATACGATAAAAATCGTCAACGACGACGCCGACTTGCTGCATCACGCTTATATCGATTCGCCGAAATTCTCATTCGACTCCGGCGACCAAAAGCCCGGCAGCATAACGCCGATCGACTTCACTGTGGCCGGCGACTTCAACGTACTGTGCGCTATTCACCCCAAGATGCTGCTTGTGGTGCACGTTCGCTAATTCGCGGCCACTAAAAGACCGACGTGCCGAACAGCGCCGCGTGGCCGAAATAGTACGTCGCCAGAAACATCGCCAGCGACGAAGCATAAGCGGCCGGAATGAGCCAGGAATGGCGCAACTGCGCCTGCTCGCCGCCGTCATCGGCGACGATGCCGAGCAACGCAACCATGATCAGCGAGTGCCCAATCAAATCGATCTTGCCGAATGGCAGGACGGCGCTCACGAACATCGCAGCGAGCATGATTGCTCCGACGCGGCGAACGAGCGGGGTCCATATCAACGAAAACGCCAGCGCGAATTCGACCGCGCCGGCCGCCCGCAAATAGAAACCCGGCGCAAATCCCAACGACATGTCCGGATGAACGGTGAACAGCGGGTACGACCATTCCGGATATGCCCACTTCTCGATGGAGGCCCACATCAGCGTGATACCTGCGCTCCAGCGCAGCACGTCGATCGGGCGTGCTCCGAAAAAATCGGTCTGCCCGCCGACCAATGCAAGGTACGCAGCGACGCCAAGAAAGACCGGATAATCGGCGAGGTGGAATGGGCCGTATCCCCAAACTGCGACGCCATACAATACAAAGATGCCCAACGCCGATAATGGCATCGTCCGGCGCGACAGCATGCCCGCAGCAATGCCGAGTTGAATTGCTCCGATCACAGTTGAATCGGTCTTGAGCTCGGGCGTGAGCAGGATGCCGCCGACGCCCCAGATTGAGATAAAGAAGAATGCGCAGGCGGCGCGCGCAATTATTTCGAGGTTTTCGCGGACCCAGCGCGTCGCCCGGTCGAGGGCACGCAGCATGGCAGCGCCCACCGGGGTACCTTCCAGTATGCTGCCGGTCATGAGCCCGAGAATCGACAGCCCGGTCAGCATTTCAAAGCTGCGACACAGGACCCGGTCCAGGACTACCGGCTGTTCCGCGACGTTAAAGTTGCAGAACCACTTGACGTGAGCGCTCGCCGATCCGACAAGCGCCATGTTAACCAGAAACGATAGCGGGATTGCGGCTGCGGATGGCAGCCGCTTGGCCAGCCGGCTCACTGCGAGGGCCTCCAGTGTACGCTAGTTCAGAGACCGGTTGCGCCGCCGCACGCAGCTCACTGGTCTACTTAACCTTTTCTTTACCACAGATTTTAGGAATTTAGTAACGCTGCGGCGGAGGAAATTAGGTCTTGGTTAACCGTCAGAGGCAACGGCGTCCTGATCGGGAGATTTGCGAGCGACCGCCTAGGCCGTTGGTAAGCACCGATCGCTAAAAGCGATGCGCGCTCCGTGAGGCGGAAGGCGCGGGAGATTGTCATGCTCGGTGCGGCAGGCTTGTTCAGTGTGATGACCGGCAGCGTTGCTGCTTATTTATCGGAACGCTTCCCGGCGCATGTCGAGGCTGTGGAGACCGCCGCCGGCATCTTGCTGCTCGGCGGCTTTGCGCTCATAGGCGGCGCTCTGCCCACGATGATCTGAATAAATTCAATCGCGAAATTCGAGCGCGAACGGCGTCAGCGCGGCAGCATAGGAATTGAAACAGGCTCGGACGCGCCGTTGAGCGTGCGCAGAAAGGCGACGAGGTCTGCTTTCTGCCCGGCGCTCAATCCAAGCGGACGGATCTCCACATCGCGGCTCGGCCGATCGATGCCGCCGCGGTCGTAGAGTTCGATGACGGCTTGCAGCGTCGGCACCGAACCGTCGTGCATATAGGGTGCGCGGCGCGCGACATCGCGCAGCGTCGGCGTCTTGAACGCATACCGCAACGCCACGGAATTAGGAAACAGCTTGCCGCGCCCGAGATCGTCATTCTTTGCGGTCCCGATGTCATGAAAGGACGAGTCCGTGAAAGCCCAGCCGCTGTGGCAGGCCGCGCAATTCGCTTTGCCGTTGAACAAGTCAAAGCCGCGCTTGGCGGACTCGCCGATCGCCGTATCGTCGCCATTGAGCCAACGGTCGAATGGCGCTTTGCCCGCTACGATCGTACGCTCGAAGGTAGCGAGCGCCATCTCGAGCTTGCGCACGGTGATGTCGCCTTCGCCAAATGCGGCGTCGAAGGCATCGACATAACCGGGGATTGCCGAGAGGCGCTTGATCAAAGCGTTTTCGGAGAGATCCATGATTACAGGCGACGTGATCGGACCCATTGCGACGGACTCCAGATCGCGGAAGTGTCCGTCCCATCCGAGCTTCGGCGTCCAGGCTACGTCGAGCAGCGTCGGAGTGCGCAACGGCAGCGGCTGCTGCTTCTCCCCAATCGCACGAGGCTGCCCGTCAGCCCATGACAGGCCGGGGTTATGGCAGCTTGCGCAGGAGCGGATCTTGGATCCGGACAGAATTGGATCGAAAAACAGCATGCGGCCGAGATCGAACTTGGACTCCGAATAGGGATCGTCGTTTGGGAATGGAATTTCGCTGGGCCGCCGGTATTTTTCCTGCCATGCGAGCCCGCCCTGCGGGGTGGCGCTGGAAATCGCTCCGCCTGTGCTCGCGAGCAGCACGAGCACAGCGGTCAGGCCCAAGGCATTCCGGGCTATCCCAAGCGGATGGCGCATACCCATAACGGCACAATTCATCACCCCGGTTGACGATGAGTTAAATACCGTCGGTAAAGCTGCTTTGTGCGTTTCTGACGCGGAGGGCCGTGACGGCCGCCGCGACGTTTTCCACGGCGGCATTGAGGGCGCGCCGCGAGGGCAAATAGGCCTACGCAGCGGCGGCGCTCAATGCTAGGCTTCTGCATCCTACGCGGAGATCCAGCCCATGAACACGCACGTCAAGCTCGCGACCGTCGCGCAATCCGAGATTTCAGCCGCCGAATGGCAGGCGCGCATCGACCTCGCCGCCGCCTACCGGCTGATTGCGCATTACGGCTGGGGCGACGTCATCTACAATCACTCCTCCATGCGCGTGCCCGGCGAGGAACGGAAATTCCTCATCAAGCGGCACGAGTTGCTTTACACCGAAGTGACGGCGTCGAACCTCGTCAAGGTGAGCATGGACGACGATCTCGACGAATCCGCGGGCGTCAACCGGCCGGGCTTCACGCTGCACGGCGGCGTGCTCGCGGGACGGCCGGACGTCAATTGCGCGGTCCACGTCCATACCGAGACCGGCATGGCGATCTCCGGACTAAAGCACGGCTTGCGCATGGTCTCGCAGCCGGCGGTGCGCTTTTACAACCGCGTCGGCTATCACGACTACGAAGGCATCACCGAGGATTTCGGCGAGCGCGCGCGCATCAACAAGGCGCTCGGCCAAAACCGCGCGCTCATCATGCGCAATCACGGGCTGCTCACGGTCGGCAAGAGCGCGCGCGAGGCGTTCGTGCTGATGAAGTCGCTGATCGAGGCGGCCGATATTCAGCTCAAGATGGAAGCGACCGGCGGCGCGCTCGTGGAGATTCCCGCGGCGATCTGCGAAAAGACCGCGCATCAATACGAGCATCACGATTCGGGCCGCGGCTCGGCCGACTGGCCGGCCTATCTGCGCATGCTGGACGGGATCGACAGCACCTGGCGGAATTAAAAAAGCCGCGTCCATTTCCCGGATGCGGTGCCGCGCGATAAGCGCGTTCACGCGCGTCGTCGACGCGCTATGGCGGTGCACCGCTGATCCGGGATCGCGGCAGGCTCGGAGTGTGTAACGATCCCGGGTCTGCAGCGCAGCACTTCGCTTCGCTGCGTGCTGCGCTGCGCCCGGAAAACGTATCGTCACTTCGCCGGCGCGTATTTGCCGCCGGTCTGCTTGGTGTGCACGCCGTCCGCTCCGCTCTGCTTGTGCTGGAGGCGGGTGATGCGCGCCCAGGTGCGTTTGAGATCGTCGCGCACGGTAATGTGCAGCGTGCCGCAGCCCTCGCAATTAAGCTCGATCTTGTCGCCGTCCATGAACGGATTGAGTCCGCGATGGTTGGTGCCGGTCGCCAGAATGTCGCCGGGCTGCAGCGTGTGAATCGACGTGACCCATTCGATGCAGCGCGGGATCTTGTGCGCCATGTCGTCGGTGTTGAAGTTCTGCATCGCGGCGCCGTTGTTGGTGAGCCTGATCTGCAGCTTGTGCGGGTCCTTGATCTCGTCGGCCGTCACGATGTACGGGCCGATCGGGGCGAACGTGTCGCGCGATTTCATCTGATAGAACACGTTGGTCGGCGGCACCACGCCGCGGGCCGAGCCGTCGATGAAGTTGGTGTAGCCGAACACGTAAGCCATGGCGTCGGCCGCCTTGACGCGGGACGCGCGCTTGCCGATCACGACGGCGATCTCGGCCTCGCCCTCGAACACGCTCGCCGCCATGTCGGGCAGCACCATGGTGTCGCCGTCGCCGACGATCGCGCTCGGCGATTTCATGAAGGCATTGATCGGCGCCGGTTCCGGCAGCGTGCCGTCCTCCATGTAGTTCACCGCCATGCAGACGATGTTCTCCGGCTTCGGCTGCGGCGGGCGGAACCGCACCTGCGCGGCCGGCTTGCCTTGCCCCTTGGCCGCCGCATCCGCGAGCTTGCCCTTGAGCGCGTCGAACCGCTCGATCACGCCGCGGATCACGTCCTGCGGCCCAAGGTGCGGGATGTCCTTCACCACGTCGCTCACGTCGACCACCTTGTCGCCCGTCACCACGCCGAGTTTGAAATCGTCGAAGAACGCCAGTTTCATGTCTGCTCCTTGGGGTTTGCCGATGAGATAGCTACATCAATTGATTGCCCTGCGGAAGACATTGCTGGCCTCGCGCGCATTGTGCGATGCGTGTAAACTAGGTTGCGATGTCACAGCACGAAGCCCTCACCCGCACTGCGGCATTCTGCGAAACTTTCAATTTGCGCGCACCGATATTGATGGCGCCGATGGCGGGCGCCTGCCCCGCCTCTCTGGCTATTGCCATCGCCAATGCCGGCGGCTTGGGCGGCTGCGGCGCGCTTCTGATGCAACCCGATGCCATCAGGAAATGGGCGGCGGATGTGCGCGCGGCGAGCAACGGCGGCTTTCAGCTCAACCTGTGGATTCCCGATCCGCCTCCCCGTCGAGACGCGACCGCCGAAGAGGCTGTGCGGCGTTTTCTCGGCAATTGGGGACCGCAGGTCGGTCGAGAGGCGGGCGACATGACGCCACCCAACTTCGATGCGCAGTGCGAAGCCATGCTGGAGGCCGGACCGCCGATCATTTCCTCCGTCATGGGACTTTATCCGGAGCATTTCGTCGTGCGGATGAAGAACAAGGGGGTGAAGTGGTTCGCAACGGTGACCGCCGTCAACGAGGCAAGAGCCGCCGAAAGGGCGGGCGCCGATGCCATCGTCGCTCAAGGCATGGAGGCCGGAGGACATCGTGGCGCTTTCGACGCGACAATGGCCGAGGCTAGAATGGTCGGGCTATTCAGCTTGTTGCCGGCCGTTGTCGACGCGGTAAAGGTCCCGGTGGTTGCTGCGGGAGGAATTGCGGACGGGCGCGGGGTTGCCGCGGCGTTGCTGCTTGGCGCTTCTGCCGTACAGGTTGGCACCGCCTTTCTGCGCTGTCCCGAAGCAAAAATTGCCCCGGCCTGGGCGGACGCGATCGGTCGAACCGCGCCGGAAGAAACGATGGTCACTCGGGCGTTTTCGGGACGTGCCGGACGCAGCGTAGCGACGGCTTACGTAAGGGCGGCAGCAACTCCGACTGCACCGCCCCCGGCGCCATATCCGGTGCAACGCGGACTGACCCAGGCCATGCGTGACGTTGCTGCGAAGGAGAACGACATTGAACGCATGCAGGCTTGGGCCGGTCAATCCGCAAGCTTGGCCAAAGCGATCCCGGCGGCGGAGGTCGTTCGACAATTATGGGACGATGCTAAAGCGTTGCTCGGATAGTTCGCGGCGCATCGTATTCCGATCGGCGTCACACCCTGTTGCCCGCGCTCCAGCTCCAGAAATCGCGGCCTTCTTCGCGCAGGAAGCGCGCCAGCACCATGTTGTGCACCTCGGAGGCGCCGTCGACCAGGCGGGCGGCGCGGGCGGCGCGGTAGATCCATTCCAGGATCGTGTCCTTCGAGTAGCCGCGCGCGCCGTTGAGCTGGATGGCGGTGTCGGCCGCGTTGTGCAGCGTGTCGGCGACGTGCACCTTGGCCATGGAGATTTCCTTGCGGGCGCGGTCGCCGCGGTCGAGCTTCCAGGCCGCATGCATGGTGAGGAGCCGCCCGATCTGGATCTGCTGCGCCACCTGGCCGAGCTTGATCTGCACGCTTTCGCGGTCGGCAAGTTTTTGGCCAAATCCTTCGCGGGTGTTGACATAGGCTTGCGCGATCTCCAGGCAGCGCTTCGACAGCCCGAGCCAGCGCATGCAATGCGTGAGCCGGGCCGGGCCGAGCCTGATCTGCGTCACCTTGAGCCCTTCGCCGACGCCGAGCAGCACGTTGTCGTCGTCGACTTCGAGTCCGTCGAACTCCAGCTCGCAATGGCCGCCGTGTTCCTCCGGCCCCATGATCTCGATGCGCCGCACGATGCGCCAGCCCGGCTGGTCGCGGCGATAGAGGAAGGCGGTGAGCCCCCGCCGCTTGTCGTCGGAGGTGCGCGCGATGACGATGAAATTCGCCGCCTCGCCGGCCCCGGTGATGAACCACTTGCGGCCGCGGACGATCCATTTGCCGTTTTTGCGCTCGGCATAAGTGCGGATCATGCTCGGATCGGAGCCGCCGCCCGGCGCCGGCTCGGTCATGGCGAAGGCCGATTTCACCTTGCCCTCGACGATCGGGCGCAGCCACCATTCCTTCTGCGCCGGCGTGCCGATGCGCGACAGCAGGCTCATATTGCCGTCGTCCGGCGCCATGCAATTCATCGACAGCGCGCCGAAAATGGAGCGTGCGGCTTCCTCATACATCACTGCCCAGGCGGCGATCGGTAGCGCCATGCCGCCGAATTCCTTGGGCGATTGCGGCGCCCATAGCCCGGCCTTTTTGGCTTTCTCCTGCACCGGCGCCAGCCGCGACAGCGGGATGTTCTCGTGCTCGGAAAAATTTTGCGGATCGGCTTCGAGCGGCAGCACATGCTCCTCGATGAAGGCGCTCACGCGCAGGCGCAGGTCCTCGATCTCGGATGCAAGGGTGAAGTCCATGCCCGCCGCTCCCTTGGCTTTCCCCTCGTCGCCGTTCAAAGCCCCGCAGCCTTATCCATAGCCGATTGCCTGGTTTCGACAAACAGGCGCCGGCCTGCGGCATTGATTTTTCTAAGGACGGCACCAATTCCATCGAATAGGAAACATGGATACAGTGTTTATGGCCCAGACCAAGGTGGAAATCATGACGCGGATCGTGCTTTCGATCGCCGCATTGGCGGCAATACTCTCCGTCGATGCTCCGTCCAGCCACGCCCAGACTTACGGGAACGCACCCTGGTGCGCAGTGCGAGACATCGGCACCGGCGAGGTGCAATGGGACTGCGAGTACTATTCGGCCGTCGAATGCGCGCCGACCGTCGTGGCCGGCAACAGAGGCTTTTGCAACGAGAACCCCTATTTCGCCGGTGCGTACCGGCCCGTCGCGCCGCTGCCGCATCGGCATCACTGGCGCCGGCACGCGCGGCGCTATTGATGTCGCCGGCGGGCCAGTGATGTAACCGAGTTCCCCGTTTGGACCGCGGGCAAACCGCCATGCTCGATCCATCCGCAGCCGCTCAACCGCAATTTTCGCTCGATGCCGACCAGATCGCGGTTCGCGACATGGCGCGCGGCTTCGCCGACGAAGTTTTTGCGCCTAATGCCATTGCCTGGGACGAGACCAAGCATTTTCCCGTTGCCGAAATGCGCAAAGCCGCCGCGCTCGGCATGGGAGGCATTTACGTTGCCGAGGATGCAGGCGGATCGGGACTGTCGCGGCTTGCCGCAGTGCTGATCTTCGAGGCGCTGGCGACCGGCTGTCCGACCGTCGCGGCCTACATGTCGATCCACAACATGGTCGCCTGGATGATCGACGCCTATGGGTCGGATGAGCAGCGGCAAAAATGGCTGCCGGCCCTGTGCAAGATGGAGTTATTTGCCGGTTATTGTTTGACCGAGCCGAGCGCGGGTTCGGACGCGGCGGCGCTTACCACGCGGGCGGTACGCGACGGCGATTGTTATGTGCTCAATGGGCAGAAGCTTTTCATCTCCGGCGCCGGCGCCAGCGGCCTCTACGTGGTGATGGCGCGAACCGGCGGGGAGGGGGCGAGCGGGATTTCGACGCTGATCGTGCCGGGCGATGCGGCGGGCATCTCGTTCGGCGCCAACGAGCGCAAGATGGGCTGGAACGCGCAGCCGACGCGCGCCGTAACGTTCGACGACGTGCGCGTGCCGGCCGCCGATCGGCTCGGCGAGGAGGGTTTTGGCTTCAAGATCGCCATGGCCGGGCTCGACGGCGGCCGGCTTAATATCGCGGCCTGCTCGCTCGGCGGCGCGCAAGCGGCGCTGGAAAAATCGCTTGCCTACATGAAGGAGCGCCGCGCCTTCGGCAAACGCCTCGACGAGTTTCAAGCGCTGCAATTCCGTCTCGCCGATATGGCGACCGAACTGGAGGCGTCGCGCACGTTTCTATGGCGCGCTGCGGCGGCGCTCGACCGCAACGAGGCCAACGCCACGGTGCTTTGCGCCATGGCCAAGCGGTTCGTCACCGACGGCTGCTTCGATATTGCCAATCAGGCGCTGCAGCTGCACGGCGGCTACGGCTATCTCTCCGAATTCGGCATCGAGAAGATCGTGCGCGATTTGCGCGTGCACCAGATTCTCGAAGGCACCAACGAGATCATGCGCCTGATCGTGGCGCGAAGCCTCGTCGGCCGATGACAGAAAAGGCCATTCGCGACGGCGACGTTCTGGTTCGCGAACTGGGCGCGCTGCGGCGCATCACGCTCAATCGGCCGAAAGCTTTGAATGCGCTCACGCTCGATATGGCCGGCGCCATGACGGCGCTGCTGCGTGCATGGGCAGACGACGACGCAGTCGGCGCGGTGCTGATCGACGGCGCCGGCGAGCGCGGGCTGTGCGCCGGCGGCGACCTGCGCGCACTGTACGACGCGGCGAAAGTTAAAAACCCGCTGCCGGAAAAATTCTGGGCGAGCGAATACCAGCTCGACGTCCTGATCGCGCGCTATCGCAAGCCGGTGGTCGCCGTCATGGACGGGATGGTGATGGGGGGCGGCGTCGGCCTCTCGGCGCATGCGGCGCACCGCGTCGTGACCGAGCGCTCCTCGATCGCTATGCCCGAAGTCGGCATCGGCTATTTTCCCGATGTCGGCGCGTCGTACCTGCTGGCGCGATCGCCAGGCTGCGTGGGGATGCATCTGGCGCTCACCGGCGAGCGCATCGGCGCGGCGGACGCGCTTTATTGCGGACTCGCCGACGTTCACATTGCGGCGGAAAAACTTGCCGATCTTCCCGCGCTCCTGGCCGATTGTCGCACGGCGCATGATGTGCGCACGCGCCTCGGCGAAATGTCGGTTTCGCCGGCGCCCGGCAAGTTGCCCGCGGCGCGGCGATGGATCGATGTTTGCTACGGCGCGGACGAAGTCGAAGAAATCGTCGCCCGGCTGCGCGCCAGCCCCATCGAGGCGGCGCGCGCGGCGCTCGCGATCCTGCAAAGAATGTCGCCGACCTCGCTCAAGATCACTTTGCGAAATATCCGCTCGGCGGTATCTTTTGCCGAGGTCGAGCAAAGCTTTCAGCAGGATTACCGCATCTCGCTTGCGTGCATCGCCGGGCATGATTTCATCGAAGGTATCCGTGCAGCCATTGTCGACAAGGACCGCAAGCCGGCTTGGCGGCCGGACAAGCTCGAAGACGTCAGGCCGGACACAGTCGACGGCCACTTTCGGTCCGTCGGCGCGCGGGAATTAAGTTTTACCGACTGAAAGAGGTGTCCCGATTGATCCTTGTTAGGAAAAACGGCATAATCGGCCGCTTTTCTGGAAATTCGGCACCAAATGCCGTATATTTCCGAGCAGGGCGCCGCCGATGCCAACGGTCGGAAATTTTGGGTCTTACAGAATCATGCTGTTCGCCGAAGACCACAATCCGCCGCACGTGCACGTGATCGGTCCCGAATTCCAAGCGAAGGTCCGCATTCGCGACGCGGCGGTCTTTGTCGGGACGATTCCGTCTCGCCATCGTTGTGAGGCATTGGCTTGGATCAGCGACAACCGCGACCGGCTGATGGAGAAGTGGAATGAACTCAAATGACAAGCAGCCAATGGATACGTTGCCGCGTGTTAAGGCGGTCAGCACCGCCCGCGCGCCATGGACGGTGAACGTCAGTTGGGCGGACGGTGCGAAGGATCGTGTTGATCTGACCGGCCTCGTTTACCGATCTCGGCATTTCCGGGTCTTCCTCGGCCGTCCCTCAAATTTCCGTAAGGTGCGCGTCGCTCCCTTCGGCGCTGGAATCGAATGGGAGAATGGGCTCGATTATGGCGCCGATACGCTGAAGACGATGGCGGATGAGCAACGGCCCGTGAGCGGCGCCGATCTTATTGCATTCGAATCGGGTCTCAATCTCAGCACGGCGGAAACTGCCGCTTTGCTTGGTTTGGCCGAGCGCACCGTACGGGGCTATCGACGGGCCAAACGGCTTCCACAGTCCGTCGCCATCGCCATCCGGACCATTCGGGCAAGCAACACTGTGCTCGCTGCGCACTATCGGCCGGTTGGCCAACGTGGCCGGGGACGGCCAAGAAAGGAAGCCAATTCGAGGGCTGCTTGATCAGGATGCCACGTTGTTGAGCAACACGGGGGCGGACATGTCGACAATCGGATTCATTGGTCTTGGCAACATGGGCGCGCCCATGGCCGTCAATCTCATGAAAGCGGGCGAGCGCGTCGCGGGCTTCGACGTCGTTGCGGCTGCGCGCGAGGCGGTGGCGCGAGACGGCGTGCCCAGCGCCGCGAGCGCCAGAGAGTCGGTCGAGGGCACTGACGTTGTCATTACCATGCTGCCGGGCGGCGAGCAGGTGTTGTCGGTCTGGAAGGACGTTTTGCCGGTCGCGAAGAAAGGCGCGCTGTTCATCGATTGCTCGACCATCGACGTTGAGAGCGCACGCGCCGCGCATGCGCTGGCGAGCGCGCGCGGCATCGCGTCGCTCGATGCGCCGGTCTCCGGCGGCGTCGGCGGAGCGAAGGCGGCGACGCTCACCTTCATGGTCGGCGGTTCGACAGAGGCGTTCGCGCGCGGAAAACCGGTGCTCGAGCGCATGGGCAAACGCATCGTGCATTGCGGACAAGCCGGTAACGGCCAAACGGCGAAAATCTGCAACAATTTGATACTCGGCGCCTCGATGATCGCGGTCAGCGAAGCCTTCGTGCTCGGCGAAAAACTCGGGCTGTCGCACCAGGCGCTGTTCGATGTCGTCTCGGGCTCTTCGGGCCAATGCTGGTCGCTGACCAGTTATTGCCCGGTGCCGGGGCCGGTGCCGGCGAGTCCGGCCAACAACGGCTACCAGGCGGGCTTCACCGCGGCCTTGATGTTGAAGGATCTGAAACTCGCCCGCGAGGCCGCGCAATCGGTCGGCGCCCAAGCGGCGCTCGGCGCGCATGCCGCTGCAATCTACGAGCAGTTCGCCCAGGAAGGACACGGCGCATCCGATTTTTCCGCGATCATCAATCTCGTTCGCAGGCACTCGGCGGGTGGTTGACGCTTAGCGGCAGCATTTGCCGCCGGCACGAAAACATCATTGTATCTTCATCGGCAGATGGCGGGGCCGCAGCTCGCCGACGGCGCCTCCATAAGACGGAATGAAATCCGGATCGGCGAGCCGCGCTTTGGGAAATCGCGCCAACAGCCGCGTGACCGCGATCGCGATGGCGGTCCGGCCCAATATGTTGCCGATGCAATGGTGCGGGCCCGCGCCGAAGGCGAGGATTCGCTTCGGGTTGCGATGGATGTCGAAGCGCAGCGGATCGGCAAAGACATCGGGATCGTAGTTCGCGGCCTGCGGCGAGGGCCGCACCACCATGCCCTTGAGTATTTTCGTGCCGCCGAGCTCGGTGTCGCGCGTGGCCATGCGCGGAAAGGTGAAATAGCCGTTACTGGCGATGCGCAGGCACTCCTCGATCGCCGCGGGAATGAGGCTCGGGTCGGCAATCAACTCTGCGAGCTGATCCGGGTGGGAATAGAGCGTGTACAGCGCGCCGCCGGCGGCCCTGCTGGTGGCGGAGAGCGCCGCCCCGCAAATCGTGAAAATCTGGTCGAACAGCTCGCGATCCGTCAGCTTGTCGCCCTGATCGCGCGCCGTGATGAGGTCATTGATGAAGTCGGGGTGGGGATTCGCGCGCCGCTCCGCGATGATCTCGTTCACCGTTTCGGCGGCGCGAGCGAAAGCCGCAACGCATTCGGGAGCAAAGGGCTCGCCCGGCTTGGTGTAGGTCGTCAGCGGTAAGACTTCATGGAAGGCCAGAAAAATCTTCTTCCGCCGCTCGTCCAGGTTGGCCATCGCGGTCAACAGCGCGCCGACGACGAGCTGCGCGCCGTAGTCGGCCATTGCGTCGAACTCGTTGCCGCCGCTCTCGATGCGGTCGAGCATGCCCTCGATGATATCGGCGATGCGGGATTCGAGCCGGCTCAGACTTCGCGCCGAAAACGCCGGCAGCAGCAAGCGGCGGATTCTGGCGTGTCGCTCGCCGTCCATCTGGGTGATGAACTGCACGCCCATGAACTTGTCGAACTGCTCGAAGCCGGGACCGCGCGGCATTTCCGAGGAAAAGCGCTCGGTATCGGCAAATACCTCCTGGACGTCCGCATAGCGGCCGCACACGACCTGGGGAGGCCCGTGAGCAAGCACGTAGAACGGCGGACGCTGCGCCCATTCAGCGAGAATGCTGCGCGCGTTCTGCTTGAATTCGCTGCTCCCCAGGTCGATGTCGACGACCTTTGCGGTTTCCAGCCCGGCGAGAGACGACATCACCGATACCCATTCGTGTAAACGAAGCGCTTTCCGACCGCCGTAGGCGTTCCGCGCGCTTGCGGGAAAGATCGCATGCAATGCGGTGGATCGTCCATCCGTCGCCGGCTGAAAAATGCTATTGTGGTTGGCCACAATCCGCCAGCCGAGGTCGGCAATGCCCGTCAGGATCATCGGCATGATCGGTGTCACGCCGCCGAAAAGCGACGCCACGTTGCATGTCATCGAGGGCGGGCTGTCGGCCCCTTACGTGGCGGAAGCCGCGCGCGCCCACGAGGCGGCCGGGTTCGATCTGGTGCTGGTCGGCTATTCGTCCTCGTCCGCCGAGGGTTTCCTCGTCGCGCTGCACGCGGCGGCACATACGCAGCGCCTGGGCTATCTGGTCGCGCATCGGCCGGGCTTCGTGGCGCCGACGCTGATGGCGCGCAAAATCGCCACCTTCGACCATCTGACCGGCGGCCGGCTCGCCGTGCACATCATCACCGGCAAGACCGACGACGAGCAAGAAGGCGACGGCGATTTCACTCCGAAAGCGGAACGCTATCGCCGCGCCGCCGAATACCTCCAATTGATGCAACTCGCCTGGTCGAGCGAGAAGCCTTTCGACTTTGCGGGCGAGTTCTACCGCGTCAGAGGCGCGCATTCGGATGCGCGCCCGCTGCAAAAACCGCATCCGCTCCTGTTCTTCGGGGGCGCCTCCGACGGCGCGCTGGCGATGGGCGCGCGGCTTTGCGACGTCTATGCCATCTACGCCGAGCCGCTTGCCTCGACGCGGGAGCGCATGAGCCAATTCCGCGCGCAAGCCGCGGCCTTCGGCAAAAATCCGCGCTTCAACGTCTCGGTGCGCCCGATCATCGCGGCGAGCGAAGGGGCCGCCTGGGACAAGGCCAACAAGATCCTTGGCGCGATGACGGGCAACAGCGGCGGCAAGAAAGGCTGGAGCCGGCAGGAGGCCGTTTCGGGACCCGTCGACAATGCCGGGCGGCGGCTGATGCGCTTTGCATTGGAAAGCGACATCCATGACGAGCGGCTATGGATGCCGATCGCACGGGTGACCGGCGCGCTCGGCAATACCTCGTGCCTCGTCGGCACCGCCGAGCAGGTCGCGCACGCGATCCTGCGCTATTACCGGCTCGGCGTCGGCTCGTTTCTGATCCGCGGTTTCGATCCGCTCAACGATACGATCGAGTTCGGTCGCGAGCTCATTCCGCGAATCAAAGTGGGCGCCGCGGCGATCGATCGCCAGCAAGCAGCCGAGTAATTGGTTTATTTTATGACGAGATCGTCTGTCCAAAGCCGGCATTTTTGATCGGTGCAGTTTCTCGGGCGGAGCAGTCCACCGTGGATTGCCCGATTCTAGCCATCGGTCGGTCATTTCGGCGTCGCGGTTGGAAGGCATGCGTGGCGCCGAGGGGAATCGCCCATGCAAGTCCGGTGCTCAGATGCGCGCCACTTCCAGATCGTCGCGCTTTCGTCTCTGCTTGCGATCAACTTTATCTGGATCGATTTCGGCGCCAAGCCGCTCTATAGCGCGCTTGCGATTGCCGGCTCGCTTCTGACTCAAATCGTCTGCTCACGGTATTTCGGCTTGCCGCAAATCGACCTCCGATCGCCGCTCATCACTGGATTGTCCCTAAGCCTGCTGTTGCGGGCGAACGATCCTTGGCTGCCAGCGATTGGCGGATTTGTCGCCATCGCCTCCAAGTTCGCGCTGCGCTTCGACGGCCGGCATATCTTCAATCCCGCCGGTTTCGCGATTGTCGTGCTGCTGTTGGCATCGAACGGGGTGTGGATCTCGCCGGGGCAATGGGGCACGAGCACCTGGCTGGCATCGCTGCTCGCCTTTCTTGCAATTCTGGTGCTGCAGGCGTCGCAGCGCTCGGATGTGGCGATGTTCTTTCTCGGCAGTCACGCTGCCCTGCTGTTTGCCCGCGCTTATTGGCTGGGCGATCCGCTCGCCATCCCCCTGCACCAGATCCAGAGTGGCTCGCTCCTAATCTTCGTTTTCTTCATGATCTCCGATCCGCAAACGACGCCGAATTCGCGTCTTGCGCGCATGTTCTTCGCATTGGCGGTGGCGGTTACCGCTCACTACCTCGCGTTTTTCATGCAAATCCGGCCGGCGCTCTACATGGCGCTGATCGCGCTCTCCCCGGCAACGCCGCTGCTCAACAGACTGATTCCAGCAAAGAAGTTCGAATGGACTGCAACCGCCCAAGGAGCATCGCAATGACGCAAACAGTGAGGTCGCGATTGAAAGCCAGTGTCGCTCTTGCCGCCATCTTTGCTCAGCTCGCGGTAACCGCCGGGCCCGCGAGCGCATTCTGCGGCTTCTATGTGGCCAAGGCCGATGCGAAATTATTCAATAAATCCTCAAAAGTCGTTATTGCCCGCAACGGTGACGAGACTTCGATCACGATGGCGAGCGACTATGAGGGCAAACCCGACGAATTCGCGCTCGTGGTCCCGGTGCCGACCTTCATCGAGAAAAGCCAGATCAGCGTCGTCGATACCAAGACGATCGATCATCTCGACGCTTACACGGCGCCGCGGCTGGTGCAATATTTCGACGAAAATCCCTGCGAACGGATATCCTCCGCCGCCGCGCTGGCCTTCGATGCAGCTCCGCGTGTGGCGGCCGTCCCGGCCCCGGCTCCCGCTGCCTATCCGGGAGTCAAGGTCGAGGCGCGTTACGACGTCGCCGAATACGACATTTCCATCCTCTCTGCTGAGCAGAGCGACGGCTTGATCAAATGGCTGACCGACAATGGCTACAGAATCCCGCCCGGCGCCGAGCCGGTGATCGGCAGTTACATCAAGCAAAAAATGCATTTCTTTGTCGCCAAAGTGAACGTGAAGCGGATGAACGAGCTCGGACGCGCCTATCTGCGGCCGCTGCAGGTTCGCTACCGGACCAACAAATTTATGCTGCCGCTGCGGCTCGGAACGGTCAATGCAAACGGACCGCAGGATCTGATTGTCTACGCATTGACGCGGCGCGGACGCGTGGAAGCTTCCAATTATCGCACCGTCAAGGCGCCGTCCGACATCGATGTGCCGCTGTTCGTCGCGGACGATTTTCCCAACATCTACAAGGCAGCCTTCAACCGCGCGGTGGCACGTGAAAACATGCATGGCGTGTTTGTCGAGTATGCCTGGGACATGGGCTGGTGCGATCCTTGCGCCGCGCAACCGATGAGCAATCGGGAGCTGGCGGAGCTTGGCGCACAGTGGGGCCCGAGCGGCAACAATACCATTGTCATTCGGTCGCCGATGGCAAGCCCCGCCGACGCCTTCGTGACCCGCCTGCATGTGCGCTATGATTCGAAGTCGTTCCCCGAAGACCTCAATTTCATCGAGACCGGCGACCGCGAAAACTTTCAGGCGCGCTTCATCCTGCACCACCCCTATGTCGGCGCCAGGTGCCCGGCGGCCAAGAGCTACCGCGCCTCGCTTCCGGGACGCTTCAAGAAGGAAGCGGAAAACCTGGCCGAGGTTACCGGCTGGCCGCAGAAGGACATCGAGGCGAGAATGGCAGCGAGCGGCGAGCCAATTTCAGGCGCAAAATGACAGATCGGCGCTCCTGACGTCCCGCAAGAATCGGAAAGCGGTCGAGTGGCCTCAGCCTCACATCGCTCATTGCGGCGCCATGGCTGCACTCCGCAGGTGCGTCTTCTCCAGCATGACGTGGATGCCCTTTGCGCCGTTGACCACCTGGGTGACGCGCAGGTCGGCGGCCAGGCTGCACAGCGTGTAGGCATCCTCGCGCGAAATGCCGGTGCGCGCGCAGACGAGCTTGATCATGTCGCGCAGCGCGATCACCACCGCGTCATCGAGGTCGGGATCGAACGCCATGGTGATGACGTGCGTCGGCGTCTCGGCAAGCGGCCATTCTAGCGCCATGTCGGCGCGCACGTGCAGTTCGAACGTGCCGACGAGACCGGTCTCGATCGCGGTGATGCAGACTTCGCCGTCGCCCTGCACGCCGTGACCGTCGCCGACCGAGAACAGCGCGCCGTCGACATGGATCGGCAAATAGAGCGTGGTGCCGGCGACCAGCTCCTTGTTGTCCATGTTGCCGCCGTTGCGCCGCGGCGGCGGCGAGGCGACCGCGCCCCAGGCCGGCGGCGGCGCTACCGCCATGATGCCGAAGAACGGCTTGAGCGGCAGTTCCAGCCCCCACGGCAGCCTGCCGACCATGCGCGCGCGGTCGAGCGGAATGTGGATGAGGCGAGCTTTTTCGAAATCGTCCGGCAGCGCGCCGGCGAGCGGCCGGATGGCGTTGTAGCCCCAGTCGTAGTTGAGCTCGATCGATTTGATGCGGACCTCGAGCACCTGGCCGGCCTTGGCGCCGCGCACGGCGACCGGGCCGGTGAGGATATGCGGTCCGTTGAGTTTCTGCGGCACGCTCTTGTGGATCGCGGGCAGCGCGTCAGGCACCACAAGACCTGAACCCGGTTGCGGCATCTGCAGGGGCGTGCCCGACACCGTCGACATGACGACTGTGTCGCCCGGATCGACGGAGATCAGCGGCTTGAGCGCTGCGTCGAAAAACCCCCAATGCACCGTCTCGGGGCCGGCATCCAAACGATGTGTCGGCATTCTTCCCCGCCTTCTTCGCGAGCCAAGATAAAAGTTAAGCGGATTGGCGGCGTCTCCGTCAACCCTAATGCCCGGGGCAGGTGCTTGAGCTGCCGGAACGTTCAGAGATTATTTGCTCCGCCCGGGCCTAAATGGCGGTCAGATAACGGCGCGAACTGTCGATGGAGCGCGATAATGGCCGTTGCCGACATATTGGCCGGGACGGCCGGTGGCGTACTCGCATTGTTCGGCATGATCATTGCGGGCTTCATGGCGCCGTCATTGACCGCGCTTTACGATGTTTATTGGACCGATGAGAACGTCGAAGGGCCATCCAAACTTTTTGGCCCGGCGCTGGGCGCCGCCCGCGCGTCGATCAGCTGGTCCGCTATCGTAAAGAGTCCGGCAAGACAGCGACCGGATATTGGGATGTCGAGGCCAACGACGGACGCAGGATATACTGGAGCTATCTCTATCCGGGCTATAGCGCGTTGACTGCTGCCCGTCGGCTTCATTGCCCTCGCGTGGCACTGTGCCGCGACATGCGATAGCCGCGGCAGATCGCTGTGCGCTGAAGTTCCCATCCGACCTGCGCGCCGAACCGTTCGCGAAACACCTGCTGGCCTTTCGGCGTCACCGCGTAGCCGACGCGCCGTCTTTGCTCGGAACTTTGACGGCGTGGTATCTTGGCTGACTTCCCTCACAGGAGAAGCGGCAATCACCGACCCGACCAGATCAGGATGAGACCGAAGACGAGCAGCAACAGCATAACGACCCGCTGATAACCGCGATCGGCGAGTCGTCGGTAGATGAAAGCGCCGATCCATGCGCCGGCAATCGTGGCAGGAAGAGCAATTGCCACTTCCAATCCCACTTGTCGCGTCAATAACCCCGACAACGCGTGCGACGCCAAAGCCAGCGACAGGATGGAAATATTGAAGGCCTGAACGATGCCGCGCCGTCGCTTCTTGCTCCAACCGCGGATGTCGGTCCAAACGACGGGAAGCACGCCGGAGAGACCAGTGAGCCCGCCGAGAACCCCGCCGCCAAAGCCGACAACGCCGTCGGCCACCCGGCCGCCCCACGCGGACTTGATCTCGCCTCTGCGGGCGAGCACGTAGGCCGAATAGAGCACGAGGAAAATTCCGATAGCGACCTTGAAAAACCCGGGTTCAATGTGCGGAAGAAGAAACGTTCCCAATGGGACGCCGAGCAGACCGGGCACGAGCAAAGGCAAGACGCGTTGCCAGCGGATGCTGTGCCAGATCATCGGCAGCGTCTGTAATTGGGCAACAGTGGCGCAAATGATCGCCAAGGTAGATACGGCGGTCGGCGGCAGCGCGTAGAGCCAGAGACCGACTGCGGTCAGCGCGGTGCCGAAACCGGTGAGTCCATTCACCAATCCGCCCGCCAGCGCGCCCGCGAGCACAATAATCACCTGCTCCAGTCCCATCGCCACCTGCTCTGGCGGAATCGCGGCCAACAGAATGACCGGAACCGCTAGCATACACAGCGGCGTGCGGGGCTATCGCAGTGATTAAAATGCTGAGCCGAAGCCGGACTTAAGTCCGCCGGCTGGCGGCTCCGATCAAGATGCCGACGCCAATGGCGACGGCGAGCGTCAGCAAGGGCCGTTGCCTGGCCTGACCGGCGATCCGTCCCAGAGCGTCGCTGCCGACCCTCGTGCCGAACTTCATCGCTTCGTCGCCCAAACTGGCTGCTCCGTCGACTGCCGCGCGTTGACCGCGACGGAAGCGATCAACCACATCGCCGAGGATGGGGCCGATGGCATCGGCGATCTGGTCTCCAGCCGCGGATGCGTTCGCCGATGCGCGGCGGCCGGCTTTCCTGCCGATCTCGCCCAATTCCCTTTCAATAGCGCGCAAGTGATCGACGATGGCCGTGACGCGCGGGTCGAATTCCGTCGAACGGGGCTGAAACATCACTTTTCCTCCGTTGTGGGGGCGTTCTTTTCCGGCGCGTCCTTGTCCGGAGGAATTTCCGCGGGCTCGGGCCGCGGCTCCACCTCTGGCACAGGCGGCATGATTTCCGGTTCTTGTCGCTTCGGCTCGTCGTTGTTCATAGCGGCCCCTTGGGGAGCGATCCGTTGACTACAACTCGGCGCGAGAACAAACGTTCCTTGCGGTGAACTTTCAGTCACGTTGACGCGTTATTGGCCGAATTCCCCACCGATGGAGCTTTCGATGCCAGAGAACCGACCGCAAAATTCCGATTTGAACCGCGCTTTTGGCGACGCCAAAAAGCACGCCACAAACGCCGCGAGCGAAGTCTCGGACGCCGCCCAAGACCTCTACGACCAGGCCCGCGACAGCGCCAACCAGGTCGCCGACGCCACCACGACAGCCGCGCGCAAGACTGCCGGCTCGTTCGAGCAGGCGCTGCGCAATACTATCGAAAATCAGCCCTATACGGCTGTGGCCATCGCGCTCGGAATCGGATGGCTGTTCGGACGAATGCACCGGCCGCTGTAATCATGGATCAGGGCTCAGGGCTCAGGGCTCAGGAAAACTGCGCCTGACGCCTGACTTCTGCTCCCTGTCACCCGCGTAGCGCCACCGACTGGCCGCCGTCGGTGACGATAGTGGCGCCGGTGACGAAGCGGCCGGCGTCGGAGACGAGAAGGAGCAACGGGCCGTCGAGATCGCGCTCTTGGCCGAAACGGCCGATGGGAATTTCGCGCGTCAGCGCCTTGCCCTTATCGCTCTCGAGATAGTCGCGGTTGAGTTCGGTGACGATCCAGCCGGGGGCGATGGCGTTGACGCGGATGCCCTTGAAGGCAAGTTCGAGGGCAAGCGCCTTGGTGAGCTGGATCACGCCGGCCTTCGCCGTGGCGTAGGCGACAACGCCTTTGTCGACGCCAAGGCCGAGCACGGAGGCGATGTTGACGATGGCGCCGCCCTTGCCGGCCGCGAGCATGCGCCGCGCCGCTTCCTGCGACCAATAGAAAACGGCGTCGAGATCGGTCGAGAGAATGCGCCGCCATTCCTCCTCCGCAAGGTCGACCGCGCGGCCGGCATGCGCCACGCCGGCATTGTTGACGAGGATGGTCACGGTGCCAAAATTTTTCTCGGCAGCGTCGAACGCGGCCCGCATCGCCGCGCGCTCGCGCACGTCGGCCTCGACCGCGATGGCGCGGCCGCCCGCTTGCTCGATGCGCGCCTTGACCGCGTTAAGCCGATCGGCCCGCCGCGCCACCAGCACGACCGAGGCGCCGTTCTCGGCCAAAACCTCGGCGAAGCGCAGGCCAAGCCCGCTCGACGCTCCGGTCACCAGCGCCACCCTGCCCCCAAGATCGAAGATTTGTGCTGCGGACATGGCTCTCCTCCCGACGCCGACGAGCGATGCCGGCCGATAAATTGTGCAAGAACGATACACGGTTAAGAGTTTATTAACATTGCAATCCGAATGTCGGGCATCGGCATACCGTTTTAGGCAGTGCAATCCATCTGATCTACGGAGAGCCTGATGCTCAGGATTCTTGCACTTTTCACAGTCCTGCTCACATGCACCGGTGCTGCCGCAGTGGAGCCCGCGCATGGTACCCGCGACGAAGCGGTGGCAATGGTGAAGCGCGTCGAGGCCATGTTCAAGAACGACGGTCCCGAGGCGACCTTCAAAGCCGTCACGGCCAAGACGTTCAACGATCGCGATCTCTATCCTTTCATCTACACGCTGGACGGAACGGACTGCGTCGCGCACGGCGCCAATCCGGCTCTGGTCGGAAAGAATTTGATCGACCTGAAAGATCAGGACGGCAAATTCCTTATTCGCGAACTGTCTGCGACGGCAAAAAAAGGCAGCGGTTGGGTAGATTACAAATGGCCGAACCCGATCACTAAGCTGATCGAGGCTAAATCCAGCTACGTCGAGCGGATGGGCGGCTATTTCGTCGGCGTCGGCGTGTACCGCTAGCAGACCACTCGACGGTCGCGGCATCTTCAAGAAACCGGGCACGCTTGACTGCGGGCACGGGAAAGGCGCACTTTCGTCATGCTTCGGTGGTTTGCAAATCTGCCAATTATCGTCAAGGCGTTCGCCGCTCCGGTTTTGCTGCTGATCTGCCTCTTCGTGCTCAGTGCCAAAAGCTACCTTTTCATCGCCGAGACTGCGAGCGGCCTCGATGCAATGTCCCGATCCAAACTGCCGACATGGAATGCCGTCGAGCGGCTGAACGACGCACTGGCCGATACCCAATTATTGTTGTTTCGCTACGTGTCATGGCTGAACAGCGGAGTCGATCGCGCCACGCTGAAAAAGGCGAACGACGAGCTGGAAACGCGAAATGCGGATATCGCTCGGCGAATCGACGAACTTCTGGCGCGCCGCGACTTTCCGAACGGCGAGCGCAAGACGTTGGCGAGGGTGAAAAAAGGCTGGGTGAAGTTCGAGAAGCTGTCGAAGGATTCGACCGAAATGGGCGCCGTCCAGCCGAGCATGGCGGTGATGATGCTCGGCGAGGTGGATGATCTCTTGTCGGCGCTGAGGAACGATATCGATAAAATCTCGCAATCCATTCAATCGGCAAGTCAGAATTTTGCGACCTCGATGGTCGTATCGTCCAGGCAAAGCCGCGCAATCCTGGTCGCGGGATTCATCGTCGTCATCCCGGCGAGCGTGCTTTTGTGCGTCTTCGTGGCGCTGTCGATCGTCACTCCGGTGAGGGACGTGACCAAGAACATGCTCGCGATCTCCAAAGGCGATCTCCACACCCATATCGGCTATGCGCACCGAACCGATGAAATCGGACGCATGGTGAAAGCGGTTGCGGTCTTTCGTCAGAATGCCGCCCAAATACGCGAGATGGAGGAGCGGCAACGCAAAGAGCAGCAACTAAGTATCGAAACGCGAAAGGCGGAGATGAACGCCTTGGCGGCGGATTTCGAAGCATCGGTCAAGCTTATCGCCTCGCGTTTGAATGATACGGCCAAGAAAATGACGGCCAGCTCGGTTGAGCTTGCCAGGAGCGCGGCAGACACGCGCGATCAGTCCGCCGGCATGGCCCAGATGATCGAGGTGACGTCCGGCAGCGTTCAAACGGTGGCCGGCGCCGCGCAGCGAATCTCGCAGGCGATTCAGGAAGTCGCAGCGCAAGTCACCCAGGCGGGCGAATTCGTCCAGTTCACTGCGGCGGAAACCCACCGCGTCGGGGACGAGATGGGACAACTCGTCAAAGCCGTCCAGGATATAACATCGGCTGTCGACGTTATTCAGGACATTGCCGCGGGGACCAATCTTTTGGCTCTCAATGCCACAATCGAAGCCGCCCGCGCCGGCGAGGCAGGCAGAGGTTTCGGCGTGGTGGCGGCGGAAGTCAAAGCGCTGGCCGGTCAGACCGAACGCGCCACCAGGGAAATCACCGCGCGCATCGCGGCAGTCAACTCATCCTGCTCCACGGTGGCGGCGAGTATCGCCTCGATCGTCAAGGCGATGAACAATGTAGAAAATCTGTCGCAAGCCATCTCCGGATGCGTAAACGACCAAGCCTCCGGGACCGTCGAAATCGCCGACAGTGCGGCCTCGGCAAAAAGTTGCGTCGAACAGGTCACCGAAATGCTCTGGCGATTGCGCGACGCCGCCAACCGGACCGACGAAGCGTCGAAAATGGCCGAAGCCGAAATGCACAGCCTCTTGCGCGACGCCGATATGGTCAATCAAAAGGCCGATAGATTTCTTGCCAGCGTCCGCACGGCGTAATGCGTGGGCGTGGGTCATAGCGGCGCCTCGCCGGCGCCGGGATGGTTCGCATGGGTCCGCCCGACGGCCCATTGCGGAGCCAAAGAATTACGGGATTAATGCTCCGATCAAGCTTGGCCGGCGCAATCGTTCTCCGCGAATTTGGTCCTCGGCCATTCCTCCGGGAGCGGGCACAATATGGGTTTCTTGGACCAGCGGCAGTGGATGGCAAGCCTGGAGCAGCAAGGCGAGCTGCGGCGGATCACGGCCGAAGTCGATTGGGACCGCGAGATCGGCGCCATTTCGCGGCGCGTTCTTGAGAAGAAAGGCCCAGCGCTCCTTTTCGAGAACATCAAAGGCTATGCCGGCGGCCGTTGCACCAAGCTGTTCGTCAGCGGGCTCGGCGCCCGCTCGCGGCTCGCGCTGGCGCTGGGTTTTCCCCGCAATGCCGCCAATCGCGAACTCGTTCAGCACGTGATGATGAAAAACCGCGAGACGATTTCCCCTGTGCTCGTCGGCAGCGGGCCTGTGAAGGAGGTCATCGTCCGCGGCGACGCGATCGACCAGACGGAGTTTCCCGCGCCGAAATGGCACTATCTCGAAGGCGGCCGCTACATCCACACTTTCTCCGCCATCGTCACCAAGGACCCGGACACGGGCATCGCCAATGTCGGTCTCTACCGCGGCATGATCGGCAAAAAAAACACCGCGCCGTTCCTTCTTATCAAGGGCGGCCAGCATTGGGGTGCGCATTTCGTCAAATGGGCAGGCCGCAATAAGCCCATGCCGGTCGCGTGCGTGATCGGCTGGGATCCGATCATGCCGTTCCTCGCAGGATCCCCGGTGCCGGCGGGCATCTGCGAGTGGGACGTGATGGGCGCTTATCGCGGCGAGCCGGCGCAGCTCGTGCGCTGCGAGACCGTCGATCTCGAAGTGCCGGCCAGCGCCGAGATCGTCATCGAGGGGACCATCAGCGACGATCCTTCGACCTACGAGAGCGAAGGCCCATTCGGCGAATTCACCGGCTACGTCTCCGACCTGCCCACGCCGCGTCCGACCATGCAGGTCACGTGCATCACGCATCGGCGCGATCCCGTCTTTTGCGGTTCGCTGGAAGGAACGCTGCCGGGCTCCTACAGCGAGAACAGCGTGATGTCCTCGGTGCAGCGCGCCGCTATCGCCTGGAACATTTTGAACGGCGCCGGCATCCCCGGCATTCTCGACGTCTATGCGCCGCCCATCACCAACGGCGTCAACCTGCGCGTCCAGATCAAGAAACACTACCAGGGCCAGCCCAAGCAGATCGCGGCGGCTCTGTGGGGCAACAGCGCCGCGCAATACCGCTATAAGCACGTGACCGTGGTGGAAGAAGACATCGATCCGGCCGACGACGAGCAGGTCGAATGGGCGTTCGCGCATCGCGTCAACGCCGGCGAAGGCGGGGTAGTGATCTTTCCGGGAATTTTTGGCTCGCCGATCGATCCGTCGACGCCCATGGAAGACCGCGACGTGGCGCAGCTCGGCACCGGGCTGTGGAACCGGATGCTGATCGACGCCACCCGCTCCTGGAAAAACCCGCGCCGCCCGCAATGGGACAATGAGCGCTTTCCGCCCACGGTGAGGCCCGCCGCCGAAGACGAGGCGCGGGTGCAAGCGCGTTGGGCGGAGTATGGGCTCGCAGATTTATAAGGGAAACCAAAATCCTGGAGCAATTACGGCGACCATGGTTCGACATCATAGTCCCGTGGAAAGTTGATCGGTTTGTAGCCCGGCACGAGCGACATCCGATCGAGAACGAACCGGTGGGGTCGCGGTCCTGATAGTTTTCGACGAGAAACCGGTACGCGCCGAGAATTTCGTCGTCCAAGCCATAGCCGGTGGCCAAACCAAACACGGCCCAGAAGTCTTGCTTCAGCCGGGTCCACGGGTCGTCGGTGGCGATAGTCGCTACGCCCGGGTTGTAATAGACCCGCTGCTCATCGTTCTTCTCGATCACGCGAAACAGTTTGAGGACATTCGAGAGATTGCCCTCAACCTGATTGCCCGTGGGAGCCGCGCCATCGGACCTCGCACGATCCACGAGAAGCCGCTTATCGCTCTACCAGAACCGCACACCTCATGCCAAAACCGAGTGTGCAATCCCGCGAAAGTGCTATAATGTTCATTGCGGGCCGCGGCGTGTGAGCGGCGGCCCGGCTCTCGACGAACAGACCGGAACTTTGAGTGGCACACGATAATGGCACACGATCATCATCCCGATCTTGACCACGACGATCATCGCGACCACGGTTCGGAGCTTAGCGAGATGCAGCTGCGCGTGCGCGCGCTGGAAACCGTGCTCGCCGAGAAAGGCTATATCGACCCCGCCGCGCTCGATGCGATTATCGAGGCCTACGAGACCAAGGTCGGCCCGCATACCGGCGCCTGCGTCGTCGCCAAGGCGTGGAGCGATCCGGCGTTCAAGCGCGCGCTGATCGCGGATGCGAGCAAAGCGGTGGCCTCGTTTGGCCTGCTCAACCGCGTCGGCGATCACCTTATCGCGGTCGAGAACACGCCGAAGCTGCACAACATGATCGTCTGCACCTTGTGCTCCTGCTATCCGTGGGAGGTGCTCGGGCTGCCGCCGGTCTGGTACAAGTCGGCGCCCTATCGTTCGCGCGCGGTCAACGATCCGCGCGGCGTACTCGCCGATTTCGGCGTCAAATTGCCGGCGGATACGCAGATCCGCGTGTGGGATTCGACCGCGGAAACACGCTTCATCGTGCTGCCGATGCGGCCGCCCGGCGCTGAAGGCTGGAGCGAAGAAAAGCTCGCCACGCTGGTCACGCGTGACTGCATGATCGGCACCGGGCTGCCGAAAGATCCGAAAAATGCCAAGGAGGCCGCGTGATGGACGGCATCCACGACATGGGCGGCATGCACGGCTTCGGCAAAGTCGAGCCGGAGCCGAACGAGCCGGTTTTCCACGCTCCCTGGGAGGGGCGCACCTTCGCGCTCAATCGCGCCCTGGGCTACACCGGCATCTGGACCATCGACCAGACGCGCGCGGGCATCGAGAGGCTGCCGCCGGATGTCTACCTGTCGAGCTCCTATTACAAAAAATGGGAAATGCGGCTGGAAAATCTCATCGTCGAGCTCGGTCTTGCGGATGCCGATGAGATCAAGGCCGGTCACGCGTTGCGCCCCGGCAGAACGCTCAAGCGCAAGCTCAATGCCGCCGACGTGCCGAACACGCTGACGCGCGGCTCGTTCAGCCGGCCGGCGCAGGCGCCCGCCCGCTTCAAGCCCGGCGATCGGGTGCGCACCAAAAACATCCATCCGGCGACGCACACCCGCCTGCCGCGTTACGCGCGCGGCCGCAGCGGTGTGGTCGAGGCTTTGCGCGGCTGTCACGTCTTTCCCGACACGGTGGCGATCGGCAACGGCGAGAATCCGCAATGGCTCTATACCGTGCTGTTCGACGGCCGCGAATTATGGGGCGAGAAAACCGACCCGTCGCTCAAGGTCTCCATCGAGGCGTTCGAGCCTTATTTGGAGGCGGCCTGACGCGATGAGCGCCGATCCCGCCACGCTGCGCGCCACGCAATCGGTGCCCGGCATTCCGCGCCACGCCGAAGGCCCGGTATTCCGCGAGCCGTGGGAGGCGCAGGCGTTTGCGCTCGCTTTGTCGCTCAACGAGCGCGGTCTGTTTACCTGGGAGGAATGGGCCGCGACTCTCGGCGCGGAGATCAAAAAGGCGCAAGCCGCCGGCGATCCCGACACCGGCGAGACCTATTACCGCCACTGGCTCGCCACGCTGGAGCGCATCGTCGCCGCGAAAGGGCTCACCGACGCCGCGACGCTCGCACGCACCCGCGACGCCTGGGAGCGCGCTTGCGAGCGCACTCCGCACGGCACCCCGATCGAGCTGCGGCCGGGCGACTTCGGCGGCGAATAGAGCAATACGGAAATCCGCGCGGTTAGCCGACGTCAGCCGAAGGCGAAGACGCCCGCGGTGGCGAGCACCAACGCCGGCGGCATCACAAACACACCGAGCTTCAGGAAAGTCCACGCACTCACGTGGTAGCCATCACGCCGGAGTGCGGCCAGCCAAAGGATCGTGGCAAGCGATCCGGTGACCGACAAGTTAGGACCAAGGTCGACGCCGATCAGCAGTGCGGCGCGGACGTGCTCAGGCACGTGAGCGACTTCCATGGCGCGTTCCGTCACCAAGCCAGCCGGCAAATTGTTTACCAGATTGCAGCCTATGGCGAGAACAATGCCGGAGAGCCAGGCGGCAAGCGTCGCCGAGTCCTGCACCGCGTCGTGAAGCAGAGCTGCCAGGGCACCGGTGACGCCGGTCTGTTGCAACGCCCCGACCATGACAAACAGTCCCGCGACGAGCGGCAGGATACCCCACGTGATGTTTTTGATCGGCGTGATAGGATTGGACTTGGAACAGAAGAAAACCAGCACGGCAGTTGCGGCTCCGGCCAGGAACGTCGCTAGCCCAAGCTGCAGTCCGAACGCCGAGGCCGCGAGCAAAACGACCGACGTCGCCGCGATGCCCCATGCAGTCAAATGACCGCAGACGCTCAATGCCGGAATCTCGACGTCCGTGGCGATCGGCCGCCCGAGCCGCCGTCGCTCTGCGACGCGCAGGATAAGATAGGTCGCCAAAATCGATAACACAGACGGCAACGCGTAAAGCGGCAACCATTGCAGCAGCGGCGGCATGTGTGAACCGTACAGGACCAGGTTCGCCGGATTGGAAATAGGCAGCACAAAACTCGCCGCATTAGCGATAAAGGCGCAGGTCAACAGATAGGGCAGTGGCTCCTTCGCATTGGTCGTCTTCATTACGGCAGCCACGGCTGGAGTTAACACCACGGCCGTTGCGTCGTTCGATAAAAAGACGGTCACAAGGCCGCCTACTGAGAAGATAAGCGTAAACAGCTTCGTCGCTGAACCGCGCGCTGCTTGCGCAGCCCTGGCAGCCAGCCAATCGAACAGGCCCTCCTCGCGGGCGAGTTCGGCAAGCAGCATCATCCCGGCCAAGAACAGATAGACATCGGTACCCTTGAGCACTCCCGCGAGCGCGTCATGCCACGGCAGAAGGCCAAGAGCCACGAGCAGGACTGCGCCAAGCACCGCCCAGACTGCTTCGGGTATGCGCCACGGACGCAGGATGACGCCCGCCGTCGCCAGCGCCACGATGCTCCAGGTCAATGCGTTTGCATTCATTCCGCGGCGGTTCCGGCAAGAGCACGAGACGCACTCTCGTCGGGCGTGCGGCGCGGAATTCTGGTCTCGGGCATGAAGAGGATGAAAAACGCAAGCGCAACAAATGCGATTGCGGCGAGATAGAGAAAACCGATCGGATATCCGTACCACTGGATGATATAGCCTGACGTGAAGTTGCTCAATCCAGCGCCGACGCCCACGCAGAGCGCGACCAGGCCCTGCGCCAGATTGAACCTGCCGGTGCCGCGCATGAGATCCGAGGCGATGAGGACTGATATCACGCCGAATATGCCCGCAGCGACCCCGTCGAGCAGTTGGATCGCGACAACGCCATACGGGTTTTGCGTAAACGAAAATAACAATCCGCGCAGGGGGAGAACGGCATAAGCAACCAAAAAGATCGTCTTGCGGCCGTAGCCGGACGCAGCCGCTTTGCCGACCGCCCAGGCGATGCCCAACATGACCAGTTGCGCCGTGATGATGCAGGCTGAAAGCGTAATGGCGCCGCTGCCGGGATGATTGAGCGCCAACACCTGGCCTGCCATCGGCAGCATCGCCGCATTGCCGAAATGAAACAGAATCACGGCGCCGAGAAAGATCAGGAGATCGCGCCGCTTCAGCAAGTCTCGAAAAGGCAGCGGCTCGCAGCCGCGGTCGAGCCGTTCGCCGCCGCGTGCGAGTGTGTGGTCGATCTCGGTGGAATCGATAAGCTTGACCGCTACGGCGCTGGCGACGGCGAAAATGCAGACGAGATAAAATATCCAGTCGTAACCGAATACATCGCCCAGACCGCCGGCAAGCGCGGCCGCCAGGAAATTGCCGCCGTGATTGAAAACCTGATTGCGGCTGATGCGCGCATCGAGCCTGGGATGACCGACGAGGCCGAGGCTCAGCGCCGCGATCGCGGGCGGAATGATTGCGGAAGCGGCACCGAGCGCGGCTTGCGTGGCAATGACAATGATGAACTGCGGGAATAGCACGATGAGCAAACAGCCGGCCGCGATCAGCAGCCCTGAACCGGCAACGAGCAGACGCTTGATCTTCGCGGCATCGACGAGCAGCCCCGCCGGGATTTGACAGACCGCCGCGGTGACGGTCGTCACCGCCATGGCAATGCCGATGTCGCCCGGCAGCCAGTGCTGCGAGCCTTTGAGAAAGACGGCGAGATACGGCCCGACGCCGCCGCCGACGTCGGCCATCAGAAAGTTGATCCAATCGAGACCGCGCAGCGAGCGGATCGAAGGATTCTTGTTCTCCGACTCGCATGCTAGTCGGTTGCGGTCGTCGCGGCTCAAGACTTCTGTTGTTGGGCGCACCGACATCAACCCGAAAGAGAAAATTCGGTTCCGCATTTGGCGTGTGCGCAACAGTTCAATGCATCGCGACCGCTGCACGCGGCAAGAGCGCGCCGGGATGGCGGATCACGTCGCCGGCGAGGCGATGCGCGGCGCTTGCCGCCTGCGCAGGCTCTAAACCGCTAAGCCGCGCGGCCAGATAACCGGCGTTAAAGCCGTCGCCGGCGGCGGTCGTGTCGACCGGCACCACGACCTCCGGCACCGGCACGAATTCCTGGCCGGCGGCAGCGGCGACGAGCGCGCTGTTGGGTCCGTTTTTGACCACGATCTCGCCGATGCCGAAGGCCTGCAGCCGCGCGACCGTCGCCTCCGGGCTGGGGTCGCCCCAGAGCACGGCCTCGTCGTCGAAGGTCGGCAGCGCGATATCGACGCGCTTGAGCGTCTCGATGAAGACGGTACGCGTGCGTGGCAGATCCCCCTTCCAGCCGCGCGGCCGGAAATTGCCGTCGAACGCCACTTTGGCGCCCTGCTGGCGCGCCACTTCGAGCACGGCGAGGAAGCGGCCGAGGCCGCTGGTGGAAAAAAGCGACAGCGTTATTCCGGAAAAATAGATGAGCTTTGCCGCGACCAGGCTTTCCGCCACGCGCATCCAGTCGGGCAGCTCGAACAGCTCGCGCACCGGGGAGCCCTCGCGCCAGTAGCGAACGCTGCGCTCGCCGGACGGTCCGTTCTCGACGAGACACAAAGCGGGCAGCCTCCCGGGGACCCGCAGCACGAGATGACCTGCGACCCCTTCCGCCGCCGCGAGCGCCATGATGCTTTCCGAATAGGGATCGTCGCCGACGGCACTGGCGAATGCGACATCGAGCCCGGCGCGGGCCAGATAGATGGCGGTGTTGAACGTATCGCCGCCGCAGGATAGCGCGAAGCGGCCGTCGGCGCCGCGCTTGAGTTCGATCAACACTTCGCCGACGCAGATCGCGCGCGCTTTTTCGGCCTTTTGCTCGCTCATACGGTCATTCCTTGCGCTGCCGCGAGCATGGACGCTGGGACCGGCATTGGCAATAGAATGCCGCGGCTTAGCGGCGCCAAGGTCGTCATGCTTGGCGCTTTAGTTAAGCGGCCGACGGGCGCGGCAGCCAGCCGCCGCGGGTGCAAAAATATCCGAGCGCGCTCAGAAGCGCGATGCAGAAGCTGACCGGCCAATCGGTGTAATAGGCAATGGCGATACCGAGCCAGGCTTCGGCCAACGCAATCGCGGCCGACAGCGCCATTCCATTCCACAGTCCGGCGACGAGCCGCTGCGCCGTCGCCGGCGGCCCGACCATCAGAGCAAAAACCAGGAGGATGCCGACGATCTGCGCGCTTTCCGACACCGCCAGTGCCACAATGGCCAAAAAGGCGGTGGAGATAAAGCGCACAGGCACGCCTTTGGCTTCGGCCAATTCGGGCTGCAGGCTTAAAAAGATGAGCGGCCGCATGATCGCGGCGAGAGCAACGAGCGTAACCGCGCCGAGCCCGATCAAGGTTGCGATCATCGTGCGGTCGACTGCCAGCACGTTGCCGAACAGCAGCGCCGTCGCCTGCGCCGCGAACGCCGTGTAGTAGTGCAGGAAAAGCAGTCCGAAGCCGAGCGCCAGCGCCAGCACCACGCCGATGGCGACATCGCGGCCGCCGATGCGCTCGCCCATCAGTCCCATGCCGATCCCGGCCGCGACGGTGAAGCCGACCAGTCCCCAGAGCGATGCGATGCCGAGCAAGACGGCGCCGGTCGCGCCGGCAAAACCGATATGGCCGAGCGCGTGACCGGCAAAAGTCTGTCCGCGCAGCACCAGGAAATAACCCACCAGTCCGGATACGATTGCCGCCACGCCCGCGGCGGCGAACGCGTTGCGCATGAAATCGTATTCAAGCATGGCGATGATCGTGGCGATGATCGTCATGATGGTCGTGGCCGTGCTCGTGACCGTGGTCGTGCAGATGGTCGGAGCGTTCGACGTCGCGGCCGCGCGACAGCACGAAAATGTGGCCGTCGGCATGCACCACGCTGATTGAAGCGCCGTAGAGCTGCGACAACACCGGCGCCGTCACCACCTCCGCCACGGTGCCAAGCGCGGCATGGCCGTTGCCGAGATAGAGCACGCGGTCGAGCGCGCCGATCAGCTGATTGAGCTCGTGGGCCGAAAACAGCACGGTGATGTTGCGTTCGCGGGCAAAGCCGCGGACCAGATCGACGACAGCCTCCTGATACCGATGATCGAGACTGATCAGCGGTTCGTCGAGCAACAGGAGCCGCGGCTCGCCGAGCAGCGCCTGCGCGAGCAGGAGGCGCTGGCGCTCGCCGCCCGACATTTCCGCAAGCGGACGCTCGGCGAGGTCGCGCGCCCCCACCGCCGCAAGCGTTTCCTCGATCGTCTTGCGGTCGACGCGCGAAAGCGACGGCACGCCCCAGCGCTCGCCGCGCACCGAGCTGGCGATGAAGTCGAGCCCGCGCACGTGCAAGTCCGGCAGCACGGTGCGCACCTGCGGCAGGTAACCGATGCCGGCATCGCCGCGCCGCGGGGCGCTGCCGAATACGCGAATGCTTCCGGCGCTCGGCCGAATGAGGCCGAGAATGGCGCGCATCAGCGTGGTCTTGCCGGCGCCGTTGGGCCCCAGCACGCCGATGAATTCGCCGCTATTGATGGCGAAGCTGGTTTCGGCGAGGACGTTGCGGCCGCCCAATGCGATCGTCACGCGGTCGAGTTCGATGACGTTCATGAACTGGATCCGGCCAGCGCCTGTTCGGCGGCGTCGAGCTCGCTCAGCATCCAATTTTGGTACGAAAGGCCGGGCGGAGCGGTCTCAGTCACGCCTACCACCGCGATATGCGACGCCCGTGCGAGATCGACGAGATGCTGCACCAGATTGTCCGACGCCTGTTTGTTGTAAAACAGGACCCGCACCTTGTGAGTCTTCAGCTCGCGCTCGAATGCGGCGAAGTCGCGGGCGCTGGGTTCGGTATCGTTCATGACCGCGAGCTGAAACCGCTCGTTGTGCATTTTTAGGTTCAGTGCAGCAGCCATGTAGCCGAACACGGGCTCGGTTGCCGTGACCGGGACTCCCGCGTAATTCTTGCGAATGGCGGCGATTTTCCCGTTCAGCGGCGCGAGCGAGGCGAGAAAGGCTTTAAGCCGCGCCGCGTAACCGTCCTGGTGCGCGGGATCGGCCGCGCTAAGCGCGGCGGCGAGCGCGCCGGCGACCGCCGGCATTGTCGGCGGATCGTACCAGAGATGCGGATTGTCGCCTGCCTTCCTGTGCGTAAGGTCGGCGGCGACAATCACGACGCGCCCGGGCTTGCGCGTTACGTTGAGCAGCTTTGCCATCCACGGGTCGTAGTCTGCGCCGTTAAAGACGACCACCTGCGCGGCGGCGATCCGGCGAACAATTGTGGGCGTGGTCTCGAACAGATGCGGATCCTGGTCGGGATTGCTCAGGATGTTGCTGACCGACACCCGGTCGCCGCCGATCTGCTGCGCGACATCGCCGTAAAAATTTTCCGCCGCCACCACAGCAATCTTGCTGTCGGCGGCGCGCGCGGGCGCGAGCGCGAGCGCTGCCAATGCAAGGAAACAAGCTGTCGCCGCACCGATGAGCGTCTTCATGCGAGCGCCTCCTGCGCCCGGCTGCTGCCGAACCCGGGGGCAACCGCACCCGGTTAATGTAATATTATAACATTACAGGGGCAACGGCACTCCTCCTTCTCCGCGCCGTGCGGGCGCGCGCTTCATCCTTACTCATACAAATCCCGCGGCATGCGTTGCCGCGCCTCGCGTTCGGGAGCGGCGACGTTACGGGGCGTGGCCTCGAGAATCCTTTGACGCGCCTGGAACTGCGCCGGCTGCGGCACGCGGTCGAGCGCGCGTTTCAGACAGACATGCGCGTCGCCGCAGCAGGCACGGTGTCTGCGGCAGCCCCTGCGCCGGCACCTCCGCCATAGCGCGAAGGCGTCGCAATAGCGCTGTGCCTGCAGCTCCGCTTCGATGGCGACCCGGCGCACATGCCTCACCGGACTGAGCTTGACTGTGCGCTCGAGGCCCGCCTTCACCATGGCGGAGAGCACGCGGAACTCGGCATTTTCCATCTCAATGCTTCCTGGCCATGCGTCCCCGTTCTCGCGATGCGTTTTTTTGATTCGCACCCGAGCTATGAGCAAGTCATTCCCAAGAACCTCACCGCAAACCCGACCTTCGTCAGATGAACCCGGCAGTGGAGGGCCGAATCCGTCACGGTCGGGCGCGGCACGAAAGAAAGAAGCAAAGAAAAGAAAAGGAAGCAGAACGCCGAAAGGCGCAATGTCGTACCAACCGCCGCGCTTGCACGCGGCGCGCGTCCAGCGGGACGCGCACGCCTTCCGGCGTTCCACTGCGGCTCTCGTCCAAGGGACTCACGCATCCCAAGGCTCGGCGTCGGACCAGGCTTCGCGGAGCGCGGCACCGTAGACGTCGGGGTTCTCCCGCGGCGCTGGCTCCGGTTTCAGCGAGCACCTCGCATGCCGGTCATAGTGCCGGCAGGCATGATGTCCAAGCCGCCCGAGTGCAGAGGTGACGAAGCCTCTACCCGCGGGCACCGCAACTCGCTCCGCCAGCAGGGGTCACCTGCCGGCGTCCTTTACGGCGAGCGAGATGGTGGGTATGTAATGGAAACGGGGACGAATGTCAAGGGAAATGTGACGAAAGCTATCGGGGCCGCGGGTGCAGACTGGCGGCTTTGCAATCGGCGCGAATAAGTCTATGCGGGTCGATCAAAGCCTGGGGATGCAGAAACTTGGCGGAAAAGACACTCGCGGACGTCGTCTCGGCTTACGGCGCAAGCGTCAAGGCGAAGCTGGCGAACGTCGCCATTTCCGGAGCGCCGGAAGACCAGCTTCGCACTCCGCTCGAAACCTTGATTCGCGATTTGGCTGCGATCGAAGGGATGTCGCCTAACGCCGTTAAGCTTGTCGGCGAGACGACGCTTGCCGAATTGAAAACGCGGCCGGATTTTGCCGTCACCGTCGGCAACGCGCTGGTCGGCTTCATCGAGGTCAAGGCGCCGGGCAAGGGCGCCGATCCGCGCCAGTTTAGCGACCCGCACGACAAGGATCAGTGGGACAAGCTCAAGTCGCTGCCGAACCTCATCTACACCGACGGTCAATCGTTCAGCCTTTGGCGCAATGGAAAGTCGGAAGCCGGCACCATTCACCTGAAAGGAAATATCGGGTCTTCGGGCGCAAAACTGGAAGCGCCGTCGACGTTGGTTCCGCTCATCAGCGATTTTCTGCGCTGGGCTCCAATTCCGCCCAAGACCGCCAAGCAGCTCGCCGAAGTCAGCGCCCGCCTGTGCCGGCTATTGCGCGACGAAGTGATCGAGCAGATGGGGCTCGGCAGTCCCGCACTTACCGGGCTCGCGCAAGACTGGCGCAAGCTTCTCTTTCCGCAAGCGGACGACGCGCAATTTGCCGATGGCTACGCACAGGCGGTGACATTCGGGCTGTTGATCGCGCGAGCGCGGGACATTCCGTTATCGGGCGGCACCGAAATGGCCGCCCAGGAACTAAGAAAATCAAACTCGTTGATCGGTACCGCGCTCAGGCTCCTGACGGAAGACCCCTCAAATCAGCAGGCGCTCAAAACCTCGCTTGGAACTCTCACGCGCGTGCTCGATGCCGTCAATTGGCACACGATCACAAAGGATGATCCGAAGGAATGGCTCTACTTTTATGAGCAATTCCTGGAAGTCTATGACAACGCGCTGCGCAAGCGGACCGGCTCCTATTACACACCGCCCGAAGTGGTGTCGGCGATGGTGAACCTCGTCGACGAGGCGCTGCGCGGTCCGCTGTTCGAGCGCGCGGCCGGGTTCGCGGCCGCGGATGTGATCGTCGCCGATCCGGCCGTCGGCACCGGCACGTTTCTGCTCGGCGTGCTGCGGCGGATCGCGGAGACAGTCACGGCAGATCAAGGCGCAGGCGCGGTGCGCGGCGCGATCGAGGCCGCGGCCAAGCGCATCATCGGCTTTGAAATTCAGTTCGGCCCGTTTGCCGTCGCGCAATTGCGGCTGATCGCCGAATTGCAAACGCTGATGGAAAAGCCGCCGCTGCCTGAGCTTCGCCTGTTCATTACCGATACGCTCGGCAATCCGTTCATCGAGGAGGAAAAACTCGGTCAGACGTATGAGCCGATCGCGATCTCACGTCGCGCTGCAAACAAGGTCAAAAGGGAGGAACGGATCACCGTCGTCATCGGCAATCCGCCGTATAAAAATCAGGCTGCCAGAATGGGCGGCTGGATTGAAGACGGCAGTGACGGAAGAGCCGCCCCGCTCAATCGGTGGACTCCGCCGGCTGATTGGGGCGTGAGCGCTCACGCGCATCACCTCAAGAATCTCTATGTTTATTTCTGGCGCTGGGCAACGCTGAAAGTGTTTGGCTCCGGCTGGCATGATGCAACAGGACAGCCGGACGAGGATCGATACGGTGTTGTGTGCTTCATTACGGTTGCTGGATTCCTAAATGGTCCGGGCTTTCAGAAGATGCGCGAGGATTTGCGCCGGGACTGCAGCGAGATCTGGGTGATCGACTGTTCACCGGAAGGCCATCAGCCGGATGTGCCAACACGCATTTTTGAGGGCGTGCAGCAGCCGGTTTGTATTGTCCTTGCCGCGCGCTCGCCAAGGAAAGATCGCCATCTGCCGGGACGACTAAGATTCAGAACGTTGCCAGAAGGTAAGCGCGAGAAGAAGTTTGAGGCGCTGGCCAACCTCGCGCTGGGCGGTTCTGGCTGGGAGGAGGGCGCGAACGGTTGGCGCGAGCCATTCTTGCCGGAGCAAAGCGGTGCTTGGGCGACCTTTCCTTCTCTGATCGAATTCTTTGTACGGTCGAGCCCGGGTGTTAAGACGCACCGCACTTGGGTTATCTCGCCCGACATTTCGACCCTGGAGAACCGTTGGAAGACGCTTCAGCAAGAAAAGGATTCCACAAAAAAAGAAATGCTTTTTCACTCCGATCCGGGCAAAGGGAAGGCTCGCGCGCGTTACGTCGGCAAAGCCGGAATCAAGGACTTAGGGGCTTTCGCGACGCGGGCCACCAGCGTCGCCCAAGACAAGGGTCCTCTCGTCGTTCCGATACGATACGCCTTTCGATCATTTGATCGCCAGTGGCTACCGCCTGATAATCGTCTTCTGAGCAGACCACGGCCAGAATTGTGGGCTAATTATTCCACCAAGCAAGTTTATCTGACGTGCCTGGAAGCACACTCACCTGAAAATGGACCAGCGATTACGTTTACGAGCCTGATTCCCGATAATGACCACTATAAAGGCTCGTTCGGAGGTCGCGTTTTGCCACTCTGGGATGATCGTGGCGCGCTGCAGCCCAATATCAAACCGGCCCTGCTGAGCCACTTGGCGAACGTCTATGCGCGGCCAGTCAAGGCCGAAGACGTGATGGCCTATCTCGCCGGCGCGATGGCGCATCCGGCGTTCACCGCGCGCTTCAAGGCCGATCTGGTGCGGCCTGGCTTGCACGTTCCCTTGACGGCGGACGCCAAGCTGTTCGCCGAAGCGGTCACGCTCGGCTCCGAGGTGATCTGGCTGCACACTTACGGCGAGCGCTTTGTCGATGCCGCGGCCGGACGACCGAAGGGGCCGCCGCGCCTGCCGAAGGAGAGCGCACCGTCGATCCCGGCCAAAGGCGCGATCCCCGGCGCGCCGGAGCCATTGCCCGACACCATGGATTACGACCCGGCGGCGCGCCGGCTCAAGATCGGCAAGGGCTTTGTCGAGAACGTCACGCCGGAGATGTGGGCCTATGAAGTCTCCGGCAAGCAGGTGCTTTGGCACTCGTTCAGCTATCGCCGCCGCGATCGCAGCCGCCCGATCATCGGCGACCGCCGCCCGCCGTCGCCGCTCGACAAAATCCAGCCGGATCATTGGCTGCCGGAATATACCAGCGACCTGCTCGACCTGCTGCACGTCCTCGGCCGGCTGATTGCGCTGGAGCCCCGGCAGGCCGACCTGCTGGAGCGGATTTGCGCGGGCAAACTTCGGAAGTCCGACGAGTTGCGCGAGGCCGGTGCACTTGCACACGCCGAACGCGAGCCGACACCCCAGAAGGGCAAGAAGAAAAGCAAGAGCTGATTTTCGGAACCCGTGGGCTACGGGGAAAAGTGGCCGCGACGCTCGCGCGGTGCGGTGAGATCGCGCATGATTCACCCGATTCGAAATCCGAACGCGTGAACCATGCCCTTCCCCCGCCAAGGCGACCTGTTCCGGAACGAGGACGATACCGAGGAGCGCGAAACGCCCACCTGGTATCCGGACCCGGACGAGGTGCGTGCGGAACTACATGCGATTCTGGCGCAGATGCGCGCGGCGAAGTCGATGCCCTGGGACGTCGACCGCATCGCGCTCTACCGCACCATCTTTCCGCAGATGACCGGCTGCCTGCCGGAAGACGAAGGCGCGCAATTGCGGTTCGACTTCGAGACCGAACTAGCGCGGCTTGAAGCGGCGTAGCAAGAAGCCCGGATTGAGCGAAGCAAAATCCGGGGCAGGAATCGATGCTCAAAGGCTGTCCCTGGGTTTCGCTTCCACCTCCGCGCTCCGCGCTTCGGTGGACTTGAACCCTCCGAAGCTCGCAACGCGAGCGTAGGAGGGTCGGTGGACTCCTACCCTCCGAAGCTCGCAGAGCGGGCGTAGGAGGGTCGCTCAAGCCAAGCTACGGACCTCATCAATGCGGATGCAGCATCGGCACCAGACGCGCTTTCTCGGCGGCGTCCAACGCGAGGTTTTGGGCAAAGCCCGCGCTGTCGGCGAAATAATCGGCCGGCTGCATCGTGTTCTTGACCACACGCTGGGCGGCATCGCTCTTCATGACGGCGATGCAGGCGGCCTCGAGCTTGCGCGTCACCGCGTCCGGCATGCCGGCCGGACCCAGTAATCCGCCGAAGCTCAGCGGCGCGACGTCATATCCTTGCTCCTTGAATGTCGGCACATTGGGCAGCGAGGGGTTGCGCTTTTCCGCAAACAATCCCGGCATGGGCAGGCCGCTGCCGGCTGCGGCGGTCAGCGGCACGGCGGCGAAATCGATTTGGCCTGAGCGCACATTCTGGATTTCCTCGGCCGGCCCTTTGAATGGGATGTCATTGAATTGGACCTTGGCCTGGTCGGCCAGCTCGATCATGGCCAGGTGCGGAATGGTGGCGATGCCGGGAATGCCGACAGTCACCGCGCCCGGCTTGCGCTTCGCCGCCTCGACGATATCGTGCGCCGTTTTCAGCGGCGAATTCGGCGGCACCACCACCACTTGGTCGTTCTTGAAGGTCTGGCAAATCGGGGTGAAGGATTTCAGCGTATAGCCGGCCTGTTTGTCAGTGAGCGGCTCTACGGTGATCGAATAGGTCGCGCCGTGCAGGAGCGTATAGCCGTCGGGATTGGCGCGGGCGACATCCGCGGTGCCGAGCACCCCACTGGCGCCGGGCTTGTTGACGATGATGAACGGCTTGCCAAGCCGCGCCGAGAAGCCGTCGGCGAGCACGCGGCCCAAAATGTCCGCGCTCGATCCGGCCGTAGCGGGGGCGATGATCTGGACGACGCGGTCCGGGTAAGTCTGCGCCGCGGCGCCGGTCGGCCCGCTTGCGGCCGCAGCGCCGATTGCCATGGCCATGCTCGCAGCGGTGATGGCGCGCTTTTGCATCGTTTCCTCCCAGCTGTTGGTCTTGCTCGCAGCGAAAACGATACAGCAAGCGCGGCTCCGATCAAGCCGGCCGCCCATAATCCAACGTCGCAGAGAATGGGGCCGATCGCAGTGATGCACGGCCCGCCGGATGCCTATATAGGGTAGGCCAACGGAGGGAACAGATGACTGACAAAATCCCGGTCACCGTGCTGACCGGCTATCTGGGCGCCGGCAAGACCACGTTGCTCAACCGCATCCTCTCGGAGCCGCACGGCAAGAAATACGCCGTCATCGTCAACGAATTCGGCGAGATCGGCATCGACAACGATCTCGTCGTCGGCGCCGACGAGGAAGTGTTCGAGATGAACAACGGCTGCATCTGCTGCACCGTGCGCGGCGACCTCGTGCGCATCCTCGACGGCTTGATGCGGCGCAAGGGCAAATTCGACGCCATTATCGTGGAGACCACCGGGCTCGCCGATCCCGCGCCGGTGGCGCAGACCTTCTTTATCGACGAGAATGTCGGCCGGCGGACCAAGCTTGACGCGGTGGTCACCGTCGCCGACGCCAAATGGCTCAACGAAAGGCTCAAGGACGCCCCGGAAGCGAAAAACCAGATCGCGTTCGCCGACGTGATCCTGATCAACAAGACCGACCTCGTCTCGTCCGAAGAGTTGAGCGAAGTCGAGGCGCGCATTCGCGCCATCAATCCTTACGCCAGGCTGCACAAGACCGAGCGGGCGCAGATTCCGCTCAACGAGGTTTTGGAACGCAACGCCTTCGATCTCGACCGCATCCTCGATCTCGAGCCGGCATTCCTCGAAAGCGACGGTCACGATCGCGACCATCATCACGATCATGACGACGGCCACGATCACCATGACGGTCACGGTCACGCCCACGCCCACAGCCACGGCGGGCTCAAGCACTATCACGACGAGGAGATGCAATCGATCTCGCTCAAAAGCGACAAGCCGCTCGACCCCGACAAGTTTTTCCCCTGGGTGCAGGATTTGGTGCAGAAAGAAGGCCCCAACATTCTGCGCTGCAAAGGCATCCTCGCGTTCAAGGGCGACGATGCGCGCTTCGTGTTCCAGGGCGTGCACATGATCCTCGACGGCGATCACCAGCGGCCCTGGAACAAGGACGAGAAGCGCGAAAGCCGCATCGTCTTCATCGGCCGCAATCTGCCGGGCAAAAAGATCGCGGAAGGGTTTGAGAGCTGCATCGCTTAATATGAGCGACACCCGCAGCGATACCGTTTCCGTCGTCGAACGCACGCGCGCGGTCGCAGCGGACGGCTCGATTGTGGGGGCCTATTTTCTCGGCCGCACCGCCGTGTTCGTGCTCGGCGAAGAAGCGCTGCTGTTTGCCGAGCCAGGCGGCGAGCTGCGCCGCATGGCCGTGCATGGCGGCGCCGTCCTCGCGGCAGCCAGCGACGGCGCACGCATCGTCAGCGGCGGCGACGACGGCAACGTAGTCACGACAGACGTAGGCTCCAGTCGCGTCCTCGCGACCGATCCGAAACACCGCTGGATCGATCACGTGGCGCTCGGACCGGACGGTGCGGTCGCCTGGTCGGCCGGCAAGACGGCGTTCGCGCAGAGCAAGGAATTGCGCTCCTGGGACGCGCCGTCGACCGTCGGCGGCCTCGCCTTTTTGCCCAAGGGCTTTCGGCTTGCCGTCGCGCACTACAACGGGGCTTCGTTGTGGTTTCCTAACGCGCCGCAAGCCGCGCCGGAAAAGTTCGAATGGAAAGGCTCGCACCTCGGCGCGACCGTGAGCCCCGATGGCCGCTTCCTTGTCACCAGCATGCAGGAGCCGATGCTGCACGGCTGGCGGCTCGCCGACCGCCAGCACATGCGCATGTCCGGCTATGCCGCGCGTGTCACCTCGCTTGGCTGGAGCGTCGGCGGCCGCTGGCTGGCGACATCGGGCTCAAACCAAATCATCCTCTGGCCGTTCCAGACCAAGGACGGCCCCATGGGCAAACAGCCGCGGCTGCTTGCGCCTGCCGAGCAGCGCGTCGAGGCGGTCGCCTGCCATCCCAAGCAGGACATCGTCGCCGCCGGTTACGGCGACGGCATGCTGCTCATCGTGCGCATCGACGACGGCGCCGAGATTTTGGCCAAAAAACCCGGCAACGCGCCGGTTACCGCGCTGGCCTGGAGCACCGACGGCACGCTCCTGGCCTTCGGTACGGAAAGCGGCGAGGCCGGCATCATCGATCTCGGGTGAGGCTAATTCACAGTCGAAGCGGGGCTGCCGCAACAGCGCTTGAATTTCTTGCCGCTTCCGCACGGACACGGCTGATTTCGCCCGATTTTTGGACCGACCCGCCTCGCCACTCCCGGACCGTCCCTCCAAGCTCCAACTTGGCTCGACGGCACGGCGTCGAGTCCGCGCCATCTGCGGTGCAAATTGAGTAGCAGCGTCGGTAGCTTCCTGAAGAACGCCGTCCGTTCGCGCGGCGAAAAGCTTTCCTCCCCACCGGGCTGACCGGTCGCCAGAATGTAAATCGCGCTCATGAACATCATACAATCTTCATCGGCTTCCGCGCGCTCCCCCCACATTCGCGCACGCAGCGCCACGCCGCGAAGGAAACCGGCCACCCAATCCCGCTCCTCCTCGTCATCGTCCGCGTAGGAGTACAATCCCGTATGCGGATAGCCGAAGGCGATGCGCCGCTTGACGGCTCGCATGTAGCGCGCGAGTAAATCGGCGACATAGTCTTCCTGTTCGTCGCTGTCGTAACTCGGCGCCGCCTCGGTCTCGGCGTCATAGTTCCAAAGCGCCGCGTCGTACTCGTCCGGCGCGATATCGCTCGGACAGACGGCGATCGCAGTGAAATAGCCATCCACTCCCTCGACGGTCATGGCGGTGTCGGGGACGTGCTTGCTCAGCAGAAAACCTTTGAACCACTGTCGTTCATAAGCGCCAAGGATGCCGGCGGCGGGATCGCCCTCTGTCCGCTTAGCGTCTTCCTCCGCGAGATTGGCATCGGTCATTACCCAGCCAAGGAGGTCGTCGATGTCCGTGATCGGACTAAATCGCTCGCGATCCAGCAACCCGGGGTCGCCGGGGCGCATCGCCCGAACAATCGCGATTTCGCGCTCCCAATGGTCCAGGCCGGAAATGGTCTCGTCGAGCCGCCCCTCGGCCCAAGCCCGCCGAAGGCGGTCGTGCAATTGTTCGAAGCCGAGGTAGACGACCGCCTCGATCCAGCCTTCCCAGGCCGGATCGAGCGGCTCTGCCAGCCGCTCCCGGTCGAACCGGTCGAGAAAGCCGAGCGTTTGTTCGCGGGAAACCACACCGTCAAATGTCAGGCGCGCCAGCGCAGAGAAAAGTCCCCAGCGCAGGAAGCTGTCCACGTTCCGGTCGACGATCGCAGCGATCAGCGCGTCCGTGTCGCCATCGAAAACGGATATGAAAATCCGCTTGAACGTTTCAGTGATGGCGTCGCCGAAAATACCGTCGAGGCGCTCCCTATCTGTTTTGCGCACCATGCGCAGCAGCGGTTGGCACAGCTCCGTCCGCCGACCGGCGCCGAGTACATGGACGCCCCAGAACAGCAAGTTGGTCTGGCTCGGCGTGAGATGGACGCCATCCGCAACCTTTTCGACCAGATCAATCGCGGCCGGCGCGATGGACGCGGCGAAAGGTACGGCACGCCGCAGCGCGGGGTCCGGACGGCCTCGCGCACGCCTGAGCTGTTCGATGAGTTCCGCAGCCGGATCGGCCGCTTCATGAAGCAACGGAACCGCCATGGCCTGAGCCCCCCATTCGGCGTTGAAAGTCGGCCGAGTCGGGGGGCGGCGTCAAACGCCCACGCCGTCGATCGTGCATCGCGCTTGGCGTTGCGCGTTAATCCGTCCGCCGGTTGGTGAACGGCGCGTTGCCGAGCCCGGTGCCGATATCGATTGGCGTGCAAAGCGGGCGTTTCTCGCGGTCCGACCTCTTGGATGCGGGCTGCGCCTCGGTGTTCTTCGACCTGCAGGCGTTGGCCCGGAAGCTGGAAGAGCGGGCCAACGACAATCGCGCCAGCCTCAAATCACATATTGCCGCAACGGCGGATAGCCGTTGAAACCGACCGAGGAATAAGTCGCCGTGTAGGCGCCGGCCGCCTCGATCAAGACCTTGTCGCCGATGGCGAGCGACACCGGCAGCAGGTATGGCGTCTTCTCGTAGAGCACGTCGACGGAGTCGCAGGTCGGGCCGGCGATGATGCACGGCGCCGTCTCGTCGCGGTCGTGCGTGGTGCGGATCGGATACCGGATCGATTCGTCGATGGTCTCGGCCAGCCCATGGAATTTGCCGATGTCGAGATAGACCCAGCGCACCTCGTCCTCAGGGCTGCGCTTGGCGATCAGCACGACCTCGGCCTCGATCATGCCGGCATTGCCGACCAGCCCGCGGCCCGGTTCCACGATCGTCTCCGGCAGCGCGTTGCCGAAATGCTTGCGCAGCGAGCGGAAGATCGCCTTGCCGTAGGATTCGAGCTTTGGCGTCTTGCGCACGTAGCGCGCCGGGAAACCGCCGCCGAGATTGACCATCGACAGCACGATACCGCGCTCCGCGCAGCCGCGGAACACGGCAGCCGTCGAGGCGAGCGCCCGATCCCAGGCTTCGATGTTGTGCTGCTGCGAGCCGACATGGAAAGACACGCCGTGCGGCACGAGCCCGCGTTTGTGGGCGAGCTCCAGAATGTCGGCCGCATAGTCCGGCTCGCAGCCGAATTTGCGCGATAGCGGCCATTCGGAGCCGGAGCCGTCGCAGTGGATGCGGCAGATCACCCGGCTGCCGGGAGCCGCGCGCGCGACTTTCTCCACCTCGGCCTCGCAATCGACGGCGAACAGCGAGACGCCAAGCTTCCAGGCGGCGGCGATCTCGGCTTCCTTCTTGATGGTATTGCCGTAGGAGATGCGCTCGGGCGTGGCGCCCGCCGCCAGCACGGCTTCGGTCTCGCTCACCGAGGCGACGTCGAAGCAGCAGCCGAGCCCGGCAAGAAGCTTCAGGATTTCCGGCGCCGGATTGGCCTTCACCGCATAGAACACTTTGGTGTCCGGCAGCGCCTTGGCGAAGCCGAGATAGTTCTCGCGGACGACGTCGAGGTCGACCACGAGGCAAGGTCCGTCTTGGGTGCGATGCTTGAGAAATTCGCGGATGCGTGTGGTCATTGCCACGTAAGCTCCCTATCCGGAAGGCGGCGTAGCCGCCGAGGTGAACCTCCTGCGACGCATGCGGTTCCACAAACTTGCGGAGCCGCGTTGCATCGCCGCGATTGCTGCCTTGGTCCGGATGAGGGAGATCCCGTTCCGCACTGCTGGCAAAGATGGACAAGCCCTTTCGGTGTCCCCGGCATTGGCGCCGGTAGCAAACCAAAAAAGCCCTTCCGTCGTTGCTTTAAGCCGCGTCGCCCGTTGAGAACGGGCTATGCCGGTTTCGCCTCCGGCTGCCGGTCGCGGGAGCCCGCCGTCGCCGAAGCTATGGCGGGCTTTTCCAAATCCGCCGAAGCCTTGGCGTAGGCGGATCGCGGGAGCAAGGAAGTAGAGTCTCTTCCTTAGGCGGCTGTCCGGCCTCTTGTCCGGATGCCCACCGACCGACACACGGCCACAGGCACGTGCGAAATTGGGCAGCCACGAAATAATCCATTCCGTCGCGAGTCGCAAGCGTTTTGGTCTTAACAAAACGTAACGAGAGAATTTCTCCGCCGCGCGCGGCGCGGCGAGCGTTTTTTAGTCCGCGGCGAACGGCTCGACGCGATGCGCGGCGCGCAGGAACTGCGCCATGACGGCGAGCCCGCAGAGCATGAACAGCCCGTCGAGGATGTGCGCGCCGAGCGAGCCGAATCCGGCCAGGCTTGCGATCGCCCAGCTGCCGGCAAAGGCGGCGCCGAACACTTCCGCGCTGATCAGGATCGCCGCGCTGACGACGGTCAGCACGTTCTGCCAAAGGATGCGCCGGGGGCGCTGCGGCCGGGCCTCATTCATGGGCGTGCAGTTAGTCCGAAAGCGGTGGCTGATGCAAGGCTGTCGCCTCGCATGACGCTTCGCACTCCCTCTCCCCGGACGGGAGAGTGGGCACAAAAATTCGTCCCCGCGGCGCGTTTTGTTTGCGCCTGAGTTTTGCCAAAGCCATTGCCAAAAACCTCCCCATGAAGGGAGGCGTAGCGCCGATAGGCGCATCCAACCAGTCCGTGCCGCACCCTCGGATGTTGCCATCCGAACGTGCTTTCGGGCGCGGAAGCGCGCTACGAACGATCCGCTTACGCAAACCGTCCGCTTCGGGCGCGCTCGCCTCTCGGCACTCCGCCGCGGCGCTCGCCAAGTTTTTAGGCTTGGCTCAGCCCCGGGCCGCGTTTCCTGGAATAACCGAGTGCGAACGGGCCTTGCGGCCCTCCTCGGTCCCAGTGCAGCGAGCACCTCGTGCGCCGGTCGTAGTGCTGGCCGAGCTTTGCCCGGACCGCCCGAGTGCGGGGTTACGAGCCCCGCCCGCGGGAACCGCTCCCGCTCCATCAGTCGGCCGTCACCAGTTGACGTCCCTTGGGTGAGCGAGATGATTCGAGTATGTAACGGAAATAGGGACGGATGTCAATAGGGAATGTCGCTTGGCTGGCGACGTTATGCTTCAACTTCCTCTGGCGGAGATGGCCGCGCCGAGGGTGGTGGGCACCACGGGCGACTTCGGCCCACGGGCAAACGCGGATCGAGCGCGCGACAGTGACCCGCCAGTTCTTTCTACCGCGCGAACTACCGTTGTCGAAAAACGTTGGCCAAAACGCCGCGGCCGCCACTTCGCTCGATTTCCTTTCCAAGAAACGGATAGCGGCGAAAGACGAAATCGAGTGACAGATGCCCTCCCAAAAATTCTAAAATGATATCACAGCGTTCTTGCACGAAATGATCTGCGCTGTTCAGCTTAAGTACATCTATTGATTTTTCGATTTGTTGTCTTATTTGGAGTGGCACGTTAGCGCCAGGCCGGATTAAACAGCTTGGAAAATCAAGAATGAACCAGCCATCTCGAACGAGAAATGGATCTATTACTTCAGTGCTGTCTCCCTTGTATAAATTGGCCTGTGCGCACGCCAATCTGTAATTATACCAGCCTTCGGAATGTCTGACTCTTGGTTATTGGCGCTGCGATGTGATTCATTTCTGCCCGGACAAATGATTCGGGAGATTGGAGATGAGCGCAGCGATTGGCCTTCGGGACGATTTT
>Ga0102924_1000360_pt1 | contig 57011 bp, 53 predicted proteins | sample PaiPotPPM11metaG_FD_80116 | JGI IMG/M metagenome (GOLD analysis project Ga0102924, IMG submission 80116) | Iron sulfur acid spring bacterial and archeal communities from Banff, Canada, to study Microbial Dark Matter (Phase II) - Paint Pots PPM... ... | reverse complement strand
GGGCAGTAGTCCCCATCGCGTCCGCCTACGAGCGTGGGACGATACTCAACATCGTTGCCACTTCGTTGCCCGGCGTCATTCCGGCGTCCGCGCAACTCGTCATCAACGCCCCTAACCCGGGAGTAAACGTCCCACTCGAGCAGCAGACGCCGCACCCCGCTCGATGACACATCTGCACACAAAACACTATAATCGGAGGATCCATGTTTAAGAATATGATCGCAATGCTTCGCGACGACGAAGGCGCCACGATGGTCGAATACGGCATCATGGTCGCACTGATCGCTGCGGTTTGTATCGTGCTCGTTACGACGTTGGGAAAAAACGTTTCCAACGCGTTCAACTCGGTCAACAACAACCTATAATTTCGAATCCTAAATCGCTAGCCGGGGCTGTCTCTCTCCCTTTCAGCCCCGGCCAAATTTTTAGCAAGGAGGAGTATGTTTAAGAATGTGGTCGCGATGCTTCGCGACGACCAGGGTGCTACGATGGTCGAATACGGCATCATGGTTGCCCTCATTGCCGCTGTTTGCATCGTCCTCGTAACGACGCTGGGCCAGAAGGTTTCCAACGCCTTCAACTCGGTCAATAACAACCTCTAATCCGGCTGGAAACGATGACCATACTCCTCGCAACCGTCCTGGCGGCATCGTTGATCGGTGCCGCTTACGACATACGAACGAGGCGTGTTCCGAACTGGCTTGTGTTGGCGTTACTCATCTGCGGGTTGATCGAAAATGCCGCGCTTTCGGGCTGGAGCGGAGCATTTGCCGACCTGGCGCTGGTCGCCGCTGTCTTACTCGCAGGCGCCTTAGCTTTTTCATTTAAATTGATCGGCGGCGGCGACGTGAAGTTGCTGGCTGCTGCGGCCGGTACGCTTGCGTATCCGACCGGGATTTCGTTCGTTCTCCTTACGCTGCTCTGCGGGGGCGTTCTCGCCGTGGTCTACGCTGCGATGCGTGGGCGACTGCAGGCGACGTTCGTCAACGTACAAGCCGTCACGCTTCCGCTCTTTGCGGGAGTGCGGCCCGTGCGCCCGGAAAACGGACTTGCCATGCCATACGCGCTTGCAATTTTTGCCGGGGCGCTCTGCACTGCGGCGCTTAGCGCCGCGCACTTGAGGTTGCTGCCATGAATTCCCGCCGCACCACACTGATCATCGCACTCGTCCTGGCCATCGGTTCGGGCTGGCTCACGCTGAATTACATTTCTTCGATCCAACGTTCGAGCGCGATCGCCAATCAACCCCACGAGATTCTCATTGCAGCGCAAGAGATACCGGCGCGCGTGCCGATTACGGCTGCCATGCTCGCCAAGGCGATGCGTCCGGCCGCCGCCATCGAACCCGATGCCATTACCGATCCGGCCAAAGTGGTCGGCGCGCTCTCGCTCATTACGATTCCGGCCGGCGGAACGATCACGCTTTCGAAGGTCGGCCATCCGAGCGACATGCCGCTGCCGGTACGGCTGCAGCCCGGCATGCGCGCCGTGAGCATCCCGATCGACAAAGTGAAGGCCGTGTCGGGACTAATCCAGCCCGGCGACCGCGTCGACGTCATTGCCATTCCTCCCAAAACGGGGAACCTGCCGCCTGCCGCCGTTGCGATTCTGCGCGGCATTCGCGTACTAGCTGTCGGACCATTGCTCGAAAACACCTCGGCAACACCGTCGCCCGAGAACCAAGTTTCAACGACAATCACGCTAGAGGTCACGCCCAAACAAGCCGACTTGATCGAGATGGCCGACGTGAACACAAATTTGCGTTTGGCGCTGCGCTCGCCGCGCGAACCGCTCAACTCCGAGCCAATTGAAGCATTGCATTTCTCTCCGAGTTCCGGCAATGACGTCATCGGCGCCGCGCCGCTGCCGACCGATGCGACCGCGCTGGCGTTGCAAGCATTGGCAGCACAGAACCGACCTCGCCCGGTGGTTCGCAGCGCGCCGTCCTACGGCATTCCGATCATCGACGGCGACCACTACATCTCGGGACAACCATGAACGGACCGGTCTTCGCGCTGATTGGCGCGAAAGGCGGTTCCGGCGCAACCACGATCTGCGCGGAGCTCGCCAAGGCGATGGGCGGCGATCGCAGCGTTGCGCTCGTCGACGGCGATCTCTCCGGGCGCCGCAGCGCGGCTATCATCTTCGATTCCGTACGGGATCTCGATATTTCGCGCGAAGGCTCGCCGATTGCGCTGGTCCGCACCGACGGCATCACGCTGGCCGAGCTTGCCCCGACGTATGATTCCGCGTTTACGATCAAGTTTGACGACGTCGAACAGTTAGCGACTTCGCTCGTGAGTGCGACGGACTGCGTGCTCGCGGACATTCCGATTCCTTTTGCGGCGCCGGTTCGGCCGTTCGTCGTGCGCGCAACGCGCTTTATCGTCATCGCCGAACCGACCTTGCTGGGCTTGGCCTCTGCGCGCACCATGATCGGCGAGCTCAAGAAGTTCGGTGTACCTCCCGAACGGATCGTGCTCCTCACGAACTGCCGCGACGGCAGCCCCGTTGAAGAACGCGCGGTAATCGAACGCGCGTTAGAAGTAAAAGTTATCGGCGAACTGCCTCCTACCCGCGATCGCAATTTCCAGCGCGTGCTGCAAAATCTGGAGCGGATGCTTCGCGGCATTACCGCCGAGCCGCAGATCGAAGCGCTGCTGCCTTCCGCGCGCGGCTTCATTCAAGATCGACGCCGCGAACCGCGGGCTGCCATGGGCCCGCAGAAGGCGGTGCCTGAAGTTCCCGAGCATTCGGGCAACGGCAAATCCTCAAAACGAAACGTTCATCTCTCGCCGCGCGATCGCATCAAGACCGATATCCACGAAACGCTCGCCAAGAAGGTCAACTTGGTTGAAGCGAGCCAGGCGCACAGCGACTCCGCGAAACTCGCGCAGCTGCGCACCAAGATCCAAGACATCACGCAGCAGATCCTGAGCGAAGTCAGCCACAAGGATCTCACCGCGGAAGAGATTGCCCAGCTGAAGGACGAGGTCGTCAACGAGGCGCTCGGTTTGGGTCCGCTCGAAGATTTGATGTCGGATCCGGCCGTCACTGAAATCATGGTCAACGGACCAAAAACAATCTACGTCGAGCGTCTGGGCAAGATCGATCGCACGGCGAAGGAATTCACGAGCGAGCAGCAGTTGCGGCTGGTGATCGAAAGAATCATCGCGCCGCTCGGCCGGCGCTTGGATGAATCGGTGCCGATGGTCGACGCGCGTCTGCCCGACGGATCGCGCGTCAATGCCATCGTGGAACCGCTCTCCATCGACGGCGCCACGCTCACGATCCGCCGCTTCGGCACGAAACGCCTGACAGCTCAGGACTTGCTCGACAAAGGCTCGGCAGTTCCGCAGATATTGGATTTTCTGCGCGCCTGCATTGAAGGCCGGCTCAACATCATCATCAGTGGCGGCACCGGTTCGGGCAAAACGACGTTCTTGAATATTTTGTCCGGGTATATCCCCGAGCGCGAACGTATCGTGACGATCGAAGATTCAGCCGAGCTCTTTCTCAATCAGCCGCACGTGGTGCGGCTCGAATCGAGGCCCGCAAACATCGAAGGCCGCGGCGAGATAGCGATCCGCGATCTGGTCCGCAACTCGCTGCGCATGCGTCCCGATCGCATCATCGTCGGTGAGTGCCGCGGCGGCGAATCGCTCGACATGCTGCAAGCCATGAACACCGGCCACGACGGGTCGCTGACGACCGCCCATGCGAACTCTCCGCGGGACGCGCTCGCCCGCTTGGAAACGATGGTCATGATGGCGGGTTTCGATTTGCCCGTGCGCGCAATTCGCGAGCAGATCGCGAGCGCCGTCGACTTGATCGTGCAGACCTCGCGCATGCGCGACGGCAGCCGCAAGATCATCTCCGTGAGCGAGATCGTCGGCATGGAAGGCGACGTCATCACCATGCAAGAGATCATCCGCTTTCAACAGCACGGCGTGGACAAGGACTTCAAAGTTTCCGGCGAGTTTCAATATACCGGCGTGCAGCCGCAGTGTATGCGCCGCTTCGAAGAGTACGGCATTCAATATGACGTGCGTTCGCTCTCGCTGCTTGCCTCGACCGGAGCGCTGTGGTAGGTTCCGCGGCGCTCGATTTTCGGGCCGGCTCCGCCAACTCCAAGAAGCTGACCGAGACGCTGGATCGAGCCGGCATGGCCACAAACTTGCGCCCGATCGCCATCGGGCTCGGGATCGCCACGGTTGTCCTCTGGTTTCTCGTCGTGCGGTTCTTTGGGCCGCCGCTGGTGGTGGATGCGCTGCTTCTTCCGGTCTGCGCCGCGGCGAGCGCCGGCGGCTTCTGGATGTACGTCCAGTCCAAGCTGCGCAAGCGGCTCGATCAATTCGTGCAGCAGCTCGAACTCGCGCTGCGGCTGCTCGCGAGCGGCGTGCGGATCGGTTTGGGCTTACGCCAGGCGATGACCATCGTGATCGAAGAGATGCCCGATCCGGCGCGCCATGAGTACGTGCGCGTCATCGGGCAGACCAACATCGGCATGAGCGTTTACGATGCGATAGACAATCTGGCCGCGCGCATGCCGGGCAACGAAACCTTGATGATGTCGCGCGCCATCCGCATCCAATCGCAGACGGGCGGCGACCTCGGTTCGATTCTGGAACATCTTGCCAACACGATCAAAGAGCGCCGCCGCATTCAACGGAAAATATCGGCACTCACCGCCGAAGGCCGGGCGGGCGCGATAATCTTGTCGGCGTTGCCGCCCTTCCTCACGGCGTTTATCGCGCTGACCGAACACGACATGGGGCACGCTCTCCTCTTCACGACGCCGGGACATATCGCGCTTATGATTGTCGCCGTGCTGGAAACCTGCGGCGTCCTTTGGCTCATGAAGATGCTCAAGGTTGAAGTATGATTTTCGGCATCATCTTTCTGGGAATGGTCGCAGCGTTTCTGTTCGCGATCTCGCTCATTCCGCAGAAGAGTCCCCTCACGCGCACGCTCGAAGAGCTCGAGTCGCGCGGCATGCAGCGCGACTCAAAGGCCGTGCAGCCGTTCGATAAACTTTTTTCAAAAGAACGGCGCGGCCGTTTGCTGCGCAAACTCATGGAAGCGGGATGGTACACCGTCACGCCGGCCCAGATGGGAGCGCGTATCGTTGCATTCGGCTGCTTGGGCTTGATCGCTTCGATCGTTCTGCTTGCATTTATCCATGCCAGTCTCATAATGACGCTCGGCGTCGGCTTGATGATGGGCCTGGGCGGCGCGTACCTGCCGTTTTCCTCGCTCGAGCGCGCGAGTGAAGCTCGAAAAGCTCAGGTGCAGAAAACGCTGCCCGACTTTCTGGACATGGTTGCGACGACGGTGCAGGCCGGCCTCTCCATGAATGCGGCCCTCGTCTATTCCATCGATGCCGCACCCGGCGCGCTCGGCGACGAAATAAAGGCGACGCTTTCGGAGATCCGCCTGGGACGCTCCCGGCTCGAGGCGATGCGCGGCGCCGCGGAACGGCTGCAGCAGCAGCAATTCAGCACGACGGTCACCGCGATAACGCAAGCCGAACGCCTGGGCAGCAACATCTCCAAAGTGCTGAACGAACTGGCGGAAGACGTTCGCAATCAGCGCATCATGCTCGTTGAGGAACACGCGGCAAAACTGCCGGTTAAAATGATTTTCCCAATGGCGCTGTTCATGCTGCCCGCTATCTTTGTCGTCATCTTCGGCGCACTCGTCGCCAATTATTTCGTCAAATGATCGTCGCGTCGATACTCGGAGCGCTCTTCTTTGCCGCCGCGGGCTACGTGGGCGCGCTGTTCGGTTCCGTATTTGCCGAGCGGACCGAAGCGTTCGCGGACGGGCCCGAACCCGGCCGCGCACCGATCCCCGTGCTGATTGCAGCTTGCGCGCTTATCGGCGCATTCGTCACGACGCATACGGGGCAGGGACAAGTTCTGTTGATTGCGGTCGTCTGCACCGCCTTGGTTGCAATCTGGGTCACGGATTCCACCCGGGGCATCGTTCCGGATATTTTTACGCTCGGGCCGCTGGGCCTGATCCTCGTGATCGCGCTGTGGCAGCACAACTGGTTTGCCTTTATCTCCGCCGCGGTTCCGTTCGTACCATTCGCAATTGTCGCGATGCTCTCGCACGGACGTGGGATGGGCTGGGGCGACGTAAAAATGGTTGCGCTCGGCGGCGCGCTCCTGGGCGCGGAGATTTCGGTCTTGGCCTTTGCGCTAGCATGCGTCGCAGCCGTGGTTCTGAATTATCTGCGCGGACGCCGTCACGGGCCCATCGCCTTCGCGCCCTACTTAGCCGCAGCGATCGGCCTGGCGATCCCCGTCGGGATCCTGCGCTGAGTGTGACGACATGCCAAAACTGCGCAATGCCACAACCGGAGAGATTCTCGCCGCAGACGTTCGTATTGCCGGCACCTGGTGGGAGCGCTTTGCGGGACTAATTCCGCGCAAGATCGTTCCGCCCGATGAGGGACTGTGGTTTCGCGACTGTTGGGCGATCCACACGCTCGGTATGCAAACTAAAATCGACGTCATTTTCTTAGACGGGCAGGCGCGCGTCGTGCGAACGCACGCGGGCGTGAAGCGCAACCGTTTCGCGGTAGCGTGCTTCGGCGCGAACGGCGTCGTCGAGCTGGGCGCCGGCGCACTCGAAGGGCGCGACGTTCTTCCCGGCGACCAGCTGGAGTTGAAATGAGAGGCGGACGGTTTTTCGCGGCTATCGTCGCGTTTGCAACGGCCACAGCGTTCGTAACCACCGGCCGGACGCTGCCGGAATTTTTTATCCAGCTTCGCGACCCGAACTTGCTAGGCGGCGGCGCCTACACGTGGCTGCTGCACACGTTCGGCTTTTCGTTTGTACTCGGCTTGTGCGCCGCAATTACGGCTGCTGCGCTCTTGCTCGCCTCATGGCGAACGCGTCTGCGCGGCGCCTCCGATTGGCACGTCGGTTTGGCCGCAATTTTTATCGCATTCTGTTTAATGGGACGTTTGGGCGTGAGCCTGGATCCGGTTGCGTGGCTCTGCGCGGCTGCGATCTGCCTGCTCTTGGATCGCGACGATGTTTGGAGCATGGCCGCGCTCGTCGGCATCACTGCGTTGTGGTCGCTGTTGCAAGGCGGGGCGACCTTGGGAGCGCTCCTCATTACGCTGTCTGCGCTTGCGGGCCTGGCCGAAAAGCGGCGCTTCGATGTAATCGTCGTCCGCAAGTTGGTTGCGGCTGCTGCCTGTATCGCCGTCTCGCTCGTGCAGCTGCATTCGGGAGTGCTCGTCGCGTACGGCGCGCACGCACTCTACCTCGACTCACTGCTGGGCGGCGCGCAGCGCGACCGTTTATGGGTTGGGGCATTTTCGCCTCAGGATTTGGGATTCGCCGCGATCGTCGTTGTCGCCGGATGGTACGGAATTCGGCGGCGCGGACGCTTGGCCGATTCGTTCGTCTTCCTTGCGCTGCTGCTGCTCTCGCTGGTTGATGCGCGCAACCTCCCATTCTTCGGCATCGTGGCGGCGCCGGTCGTCGCCGATGCATTGGCAAGCTATTATCTTGAAAAACGCGAGCAGCCGGCGGGCTCGCTCGGGGCATACGCCCTTGCATTTGCCGCGGCTGCCTGCGGGTTCGTCGCACTCATCACAGCAGTCGAACCAAAAACTATCGCCTGGCCCAGCCCGGCAGTAACTCCGCTCTTGAGTTCCCTGCTTCATCAGCCGGGCCGGCACCGGATCTTGTGCGTGCAGCCGCGCTGGTGCGATGCGGCGTCATCGCTGAAAACGCGCGCGTTGTCGGTTGTGCTGGACGATCGGGGAGGCCTGGCCGCTCCCCTGGCGCGCCGGATTCAACGCGACGTTTCAGACGCGGCCGGCAATTGGCAGGAAGATTTGCGCCGCGCAAACATCGACGGCATTCTCGCCGACCAAGACAGTCGCCTGATCTCGTTATTGCATTCCGACGGATGGGAGAGTACGATCTCGTCCGGCGGCACTATCTTGCTGCAGAAGTTGGGGAAGCAATGAGAATTGCCTGGGCAATCGTTGCAATCTTCGGCGCGCGATTCGCAACAATCGCGTGGCATTACCGCGGACAAGACGCCGATCTGGCATGGCAGCAGTGGCTCGGCAACCAAGTGCTAACGCTTCATCACATCCCGATGCAGCTCGGGTTTGAAACCTTCACGGCGACCGGCTCCCGCTGGATCGCGCAAGAGTGGCTGTTCAGCACGGCGATCGCGGCGACGCTTCCAACTGGACGCTTTTACGTACTCGCAATCGCAGTTGCATTGGCGGCGGCCTGCGCGTTGGCCGTAACGGCGTGGCGGGCGCATCGCCGCGGCGCCTCGACGTTCGCCACGGTGCTGACGACGGCGTTTGTCGGTTTTGCGATGATGCAGTCCTTCGGCGTACGCGCGCAGATTTTCGGTTGGGCGCTGCTGGCGATTATCATGCTGCTGCTCGATTTGGAGTCGCCGCTCATCTTTTTGATTATTCCGCTCACCGTGTTATGGGCAAACATTCACGCCAGCGCCCTGATCGTACCGGCCTTGGTCGGAATCTGGACGCTTGGCACGGTCATCGAAGATCGCGGCTGGACCGCGCGCGTCGAACGAAATGTCGTGCTGACCGCCGGCACGTGTTTGGCGGTTTTGCTCACGCCGTTCTCTTGGCATCTGCCGGCCTACGCGGTGCAGCTCCAAACCAGTGTGATCCGCGCTTCGATCAGCGAATGGCAGCCGCCCGATATTACGATTCCGTCCTTTGCGGTGGGCTTGCTGCCGCTGATCGCGATGGCATGTTTCTTCGGAATCGCAGCGCCGCGCGAACGCTGGCGCGACGGCATGCTTTTTGCGGTCATGACCGTCCTTTCGTTCACAGCTATTCGGCATATGTCGCTGTGCGCGCTCGTGATCGCGCCGATGGTGGCGCAGCGATTGAGCAATGCGATTCCGCAGCATGCGCGTTTGAACGTCGTGCTGAGCGAGCGGTTCAGCGAAGCGCTGGTCCTGGTATCGAGTGCCGTCGCCGCACTTCTGATCATCCTTACGCTTAATCAGGCGCCCGCAGTGGCCAAGTCTCCGCTTCCGCAAACCGCGGTCAGCAGAATCGCGCAGTCACCCGGCGTTCACAAGCTCTACTGCGAAGACTTCGCCTGGTGCAGCATGGCGCTGCCGTACAAGAACGTACGCGTCTTTCTCGACGGAAGATGCGACCCGTTTCCGGATTCCGTGTGGAAAGCGTATCTCGACATCGAGAAAGTGACGCCGCGCTGGTCGCGCGCCCTGGATTCGTACGGCGTCGACACCGTCTTGGCCAAAGCCGGCCGGCCGCTCGCGCAGATACTGAAATCCCAGCCGGGCTGGCATGTTTTCTACCGCGACCGCGGCTACGTCGTTTATGCGCGCGATCACGCGGCTTCGAAGGCGACGCGATGATCAAAGCGGCTGTTCCCCAGAGCACCGATACGTTTGGCTCAACCGCCCTACTGGCGCTAAGGTACTATTGCGTCGGGGCACTCGCATTAGGCATAGACGTGGCGCTCTTCCAGGGACTCATCCGTGCCTCGGTTCCGCCTGTGGGGGCAGCCGCAGCCTCATATGCCATGGCCGCGAGCGTGCATTTTTTTGTCAACCGCACGTGGAGTTTCAAAGCGTTTGATCGAAGCGCCGTTTCGCAGGCTCGAACGTATGGCTTCGTCCTGTTCGTAGCGTGGATAACGACGATCGGCGTGGTTGGATTCGGCACAGGATTTCTTCACGTCACGCCGCTCGTCTCAAAAGCGATGGCGATACTCGTGACTTTGCCGATGGGTTTTTTGGGGCACAGGTACTTGACGTTCGGCGGCGGACTGCGCGCAGCGTTGCGAGGGGTGTATCTGCGGTGCAAGTGATCGTTGTGCTTCCCGCGTACAACGAGTCCTCAGGCATCGCATCCCTCATACAAAATATACAAAACGCGCTTTCGGAGGCACACTTGGCGCACCGCGTGCTGGTCGTCGATGACGGCAGCACCGATGAATCGCCCAGGATCCTAACCGGCCTCACTCGATCCGTGAGCAAGCTTCAAGTCGTGCGCCACGAAGTCAATCAAGGGTTAGGCGCGGCGATTCGAGACGGACTGCACATCGCAGCTGAAGCCGCGGAGGATGACGACATCATCGTCACGATGGATGCCGACGAAACGCACGCCCCGGCACTCATTTTGCGTATGGTGGCGTCGCTGCGCGAAGGATACGACGTCGTCATCGCGTCGCGCTACCAACCAGGATCCCGCGTTGTCGGGCTGCCGGCGTGGCGTGAATTGTTGAGCACTGGCGCGTCAACGATTTTTCGCGCCGTATTTCCGATTCGAGGCGTCCGGGATTACACGTGCGGCTATCGAGGGTATCGAGCGAGCATTTTGAAAGGCGCCATAGCGCAGTACGGCGCGTCGTTCGTCGATCAGGAGGGCTTCGCGTGTATGGTTGACATCCTTCTCAAGATTCGCGGTTCGGGAGCGGTCTTCGGCGAGGTTCCAATGGTACTGCGCTACGATCGCAAACACGGCGCGAGTAAGATGCATGTTGGGAAAACGATCGTCTCCACGCTCAAACTTCTCGTTCGGCGGCGACTTGGATACTGAGGAAAACAGACCGCCCGGAGAGGAATATTACCGTCTCTACTACAGGGACTATGCGGCACAAAATCCACCGCGCAAGTTAACTTACTACCGCGACCTAGCCGTATGCTATGCACCTTTACGCGCCGTCAGCGCGCTCGATATTGGATGCGCCTTCGGCGACTTCTTGGCTACGTTGCCGGCCGAGTGGTCCAGATCCGGGATTGATGCGAACGAATTTGCGATAAGCACAGCCGCGCGACGGTATCCAGACGTTTCGTTCTCGCAAACAGCTGGATTGGAGTTTCCGGCACCCGGGAAATTTGACGTCGTCACTGCTTTCGACGTTCTTGAGCATATCAGCGATCTAGACGGAGCGTTGACGACGATCCGGGCAGCGTTGCCCTCTGATGGGGCTCTGATCGCGGTGGTCCCGGTTTACGACGGTCCGTTAGGCGCGGTCGTGCGGTTGTTGGATCACGATCCGACGCACGTTCAGAAAGAGAGCCGCGCGTTCTGGATCCGCTCGATTGAGCGCCACTTTACCATCCTGCACTACGAAGGACTCTTTCGATTTCTCGTTCCGCACACGCGCCGGTACCTTCACGCTCACAGCGCCGCGTTGGCTCCACTGTCGCCGGCGATCCTCATCGTCGCGCGGCCACAGTCGTAGAGCGTGAACTCCCGGCGTTGGACGCTTGGCGTCATCCTTCTGCTGGGCACAGGGCTTCGTTTACCTTCGCTCCTGCACGCCGGGCTGTGGCGTGACGAAGCGTATCTCTACGTAGAGCTGTCCGCACCGAGTTTTGCGCAATTCTTTCACCGCTTTTCGATAACCGAATACTTTCCGCCACTCTACTTTGTGCTGATGTACGCGTGGACGGCAGTCGCCGGCTTCAGCGAGGTCGCGCTCAAACTTCCCTCGTTCATTTTCAGCGTCTTGACGATCGCGGCGGTCTATCGCCTGGCGCGCATTGCGGCGGGCTGGGTAACCGGCCTGATCGCCGCGTTTCTGTTCGCGATCATGCCGGTCGCGATCGTCTATGCGGGGGATGCGAGATCGTACTCCCTGTTGGCGTTGCTCATTGCGCTCTTGGCGGCGGCGTACATCCAGCTGCTCGAAACCCCGTCGCGCGGGCGATTCCTCCAAACATCGCTGTTGGCGTTGCTCGTCGTTTCGACGCACTACCTTGGATTGATCGCGTTGACGGTGCTGGCAGTCCTCGGCTTTACGGTGCGCACGCGGCTGCGGAACGTTTTATGGGCTTTGCTCGCGCTGCTCATCGGTGCGGCACCCTTTGTTTTTTGGGTTCCCGTGCTTCAAGGTCAACTTGCGCTCGGTTTGCCGTGGAAGGCACCGGCGACACCTTCGGAGAGAGCGGCGAATCTTCTAATGTTTCTACTGCATAGCGTTCCGGCTGAATCGTGGTGGGCGGGGCTTGCGCTTGCAGCAGCGGCAACTGCAGCTTTTTTATCGGGTTCTTTCCGTTCCAAAGTAGCCTACTTAGGTGCGGCTTTTCTTTGCATCATTGCGCTGATCGCGGGGCTGGGGTTGACCGATTTACGATACGTCTATCCTTTTTACGGGCTCATTGCCGTCTTCGAAGCATGGGCAATCGTGGGAGCATATTCCGCGATCCGCGCCAAGAATCTCATATGGCGGTCCGTCGGCGCGGCTGCGGGATCGCTCGTTGCAATTTTCACGTTAGCGCTCGGTGTGACGAGTGCGATCGCCGCCGCGACACCTCACTCCGGAATCCGTACGCTGGTCGCCGCCGACCCACCGACGCCGCGCAGCGCCTATGTGGTCGCTCCCGACTACATAGCGGCGACCTTCTTTTACTATACTCGTGAGCGTAAACCGGCGTATATCGGTTTTGTGCGCGAGAATAATGCGGAATTCTTTCGTGCGGCCGGTTATGCGCGCGACTGGAACGACCCGTTCGCTCTACAGCGAACGGAGTGCTCGATTGCAGCGCTTTCGCGTGTCCATCCAACGCTTATCTATGTTGTAGATAAGAGAGCCCACAACCAATGGCACGTGCCGTACGCGAGAGTATGGAATCTGTTGGCGTTTCTCAAAACGCATTACGCCTTGAATGCCGTGCATGCGTTTGCGGGAAGCAATGAGAGCGTCTTGGAGTATCGCTTCATTGTCTCACCGCGCGAGGGTGGGAGATATTGCCCGCACGGCCCCGAGAGCCAGCGCAAGTAAACCAATCCATGTCGGCAACTTTGCAAACAGCCACACAAACCCGGAGCTCGATGTATATGTCGAGATGAATTTGCCCCACGAGGCTTCCGCCAACGACGGATCGATCGAAACCGATGCGACGTGCGGTGTTATCTGTGGTCCAAAATATGCAGCAAAGAACATGCAAGTCGCGCAAAACACGGCGGCACCCAGGCCAACGCGCAACCAAATCCGCGCCGGCGCCGGGAGTACAATTGCGGCGACAAGGCCCGCTCCGAGCACGATCGGCAAGACGAGTTTGGGTTGGGTCATTATCCATTCCCAGGGCGCTGCCATCAGCACGAGAGCGACCGCGGCTGCGACACGAGCTGTTCCTGCGCTATAGGAGTACAAAAGCAAGGCCGCTGGAAGGGCCAGCGTGATCTCGCTATAGTGCACGAACGGCCCACCGGCGACCGCAAACGCCGTCGGTATTAGGAGAAAAAACGCCGGATCTCCAAAGCGCGAGACAAGCAGACGCGACAAGGTAACACCAATAGCGACCATTAAACCGTAGGAGATGTCGCCGGCCAGCAGCGCGACACGGTCCGACGCGCCGAGGCCTTGCGCGAGCCACGTTGCGCTATACTGCATGATATATCCGATCTCTGAAGCAGCGTGGCTCGGAAGAACTGCTGTGACGTAAAGGAGCGCAAGACGCGGTCCGGCAGCGAGATCAATTGCCGCCAGTAATAAACTCACCGCGACAACCGGTAAGCGCATTCGCGGTACCCACACCAGCAGAGCGAGAAAAACCGGAAATGCTGCGTGGGGCAAGAGCGCAACGAAGAGGAGAGCGATGGCGGCGGCCGCGTATCGTCCCTCGCGGAGCGCTAAAGCACTCCCGGTGAGCGCCGCCATAATGACGGGCGCCAGCTCGCCGTAAGGAATTACGGCGATGCAAAACCCTATGGCGAGCATTGCGAACACGACCAGCGGCGGACGGTCGCAAAGCTTTGCCAGGAATATGCACGCGGCGATGGTCGCCGCAACCGAAACGATGAGCCAGACGATCGCCGCGACGGGATATGGCAGCAACGAAAAAATCGAAAACAAAAGGAGTGCGTATGCGGGGAACGGTGCCGGCAAACCCACGCCGGGCTTCATGCTGTGCAATCCAAACGGCAGCGGCGTCTGTTCACATGCCAGCATCGGCGCCGCTAAATACGGATTGCCCCCGTGCAAGAGAACCGCGCCCGCGCAATAAAATGCGCGAAAGTCTCCCATGAGCCACGCCTCATCGAAGCCATTGGCAAAGACTTGCCATATCGCGAGCGCGCACGCGGCGGCAATGAGTACCGGCGCCAGCAATCTACGCATTCGCAATCGGTTTCGAATGCACCAATCGGCCCGAGGCGTAAGCGGCAGTGGGGATCAACAGGAGTCCTAACCACGTGGGCAATTTCGGAATCCACCACACGATCCCGGCGCTCGCGGTTTGGTCCGAAATGTGTTTCGCCCAAGACGCTTCAGCCAGCGCCGGATCGAATGGTTCTTTGGCCAGGTGTGGAGCAGTTTGCGGTCCAAAATGCCACGCCAACACTAAACATATTCCGCAAAAAAGCGCAGCTGCCAGGCCGGCGCGCAGACTCAGTGGCGCCGGCGTTCCGACCACGATAGCGCAGATTGCAAGCGTGCCCGCAACCAGCGCAACGATCAACAATGGTTGCGTCACCACCGATTGCCACGGCAGCGCGACGCATACGACGGCAACCGCCGCGAGCACTTTCGCGAAACCTGTTGTCCGCGTAAACAACAACAGCGCCGCCGGAATCGCAAGCGTGATTTCACTGTAATGCACAAACGAACCGCCGGTGACGGCGAGCGCGACCGGAAGAAGCATCAGAAACGCTGTGTCACGCAATCTCGCGGAAACGACACCCGCGAGCCAAATGCCGGCGACGACTGCGAGACCATATGACACCTCGCCGGCGATCAACGCGATGCGATCGGACGCACCTAAGCCTTGCGCCAGCCACGTCGCGCTGTACTGCGTGACGAAACCAATCTCGGAGGCGGCGTGGTTCGGCAAGACCTGCACGAGATACGCAAGCGCAATGTTCGGGCCGCCGGCAGCAACATCGAGTATGGCAAGCACCGCCGCCAATCCAACGATCGGCAGACGCATCGGCTTGTTCCAAAGGAAAAGTGCGATGTAAACCGGCAGCGCAATGTGCGGCAGCAGCGCAAGAATGCCAAGCCCGATCGTCGCGCCGCCAATCGACCCGCGGCGCAAAGCCGACGCTCCTCCTGTGAGCGCAGCCAAAACAATCGGCGCGAGTTCGCCGTAAGGAATCACCGAAACGCAATAAGCGACCGCAAGCAGCACCAAGCCCGCGGCGGCGGAGCGTCCGCAAAGTCGTCCCACGAAAACGCACGCGGTCGCAAGGCAAGCGATCAGGACGCAAAACCACACGGCAGCCGCAACGACATACGGCAAAAAGGCAAAGACGGCAAAGAACAGCAGCGCATACCCCGGAAATGGAGCAGGCAGATCGGCTTCGCGGACGCTGTGCAAGCCGAACGGTTGCGGCGTCTGCTCGCAGCGTAGCAACGGGCCCGCAGCATATGGATTATTTCCGTGAAGCACCATCGAGCCGCCGCAATAAAACGCCCGAAAATCGCCGAGGAGAATACGTAAAGCCGAGGTTTCCGTGAGTTGCCACGCCAGCAGCGCGCATGCCGCAACGATGAAAGCTGCTAAAAATGCCCTACGCACTATCGGACTTGCGGCGCAGGTGCTCCTCAAGCGAAGCGGGATCGCTCGTGATGCGGTACTGCGGGCCGACTCTGCCGAGCATCTTTACCAGTCCCCCGGAATCGGGCCGCAGCTGCTGCACGGCGTACGCGTAATCGGCCGCGCCCTTCATGTCGCCTTCATCGAATGCCAATTGCGCCAACCGCTCGAGAACGATCACATAGCGATCCTCGAGCAGCTGCGCTTGCGACGCAAACCACGGTTCGGGCGCATCGTCGTCCAAGAGCCTTCCCCCGTAAAGCTCTTCTGCCGCCCGGTAACGAGCTGCCGCTTCTTCCGAGTCGCCGCGATCGAACGCCGCATCGCCGTCGGCGACGTGCGCGCTGAAGCGGCGAACGTCCGCGACGGCATTCGTAAGTTCGAGTGCGACGTCAGGATCGGCGCGAAAGTATCTGTCGACCAAAGCGTATCCGGTCAGCACCGCGATGGCTTTGCGAATATTGCTGCAGGCGGTTCGCACGCTCTGCGCCGCTAACTGGCGATCCGCGTCCGGCCAAAAAACGGATGCGAGTTCGGCGCGCGATGCGGATCCCGAAGGTTTGAGCAGCAGGTACTTCACGAACTGCTGATCGCGTTTGCGGATCCAAGCGATCGAGGCGGTACCGATCCGCACTTCGAAGTGTCCGAGCATGCGCACCGTCAGCGGCGCGAGCTCCGTTTCCGCCGAGCGCGCCCGGCCGCCGCGCAGCTGCCTGATTGGGCGCAGCGGACGGTAACCGCCGGAGTCGAGGATGACGAACAGGCCCTGCGACTCGAGTTTTTGCAGCCGCGCTTCGTCTTCGGGCACCGTACCCGCCATGATGCCGCGCAAGAGCGCGCGATCTTCTTCCGTAGCGTTATCGAGTTCGGCCGAGATGAATTCGGCAAAGGGCTGTCCGTAGCGCGTACGCCAGTATTCGAACGCACCGCTCAGCGAGCGCCCGTCTTCAGCGACGCACCGGATCGCGCCGCACAGCACGATCGCCCAGCCGTCGCTTTCTTCCACGAGCCGGGAAAGATCGACGGAAGTATGCGCGACGTTGCAAGCTTCGGCGAGCAGCTGCGCCTCAGCCGCATCGAAGGCGAGCTTACGCGCATCGCACAGGACGCCGAGCCCGCGAGCGATCCAGGTCTTTGCATCCAGCGCATCGCGCGAGCGCGACGCAAAGACGAACGTGAGCAATTCGGGCGCATCTTCGACGAGCCGCTGCAATTCGCGGATCGCTTCCTCACTACCATTGTCAGCGTCGTCGATCAAAAGTTCCGTCCGGGCGGGGATCGCCGTCCGAAGCGTATCTACCAGATCGGCATACGAGCGCGGTACTTTCGGTAACGCGAGCGCCGCAGCGATCGCTTCGCGGAAACCGGCCGGGCCGCAGCCGGGAGAGAGCGCGCAATAGCCACCGGCAATCGCGCTTTCGGAGAGATACTTCAGCAGAAGCGTGGTCTTGCCCGACCCCGCGGGCGCGACGATCAGCCGCACCGGAATTCCGGTGTGTTCGCCAAGCCAGCGTTCGAGCCGCGGACGGCGCACCGTCGAAGGCGCCAGCCGGGGAAGCGTGCGTGTGAGAATCATGCGAAGACCGCTATTGGTATCGGCTTTCCTCTCCTCGAGGCTTAGCGAGCCTCAACGTTGGGACACCCGACCGGGTGCCGTCTAGACCGTTCAACCGTGCGGCGGTGAACCCCAGCCGGATTGCACGTACTTGCCGTTTACGACGATCGCGGGAACCGTCGGGTCGCCGCCCGTCAAAGCGAACATCCGCTCCCGTGCGGCGCGGTCGTTCGCCGCGTCATAGGTAACGTACGGAGTGCGCGTGCGATCGTAGTGTTCTCGCGCCGCGCGACAGTACGGGCATGTCGGACTGACGTACAGCTCGAGCTTCGCGCCCGGAGGGATATGCTCGACGTCGAATCCGGCAGGCATGCCGCTGGTCTTCGTGCCGACGCCGCTCGGCAACCTTCGCGATATCACCCTGCGCGCGCTCGACGTGCTGCGCGAATGCACGCTGCTCGTCGCCGAGGACTCGCGCGTCGCCAGAAAGCTGCTGGCCGCGCTGGAGCTGCCAGGGAAAGAGATTCGCAGCTATCGCGAGCAAAACGCGCGCACGGCAACAAACCCGATTCTCGAGCGAGCGCGCAGAGAGATCGTCGCGGTCGTAGCCGATGCGGGCATGCCCGGCATTTCGGATCCGGGAGCGGAGCTCGTCGCAGCTGCACGCGCAGCCGGCGTCGCCGTCGACGTGTTGCCCGGTCCCAATGCGGCGTTGGGAGCAGCCGTGCTCTCCGGTTTTCCGATGCACCGTTTCGTGTTTGAAGGTTTCCCGCCGCGTTCGAGTTCCGCGCGGCGCGCTTCATTTAACCGTGCGCTCGAATTGGGAATTCCAAGCATTTGGTACGAGTCGCCCAACCGTATTCGCGCAAGCCTGCGCGATCTTGCGAGCGTCGATCCTTCGGCGCGCGTCTTTCTGCTGCGCGAGTATACCAAACGATTCGAGGAACAACTGCACGGCACTGCGGCCCAGATCGAGGCGAAGCTCGGCGAACGCGTGCGCGGAGAGATCTCATTCGTCGTTATGCCCTCGCCGCCGGCTCCGGCGCGTCCGCCCTCGACGCGCGAAATCGACGAGCAGATCGATACGCTGCTCGCGAGTTCGCACAGCGTGTCCTCGGTGGCAAAAACGCTCGCGGCGCGGGGATACGGCGAACGGCAAGCGATCTACGCGCGCGCCGGCAAGCGAAAACGCTCGCGCAGGGAATAGGAGCCCATGGCACGCGGCTTCTACGTCACCACGCCGATCTATTACATCAGCGGCGACCCGCACATCGGGCATGCGTATACCACGATCGTGGCCGACGTGCTGGCGCGCACTGCGCGTGAGGGCGGGTTGGCGCACTTTCTCACCGGAACCGACGAGCACGGACAAAAAGTAGCCGACGCCGCCGCGGCTGCCGGTAAATCACCGCAGGAGTGGTGCGACGAGCTGGTGCCGCGGTGGAAAGAGCTCTTCGCGCTCTATCACGTCGAGTACGATGACTTCATCCGCACGACCGAACCCCGGCACGAACGCGTGGTACAGGCGGTCTTTGAAAAGATGCGCGCCGCCGGTGACGTCTATCTGGGCAAGTACGAAGGCTGGTACTGTGTCGAGGACGAGACATTTTGGCCCGAATCGAAGCTCATCGAAGGCAAGTGCCCGACCTGCGGACGCAAAGTCGATTGGCTCTCTGAAGACGACTGGTTTTTTCGCCTTTCGAAATACACCGATCGGCTAAAACAGCATTTCCGCGAGCATCCCGAATGGGTTCGGCCGCGCGCCGTTTACAACGAAATGGTGGCGCTCCTGGAAGAAGGCCTCGACGACCTGAGCATCTCGCGCACCAACTTCACGTGGGGCATTCCGGTTCCGGAGGGGGCGGGAGTTATCTACGTTTGGTTCGATGCGCTGCTGAACTACATCTCCGCATTGGGCTGGCCGGACGGCGCAAACCTGCGGACGTTTTGGCCCGCCGGCGTGCAACTGATCGGCAAAGAGATCGCGCGCTTTCACACGCTCATCTGGCCGGCCATGCTCTGGAGCATCGGTGAGGCCGCGCCCGATCTGGTCTACGCGCACGGCTGGATAACCGTTGAAGGTCAAAAAATGGGCAAAAGCCTCGGGAATGCCGTCGACCCGTTTCTCCTGGCCGAGCGTTTCGGCGCGGACGCATTGCGGTATTTTCTTCTGCGCGAAGCTCCCTTCGGCAGCGACTTTTCCTATTCCGAAGAGAAGATCGTGCAGCGCTACAACAGTGACCTGGGAAATGATTTGGGGAACTTACTAAGGCGATCGCTCGCTATGCTGGAGCAGTATCGCAACGGGCTGGTCCCGCAAGCCGCGACCGGCGCCATCGCCGAGCGCTTCGCGGAGCTCGGGGTGCGCGTACGCGGCTTCATCTTTCAGCTGCAGTTCCGGGACGCGCTCGAGGCAATCTGGGAGCTCGTCACGGCGCTCAACCAGACCATTGAGGAACGCAAACCGTGGGTCTTATATAAGGAAGGACGGAGCGCAGAACTCGATGCGCTCTTGTACGAACTCTGTGAAGGCTTGCGCTGGCTGGCGATCTTGCTGGCGCCATTCATGCCCGAGCGGGCTCGTGCGATGTGGCAACAGCTCGGCGTCGAGGAACCGATCGACACGAGCTGGGACGACGCCGTGCGCTGGGGCGGGATCGCCGCCGGCACGCAAACTGCTCCCGGAGAGGCGCTCTTTCCACGGTTGGAACTGGTGAGGTAACCGTGCGCGATCGCCGCCGGCGGTCGTTCTATGCGGCTGCGCAATTGGGCGTGCTCGCCGTGGCGGTTGGCCTAACTGCGGCGTTTGCGCCGGCGGCCTTTGGGCATCTGAAGCGCGAAGATTGGATCGCACTTTCGCTCTCCCTGGTCCTCTTCACACTGCTCGCGCGCATCAACATCCCGCTGGACTCGCGCGCGTTCGCTCGCAAACGGAGCTCCGAACCGGGCCGCATCACGCTTGAGTTGCCGCTCATCTTGACGATCGTCGACGTGTATGGGCCGGTGATCGCTGCCGCCCTGACGCTCATCGCCTACCCGTTCGCCGCCAGCGGAGATGGCGGGAGAAGCAGTTTTTTCCGAAGGCTCTTCCAAGGCGGGCCCCAAGCGATTCTGTGGCTCTTTGCCGGTGCGCTGCGCGTGCAGCTTTACCCGGGACATATCCACCTTTCCGTTACTTCGTACTTGACCTTTGTGGCTTTGTACGTCTTGGCGATGTACATGTTCTTGTACGGAGTCTGGACGCCGCTGCGCATGCTCGCGACGCAAACTTCACTGCGGCGGCTATGGCGCGACCTCTCACGCGACTCTCGCCTGATGATCGTGCTACTGCTGCTTACGTCGTGGGGTTACGTCTGCACGATCGGCTGGTCGCAGATCGGCATCGCGTTCGGGCTGGCCAGCTTGGCTCCGCTGCCATTCCTGGCGCTCACGTTGCGCTCGCTGCATGAAAACAAAGTCGAGCTCCACCGGTTACGGCTGGCGCGCGACGCGGTACAGGCGATGCTCGGCGCGGGCGATCCGATTCCGCTGATGAATTCGCTCCTCGCAAGCCTGCACACCACCGCCGCACACGAAACGCTGCAGATTTACGCCGCGATCGCGCCGGACGAAACGCGCCTGGCGCCGATGGCGGCCATCGGTCCGCTGCCCTCGCCCGAACAAATGGAGCTGAGCGGCCGCGCGCTCTATGAATTAAATCGATCCGACCGCCCCGCGGTCACCGTGCGCAACCGCAACTTCATCGTCTTCGGACACGCGGCGCGCAGTTCCGACGACACTTTGCTCGGCGCACTTCTCGTGCATCGTCCGCTTGGAAACGCGCAGCTCGTCGATCGCAAACGCATGGCCAAAGCCGCCGCGGACCTCGCCCCGCTCGTGCGCGACTTCCGCTCGATCGCCGCCACCCAAAGCGCTGCGGCGCTCGACATGCTCACCGCCTTACCAAACAGACGCACGATCATGCAACTGCTGCGCGACCGGGTCGACAACGTCTCCGTCGGAAGCTACTGCGCGATTCTGCTGCTCGACATCGATCGCTTCAAGACCATCAACGACGCCCTGGGACACCAGGCCGGCGATCAATGCCTGCGTACGATCGGCCAAACCATCGCGCGTTCGGTTCGCAGCCACGACCGCGCCGGACGCATCGGCGGCGAAGAGTTTCTCATCATCATGCCCGAGACAACGGCTGAAATGGCCGTCGCCGTGGGCGAGCGTCTCCGTGCAGCGATCGCCGATTGCGAAGCCCGTCACGCCAACGGACAGCACGTGACGGCCAGCATCGGCGTGGCCGTCGCGTCCATCAGCGATTCGGTCGAGTCGCTGCTGGCACGCGCCGACCATGCGCTCTATCAAGCCAAACGCCAAGGCCGCAACCGCGTCATCGAAGCTCACCCGTAGTGCCGAGCTTCGTCGACACGCACGCCCATCTGCACGACAAAGCTTTCGAGGCGGATCGCGACGCGGCAATCGCCCGCATGCGAGCCGCGGGCGTCACAACCGCGATCACGGTCGGGTGCGATCTGGGCGATACGCAGCGCGCCTTCGCGATCGCCGAGCAGTACGATCTGTTCGCATCGGCGGGCATCCATCCACACGAAGCCAAAGACGCGCCGCCCGATATCGCAGCCGCGTTCGAACCGTATCTGCAAAACGCGCGCATCGTCGCGATCGGCGAAACCGGACTTGACTACTATTACGATCACAGCCCGCGCGACGTGCAGCAGCGCGTCCTGCGCGCGCAGATCGCCATCGCGCGCGCAGCGAACCTGCCCTTGATCTTTCACCATCGCGATGCGTTCGAAGACTTCGCGGCCATCTTGCGCGACGAATGGCGCCCGGGCATGCGCGGCGCCGTGCACTGCTTCACCGGCGACACCGCGCAAGCGAAAACGTTTGTCGAAGAGGTCGGACTCTATCTGGGCATTGGCGGCATCGTCACATTCGGGACCGCCGGCGCCATCCGCGATGCAGTCGTCGCGACCGGCATCGATCGCTTGCTGCTCGAAACGGATTGTCCATATCTCGCACCGGTTCCGCATCGCGGCAAACGCAACGAACCGGCATACGTCGTCGACACTGCGGAGGTCCTAGCGCAGCTCTTGGAGTTGCCGCTCGAAGACATCGCATCGAAAACGACGGCGAACGCCAAGACATTATTTGAAATAACGTAATCATATTTAAAAGCCGTCGCAGCGTTCCACGTCGTTTCGAATCGGCTGCGCAAGTGCTTGAGGACGTCCGGCGCATCCGTGCGCAATCCCCAATCGATCTGATCGCCGTTTACGTAGCTGGACGTTGAGTTTGCGGAGCCGGTCCAGGCGCGCGTTCCATCGACGATCGCCATTTTCTCGTCCGATATGCTGACGCGTACGGCCACGCCGGATTGTGCGAGCGAGTTGAGCGCGCGCTCCGACTTCGCATTTAGATCGCGCTGCGCCACGATGAGCCGGCACGGAACGCCGGATTCCGCCAGCCGTTTTAACGCGCCGTACGTGCCGCTGCCCGCGCCGAACGATTCGCTTTCCATGTCGACTCGCTTCGCGCTCGTTGCACTTTCCAGCAGCCGGCGTTCGCCGGCAAGCGCTTGAGCTTTGGTCGTCCAAAACTCTTCGCTGCGAACGGCCGGCTTTCGGAACGCGGCAGCTTCGATTGCGGCGGCGTCGTTTTGGAAATCGTCGCGCACGATCGTGTCGCCGCGGCCCGGCCAGTTTCGATCGTCGAGGTAGGCCACGCCGTCGCAGACGGCCGCTTTCATGTGGAGGGCCGGTCCGTTGCGCGCGTTGGTATCGACGAGTTTCGCATCGGCCCCAAGCCGGCGCAGCGCTTTTACGGCAAGGCGATTGTCCTTGGCGAGCTCGCCGGTCGTGTCGGCGTAAGGGCGGCCCTCGAGACGGACGGCGACTCGCGTGCCGCGCCGGGCCGCGTCCTCGAGGGCATCGGCCATCCGGCCCGGACGAAGCGTATAAGCCGTAAGCAAGACCGATCGCGCGTGACGGATTGCGGCGACGACCTGTTTTTCGGAAGAAAGCGAAATCACATGATGCAATCACGACGGGCCTCGTTTGTATCCAGGGGGTCGCCACAGGAACGCCGACCGCCGCTTGGAAGCGTAGCCTTCCTCCCATGAACGCAACTCCGTCCACGCGTCCGCCCGGGAACGATAAGGGCGCCTACGTCCGCGAAATGTTCGCGCGGATCGCGCCGCGCTATGATGCGGCCAACCGGATCATCAGCGCCGGGATGGACGAAGGCTGGCGGCGGCGCGCCATCGCACTGCTGCAGCCTCCACGGGGCGGCCGCATCGTCGATCTCTGCTGCGGAACTGGCGACATCATTTTCCATCTGCTGCGCACCGATCCGACGCTGCGCGTGACGGGCGTGGATTTTTGCGAACCGATGCTGGAAAAGGCACGCGCTCGCGCCCTTCGACAGGCTCAGGACAGGCTCCAACGCGCCTCGGGCGAGATCGAGTTCGTCGAAGGCGACGTCATGGAGCTGCCGTTTGCCGATAACTCCTTTGATGGCGCGACGATGGGCTTTTCGATGCGCAACGTGGTCGACATCGGGACGACGCTGCGCGAGATCCGAAGGGTGCTCAAGCCGGGCGCGCGTTTTGTGAACCTCGATATGAGCAAGGCGCCCAACCGCGCCTGGAAGGCGTGTTTCGATCTGTATTTCTATGGAATCGTGCCGCTGGTCGGCGGGCTCGTCGGCGGATCGCGCCAAGCGTACACGTATCTCCCGCACTCGTTGACGCATCACCCGAATGCCGAAGCGTTGCGCGAGCGGTTTGTGGCGGCGGGATTTGAAAACACGGGCTTCGTGCGTTTGATGGGCGGAGCCATCGCAATTCATTACGGAACCGCGCCCCAATGATCCAGAGCGCGCGAGTGGACGGCGAGCGGCACGACGAGATCGAAGCGTTCTTTCGCGATACGTTCACGACCGATAATCCCCTGATCACCGAAGCGGTGAAGCGCATGCTGGCGGCCGGCGGAAAACGGCTGCGGCCGCGCCTGACGTTGCTGGCGGCGCAGACGCACGACTCGAATCCGCAACGCCACTTGCAGCTCGCGGCGTACATGGAGTTGATCCACGTTGCCACGCTGATTCACGACGACGTCGTGGACAACGCGCAGACCCGCCGCGGCGTCAACGCTACCGCCGTTGACTTCGGCAACCGCATCAGCGTGCTGGCCGGCGATTATCTTTTCGCCTGGATCTTCAAGAATGTCACCGAGCTCTATCCGGCCCCAATTCCGAATATTCTCTCGGCGGTGCTCGCCGAAATCTGCGACGGCGAAGTCTTGCAGCTGCGTTCGCTCGGCGATCTCGGCCTTTCGCTGCAATCGTACGTCGAGATTGTCGCCAAAAAGACGGCCTCGCTGTTCGCCGCGGCCGCCGAATGCGGAGCGATCGCCGGCGGCGCAGCCGGGCGCGAAGTCCAGGCGCTGCGCGATTTCGGATTGAACTACGGCATTGCGTTTCAAATGCGCGACGATCTGCTCGACGTGACCGCGGACGCGGCCACCCTAGGAAAGCCGGTCGGCAACGATCTGGCCGAGCGCAAGATGACGATTCCGTTAATTCTGGCGCTGCAAACGGGCAACGGCGATCTTCGCAGCATGGTCGAGCGTTTCTATGCGGGAAGAGAGCAAAGCACCGGCGCCATCATTGAAGGGATACGGCGCTCGGGCGCGGTCGAGCAGACTCGCATGCAGATCGCCGAGTACGCCGGGCGCGCGGAACGCTCGCTCGGGCCGCTCGAAAACGGCGCCGCCAAAGCCGAATTGCAGCGGCTGGCTGCCGAAGTAACGGAAACACCTCTTTAAAGGAGAGATCAGCTATGCACCCGATTCTCGCCCTGGGAAGCCCCGAAATCATCATGATCCTCATCGGGCTGGGCGTCCTGCTCTTCGGAGCGGAGAAGTTGCCCAAGCTGGCGCGCAGCGCCGGCTTAGCGAAAAAAGAATTCATGGTCGGGCAAGCCGAGGCTGACCTGGCGGCCGCCAAAGCTCGCGAGGACGCGCGCGTGCGCGCCAATGAAGCGGGCGCCGACGTGATGCAGAACGTTTCGGCGAACAACGCATCGGGCACCGGCGCCGACGTCCCGCCGCCCACTCCCGATAAGGGAACCTTAAGCGGCTGATCTCGTGTCCGATACCTGGGACCAAAAAGAAATGAGCTTTACGGAGCACCTTCGGGAGCTCCGTAAACGTCTCTTGATCTCGATCGTCACGGTCTTCGGGCTGGGCGTGATCCTGTTCATTCCCGCGCCCTACGTAATCGAGTTTCTGAAGAACGCCTACTTCCCCAAAAACGTCGAACTACACGCGTTCGGTCCGGCGGATGCAATTCTGGCGGAATTCAAATTCTCGATCTACGCGGCGATCGTGCTGGGACTGCCCGTGCTGCTCTATCAGCTCTGGATGTTCGTCGTGCCGGCATTTCATCCGCGCACGCGCAAGCTCGTCTACCTTTATATCGCGCCCTCGCTGCTGCTAGCCTTGGTGGGCTTGGCATTCGCGCATTTCGTCGTGCTGCCGCGCATCGTCGGCACGCTGCTCCTCGTAACCAATCACATCGCCACGCCGACCTTCGGCATCGAATCGACGATCAATTTCATCCTGCTGATCTTCTTGGCATTCGCGCTGATCTTCCAGACGCCGATCATCATGATCGCACTCGCGCGCATCGGCATCATCAGTTCGGCCTTCCTGCGAAGGAATCGTAAGTACTTTATCTTCGGCTTCTTCGTGTTCGGCGCGATCCTCGCGCCGGACGGCAATCCTATTACGATGGCGCTCATGGCGGTGCCGATGTATTTGCTCTACGAAGTCAGCCTGTGGATTATCGTCCTGCTCGAGAAGTCGTGGCGCGCCCAAGCCGTGGCGCCCTAAGATCCTAACGATGCGAGCCCTGTACAACGACTTCGTTCAAACCTTCGGCAACGTGCTTTTTGCCGTGTGTCTGTTCTTGGTATGGGGTTTGCTGACGCTGATCGGCGTCGTCATCGATCAGGGCAAGGACGCGAGCGTGTACTTCCAAGCCTACGCTCCGCCGCTCGCCCGCCTGATTTTAAGGCTGAACTTCGACAACATCTATCACACACCGTATTACGTCGGCATCATCGGCCTCATTCTGCTCTCGCTGGCCGTCTGCACGTTTAAACGTGTGATTCCCGCGAGACTGCCGCCGCTGAGCGCGGTGAACATCGAGAAGATTCGCCTGCACGCGAGCATCGATGTGAAAGGCGATCCCGGCAGCATTCGCAATCGCGTCGAGGCGTTTTTTCGCGCGCGCGGCTGGCACGTGCGCAAGCGCGAACTCGGCGGAACCGAATGGACGTTTGCGGACAAACATAATTGGGCGCGGCGCGGCGTGCTGGTGGCGCACGCCGGCTTCGTCATCATCGCGGCCGGCACGACGATCTACTGGGCCAAAGGTTTTTCAGGCGACGAGGCGGTCATCACCGGCCAAACCGTTTCGATCCCCCATACGCAGACGTCGATCCGGCTCAATGGTTTTTCGTACAAGATAAAACCGATCGTTACGAAGAGCGGCATGATCTACCAGCCCATCGATTATGTTTCACAAGTGACCGCGATCGGAAAAGACGGACTCCCGCGCACGGCGACGATCCGGGTCAATCATCCGCTCGACGTCGACGGCACGCTCTATTATCAGTCGAGCTACGGTTTTGCTCTGCGTTTCGGCGTGACGCACGACGGCGTGCGCGTTCCGGCGCTGTCGAATCGCGATTATCTCACCGGCGACGAGCTCGCGCTTCCGGGAACGCAGCGGACGATAGCGGTCGCGCAATTCGTGCCTACGGTCGACCGGCAGAGCGGAGTGCCGTCGGCAGATCCGCGCGTCAATCATCCCGCGGTCTTTCTGCAAATCTTCGACAATGGGCAGGCGGCGGGCGCGGGCCTCGTCCCGATGAACGCTGCCATCGACGTGGGCGGCGGCTGGCGCATTATTCCGCAGCGTTACCTGCTCGTGAGCGGCTTGCAGTACACTCACGATCCCGGCGTTCCGCTCGTCGGAATCGGAGCGTTCGTCTTGTTGGCGGGCCTGATAATCTCGTTTCACATGCTGCCCGCGCGCTTGTTCGTCCGCGTCGATCCCTCACCGGCGGGCGTGACCATCGGGATTGCCGCCACCACGGTCAAAGGCTACGACATCTTCGAGACGCAATTCAACGAACTGGTCGCCGAGCTCGAGCGCGATTTCAATCCGCGCGAGGGAGCGCCTAAACTCAACTTGGCGGAGGCCACTTAACATATGCAAGCAAAAATGCCGCTCGACGAAGTGCTGATGATCGTCGCGCTCGGCGCTTATGTAATCAGCGCGCTGGCACTGCTCGTGTATTTCTTTTCGCGCGAAGAATGGTTGCGGCATTTGGGCATTCCGCTGGCTATCGTGGGCTGCGTGGCACAATTCGCCCAACTCGCGGCTCGTTACGAACTCACGGGGGTCTGGCCGCTACTCAATCTGTACGGTTCGCTCTCGCTCTTTGCCGCAGTCTCGGTTGCGATCTTTCTCTTCTTTGCGTTCCGGTACAACTTGTGGTTCGCAGGCGGGTTCGTGGTAGCGCTGGCCGCCATATTTCTCGCCTACGGCGTCACGTGGAACGAAGGCTCTATGCCCGCCGTGCCTTCGCTCCAGTCGTATTGGGCGAAGATTCACGTTCCGCTGGTCGTCTCGTCATATGCGGCCTTTATGGTCGCGTTCGTACTCTCAGCCATATACTTGGTAAAATACTATTTCGAAAGATCGCTTGGGCGCGTGACGACCTCGCAATTAGCGAGCGTCCCCGCTGGCTCCGCAATCGGCGCGAGTCTCCTGGTCGACTCAATGGCGGTGCGTCCCAGCGTGAGGGTTGATACGCCGAATATTGCCGAAGCGGCCACGCACGGCAATACCGTTGCGCAGTGGCTCAACACGATTCCAAGTTTGGCGCAGTTGGACGTACTGATCTATCGGGTCGTCGCGGTGGGACTTCCGCTGCTCACGCTCGGCATCATCACCGGTGCGATGTGGGCCCACGAATCGTGGGGCCACTACTGGCAATGGGATCCCAAGGAGACAGCGGCCCTCTTCTCCTGGATCATCTATGCGATGTACATGCATTTGCATACGCGCAACGCGTGGCGCGGCGTTCGGACCGCCTGGGTGAGCACGATCGGCTTTCTCTCGATCATGTTTTGCTACTTCGGAGTGAACATCTGGATCAGCGGGCTCCATAGCTACAAACTCTAGGGGTTAAGAGGTTGGTCGTGGCGGCGGCGGAAATGCCGGGCTAGAATCGGAGTGGAGGAACGCGATTTGTCTAGTCATGCCCACGCACCCGGCGGCTTCGAAGAGGCCGAAACGCCGGAGGGAATCTCCCGGCGCCAGTGGATGGCCAAGGCGACCATTGCCATCAGCGGCGTGATCGGCCTGACGCTCGCCATTCCAATCGTTGGTTCGTTGCTGCCCGACGTCGGCGCCGGCGGCGCCACTTGGACGCCCCTCGACGAGAACACGTGGAAGCAGCTGCAGAGCGCGACCGACAAGGCCGTGCGCATCGACATCAATCTAAAGAGCAAGGACGCCTACCTGCCCGAACAGAGTTCGCCGCAGTCCGTGTGGGGCATAAAAGTGAAGGACCCGCAAAAATTTATGCGCGATCGCAGCGATCTCTTTACGCCCGCCGGTAAGGACATGCTGCCGTACCCGATCGTGACGCTGGGCTTCGTGCTCTTTAGCCCGATCTGCCCTCACTTAGGCTGCTACTACAACTACGATGCTGCGAACAACAAATTTGCGTGCCCCTGTCACGGCTCGCAGTTCGATCACTACGGCGCGCGCATTGCCGGACCGACCGCGCGCGGACTCGATCCGCTGCCGCTGCGCGAACAGAGCGGCACCGCCCAGTGCGAATGGATTCGCTACGCACCCACCATCGCCGATCGCTTAGTCGTCTCGTACACCGCATAATGATCAATTGGATTGAACGGCGCACCGGCTTCGTCAGCATGACGAAAAATTTTCTGACCGAGGACGTCCCCGGCGGCGCCAGCTATTGGTACGTTTTCGGCAGCGCGACGCTCTTTGCGATGATCGTGCAGATCGTTACGGGCATCTTCTTGACCTTCTTCTACGCCCCGTCCGCAATGACGGCGTGGGAATCGACCAAGGCGATGTACGACCACCCGTTCCAGCATTTCGTGCTGAGCATGCATTACTGGGGCGCGTCGGCGATGATCGCGCTCGTGTTTCTCCATTTGCTCCAGGTCGTGATCTGGGGCGCTTACAAGTCGCCGCGCGAGATCCAGTGGATCGTCGGCGTGTTGTTACTGCTGGTCACCATGGTGCTGGGGCTGACGGGCTATCTGCTTCCGTGGGACATGGACGCGTACTTTGCATCGCAAGTCGCGATCAATCTCACGCTCAACGTTCCGATCATCGGCGGCTGGATTCAGCAGTTCGTGCAAGACGGCACGACGATGGGAACACTCACGATCAACCGGTTTTTCGGCTTGCACGTGTGGCTGATGCCCGCTGTGCTCGTCGCGCTCGTCGCCGCTCACTTGGCGATTTTTCGCTGGAACGGCGCCGCCGGTCCGCCGGTTGAGGACCCGCGGCCGCTGCGCAAAGGCCGTTTTTGGCCCGATCAGCTCTTCATGGACACGGTCGCATCGCTCTTAGTGCTCATCGGCATCGTCGCGCTGTCGGCATTTTGGCCGCCGTTCCTGGACATGAAAGCGGATCCCACCGTCGCGTTCACGCCGTATCCGGCGTGGTATTTCCTCGACCTCTTCGGTCTGCTCAATCTCGTGCCGGGCAATTTGGAAATACTGGGCGCGATCGTGATTCCGGGGATCGCGACGATGCTGTTGCTGCTCCTTCCATGGATCGATCGCAGCACAACGCGCGTCGCTGGTTCGCGTAAGTTCACCATGTGGCTCCTAGGAGTTTCGCTCGCGATCATCTGGGGACTGACGATTTGGAGCCAGCTCTCTATCATGGGCAAGCAGGCCGCAGCCGCGGCGAGCGGGCCACCCGCGGTCACAGCCAAGGAACAAGCGAATCTAACCAAGGCCGGCGGCAGCAACGCCGCTCCGCCGAGCACGTCCGCCGGCGTGAGCCCCGCGGCCAAAGCCGGACAGGCCGTCTACTCGCAGAATTGTTCTTCGTGCCACGGCGCCGCGGGCGCCGGCACGCCGGGGAATTTTCCGCCGCTGGCCGGCAATCCGTTCGTGACCGGCGATCCGAAGCAAGTAATTCTCACGGTGCTCAATGGTAAAACCGGGCCGATCCAAGTCAACGGTCAGAATTACAATGGTATGATGCCGCCGTGGAAATCGTCGCTCTCCACGAAAGACGTCGCCAACGTCATCACCTACATCCGCTCGGCCCTCGGTCCTAACCATGCCGGTGCGGTGACACCGGCCGACGTCGCCAAACTCAAGAAATAAAGCCATGGTCGAGCGCAGCGAGACCGAAGTATTGCTGCGCTCTTTAGGCGCGGAGCGATCGCAGCTGACCGATGACGATCGGGCTGCCTTGGATCGCGACGGCTATGTGGTTTTAGGCGAGGTTTTGAATGCCGAGCAGCTCGCTGACGTTCGCGCGGCAATCGAAAAACTGATCGCGCAAGCTCGCCTGGATCCGACCTGGCACGCCGGCGGCACGCTGCACCTAAACGATCTCGTCAACGAGCCCGCATTCGATCCGGTCTGGAAATCTCCACGGCTGCTAGCCGCGATCGTCCACGTTCTCGGTTACGATCTGCGCATCGGTTCGGTCGCCTATCGCGCACCCAAGCCAGGGTACGGCGCACAGGCGCTGCACGCCGACTACATCCAGGGACATCGCGGCGACTACCAAGTCGCAACGGCGATCGTGGCACTCGTTGATTTCACGCCGGAAAACGGCCCCACGCGCATCGTGCCCGGCTCGCACTTGCAAGAGAACGTCGCCACACGGCCCGACGCCGATACGCCGCACCCGGCTCAGCGGCTGATTGCATGCAAGGCGGGCTCCGCGATCGTTTTTAACGGCCACGTGCTGCACTCCGGAACGCGCAATGCGTCGCAAGAAACGCGCCATGCATTACAGATCACCTTTGCAAAACGCGGCGCCGCAATCGCCGGCACCGCGCGGATCGAAAACCCCACGCTCGAACGCGTGGGCGACGCCGCCTTCCTTTTTATCTAGCTACAGGCCGGCCCGTCGTACAGAAACAGATTCGCCTCTCCCCACGTGGCGATCAGGCGCCGCGTTCGCCCGTAGGTCTGTACGGTAAACGGCCGGTGCCGCGGAGCGACCAGCCACATGCGGGAAGAGCCGCAGATCACCGTACGCGGATTGGCTCCGTCGTCGGCTTCGCGCGCGCCGGGCGCCGCCAACACGTAGACGACGGGTTGCGTGTAAAAGACGAGGGCGTTTCCGCCTGAAAAATTTTGAATCGCCACCGCATCGCCCGGTTGACGCTCGCGATCGATCACATCGGCGAGATGCGGAACGGGCTTAAACTGTTCCGCCTGCGGCAAGACCAGCAGCGCAAGGAAGCCGAGCGCGAAGACCATCGCCACCGCCAGGACGTAAGGCGCGGCCGCCGCGCGCTTGCGATCCAGCAGGACGACGAAGGTCGCGATCGATCCGGCGAAGATCGCGGCACCCACCCAGATCAAACTGCGCGCCGCGACGTAAAGCTCCGTCGTCAACCGGTTGTCGTGCGAGAACCACACGATCGCGATCGCCAGCAGCAGGATAGTAAGCGGAACTGCGGCGGTCGAGATCAGCGCCGACCGGCTGCGGACGCGCTCGACGACGGATTCGAAGTACAGCGCTACCAATAAAGCAAAGGCCGGCAGCTCCAACGCGATATAGTTCGGCAGCTTCGTACGCGCAAAACTAAAGAAGACGAACGGCACGAGCACCCAGATAATGGCCAGCCGGACGAGCTGCTGCAAACCGCGTTCCGGCGTCGTCGCGGCGGGCTCGCGCAGTTGTTTGATTCCAAACGCCAGGGCGGACGGAAAGAATGCGATCCAGGGAAAGAATCCCAAGATCAGCACCGGCACGTAATACCACAACGGTCCCCCTTGGTTTTCGATCGTGCCCGTGTAACGGCCGAACGTGTAATGGCCGAGCAGTTGCACCACCGCGCCGCCGCCGGTGCGCAACCACAGCGCTGCAAACCACGGCGCCGCAATCGCCGCAAAGAGTAACAATCCTACAAGCCACGCGCGCCAGCTCGGCGGCCGCGCGTGCGTGGCGCGCCGCTCCCACAAGTAATAGGGAACCATCACGAGCAGCGCGGCGACCGGCGCCACCGGTCCTTTTGCCAAAAACCCAAAAGCCGCGGCGATCCACCCATAGATAAAATAGCTGTCGCGTCCGGTTTGCACTGCGCGAAACCACCAGAAAATACTGCCCGCGACCGCTAGATCCAAGAGCGCATCCATGATCGCGAGCCTGCCGACGATCGCTTGCATGAGGCACGTCGACAGGATGAGGCTGGCATAGATGCCGGCGCGAGCGCCGGCTTGGCGCGCAACCGCGTAGGCCGTCATCGCTCCCATTGCTATGGTCGCAAGCGCCGCGGGCAGCCGCAGTGCAAAGGTTGATACGCCGAAAATTTTCGCACTGAGTGCGGCCAGCCAAAAATAGAGCGGCGGCTGAACGAACCAGGGAGCGCCATTGAGATGCATGACGACCCAGTCGCGCGCGAGGAAAATCTCCCGGGCCACCTCCCCGTAGGCCGTCTCGCTGTTGTCCCAAAGCGTGCCGCTGCCCAGCCCAGGGATGGTGACCAGCGCGGCGATGGCCGCTCCGATCAACGCGGCGCGGACTGGAGGTCGCATGCGCTGCAGTTTTGGGCAGTCGTCCAGCGAAGTCATGCGCACCGATGTCGTTTCCGATCACACTTTACGTTCGCGGCCGCCTGGCAATGGTGGCCGGCGGCGGCGAGGTGGCGCGCAAAAAGGCCGCTGCTCTCCATGCCGCGGGCGCACGCGTGCGCGTGGTTGCGCCCCAGATCGCGGACGACTTGCGCGAATTGGCCGCGCAACATGGTTTCGAATTGCGAGAGCGCGGCTACGATTCCGGCGATCTCGACGGAGCGCTGCTGGCCATCGCGGCCACCGGCGACGACGCGGTCAATGCGGCAGTCTGCGCCGATGCGCACGAGCTCGGCGTCCTCGTCTGCGATGCCTCCAAACCCGAACGGGGCGACTTCGCGATGTCCGCGATCGTGCAAATCGGCGACCTGACGTTCGCGGTCGACACCGGCGGCGCGGCCCCGGCCTTTGCTAAAAGACTTGCCGATGAGCTTCGTTCGCATTTCGGCGAATCATATGCGGCCGCAGTAAAAACGCTCGAACGGATGCGCGAGTACGTAAAGTCTGAAGTACCAAAACACGAACGTGCCGGCGTGCTGCGCGCGCTGGCACAGCTCCCGGTGGAACATCTGGCTTCCATGAGCGTCGACGCGGTCGTCTGCGCAACGCGCGGCAGCGCGCTCGCGATGATCCAAGCGCGCTACGTCGCCGCCAAGCTGGCGCAGCGCGGAGTCGCTACGACGTTCTTGACCGTGACGACAACCGGAGATCGTATTCGCGATCGCTCGTTGGCCGAAATCGGCGCAGAAAATTTGTTCGTCAAAGAGCTCGAGGTCGCGTTGCGCGATCGGCGAGCGCGCTATGCCGTCCATTCGTGCAAGGATCTGCCCAGCACGCTTCCGGATGATATGCGGCTGGCCGCTATCTCCGCGCGCGAAGACGCCCGCGACGTCTTCTGCAGCGAACGTTTCGAAAGCTTTGCTTCCCTCCCGCCCGGAGCGCGCGTCGGCACGTCGAGCCTTCGACGGCGGGCGCAACTGGCCGCGCTGCGCGGCGATCTGCACTACGTCGACTTGCGCGGCAATGTCGACACGCGTTTGCGCAAGCTGCGCGGCGGCGACTATGAAGCCATCGTCTTGGCGGCGGCCGGCTTACGCCGCCTGGATGCGACGGCTACATACGTGCGGCCGTTCGAGATAGCCGAAATGGTGCCGGCGGCGGGTCAAGGCGCGCTCGCCGTCGAGGTGCGCGCGGACGACGAACTTGCGCGCGAACTGCGCGAAGCGGTCAACGATCCGCTCGCCGAGCTCGCCATCGTTTGTGAACGCGCGGCACTGCGCGAGTTGCGCGGCGGCTGCCAAGCGCCGATCGGCATCCACGCGCGCGTCGAAGACGGTCAACTCGAGGCGACCGGTGCGGTGGCCGCGCCGGACGGCTCGCGCATCATTCGCGCGCAGCTTCGCCGGCCGGTTCAGAGAACCGAACAGGCCGAAGCCCTCGGCGTGGACTTGGCCGCAACGCTCGATGCGCAGGGTGCGCGCGATGTGCTCGGCGCGCAGCGCCCGGCGCGGCCCCTGAGCGGAAGGTTAGTCGTACTGCCGCGCACTCAGGAGCGCGCCAGCCGGATCGCAGCCGCCCTGCGCGCCGACGGGGCGGAGGTGGTGGAGATGCGCTCCGGTGAAGCGGAACCGCCGGGCTTGGGCGAGCGCGAGCCGGACTTGATTGTTTTCGCCTCCAGCGGTTCGGTGGGTGCCGCGTCGGCGTACTTGGCGCGAGTCCACCGGTTCGAGCGGCGACCGGCAATCGCCGCGATGGGCCCGGCCAGTTCGGCGGCCGCGCACGCCGCCGGGTTCACGCCGGACCTGGTCGCGCCCGAAGCTGCCATCGACGCGCTGATCGGCGCAATCCGCGCGCACCTGAACTCCAAGGAGCATTCCATCCCATGATTCGCACGAAACTGCGGCAAGCGATCCGGCCGCGCCGGTTGCGCCGCAGCAGCGCGATGAGGGCGTTAGTGCGCGAGCACCGGATCGATCCGGCACAACTCGTGCAGCCGCTCTTCGTCGTCGAAAACGCCGGCGCAGCCGGACCGATCGCATCCATGCCGGGCATCGAACGCTTTACCGTGGAGGGCGCGGTGCGCGAGGCGGCGACGCTCGATGCGCTGGGGTTGGGCAGCGTCTTGCTATTCGGTATTCCGGAGAGCAAGGACGCGACCGCAACGAGCAATTACGATCCGAACGGCATCGTACAGCGCGCCGCGCACGAAATAAAAAATGCCGTGCCGGATATGGTCGTGATTGCCGACCTTTGCAACTGTGAATACACTGACCACGGCCACTGCGGAATTCTCGACGCGCGCGGCGACGTCGACAACGATGCGACGGTTGAAGTGCTCGTGCGAACGGCGCTCACCTATGCGCGCGCGGGAGTCGACGTCGTGGCGCCTTCGGACATGATGGACGGGCGCGTGCGCGCGATTCGCGAAGCCCTCGACGCGGACGACTTCGAAAAAACCGCGATCATGGCGTACAGCGCGAAGTATGCGTCCGCTTTTTACGGTCCGTTTCGGGAAGCCGCGGATTCGACGCCGCAGTTCGGCGATCGCCGGACCTATCAAATGGATCCCGCCAACGCGCGCGAGGCGATGCGCGAAATGGCACTCGATGCCGAGGAAGGCGCCGACATCCTGATGGTCAAGCCGGCGCTCGCATATCTGGACGTCGTGCGCGCCGCCCGCGAGCGGTTCGATCTGCCGATAGCGGTCTACAACGTCAGCGGCGAGTATTCCATGATAAAGGCCGCTTCACTTAACGGCTGGATCGACGAAGAACGCGCCGTTCACGAGATGCTCGTCAGTTTCGCGCGCGCCGGCGCGGACATCGTCATCACGTATTTTGCCAAAGAGTATGCAGCCCGCAGTCGATAGTATCGCGGTTGTTATTCTCGCGGGTGGCCGAGCCACGCGTTTTCCCGGCAAATTGGAAAGCGACGCGGGCGGCGTTCCGCTGCTGCTGCGCGTCTACCGCAACGTGCGCGCCATGGGTCAGGTGTATGTCTCCGCCAACGAGCCGTTCGGCGAGGAAGTTGCGCGCGAACTTGACTGCCCGATCGTCGCAGACCGCCGGCCGGGACGAGGACCCCTGGGCGGCCTCGTCGCTACCTTTGAAAAGGCTTCGCAAACGCGCTGCTTTGCGGTCGCGGGTGACGCTCCACTGTTGAACTTCGCGGCCCTGGGGGAGCTGCTCTCGGCGTGGGAGAGCGGGCTCGAAGCCGTCGTCGCCGAGTGCAACGGGCGGCTGGAACCGCTGTGCGGGCTCTACGATCGCGCGGCCTTTCTGCGTGAGGGAATGCGCGAACTCGAAACGGGGTCGGGAGCCGTTGCAGCGGTCGTCGAAAGACTGCGCCACCGGCGCGTTCAACTTTCGGACGAACGGCTACTGGCCAACATCAACACCAGCGCTGACCGCGATGCACTTTTAGGACTTCATAGTTGAGATTAGAACGGTCGATTTCGGCATTCGCGCGCGCGCGCGAGATCATCGCCGGCGGAGTCAATTCTCCGGTGCGCGCATTTCGCGCGGTCGGCGGTTCGCCGGTCTTCATGCAGCGCGGCGCCGGACCGTTTCTCTACGACTTGGACGACCACGAATACGTCGATTACGTGCTGTCGTGGGGAGCGCTGCTGCTCGGACACGCGCAATCCGGCGTCGTCAAAGCGATCGTCCAGGCCGCCGGCCGCGGCAGCTCGTTCGGTGCGCCGACCGAGGCGGAATCCGAACTCGGCGAGCTGATCGCGGACATGATGCCATCGCTCGAGCGCATCCGCTTCACCTCGAGCGGTACCGAAGCGACGATGAGCGCGATACGGCTGGCGCGCGCCTACACCGGACGCGATGCCGTCATAAAATTCGCGGGCTGTTATCACGGACACGCCGACGCATTTCTGATCGCGGCGGGAAGCGGCGCGCTCACCAACGGCGTTCCTAACTCGCCCGGGGTAACCGCGGGCGTAGCGCGCGACACGATCGTGCTGCCGTTCAACGACACGGATGCGGTCGCGCAAGCCTTCGATGCGAATACCGGGCGAATTGCGGCGATCGTGGTCGAGCCGTATGCCGGCAACATGGGCTTCGTTCCCGCGGTGCCCGGTTATCTGAGCAGGCTACGCGATCTGAGCACCGCGAACGGCGCGCTGCTTATCTTCGATGAAGTGATGACCGGTTTTCGTGTGGGGCGCGGCGGCGCGCAAGGGCGCGAAGGCATCGTGCCCGACCTTACGACGTTGGGCAAAGTGATCGGCGGCGGGCTTCCGGTGGGCGCACTGGGCGGCCGTGCCGAGATCATGTGCGAGCTCGCACCGGACGGCGCAGTTTATCAGGCCGGCACGCTCTCGGGCAATCCGTTGGCGATGGCGGCCGGCATTGCCACTCTGCGCGCGATTGCCGCCGATCCGACGCTCTATGAACGTCTTGAAGTGCTATCCAAACTTCTCTGCGACGGGCTTGGCGAAGTCTTCGCAAAACACGGCATCGCGCAATCGAGCAATTACGCGGGGTCGATGCTCTGCACGTTTTTTAACTCCGGAGAGGTTCGCGACCTCGAAGATGTGCTGCGCTCGGATACTGCAGCCTACGCGAAATATTTTCACGCGATGCTCGATCGCGGCGTCTATCTCGCGCCCTCGCAGTTTGAGTCTATGTTCGTCTCCAGCGCGCACACGACGCGCGAGATCGAACGTACGATTGCGGCGGCCGATGAATCGCTCGCGCTCCTGGAGACGGCGGCCGTGCGATGATCGATCCGATCCGCGCTCCGGTCGTCAAACCTGGCCCGCTGCGTCTGGCCCAAAGCGAGGTCGCGATTCCGCGGCTCTTCGCCTACCATCGCGCGTTAGCGCAAGCCGCCGCAGGCGGTAAAACCGTCATCACGTCGATCGGCTTGGCCGATCTGCTCGGCCACACGATTTCGTCGACCCAGATCCGCAAGGATCTCTCGGCGCTAGGTCCGTTGGGGCGGCGCGGCCAGGGCTATGCGATAAAACCATTGGTCGATCAGCTGGCGCTTGTCTTAGGATTGGAACGGGACTGGCGCATAGCGATCGTCGGGTTCGGTTTCCTGGGACATGCGATCGCCACGTTTTTGGCGGCCCGCGAGGAACGGTTCAAGGTCGCGGCCATCTTCGATAACTCTGCATCGGTCGTCGGACAAATCTGGCAAGGAGTATCCGTGGAAGACGTCGCCGGCTTGGAGAGTGCGCTCGCGCGCATCGACGCGAACATCGGCATCATCGCCGTCCCGGCCGAAGCTGCGCAATCGATCGCCGATCGGTTGGCCCTAAGCGGCGTGCGCGCGCTGCTGAATTTTGCGCCCGTCTCTTTGCGAATGCGCCGGCCGGTGATCGTACGCAACATCGACCTGGCAGGCGAGCTCTCGATCCTGACCCATCGCTTGACCTTTGCCGGCGCGTATACGGAGTAGCGATGCCGTTAGTCTGCCTAGGTCTTTCACACAACACCGCGCCGGTAGAGGTCCGCGAGCGGCACGTCTTTCCGGTTTCGCGCATGGGCGAAGCGCTCGTCGCGCTACGCGATTATCAAGCCGTGCGCGAGGCGCTGATGCTGCAAACCTGCGGACGGCTCGAAATCTACGCCGAGCTCGACGACTATGAAACCGGCGTGACGCAGCTCAAGTCGTTCCTGCAGAACTTCCGGCACGCGGCGGTCGACTACGATCTGGAATCCTACCTTTATACTCTGCTCGGGCGTGAAGCCGTCGAGCACCTGTTCCGCGTCAGCACCGGACTCGACTCGATGTTGATCGGCGAAGCCGAGATCCTCGGACAAGTCAAAGACGCGTACGCGGCGGCGCAAGAGGCGCAATCGATCGGGGAAACCTTGCACAAACTGCTGCGTGAAGCCATGAGCGCCGGAAAAGCGGCGCGCACGCAAACGCGCATCGGTGAAGAGTCGCCTTCCGTCGCCACGGCCGCGATCGACCTGGCCAAGCAGCGCCTAGGCTCGCTCGAAGGGCGCGACGTTCTGGTGATCGGCGCCGGCAAGATGGGCAGTACCGCCGCCAAACGCTTCCGCAGCCAAGGCGCGCGCAATCTCGCAGTGCTCAGCCGTACCGCCAAGCGAACGCAGGAAGTGATCGCACAGATCGGCGCCGGACAAGCACTCGAACCCGGCGAGCTGATTGCGGCGCTGGCGGCCGCGGACATCGTCGTCACGTCGACCGGGGCCTCGCATTTCGTCTTGACGCCGGAGAACGTCGGCGCGGCAATGGCGCAGCGCCCGCAGCGGCCGCTCTTCGTCATCGACATCGCAGTGCCGCGCGATGCGCATCCCGACATCGCGGAGATTTCCGGCGTAACGCTCGTGGATATCGACGGCCTGAAATCGCACGTCGATGTAAAGCTCGAAGTACGCCGCGCAGCCATTCCGCACGTCGAGGAGATTGTCGCCGAGTACGTCGATCGTTTTCGCCAGTGGTATCGCGGACGCGCGACCGTCCCGGTGATCGCTTCGCTCACGCAAAAGGCCGAGGCGGTGCGGGCGGCCGAGCTCGATCGTCTTTTCGCGCGCTGTCCGGAGCTGAGTGAACGCGAACGAATGCTGATCACCGGAACGTCGCTCACGATCATCTCGAAACTGCTCCACACGGTCGTCACGAAGCTGCGTGAGAAAACTTCCGTGGATCACTCCGAGGCGATAGAGCACGCGCGTTTGCTCGAGGAGCTCTTCGAACTCGACGTTGCCGATCAGTAAGGTTTTCCTGGTCGGAGCCGGACCGGGCGATCCCGGACTGCTGACCGTGCGCGCTCAGGAGGTCCTGCGAACGGCCGGCGTCTTGATTTACGACGCACTGGCAGCCGCCCCGATCGTCGCGTTGGCGCCCGCATCGTGCGAACGCATTTACGCCGGCAAACGCGGCGGCGATCACGCCATGCCGCAGGGCGAGATCGAAGCACTGATGATTCGCTGCGCTCGCGAGGGCAAACGCGTCGTGCGCCTCAAAGGCGGCGATCCGTTTCTTTTCGGGCGCGGCGGCGAAGAAGCGCAGGTCTTGCGCGCAGCGGGCGTCCCATTCGAAATCGTTCCCGGAATCAGCTCGGCGCTGGCCGCGCCGGCATACGCCGGCATCCCAGTGACGCACCGCGATCACAATACCGTGCTCACGATCGTATCCGGGCACGAAGATCCAACCAAAGATCGATCGGCCATCGATTGGTCGCGCCTAAGCGACCCGCACCAAACGCTGGTTTTCCTGATGGCGATGAGCAATCTGCGCGACATCGCCGCGCAGCTGATTCACCATGGTTTGCCGGCGACACAGCCGGCGGCGGTGATTCAAGATGGAACGCGGCCCTCACAACGGGTCGTGATTGGCACGCTCGCAACGATTGCAGACGAAGCGCAGCGCGCGGATCTGAAGGCACCGGCGATCGTCGTCGTCGGCACTGTCGTCGGCATGCGTTCGCAAATCGCTTGGTTCGAAAGCTCTCCGCTGTTTGGCAAACGCGTGCTGGTGACGCGTCCTGCGGATCAAAGCGACGAGTTCGCGCGCGAGCTGCTCCGGTGGGGTGCCCAACCCATCATCGCGCCGGCCATCGCCATCGCGCCGCCGGACGATCTGCGCGCCGCCGAACAAGCGACGGTCGAGCCTTCACGCTACGCGTGGGTCGTTTTTACCAGCGTGAATGGCGTGCGCACATTTTTCGATTACCTCGACGCGCGCCGTGACGACGCGCGCATTTTCAGCGGCGCAAAAATCGCGGCGATCGGATTAAAGACTTCGCAAGCGCTCTTGCAGCGAAACGTGTACGCGGACGCAGTCCCGCAACGGTACGTTGCCGAGGATCTCGCCGACCTGTTGATCGCCTCGTCGCGCGAAGGCGATGCGATGCTGATCTATCGCGCCGCCGGCGCTCGGGACGTGCTTCCCGAGCGATTAAATGCCGCCGGGCGCCGCACCGATGTGGTAGCCGCATATAAAACGGTCTTCACCAATGAGCCGCTCTTCGCGCAGCGCGTCGAGGAAAGCGATATCGTGACGTTCACCAGTGCGAGTACGGTGCACGGGTTCATCCATAATCTGGGCGGAGCCAAAAACGCGCGAAGAGCCTGCACGGGCAAAACCATCGCTTGCATCGGACCGATTACGGCACAAGCCGCGCGCGACGGCGGGCTGCCGGTGCACGTCATGGCTGAAGAGTACACCGTCGATGGGCTCCTCGCCGCGCTGCGGCGCGAACCGGCGGCCGCATCGTAGCGCAGGCCGCACTGGCGGTCGCGCTCGCCGGCGCCGTTGTGTTGGCAGCATGGCGCATACGCGCGCTTACGCCGGACGGAGCTGTCGCAGCCTGGATCGTGGGTGCGGCAGTTTTTGCTTCCGGCAGCTGGCCTTTCGCGGCGGTTCTTTTCGCGTTCTTCATTCCGGCGATCACGCTGTCGCGCTTTGGAAAGCAGCGCAAAGGTGCATTGGTTGACGTCGATAAACGCGGTCCGCGCGATGCGCGGCAGGTTTTCGCGAACGGCGGAATCGCCGCTGCATGCGCGATCGGTTATGCGTTCACGCACTCGCCAGTGTTTGCCGCGGCGTTTGCCGGTGCATTCGCGGCGGCCGCAGCCGACACGTGGGGAACCGAACTCGGCACGCTCGCGGGAGCTCTGCCGCGATCGATCCTCGGTTGGCGAACGATCCCGACCGGGCTCTCCGGGGGCGTTACGCTTGGCGGCACGCTTGCGGAGATCGGCGGAGCGGCTTTCGTCGGGCTGATTGCTTGGGCGGTGGGTATTGTGCCATGGTGGATGATCGCGTCCGCCGGTTTTGCGGGCGCGCTCGTCGATTCGATCCTCGGCGCGAGCCTGCAAGCCTTGCATTACTGCCCGCGTTGCGCGCGCCGCTGCGAAACAGACCCGCACGTGTGCGGAAGCGCAACTTCATTGGTTCGCGGGTGGGCTTGGATCGACAACGATGCGGTCAACGCACTAGCGACGCTGGCCGGCGCGATCGGCGCGGGATCGTTGGCGGCCGTTTATTTGACGGCTTTTTGACCATACGTTTTTTCGAGGTACGGAATTATGACGTCATCGTCTTCGAGCACGACCTTGCCGTCCACTAAGACCGGGACGCTCGTCTGGCCCGAAATCTCGCGCACGATCGTCCGCTGCGCGTGGCTATCCGGCACGTTGACGATTTTGTAGTCGAGCTGCAGCTCGGCAAGCTTGGCTCGCACGCGCGCGCAGTAGCCGCACCAGTCGGTTTGATAAAGAACGATGTCCGTCGGCCGCAAAAACTACTCCAAAAAGGTCCCTGTCACAGCGCGGGTCGTATTCTCATTGACTCGGATGTAAGGGGCCCATGCTGCTTCAAACTATCGATTCGGGCCAACCGTTGCGACGGGCGTTCGCCGCCTCGCTCGGCATACACATGCTCGTGGCCTTCATCATTCCCTTATGGCCGGCGCAGCAATCGCAGGGTCCCGAAGCCGTCGAAACGCTTTCCTTTGCGCACATCGCGCACATTCATATCGAGAAACACTCGGACGCGCGCCCGCTTCCCGTCGCGATGCCGCGAACCAACCGTCGTGCCGCGACCGTTTCGTTCGACCGCAAACACAGCGAGCTTTCCGCGAAAAACCATAATCCGCGCTCGCGGCCCACGCCCGTCAACGGTCCGCAAGGTCTGATCGCGGCGGCGCCGCGCATGGTTCCTCAGCGCATACCCGTGCCGCTCGTCGCGCGCGCTGCGGGCACGCGAATTCCGAAGGAACCGACCCTGCAACGCGCGCCCGGGCCATCGCCGAATCCTCAGGGCACGGCCGCCCTCAGCGTAACCGGCAGCGGTCTGAGCGATCGCGGCGGCGTGTCACCCTTCGGCGCCGAGCAGCCGCCGGTACTCGATCCGCGCGTAAAAACTGCGCTGTTCCAGCGTTTCAACGTGCACGTCACGCTGCTCGTAACCGTCGATGAAGACGGACACACCAAGAAGATCGAATTCCACCCGCCGCTCGACGACCAAACGCAGAAAGCGATTCAAACGATGTTGGCCTCGGCAACGTGGGATGCGGCGGTGTGCGGCGGCGGCGTAAGCTGCGAAGGCGTAGCAGAAATAAAATTATAGAATAGCCTTCCCCAGTCCGGAGCTTATAAGGCCAACCGCGAGCAGCGCGGTTTGATTGCGCGTGTCGAGAATCGGATTGATCTCGACCATTTCGATCGACCCGAGCTTGCCTGATTGCGCGAGCATCTCCATGGCGAGGTGTGCTTCGCGAAAACTCAGTCCGCCCTCGACCGGCGTCCCCGTTCCGGGCGCTTCGCGCGGATCGACGGCGTCCAGATCGAACGACACGTGTAGCGGTCCTTCTGCACCCGCGATTGCGATGGCTTCGTCCATCACGCGAGTCATCGTCAAGCGATCGACATCGCTCATCGTAAACGCCTTGACGCCGGAGTTGCGCAGGTTCTCTTTTTCAGACGGCTCGAGATCGCGCAAACCGATTTGTACGGTACGTTTGGGATCGGCGTAACCACGCTCGAAGGCAAACCACAGCGGCATGCCGTGAACGTTGCCCGACGGCGAGCTCTGCGGACTGTTGATGTCGCCGTGCGCGTCGATCCACACCAAACCTGCGGCTTGGCCGCGCGCCCGCTTCAAGCCATCCAACGTGCCGATCGCAATCGAATGATCGCCGCCCAGCACCACCGGAAACCCGCCGTCCCGAACTGCCCGCTCCACTATCCGGGCCAGCTCCGCGCAGACCTGCTCGATGACCTCGAGATACTTCGCGTGCGTATCATGCTGGTCGACTGCTTCGCGAATCGGCACGTGCAGGTTGCCGTGGTCGATTATTTGTTCGATGCCCAGCGTTCGCAACTGCTCGTGCAGTTGCGCGTAGCGGACCGCATAAGGGCCCATGTCCACTCCGCGGCGGCTCGCGCCGAGATCCATCGGAACGCCGATGATGTCGACACGGGAACCGCTCACGCTTGCGCCTGCGCGTCGGCTTCGACCGTTTCTTGCGGGTCTTTGGTCAGCACGGGCCGCGCCTCTTCGCGGCTGACCGAACCCGGAATGATGTGCAGCAGCAAGACGCGGATGATGCCGGCGATCGGCACCGCGATGAACATGCCCGGAACGCCGTACAGCTCGCCACCGATCAACACCGCGATCACGATCGCGCTGGGTGAAAGTTTGATCGTGCGGCTGACGATGTTGGGCGCGATCACGTGACCCTCGAGCTGGTTAGCGGCGACAAAGACGACGGCGACCGCTATCGCCTTGGCGGCTCCGCCTGCGGAGAAACCGATGATGAGGGCCGGAACGAACGCAATGACCGGTCCGATGTATGGAATTAAGTCCAGCGCTCCGGCGATCGCGCCGATCAGGATGGCGTAGGGTACGCCCGCGATCATCAGGCCCACCGCGATGATGATGCCGACCGATCCGCCGACGAGCAATTGGCCGCGAATGAATCCGCCGACGACTTCTTCCAACTCGCCCAAAAGGTTCAGCATCCCATCGCGGCGGCGTTCCGGCACGAAACCCATGAAGAACCGCTTGATAATCTCGGAGTCGTACAGCAGGTATGCCGCCAGCGCTGGGATCGCAATGAGCGAGGCCAGGAAAGCTGCGGTCCCGAGGATGACGGTAACCGCGCCGGCGGCTGCCCCGCCGCCGTGCTGTTGAAACCAGGCGATGCCTTGGGCCGGGAGCTGCGCGAGCTCTTTGCGCACGGAGTCCGGCGCGTGTCCGAGCACCGGCGTAGCCGGACTGGTGAGAAAATCTTGAGTTCGCGCGAGAATCGCCGGGCCATCGTGCGTGAGCTTTGCGATCTCCGACGAGATCGCTGGAATCAGATACGATAAACCAATTGCGATGAGCACGGCCAGCACCGCGTACACAACGAGTATAGCGAGAATCAGATGCAGCTTCCGGTTGAGCCAGCGAACGACCGGATAAATCAGATACGCGAAGAAAATCGCGCCGACGATCACCAGCGCGACGATTCCGATCCGCTCTACGAAACTGATCGCATAATAGAGCATCACGCCGACGAGCACGATCGAAAGCAGAATCTTCCACGCCATGTCGACGTTTTGCGCGGTGAGCCAGCTATATGGTTCCTCTTCCGCTCCGCTCGCAGCCGCCGCGCGCTCACCGGCTTTTTGCGCTTCAATCTCCAGCCCGACGAACGAACCTTTCGCCGGCCAGCGATAACGGATGTAGCGCACCCCGATCCCGGTGAGCATTCGCACAAAACCGCGTACCGGCTGTAGCGCTGCATTGTAGCCGTCGTCGAGATCGATCAAAAAGAGCAGCGACCGGTGGCGCGAAGGCAAACGTTGGCTCCACTCGCGCGCGCGCGCGACGCCTTCGGGCACGCGTTTTTGCAGGGTGGCTAGCACAGCATTGTCGTCATCGCCGGCAGCCCGCACGATGGCGGTGAAGTCGCGGTATTTCAAACCCAGCGCATGCAGCAATCCGCGATCTACCGGACTCTGCCCGTACAGGTAGTCGCCTAGCGATCCGGCAAGCGCAGCGCGCGCTTTATCGATCAGTCGCGGCAGCCAGCGTATGCCGCCGAGCTCTTCCGACCAGCGCCGCGGCGCAGTTGCGTTCAGGTCTTTCGCCTGCATTTAGCTGACCTTCGGGAGGCTTGGGATGGGCTCCGTTCGGAGGCTTCGGCCTCCGCTTGTGCGTACGATACCCCGATGAAGCACAAGACGATCGTTTCTTTTGCTGTCGCGGCGGCATTGCTGGCGCTGGCCGCCTGCGGACGGCACGGCGCGGGCGCGGCTCGGCCCGGACAACTGGCGCTGGGCATGGTCACCGACGTCGGCGGCCTGGGCGACAAATCGTTCAACGATTCCGCCTATCGCGGCCTCGTCAACGCGCAAACCCTGCTCGGCGCGAACATTCAAGTGCTGCAATCGCGTTCGGCTTCCGATTACCAGCCAAACTTGACTGCACTGTCGGAAAAGCATCTAGACATGATCTACGCGATCGGGTTCCTGATGAACAAAGATCTCGACCAGATCTCCAAACAATATCCGCAGCAGCACTACGCCATTATTGACGCGGTGGTGAACGACCCAAACGTCGTCTCGGCAACATTCAAAGAGGAAGACGGTTCGTTCTTAGCCGGTGCGCTGGCAGCGCTCGTGAGCAAAACGCACCACATCGCGTTCCTCGGCGGGCAGGACATCCCGCTGCTGCGTAAGTTCGAAGCCGGCTACATCGCCGGTGCGCATCAGATCGATCCTTCAACGAAAGTTGACGCGAAGTACGTCGGATCGTTCGAAGACGTGGCGGGCGGGCAAGAGCTGGCCAACGTGCTCTTCAGCGGCGGCGCGGACATCGTGTACGCAGCCGCGGGCAAAGCCGGCATCGGCGCGATCGACGCGGTGCGCACGCGCGCCAACGCGTTTGTGATCGGCGTAGACTCCGATCAGGACAGCTTGGCGCCCGGCAAGGTCTTGACCTCGATGGTCAAGCACGTCGACGTCGCAGTTTTCGACATCGCGAAAGCTATTCAACAGAAAAAAGCGTTGCGGGGCCACCTGATCTTCGGGTTGAAAGATGACGGCGTCGGACTGACGGACTTCAAATATACGCGCGCGATCATCGGGCGGGCGAACATCGAAAAGATCGACGCCATCCGGCAAGATATCATAAGCGGTAAGATCTCTCCGCCGTCGACGCTCGAGGAGCTCGCCAGCTGGAAACCGATCAAACTCTAAATCTTTTGAACATCGCGCTTCGGCTGCGCGGCATTCGCAAAGTCTATCCCGGCGTCGTTGCGGTGGACGGCGTCGATCTCGATTTGCTGCCCGGGGAGATACATGCGCTGGTCGGTGAAAACGGCGCCGGCAAATCCACGCTCGCGAACATCGCGTTCGGAGCGGTCAAAGCCGATGCCGGAAGCATCGAAGCCGTAGGCACCGTCGGCCTTGTCCATCAGCATTTCGAACTGGTAGGCCGGCTGCGCGTCTGGCACAACATCATGCTCGGCCGCGAACCCCGCAAAGGCGCCATCGTCGACGTCGATCGGGCTCGCTCGCGCGTGGCCGAACTCGCCGAACGTAACGGCCTGGCGATCGATCCCGACGCGATGGTCGAGGAACTGCCGATCGGGGTGCAGCAGCGTGTCGAGCTGCTGCGCGAACTCGAGCGGGAGCCTTCGGTTCTTTTGCTCGACGAACCGACGGCCGCGCTCGCACCGGCCGAAATCGCGACGCTCTTTTCCACCGTCGTGCAGCTGGCCAACCGCGGAACCGCGATTCTGGTGGTGACGCACAAACTCCAAGAGGTGATCGACTACACGACGCGCGTGAGCGTGATGCGCCACGGCAAGATCGTGGCGCGTTACGAAACGGCGCAGACCAGCGTTGACGCGATCGCGCGGGCTATGGTCGGCGGCGAGCTGCCGCAGGTAGCGCAGCGCGAGAAGACCGGAGTTAAACCGTGCTTGGCCGTGCGCGACGTCAGCGCGGGCGTCGACACGACAACGATAAGCGGGCTGTCGTTCGACGTGCACGCGGGCGAGATCGTCGGCATCGCGGGCGTCGAAGGTAACGGACAGACGGCGCTTGCCGACGCGATCGCCGGCATGGTTCCATTCACCGGCAGCATCGAGCTCGACGGCAATGCCGGCGCACTACGCCATCGCGAGAACATCGCAATCGTTCCGCAGGATCGCCACCACGAAGGACTCGTGGTGAATTGGACGATCATCGAGAACGCGATCCTCGGCCGGCAAAATCTGCCCGGCTTGCGCAAGGGCGCGCTGACCGATTGGCGCGCGGCGCGAACCGACGCGGCTGCGATCGTCGAGCGTTTTGACGTGCGCGCGGCTTCGCTGGACGTGACCGTCAAGACGCTCTCCGGCGGCAACCAGCAAAAACTTCTCGTGGGCCGCGCGCTCATCGGGGATCCGCGTTTTGTACTCGCCTATCAGCCGACGCGCGGAATCGACGTGGGCGCCGCCGCGCTCGTGCAATCGCGTCTGATCGAGGCGCGCAATCGAGGCAGTGCGATCCTGCTGATCTCGTTCGAGCTCGACGAAATTCTGGCGCTCGCCGATCGCGTGCTCGTGATGTTTCGCGGCAAGATCACGGGCTCGTTCACGGGAGCGGAAATCGATCGCGGAAAGATCGGGCGCTTGATGGCGGGCCTGACGTGAAGGTCGTCCTGCGTTTGCTGGCAGGCCCGGCCGGCGCAATTCTGCTGGCATTCGTGCTGGCGGCGATCGCGATGCTGATCGCGGGCGTCAATCCAGCCGACGGTTTTTACTGGCTCTTCCGGGGATCGCTCGGCGGCCGCCGCCCGATTGCGGAAACGCTCGTGCAAACCACGGCGCTGCTTTTTCCCGCGCTCGGAGTCTCGCTCGCGTTTCGCGCGGGGCTGTTCAATATCGGCGCGGAGGGTCAGCTGCTCATGGGCGGCTTGCTGGCCGGCGCGGTCGGCGCGCATTTTGCCGGACCGCAGTGGCTGACGGTGTTCGTACTGTTGCTGATCGGCATGGTTGGCGGCGGAATCTGGGGCGGCATCGCGGGCTGGCTGCGCGCGCGCTTCAACGCGAGCGAAATTATCTCGACGTTGATGCTCAATTTCGTTGCACTCTCGCTAGCGGGCTATTTGGTGGCCGGCCCGCTCAAGAGTCCGCTCGCATCCGGCGCCGAGACGGCACCGCTCTTGCCAAACGGCTGGCTTCCCGCCTTTCCGTCGATCGGCAGCATCAGCTTCGGCGACACGCGCCTGACGATTTCGATTCTGATCGCGATCGCCACGGCTATCGTTCTGCGGTTTGTCTTCACACGCACGGTTTTCGGCTACGAATTGCGCGCGGCCGGTGAAGCGCCCGAAGCCGCGCGCCGCAGCGGCATCAACATGCCGCGCATGACGCTGCTGGCGCTCACATTATCCGGTGCGGTAGCCGGTTTGGGCGGAGCCGCGATCGTCACGGGCGTGCTGCATCGTTTTAACACCTCGCTTTCACCCGGGTACGGCTATACGGCAATCGCGGTCGCGCTGGTCGGCGATCTGAATCCGCTTTGGGTTTGCGTCGCGGCGTTTGGTTTCGGCATACTGGAAGCCGGCGGACTCATGATGCAAGCCAATGCCGGCGTACCCAAAGACGCGATCCGGGTGATCGAAGGTTTGATCATCCTCGTGTTGGCAGCGCGCCGCTACTTCGCAACGCGCGCCACGGCGGCGCCCATATGAGTGCCGGAATCGCGCTCGCGCTGACGCTGCTATTCTTGACACTGATCAAGTCGGTGCCGATCGTGTTCGCGGCACTCGGCGGTGTGATCTCCGAACGCTCAGGCGTTGTGAACATCGGCTTGGAAGGCATGATGACCGCGGGCGCCTTTAGCGCGGTCATTTTCACGAACCTAACGGGAAGTCCGATCGTCGGATTGATCGCTGGGATCTTCTTCGGAGCTTTTCTGGGCTTCATCCTGGGATTTGCGGCGACGTTTTTTAAAGTTGACCAGATCGTTGCCGGCGTCGGCATTAATCTGGTGGCATTAGGCGGCGCAGCGTTCGGCTTGGTACTGATCTTCAATCAGCCCGGCGCGAGCCCGCAAGTAAATCAACTCGGGCCCGGACAACTGCTGCCGCAAATCACGACCGGCGAAGCTGCATTCATCGTGCTCGGATTGTTGTGCGCATTCGGTTTGAATTGGTTCATCTATCGCACACCATGGGGATTGCGCATCCAAGCCTGCGGCGAGAATCCGCGGGCGGTGACCGATGCCGGTTTGGATCCGCTGCGCTTGCGTCTGTACAGCGTGATTGCAAGCGGCGCGCTCGCCGGACTCGGCGGCGCATTCCTTTCGATCTGCGAAGTCAACTTGTACTCCGACGGCATGACCGCCGGACGTGGATTCATCGCGTTGGCGGCCGTAATTTTCGGGCGATGGACGCCCTGGGGCGCCACCGGAGCCGCGGTTTTCTTCGGTTTCTTCGAAGCGCTGCAATACGTGCTGCAAGGCCGCATCAGTTGGCTGCCAAGTGACGCGATGCAGGCGCTGCCCTATCTTGCCGCGCTCTTTGCGATTGCGGGCCTTGTTGGCCGAGTGCGGGCACCTGCCGCAGATGGAGTACCGTATTAAACTTTGGCTGCTGAGGCCGTAGGGTGCGCGGATGACGCAAGCGGGCCTCGTCATGCGCATCTAACGATGCGCTGCTCGGGCCGTCCTTCGACAGGCTCAGGATGACACGCTGGGCTCAGGATGACACGCTGGGCTCAGGATGACACGCTGAGCTCAGGATGACACGCTGGGCTCAGGATGACACATTAAGGACAAGCACGAAAATAGCCGACAACAAAGCATAGGAGCCACGTATGCGGCATATCCTTGCTCTATTTGCGGCAGCCGCGATCACCGGATCGTTCGCTGTACCGGCAAACGCGTTTTCATTGCCCGCGCCGTTCGCGGCTCTGCGGGCTACGATGATGCGCGCGGCGGACCGAGCTCCCGGTCACATCGCGATGGAAGTCAAAGACCTCGGCACTGGTTTGGTCTCGGCGATCAACGCCAACGCGGTGATGCCCGCCGCTTCCACGATCAAGATCCCGGTCATGGTGGAAGTCTTCCGGCAGCTGCAGATTGGCAATTTTGATTTAAATCACCGCGTCACGCTCATGCCGCGCGATCGCGATTGGGGCTCGGGCGCCATCGCCGACGCGCCGGTCGGCTCGACCTTCTCCGTTTCCGAGCTGCTGACGCAAATGATCGCCGTCAGCGATAATACCGCGGCCAACATGTTGATTCGCTTGGTCGGGCGCTCGCACATAAACGCCACGATGCGCCGGCTGGGACTGCAGCACACGCGGCTGGCAGATTACATTCACACCGGCGGCTGGAGCGTGCGCACGACGTTGCGTACGAGTCCCGCGGACATGGTGCGCTTGCTCACCGGCATGGCGCAAGATAAACTTGTTGACGAGTGGTCTTCGCAACAAATGATCGCCATTCTCGAGCGCCAAGAGATCAACTCGCTCATCCCCGAGCCGCTTCCGGATATTCCGATCGCTCATAAAACCGGATCGCTCGACGACACGCTCAACGACGTCGGCATCGTCTACGCTTCAAGCGGAGCGTATGTGATCGCGGTTATGACGACGCAGCTGCCGACGCTCTCCGCTGGGCGGCGATTCATCCGCCGCGTCTCGCGCATGGCGTATTCACACCTTCAGCAGTTCGGCAAGTGGCGCGCGCTCAATGATTTCGACGGCCCGGCTCAGCCGCCAATCGCAAGCGAATCGAACGACGACGTGCCGATGTGGGCCCCGCAGACGCCGCTGCCCGCCACGCCCAACCCCGAAATTACGCCGTAGCGACTGCACGCCCGGCGTAAACCGGCGTGAGTAACTCCTTGTATTTCGGTTCGTTGCCGCGCACGAGACGTTCGTAGAAACTCGCGAGCTTTTGCGTTACCGGTCCGATGCGTCCGTCGGCCACGTCGCGCCGATCGACCGATCGCACGTAAACGATGCCGACCGCCGTGCCCGTGAAAAAGATCTCTTCCGCACCGTAGAGCTCACTGCGGTCGATCGCCCGTTCGACGACTTCGAGGCCGAACTCGCGCTTCGCGATGTCAATAATCGCGCGCCGCGTGCAGCCTTCCAAGACGTTCTGTGACGGATCGGGCGTGAGCAGCACGCCGTTCTTGACGAGGAAGATATTTTCGGCCGACCCTTCGGCGACGTGTCCGTCGTGCGAGAGCAGAATCGCCTCGTCGAAACCGTTGGCGATAGCTTCGCTCTTGGCGAGCGCGCTGTTCACGTAGAGTCCGGTGATTTTCGCGCGCGGGGGTGCCGCTGAGTCGTCGGCGCGGCGCCACGAGCTGATGCCCGCGGCAACGCCGCCGGCTGCATCGAGATAGTGCGTGAACGGAATCGCGACGATTGCAAACGCCTCGGGCACATTGTGCAGGCGCACGCCGACGTCTTCGGCGGACTTGAACATGCATGGACGAACATACGTGTCGCTTTCGAAACGGTTGCGCGCGCAGAGGTTCGAGGTGATCTCCATGAGCTCGTCGACCGAGTGCGGCATTTTCATCAACAGGATCTTCGCGCTGATCGCCAAGCGTTCGAAATGCTCGCGCAGCTGCACGAGATAGAGCTCGCGATCTGCCGGCACCCAATAGCCGCGAATTCCCTCGAAGCAACCTGTGCCATACTGTAGACCGTGGGTCAAGAGGCCGATTTTGGCGTCGTCGTAGTTGCGGAATTCGCCTTCGGCGTAAACGGTGAGTTCGCTCAGTTTCACTTTTCGCAACTCCTTATCGCAGCCCCGATTCCGGCACGCTCTGCGTCGTCCTCCGGCCAAGCGGCCAACTCCGAGGCTGGGGCAGGGGCTCCCCTGCGCCATAAGGAGAAACGCCCCGCATGCACCGCCGGTTCATCTTCATTGCCGCCCTCGCGGCGGCCGGAATTGGGGCCGCCGCTGCCGCGGCCGTCACGCAAACGGTCTTGCCAAGCGGGTGGCGCTTAACGCCGCCCGCCGGACCGCTCGCAACCGTCGGCACCATGCCGCAAGGCATCGCGCTTTCACCCGACGGCAAGACGCTCGCGGTCGTCGAGTCGGGTTACAATCCGCCAGCCCTGCGGTTACTCGACGCGAAGACGTTGGCGACGATCAAAGTGATCGACCTCAAAGGTGCATTCGGCAAACCGATATGGTGCGGTAGAATGCTCGTCTGTGTTCCGGGCGCGGCGACGGATGCAATTCAAGTCGTCGACATTGCGCGGGGAATCATCCAGCCTTTTCCGCTCGCCAAAGGCACCTGGCCGGTTTCCCTGTCGCTTTTCTTTTCCCGCCAGAGCGGAAAGACTATTCCGCTTGTAGTCACGGCCGACGACCATAACAGCGCCACGGGCGGCACGATAACGATCGGCCAGATCGCCGGCAGCCCAAGCTTTGCCGCACGCACGATCGCCGTGGGCTCGCACCCGGCTGCAGCAATCGGAACGAAGAATGGGAAGCTGATCTACGTCGCGTTGCGTGGACGGAGTTCGGTCGCGGTCGTCGATGCGGCCGCAGGCCGCGTCGTAAAGAATATCGCGGTCGGATCGCATCCGTGCGATCTCAGCCTTTCACAGGCTAAACTCTACGTCGCAGTCTGCGACGATGATGCGGTTGCCATAATCGACACGCGCACGAATACGCGGATCGCAAGTATTCCGGTCGGAATGAAAGCTGCGCGCGTGCGCGGATACGGCGCAAATCCGAATGCGTTGCTCCTTCATGGAAACGATCTGTTCGTAAGCCTCGGCGGAGAAAACGCGGTCGCCCACATTCGTAATGACCGCGTTATCGGATACATTCCGGCGGGCTGGTATCCAACCGGTCTCGCAATGGGCGCCGATGGGACGCTTTACGTCAGCAACGGCAAAGGTGAGCGAGCGCCGCCGAATCCTCAGTTCGATCCACGCATCAGTACTGAGATCGGGAAGGTTGATACGATCACCGTCGGATCGGTGCGCGCGATTCCCCGCGCCGCGTACGAACATGTCAACGCGATGACCGCACAGGCCCTGAGCGACCTGATGCCACTTTGGTCGCCGCGCCCGGCCGCAGCGACGCTCATCCGTTCGCATGGGCCCATCTCACATGTCATCTACATTATCAAAGAAAATCGATCCTACGATCAGGTCTTGGGCGATGTCGCCGGCGCGGACGGCGATCCTGCGCTCGTGACGTTCGGCCGCGACGTCACGCCCAATCAACACGCACTGGCCGAGCGTTTCGGTCTGCTCGATAACGCCTATGCCAACGCGCAAGTCAGCGCCGACGGCCACAACTGGACCGACGCCGCAACTGCCAACGACTATGTCGAGCGCACGTGGCCACCCAGCTATGGCGGCCGGCGCCCCGGCTACGACTCGCAAGACGGTAGGGGAGCCGACGTTCCGCACTCCGGTTTTCTCTGGGATGCGGCCAAACGCGCGGGTATAACGTACCGCGATTACGGCGAAGGCGATTGTTGCGGAGCTCCCAACAACATTTTAACGTTTCCCGGATTGACAGGCCATTACGATTCGGCTTTCGTCGGCTGGAATCTCAAGTACAGCGACCAGGATCGTTTCAACGAATGGCAGCGCGAATTCGGCAAATTCGTCGCGCAGCGCAACCTGCCGCAGCTCGAGATCGTTTATTTCCCCAACGACCATACCTCCGGCACTCAGGCGAACATGCCAACGCCCGAAGCCTATGTCGCCTTAAACGACTGGGTCGTGGGCCGGCTCGTCGACGCCGTCTCACACTCGCCTTACTGGAAGTCGACCGCAATCTTCATTCTGGAAGACGACGCGCAAAACGGACCGGATCACGTGAGTGATCAGCGTTCGACTTTTTACCTCGCCAGCCCATACGCGCGGGGCGGCGTCGATCACACGCACTATTCAACCGTGAGCTTCCTACGTACGATCGAGCTGCTGCTGGGCCTGGCGCCACTATCCGTCGCCGACACGACGGCACAGCCGCTCTACAACCTTTTTGCAGCCCAAACTGTGAACGCGGCGCCGTACGATGCGATAAAACCCGGCGTCGATATGAATGCGACCAACACGAAGGCGGCATACGGTTCGGCGATCAGCGCGCGGATGGATTTCAGCAGGCCGGATGCCGTCAACCCGAAGCTCCTCAACGGCATCCTCGAACACGCGGTTCGCCACCGCTAGACGCGCCGCAATGATGGCGGAACGACCCGGTTTAACGACCCCGGCAGCAGTCACCGCGCTCGAGAACGGCAATCGCCGCGAACTGATCGACGAACTCGCTACGGAGGAACCGCTCGAGATTCGCTTGACCGCCGGCAATGAAACCCGCAGCCTCGCGGTTACCATGCGCACTCCGGGCAACGACTTCGAACTGGCCGCCGGCTTTTTGTATTCCGAAGGTATCGTCGCCGAGCGCGATGAGATCCGCGGCATCTCCTACTGCGTCGATCCGGCAATCGACGCCGAGCAGCGTTATAACATCGTAACCGTCGAACTCGCGGGTGACATGCCGGCCCTGGAACGGCTCGAACGCCATTTTACCGTGAACAGTTCTTGCGGCGTCTGCGGCAAAGCTAGTATTGAGGCGCTGCAATTGCGCGCAGCGCCCCTGCAAGATGAAACTCGCATCTCCGCAATGCTCATCGCCGAACTTCCCGAACAGATGCGCAGCGCGCAGCGGATCTTCGCTTCCACCGGCGGATTGCACGCCTGCGCGCTCTTCGATGCGCGTGGCAACTTGCTGGTCTTGCGCGAGGACGTGGGACGCCACAACGCGCTCGACAAGATCGCAGGCTGGGCTCTCTTGAACGATCGCATGCCGCTGCGCGAATGCCTGCTGCTCGTTAGCGGGCGAGCCAGTTACGAGCTCGTGCAAAAAAGTATCGCGGCTCGCATTCCGATCATCTGCGCGGTCTCCGCGCCGAGCAGCCTCGCGGTCGAAACGGCGCGCGCTTTCAACGTCACGCTCTGCGGCTTCGTACGCGGGACAAAATGCAACGTTTACAGTGCGCCCGAACGAATTACAGCGTAACGCGTTGGCGCTTGGCTCGGACGAATTCTAGCACGCCGTCGAGTGGACGCGCGTTCAGCACGTCGTCGCGCGTCAGCCCGGCGCGACGCGCCTGGCCGATCGCCAGATCGATGTTCGCGAGTTGCGTTACATCGTGCGCATCGCTGTCGACGGTGAGCGTCACGCCCAAGCCCTTCGCGCGCCGCGCCAGGTTCGCGGGCAGATCGAACCGCTTGGCTTGGCCGTCGATTTCGAGCGCGGTGCCGGTGCGCGCGGCGGCCGCAAAGACAGCATCGTAGTCGAAATCATATCCGCCAAAACCTTCGATCGTTCTACCGGTTGGATGTCCGATGATCGTCACGTAAGGATTTTCGCACGCACGAATGAGCCGCCGCGTCATCTCATCGCGCGACTGGCGGAACTCCGAGTGCACGCTGCCCACAACGATGTCCATTTCCGCCAGGACGTCGTCGGGGAAATCCATCGAGCCATCCGGCAGAATGTCCACTTCGCTTCCCCAGAGCGTGCGTATGCCGTAGCGGTCGCCGAGCTCGCGAATTCGCTCGCGCTGTTCGCGCAATTCCTCTGCGCTGCAGCCGATGACGCCGCGCGCCGGCGAGTGATCGGTGATCGCGTGATAAGCGTACCCCCGCGCCGCCGCCGCCGCGATCATCTCTTCGAGGGTCTGCCTGCCGTCGCTCCAGGTCGAATGCATGTGAAAGTCACCGCGGACCTCGGCGGTTTCGAGCAGTTCGGGAAGCTCGTTGCGTAGAGCCAACTCGACTTCGCCGATGCCGCTGCGCAACTCGGGCGGAATATACTGCATGCCGAGCGCAGCGTAGACGCCATGCTCGTCGCGGCTGGCGATCACGTCGCCGCTCTCCAAGTTGAGGATGCCGTTTTCGCTGACGCGCAGATTTTTGCGCGCCGCATATTCGCGCACTTGAATGTTGTGCTCGCGGCTGCCGGTGAAGTGCTGCAGCAAATTGCCGTAAAGATGATCGGGCAAAACGCGCAGATCGATCTGCAAACCGTCCTCGAGCCAGATGCTTCCCTTGGTCGGTCCCTCGGCCAGTACGGCACGCGCGCGATCCCAGCGTACGAAGTGATCGATAACGCCTGCCGCCGCATCGGACGTGCAGACGATGTCGATGTCGCCGACGGTGACTTCAGCGCGTCGCAAGCTGCCCGCAAACTCCACGCGATGCACGGGCGGTCCCGATTCGAGATATGCAACGACTTCGCGCGCGACGCGGAGGGCCCGCGGCAGCGGCGTGCGGCGCAACCGTCCGCGGTACGCTAAAATTCCGCGCCGGATATTCTCGATCGTTTTCGGCCCCATGCGCGGCGCTTCTGCGAGGGCGCCCGAATCGATGGCGCGTTCGAGGTCCGCAAGCGATCCGACGCCGTACTGTTCGAAGAGCATCGCCGCCGTTTTGATGCCGATGCCCGAAACGCCGAGCACTTCGAAAATCGTGGGCGGATAACGCTGCTGCAGAATTTCGAGCTGCTCGCAGGTTCCGGTACGCACGATCTCCTCG
>Ga0102924_1000359_pt1 | contig 57017 bp, 54 predicted proteins | sample PaiPotPPM11metaG_FD_80116 | JGI IMG/M metagenome (GOLD analysis project Ga0102924, IMG submission 80116) | Iron sulfur acid spring bacterial and archeal communities from Banff, Canada, to study Microbial Dark Matter (Phase II) - Paint Pots PPM... ... | reverse complement strand
TGAGCTTGCTACTCGCCTGCGCGCTTCCCATCCGCCAGTGATCGCGCGCGTGGAAGAAGGCCGGGTTCTGCTTGATCTGCGCACCGTCTTTCCCGCGCAGGACGAGGTCTTGAGGCAGATATTTGGCCAAATCGCAGCATAGTAGAAACTAGTAATGATGTTTTCGGGTCACGTCTTCCTCGGAGGCTGATTAGCCAAACATGAGCCCTAATCCTGCCTTCGCCTTGGCATTCGTCGCCAATCCATCAAGAACGCAGATCACCGGAATCGACTGGTTCGTAATCGCGATTTACTTCGGAATTTTACTGACCGTCGCCTGGTGGGTGGTTAAGAAGGGCAAAGACTCGGCTGCAGATTATTTCCTGGCGGGCCGCAACCTTGGTTGGTGGATTATTGGCGCGTCCATCTTCGCGTCAAACATTGGCTCAGAACACGTTGTCGGACTGGCCGGAGCCGGTGCGACCAGCGGCGTAGCTCTCGCCCACTACGAATTGCACGCTTGGTGTTTGCTGGTGCTGGCGTGGGTTTTCGTACCCTTCTACATGCGGTCCATGGTTTTCACCATGCCCGAATTTCTCGAGCGCCGCTTCAGTACCAGCTCGCGTTATGTGCTTTCGATCGTTTCCATCATCACCTTCATCGTCTCGAAAATTGCAGTGGGAATTTTTGCTGGCGGCGTGGTTTTCGGTACGTTGCTTCCCGAACTTCATATCAGAGTCGGCAACACCAACATAGACAGCTTCTGGATCGGCTCTGTGCTGGTGATCGCCCTTACCGGCCTGTACACAGCGTTGGGCGGCATGCGGGCTGTCGCTTACAACGATGCGGTGCAAACATTTGTGCTGATCTTAGGATCGGCGTCGCTCACTTTTTACGGTCTGCACAAGCTGGGAGGATGGCACGAACTCCGCCACTGGTGCGGCTCCGACATGTTCAATCTTTGGAAGCCGCTGATACCGGCAGGCGTACAAGGTACTTGGGCGCCGGTACTCCAGACTGACGCGGCCGGAAACGTCGTGAAAGAAGCCTGGTACTTCAACGGATATTTTCCCTGGCTGGGCATGTTGTTTTGCGCGCCGATTATCGGACTCTGGTACTGGTGCACCGATCAATATATTGTCCAACGCGCGCTGGGCGCCCCAAATGAAGCGGTTGCCCGGCGGGGCGCTATCTTCGCCTCCTTCCTGAAACTTTTCCCCGTGTATCTGTTCATCATTCCGGGCCTCATCTGCTATGCGCTGGCAAAAAGCGGCAAGGTCCCTGCTCTAGGAGCAATGATCGGCGCTGACGGGAAACCAATCACTTCAGTTGCGCAGGGCGCGTTTCCGATGATGGTGCAGTATCTGTTGCCCCCGGGGTTGCGCGGCTTGGTTGTGGCAGGATTACTTTCCGCGCTGATGGGATCGCTGGCTGGTGTGTTCAACGCCTGCTCCACTTTGTTCACCGTTGATCTGTACGAGAAGTGGCGGCCAGGCGCCTCGCAGCACCAGCTCGTGCGCGTTGGCCGAATGGCGACAGCTGCAATGGTGGTAGTGGCACTTGCCTGGATCCCGGTCATCAAAGGCGCACAGGGTCTCTATACGTATTTGCAAGCGGTACAGGGATATCTTGCGCCGCCCATTTTTGTTGTGTTCTTCTTCGGCGTGTTCTTTAAACGTCTCAATGCGAAAGGCGCGCTCTGGGCAATGATCGTCGGCTTCGCGCTGGGAATTTTCCGCATGCTCGTGGATACGCCAGTCAGCTTGGGACTACGAGGATTACAGAACGGATATCCGCAAGGTTCTTTCCTCTGGATCATCAACAATATCTACTTCCAGTACTTCAGCGTCTTGATCACAATCGTTTCGGCCATCGTGATGGTGGTTGTGAGTCATATGACCGCCGAGCCAGATTACGAACGAATTCGCAACCTGACATTTGAAACCACCACTGGAGAAGATCGTGCTAAGACCCGTGCCAGTTGGAGCTGGCGCGAAGTCGCCGGATCGGCACTGGTTCTGGTCTGCATATTGGGCGCTTATTTGTATTTCAGGGGATAGTAAGCGTTCGCCGTTCGCCGAGTTCTCATTGTGGCCTACGCTAGACTGTCAGACATGGCTCGCGCTGAACAATTGCTCTCCGCCATCGAGCGGGCGGAGTTCCCGCATCTTGAAAACCTGGTCCATGTCTTCGTGGGTGGTAGTGAATTACACGGGGCCAAAGTAAAAGACACCGATGATCTGGACATTTACGGCGTCTATCTTGAACCTCCGGAATTCATTATTGGTTTGGAGAAAAGCGAGTTCTTCGTGTGGGGCACGGCGGGTAACGAACGCCGTAATGGGCCCGACGACATTGATGTCTGCTTATACTTACGCAAGTGGGCTGGGCTTGCGGCAAAAGGAAATCCCAGCGCGCTACATTTCCTGTTTGCGCAGAATTACGCCCCAAATCAAACGCCTTGGCAAACAGTTTTGAATAACAGGCAGATTTTTCTGTCCCGGCAAGCGGCGAGCCAGTTTCGCGGCTTTGCCGACGCGCAGGTCCGTCGTCTACAAGGAATCGGTACCGGGAAAAAGGGGCAACGTCACGAACTCATTGGCATTCACGGGTACGACATCAAAGCCGCTATGCATGTGATCCGTTTGCTGAACGGGGGAATCGAATTGATGCGGTCAGGCGTCATAACCTTACCTCGTCCGGAGAAGGATCTACTGGTCACAATTCGATCCGGAAATTACGGTTCACTCGAGCGAGTACTGAGTCTGGCGAATGCTCTATTTGTCGATCTGGAGCAATCGCGAAACGAGAGTGCTCTCCCGGAGGATGTTGACCGGGCTAACATTTCAAAATTGGTTAGCGACACATATCTGGAGTACTGGCGAGGAACTCAGCGTGTTCGGATAGATGCGCACGATCTGGAAATTCTGAATAGAGCGGCAGATCATCTCAACTCTGAGGTCGAAGACGTGCCAGACCCATCTGTAAGACTTTGGCAATCGCCCTGAATCTTTCATAGCAAAACGGACCTGACCATGGCCACCCTCTACACCATCGGCCATTCCACCCGCGCTCTCGAAGATCTGATCGGCGCTCTGAAAGCTCACTCAATCGAAACGCTGGTTGACATTCGCTCCCTGCCGATGTCGCGTCGCTTGCCGCATTTCAATCGCGAAGCGCTGGAAAAAACTCTGCCTGAGGCTGGAATCCGATATCTCTGGATGAAAGAACTTGGCGGTCGGCGAAAGAAGTCGCTGACAGATTCGCCCAACGTAGCGTTGCGTAACGAAAGCTTTCGCAATTACGCGGATTACATGCTCTCGCCTGAATTCGAACATGCAGTCACTAAGCTGATCCAGATTGCCGAGGACTCGCGCACTGCTTACATGTGCGCCGAGCGGGCTTATTTTCGCTGCCACCGCATGATGGTCTCCGACTGGCTGGTTGCGCATGGGCATGAGGTGCTGCACATCGACGCCGAAAAGCCGGCAAAGCCGCACAAGCTGATGTCCGAAGCCAGGGTTGTAGACGGCCGGCTGATTTATCGTGGAGACCGGCTGCTCTAGCTCCTGTGCTAACGTATCGCAGATGATTGTTGGCACCGGAATCGATATAGCCGAAGTACCTCGAATTGCAGAATCGATTAAGAGGTTTGGTGATCGGTTCATTCGCCGTATCTTTACGGATGGCGAGATTCGATATTGCGACTCTAAAGCGAACCGCGTCGAGAGATACGCGGCCCGCTTCGCGGCCAAGGAAGCTGCCATGAAAGCCCTAGGCACCGGATGGAACTACGGCGTTCGCTGGCGCGATGTTGAAGTGTTGAGGCAACCGGGCCACCGGCCTACGATTAAATTTCATGGCCGAGCCGCCGAGTTTGCAGCGCGTCTGAAAACGAAAAACGTTTCGCTATCGCTATCGCACACGCCAGAGCAGGCGATTGCCAGTGTGATCCTGGAAAGCTAATTCGGCGAGACTCTTTTGTTACACTAACGCCCTTCATGTCAGCCACTAGCGCAACTCATCCACAGCTTGATGCTCCTGCAGTCAGCGAGCTGCGGAAAAAAACATTGTTACCGGGAATCGCACTCGCCAGCTTCTCGGCCCTGGTGTTGGAATTGGCTTTGACTCGCCTGTTTTCGGTTGTGCTCTTTTATCATTTTGCTTTTCTTGCAATTTCCATTGCGCTGCTTGGACTCGGCGCTGGTGGAGTGTTCGCGCATCTCTGGAAACAGCGCCTCGAAACACGAAGTACACGCAACCTCGCGGCTGGATGCAGCTTGTTGAACGCAGTCGTAATTGTGGCCGTACTCGTGATCGTCTTACACGTGCCGGTTTCGCTCGATCTAACCGGGGTGAACTTTCTGCGCTTGAGCCTCATTTACCTATGTTCGGCCGTGCCTTTTTTCCTGACCGGACTGCAGTTCTCGGTAATCTTCGCCCGCGAGCCCTCCAGCATCTCCCGGCTCTACGGCGCGGACCTCATTGGAGGAGCCATCGCCTGTCTGGCGGTCGTTCCGCTGCTGAACTGGATCGGCGCGCCCAACGCCATCCTGGCGGCAGCGCTGGTTTCCGCCGTAGCGGCGGTGGTGTGGACTTCGCCGTTTAGGTGGCGAAACCGCGCGGTTTGGATCAGTGCAGCCCTTGCGGCGTTGATCATCGCGAATTCGTCTATACATCTGATCGATGTAGTCTGGGCAAAAGGTATCCGCCGAAAGAATGTCGAATTCGCACGCTGGAGCGCGATTTCGCGGGTCGAAGTTGACCGCAATGACGACGGCTCGCGCGTCATCGTGATCGACGCCGACGCGAATACTTACATCATGAGCGCCGACCCGGCCCACTGGGCAGGAACGGAATGGCAGCAGAACCTTATGGGCGCTGCGCCCGGAGTGGTCAACGTACTCAGGCCGCATGGTGATTACGCCATCATTGGCCCCGGCGGGGGCATTGACGTTCTTCGCGCCGTTGCTAATGGAAGCCCGAGCGTTACCGGGATTGAGATTAATCCCATCATCGCGACTACGATCATGCGCGATCGCTACGCGGATTTCGCCTACCACTTATATCAACGCCCTGATGTGCATCTGCATATCGGCGATGGCCGGTCTTTCATTCGCGATGCGCCGAACAATTTTGACGTAGTGCAGATGACGCTGGTGGACACTTGGGCGTCAACCGCTGCGGGAGCATTTGCGCTTAGCGAAAACAGCCTTTATACAACTGAAGCGTTTCGCGAATATTTCCAGCACCTGAAGCCGGACGGCATTATCGCGGTTACACGCTGGGAATTTCAGCAGCCGAGGGAAGCGTTGCGCGTGGTTTCGGTGGCGATGCAGGCGCTACACGACCTCGGAGACTCTCAGACGTCGCGCCACTTTCTGGTCATCTCCGAAGGCGAACTCGATGAAGATGGAATTCCCGTCACAGTGCTGGCAAAGAAGAGCGCATTCACTCCTGAAGAGGAGGCCGCGGTTCAACTGCATCTGCAAACATATCCGGAATTGAAGCTCTTATATTCGCCTTCACACTCAACTCCCAACGCCTTCACTGATCTCATTAAAAGCAATGCTCCCGGCTCCTTCGCCAGGCAGTACGCATACAACGTTGCACCAGTCACTGATAATGCGCCTTTCTTTTTCTTCACCTTGAAGCCAAACCAGATCTGGCGCTCCATACGCGGCACGGACGCTATGGACTGGAAGGTAAACCTGGGAGTCGCGGTCCTGTTCATGCTGCTGGTGATTTCACTGCTTGCGGTGGCGGCATTCCTCATCTTGCCTCTGATTCTTGAAACCCAGGCTCTGCAGACCGAAGCCGCGAGAACACCCACAGCGGCACTTCTATATTTTGTTGCGATCGGCCTTGGTTACATTCTGGTAGAAATAACTTTCATTCAACGCTTCGTTCTGTTTTTAGGACATCCCACCTACGCTCTTACAGTTGTCGTGTTTCTTATGCTGCTCTCAAGTGGCGCGGGCAGTATCGTTTCCAAATACTGCATCGTCCGGCCTGCGCGACGGTGGTTGCCGCTGGCGATTATTATTTCGGCCCTCATGGTCTATGTGGCCATCTTGCCATCACTTCTGAGTCGCGGGATTGGCCTACCTTTCACGGTCAAAGTAATGATCAGCGCTGTCGTGCTTGTTCCTTTGGGCCTCGTTATGGGGACGCCCTTCCCGGTTGGGCTGAGTGCGCTTGCAGCCCGTCGCGGGCCGAGTGGCAATTCCAATTCCATCGAGTGGGCTTGGGCCATGAACGCTGCCTCCAGCGTTCTGGGATCAGTTCTCGCCATAATTATTGCCATCCAGTTTGGATTGAATGCTACGCTCACCTGTGGTGCGCTGGCGTATCTGCTAGCGCTCTTGTTGCGCAGAAAGCTTCATGGTGTGGCGTCTGCGGCCTAAAAAGCACCGGTCGTTCTGCTATGATCAGGAAAATCCGGCGGCAATGCCGGTCGCGCGCGGCCTGTTGTTTTCCGCCGCCAGTCTGCTTGGGAGGATAGTTGCCTAGCCAAAAGCAGTTGAAATGGTCTCAACTGAAGGTTGGCGTCACGGTAGTATTTGCCGTTGTGGTTCTGGCGGCGCTGATCATCCTCATGAGCGGCAGCGGTGGGCTCTTTACTCCTAAACTCATCTTAAGATCGTATTTTTTCGATGCGCAGGGGCTTCGAGTAGGAGCTCCGGTTCGCCTCAGCGGCGTGGACATCGGTAACGTCAGCCAGATCCGCATTGTTCCAAAGCAGCCGCTGGCTCCGGTCGAAGTCACCATGAAGGTGAACAGGAAATATCATTTCAGCCTGAGGAAAGACTCGAAAACCTTGCTTTCGACAGCGGGCGTGCTGGGCGAAACCTACATCAACATCGATAGCTCAACTGCCGCGGATCCCGAGGTGTCCAACAATGACGTCCTGAAGAGCAACGAGCAAACTGGATATCAGGATGTCATGCGCTCCACTCAAAATGCGCTTCAGAACATGCAGGCCTTACTGGCGCGTATGGATCGCATCATTGCATTTGTGGAGAGTGGGCAGGGTTCGGTCGGAAAGTTGATTTACGATCCCGTTCTTTACAACCGGGCCAACGCGACCATTAATGATTTTCAAAAGCTGGTGAGCGAAATCTCCCAAGGCCAGGGCAGCCTGGGAAAGTTGCTCAACAACGACGATCTTTATAACAAAGCGAATGCTTCCCTCGACAAGATCAACAGCCTCATCGACGATTTGAATGCTGGCAAGGGCACGGCCGGCAAGCTGCTCAAAGATCCAACGCTCTACAACACCGCGAACGACACCATCACAAATTTCAAACAGCTCACGGATGACATCAATTCGGGCAAGGGCGCGTTAGGGAAGCTGACCAAAGACCAGGAATTCGCGAATAAGTTGCAGAACACCATGAACCGAGTCTCTGATATCACCGACCGCCTGGATGCAGGCGAGGGCAGCGCCGGAAAGTTTCTGCGCGACCCGTCGATGTTTAACAACACGAACAAGCTGCTGACGGAGACGCAGGACTTGATCAAAGCCATTCGGCAGAACCCAAAGCAGTACCTCACGATTCGCCTGAAGATTTTCTGATCGGGATCAAAGCTGGTATCGGGTGTAGACGGGCGAGGACGCCCGTCGCTCCATTTTTTCCTTGGAAACGAGAACTTCTCTCTTTTTTGGCAATGCGCTTTAGCTGCGCGAACGGCTTCTGGCGAACGGTTCATCTCTGCAGCAAATCCACAGGTTGGCGCACATCGTGTACGCGGAAATATCTCGCCAGCGCCGGATATTTTTTTCGGACTTCTTCGAACATCGCATAAGCCGCGTTGCGGTAAGAAAAGTGTCCTGCCGGGCCGGTGCGCAGCTCGGAAATGTAGACCGCTTCCGCAAAGTCCATCTTGAAAAGCGTGCGCTTGCGGAATCCGAGCGGGATCACATACTGTGCGCTTTCTGCGGCTTCAGCCGTGGCGCCTTTCTCTAGGGTCGCGACCGCGCTGGATGCCCGCTCCATCGCGGCCCGGTATTTTGCAATTGCTCCCGCTTGCTCAAGTTGCTCGGGAATTTCGTACCCGTGTTGCGCTGTGAACTCCTGCTCGATCTGAACGCAACGCCGGTGCCGGTGCATGTCGCGAAATCCGCCAATGTCCATCAGAATGTCGAACCGGAACTGTTGCCCTGCGCGAAACGCGCGCAGCATTTCGTCATGCTTTCCGCGATGACGCACGCCGGCATCGATTATTTCGCGCCGCCTGGCCTCGCTTATGCCTTCGACTTGGCGCAGAATCTGCCGGTAAGAGTAATGGCAGTGCTCATATAAAAGGGTGCACGCCAGTTCGATTTCCAGCGGTTCGCTATCAAGCAAATCAACCGGGCGGGTCTTCTCGACGGGAGCGCCCTTCATTAGCTCAGACGCGATCTGCCGTAGTTCTCGCCTTGTCACAATTTCATATGCATTCGGATCGGCGTACTTGACCAGAGTTGGCGAGACCCGCACCTCTTTCAGTAGCTCTTTTTCCGCCCGCGCTCCCAGTTCAGGGGAAAGCTCGCGTACGTCATGCACCAGCTGCCGATAGGATTCCTGGTTGACGTTGTACGCCGCGGAAGCGGCCGCTTGCTTGAGTAGTGCGCCCAAATGTCGGACCTCCGCATGTGGGTACGAAAGCAGGTGCGAAACTTGGGTTTCCAAGGTCCGCGCGTTAACGATCTCCCCAAGTGAAGTGTTCGTTGCCAGCGGTAGCAGGTATCGGGAAATGTCGAATGCGCGCGCTCTGAGCGTGCGCTCGTATGCTTCCCGCTTTATCTCCGTGGGCTTGGGAGTGATCTCGGAGAGATATTGGAACATGCGCTCGGAAAGTCCCTCATATTCCGAGAATAGGACGTCAATTGTACGGGTGTAGAGTTCTCGCGCCTGATTGTCGGCGCCGAAATCGGGCGTGTAATAGCCGCTCTTTCTGAAGTCCTGATAACGCGTCGATCGCTCCTGCCCATCCCATCGCTGTTCGTCGGCGATGACAATTGCGGCCAATATCGAAAGTTTTTCGATTGCCAAAGCGATATGCGCCAGATCGGCAATTGAACGGTGTCCGTACTGGAAATAAAAAGTATTTAGAAATTTCTCTGCCTTCTGTTGGCTGATTTCCTTCAGCGACTCCTTCATCGAAAGCGACGAACGCGAATACTTGGCCATGGCATACGCCTGCACTTCAGGCTCGGCACCGAAAATCGCATAGACCTCAGTACTGGGAGATCCGGGGGATAGATTGCTTCCGTTTGCAGGCGCAGATTTCAACGCAGTATCAGCCATGTAAGGACCTCGGAAAGTGGAGGAGATTTGAATCTTAATCGTCAGCGCACACCTGCGCAATTTCCTTCGCTATTCCTCTGTGCACCTCTGTGTCCTCTGTGGTTAAGTGTTTCAAAAGCTGGCAGCACAAAGGTCAATCTTCGAAGATACAGAGGTGCAGTCAGCTCACAACGTGTGCAGGTATGCCAGCAGATCATTGACCTGCTCGTCGGTGAGCACGTTGCCGAAGCCATCCATTTTGTTACGCCCCATGCGAATGATGTCCCTGGCGCGGTCATCGTTCGCCGGCATACCGCTGGCCGGAAGATATGGCCGATTGAACACGCCTTTCAAACTCGGCCCCTGCCGCTTTCGCGAAGAATAAGGCGCGTGGCAGCGGTCACAATACTGATCATAGATGTGCCTTCCCGAGGCCTGTTGTGGGCTCAATCCTAATTCAGCATCGCTCCGGCGCCGCTGCACTTCACATCCGCAGCAGAGAACAAGCAGGAGTGTGGCGGCGCATGGCAGCCACAAGATTTGTAAAGGTAGGATCTTCGGCATCCGATAAACGTCGGCAGATCAATTCAGTTATACCGCATCGCGAACTCGGGTTGCGCAGTCAGCAGGACTGGCGCGGATGGTGCGTGATTTTCACAAATGGAATTCTATTTTTTGCGGCTTGCGTAAATCCGAAGGCCTTACATAAATCCTCGAAAAACCGCGAAACGCGCATGCCTTGCGATCGTCCGGGTTCGCGCCTGCACAAATTGCGCTGCACACGCCTGTGAATGAGCTGCACTCGATTGAAAGCAAAGCACATGCAAATTCGTTTTTTCTGTTGACCCAAATTTTAGAAGGTGTAAAACCATAATCGTTCTTTGACAGTTTCTGAAGTTTTTCCGGTTGGTACGGCGTCCGGGGGTCAAGCGAGGTCACCTTCGGCAGGAAGCAAGAGTTAACGCGAGAATGCTGGGCAACCAGCGAACTGGCGGATCACTCATGCAGAATGACTGAAGGAGGGCCAGTAAGGCTCTATAGCAAAGCGCTGGTCGAGGAGAACAAGAAACCCAGTCGAAGGCAGGATAGAGTCCCGCAGGCGTTGAACTGATTTATCCGGTTGGCGGTAAGCCCGGAGCCCGAGCACGATCGCCGGTTACGGTCCGCAAGGATAGTAACCAATGCAGGTCGGCAAGGGTCTAAAGTGAGCTACTGGCCGAGACGAATGAGATCAACATAACCTCGGGACTCTTATTTTTAGTGTTGCGAACCGAGCGGTTCACGGCACTATTTGCAGCGTCAATCGCGTTCTGGGGCGGCCGGTCTTCCACACGCTCCTCCCCCATACAGGAACGGCCTTTTAAGCTTCCACGCGGGGGCGCTGCGCGCTGGCCCAGTCACGCCACTCCTAATTACGGCCCTTGAGTAATCGATTCTTTTCCAGTCACTAGTCGAGCGCGAAATATTCGCTGCGAGACTGGCTCCTCCCCGACTACATCGACATTCACTGCGTAGTTCCCCGGGGACAGTGTGTCGCCGAAAGGAATCTCCATGTCCCGCGTGTCTTTCTTCAGCGGGAAGTGTTGATACCCAATTGCGGTGGCCCGCCCGATGTCATTGACTGCCAGCACCACGAATGTCAGATCAAAATCGCGTCCGGTGTGATTGGAAGCTTTAATTGAGCCATCGATTCGCTGGCCATTGACCTGCGCCTTCCGCAGCCAGTCTGCAGTCATCGGGGTCTCTGCACTGAGCACAAGTTGTTGCTTGCCCTGCTTGGGTGGGTTTTCATTATCTGTAACCAAAGCAGTGAATTCGAATTGGCCGAGTTCATCCAGGACACCCGTCAGCGCGCCACTTTCATTCAGCACAAATCCGCGCGGCAACGAACCCGCAATGACGTGCCAGTGATAAGGCTCAATCCCGCCTGAAGCTTGCAGGTTCGCTACATACGGCTCCCAAAGTGACGCCTTCGGAAGCGGCTTGGTAGAAACCGAAAGCGAGTCTGATGCCTGAGCTTGTTGCGCGCAAGCCAGCGTCGCCGCGAACAACCACCACGAACAAAGGATTTTCGACGGTCCACGCAGCATTCAGAAATTATAGGCTGAAATGGATGGGCTCCTGGTGCAGCGCTGGCCAAGTCCTTATGGCCGCTGTTGTAGCTCCCAAAATAGCGTTTTACGTGCCCTTTTTCGAGCCATCATGCTCCGGGACGCGATTTTTATGGCCTTTTGTGGTTCCTAAGGCCAAAAACCCGCATAAAATGTGGTGAATTCGCTGTTTTTCCACAGCTCGCAGTATTAAGATAAAGGCGCATTCTGACAGGAAATTATTTCGCTAACTAAGAGGAGGATTCATGGCATCAGGACTAACCAAGACGCAGCTTATCCGGCATTTGGCGGAGAAGACGGAGCTGAATAACAAGACGGCGGCCGCATTCCTGGAGCACCTGGCCGATACTGCGATCAAAGAAACCAAGAAGAGCGGTGTATTCGTGGTCCCCGGCCTCGGACGCCTGGTGAAGGCACACCGCAAAGCCCGCATGGGACGCAACCCGCAGACCGGCGAGCCGATTCAGATCAAAGCTAAGACCGTAGTGAAGTTCCGCGTTGCCAAAGCCGCGAAGGACGCGATCGCTCCCAAGAAGTAGTGTCCTGATTTTTATTTAGAAAGGCCGGCCTAGCGCCGGCTTTTTTTATTGCCCAAGAACTTTCTTAAAAATATTCTCTTGACAATTGATACTGTGTGATACATAGTATGTGTCGTACACTATATGACACAAGGTACCCAGAATGACGCGCTGCTTGAGAACCTCCGGCTGGAATTGCGCCGTGGGTGTTTGGTTCTCGCAGTTCTAGCTGAGCTTCGCACCGAACAATACGGATACACCTTGCGCAAAGGGCTTGCTGACCGCGGCCTGGAGGTGGACGAAGGCACGCTCTATCCGCTCCTGCGGCGACTCGAAGGCCAAGGATTGCTGGCCAGCGAATGGCGCGAAGAGGACAAGCGCAACAAGCGTTTCTACAAGATCTCGCGCGACGGCAAGCTGGTGCTGAAACAGCTGCTCGGAGAGTGGCAAACGATCGGCAGTTCGTTGGAAGAAATCCTACAGGAGTCAGAAAATGGAGCTCATAGAAAAATATCTGCAAGCAGTTAAGTTCTGGCTGCCGAGTTCACAGCAGAATGATATAGCGGCCGAACTTCGCGAGGACATTCGCTCCGAAGTCGAAGAACGCGAGAGCCAGCTTGGTCGATCTCTTAACGAGAATGAAGTTGAAGCCCTGCTCAAACAGCGCGGGCGTCCGCTTCTGGTAGCGGAAAAATATCTTCCCCAAAGGTCGCTGATCGGGCCCGTGTTGTTTCCGGCGTACTGGTTCGTCCTGAAAATCGTCCTCCTATGTTATCTGGTCCCGTCGATCGGAGTGTGGATTGGGCTTGTCGCGTTTAGCCCACAGTATCGCGCTCACCACCTCGGACTTGCCGCGCTGAAGGATTTTTTGGTGCTTTGGACGAACGCGTGGGTCGCTTTCACCTTGCCCACTATAGTTTTCGCGACCCTGGAAAGGGTGAAGAACCAAAATTGGCTGACCAACGATTGGAGTCCGAGAAAGTTGCCGGCAGTACGTGACACTCAGCGCATATCCCGCGCCAACTCTGGTTTTGAGTTGGTCTTCGGCGTGATCTTCGGAATTTGGTGGCTGCAAATTCTATGGACTTTAGTTGTGTTTGACACTAGTGGGATACGGGTCACACTAGCGCCAGAATGGCACAAATTTTTCTGGGCCTTCCTGCCGCTGGGCGTATTCAATACTGCATTATCCGCGGTGAACTTCGTGCGCCCTTACTGGACGCGCCTGCGCCGGGGTCTTCGAGCCGCCGTTAATCTCGTTAGCGCCGGCCTACTGTTCTTTATAGTGAAGGACTACGCGCCTCTGCTCGTCCAGGCAACGGGGATGCCCGCTGACGCAGCTCGAGTACTCGACAAGTCTCTGAATTTGACCATACACCTGTCGTTTGCGATTGCGGCAGTGATATGTCTCATAATTGGAATTCTGGAACTTTGGCGTGCGGCTAGAACTGAATCCAAACAGGTCCAACTTAGTCACAGAGTTGCGACTTGACCCGCGATGCGTCGCTGAGCTGAAGTCTCGCTACTTCCCGTATTCGTTCTTCACTACTTCGCCGCCCTTCATCACGAACTTGACGTGTTGCAGTGTCGTGACGTCCTGCAGAGGATCGCCGTCGACGGCGATAATGTCCGCCCATTTGCCGGGGTCAATAGTTCCCACCTTGTCAGACCAACCGAGGAGATCTGCATCATTGATCGTGGCAGTTTGAATCGCCTGCAAGGGACTCATTCCCAGACTCACATATACCGCCAACTCGTGCGCGTTTAATCCGTGCGGATACACGGCCGCGTCGGTTCCCATCCCAATTTTGACTCCGGCTTCAAACGCCTTCTTGATGTTGGCCTTTCCAACTTGCGAAACCATCTCCATTTTTTTCTTCGCGAAATCGGGAAGATTCGCCTCGGCTGCGTGTTCTCGTTGCCAATCGACCAGATACAGCGTTGGAACCAGGTAGGTGCCATTCTTCTTGAGCGTGGCAATCGCCGCGTCGTTCATTAAGTGGCCGTGCTCAACCGAATCCACTCCCGCCTCAGACGCCCAGATCACGCCTTGAGCTCCGTGAGCATGCGCGGCGACTTTTCTGCCGAGGCGATGAGCGTCCGCGACAATGGCTTTCATCTCCTCAAGCGTATATTGCGAGGCGTTGGGATCGTCACCCTTTGAGAGCACGCCCCCGGTGGCGCACACCTTAATGAGATCAGCGCCGTACTTAATGACTTCGCGCACCTTGTGTTGCACCTGTTCGACGCCGTCCGCAACACCAGACGCAGTTGCGTGGTACTCATAGGGAAGCAGGTCATTATCACAATGGCCTCCAGTGATACTAAGCGGGGGGCCACTTACCAACATGCGAGGGCCAGGGACATCGCCAGCGTTGATCGCGTCACGAAGAGCAACGTCGGTGTAATCACGTGCCCCTACGTTGCGCACTGTCGTAATGCCGGCTTCCAGTGTCACGCGCGCATTGTGCGCGCCGATGAGTGCCTCCCGCGGAGTAGAGATCGCCAGCGTTTCGTACCCAAAATGCGGATTGAAAGTCAGGTGCGTGTGGGCGTCAATAAGCCCAGGCATAACCGTCGCATTCGGCAGATCGATGGCAATGTCGGTCGATGACGACTTCACAGCAGATACTGAAGTAATGCTCACGATCTTGTCGCCCTCGATCACGATGGCTTGGTTGGTTTCAAGCTTGCCGGTTTTGACGTCAAGCAGCTTGCCCGCGCGGACAACCGTCCGCCTGCCGGACATCTGGGCCGAAACCGCGGTAGAGAGCGCTAGCAGAACCAGAATCACTGACAATGATTTCATGCGCATCACGACACTTTTCATCGTTTTTTTCCTCCTCGCGGGCGCTTCTTCGGAGCTCGTTTCTTCGGCGACGGATCAGCGATCACCGCTTCGGCTTCAATTTCGACCAGCATCTCCGGCGAAACCAGCGCCGTAACTCCCAACATCGCAGTAGCCGGCCGAATCTTGCCAAAGAACTCGCCGTGCGCCTTGCCTACTTTTTCCCAATCAGCAATGTTAGTCACGTACATTCTCGTGCGGACTACATCAGTTAAGGTCGCGCCGGCTTTCTTCAGCGCAGACTCGATATTCTTCAACGTTTGCAGGGCCTGGGCATAAGCGTCTCCACGCCCAACGATTTTGCCGTCCGGTCCCGTCGCAGTTGTTCCCGAAACATAAACGCAGTTGGCAATGCGAACAGCGCGCGAGTAGCCGACCACGGGCTCCCAGGGAGTGCCGCTGGAAATATTTTTTCGTTTCATGTTTCGCTATCTTCGCTCAGTGAAATTGTTCGCCCGTTGGAGTGAGGTCGGCCGTGCCCATGTTGCCGTTCGTGGAGTCGCGGGCCACAACTCGCATTCGAACTGCAACGGGCGGAAGCGCCATCGCCAAGTTCATTACCATGCCTTTTCTCGTCAATTCCACGTACTTTTTCTCATCCACAACCACTTCCAGTTCCTTGACGCGGTGCGCGACTACTTGTCCCTTAGGAGAGAAGCCCGCGGTGACCACAGTGATTTCGCAACGATGTTTACCAGTCTCTGGAGTCTCCCAATTCAATTCATTCGCGTCAATATCAACCGTTATATTCGCGGTACGGGGCTGCGAGCCGGACAAAGTGGCGCTGGCCTGAACTTCCAATGAATGATAGGAGAGCGGGTTGATGACTGCCCGGGAAAGCAGCCTGTCCATCTGTTGAAGCGTGGGAGGGGAATCCGGGGCGGCATAGTAGCCGTTGCGCGTGCGCGCGATCAGTTCTGGATTATGCATGACTACGCGAAGGGTTCGGAATTTCCCGCCCCACTCGCGGTTCGACGGATAGTAGGACAAGGCATAGAACGAATCACCGTCCTCAATGCTGGTTGCGATTTGCGCATCCAGATCATTCAAACCGCGAAATATTCGCCCGCCGGTTTGTGGAGCGAGCTGCTCAAAGACTAATTGCCCAGTGGGCGTATCTGGCGGCACGATAATGCCCCCTGCGATGATGCCTCCCATATTTTCATGTACGATTTCCAGGCCCCTAGGGTCGAGCGTGTAAATGGTCAGGCGGCCTCGCCACATCAAGTCCGACGTTTCGCGAACATATCCGAGTAGTTTTGCTTTCTCAGAGGGTTGGGCGGACATGTAATTCAAGCTGGGAAAGCCAGGCCCAATCCAGATTACATTTTTGCGTCCCGCGAACTGGCTGTTGGAGGCGCCAATCTCTCGCAAGGCTTCGAGAGCATCGGCCAGACGTTCAGAGGCGCCTATTTGACCTTCCGCGGTCATCAAGCGAAATGGCAAATGCGCGGGATGGCGCTCCAAAGAGCTCTCCAGGGCATTCGCATCGCTTGTATAGTCGTGCAGCAGTTCGAGACGTTTTTCCTGCAGCGCCATTAGAGCTGTTGGCTCAGGAAGTCGCGGGCCGTGGCTCTGCAAAAATTTGTGAACTTCATGGCGCGCAAAGGCCTGATCTAAAGGCATTGTGTCCAATTCGTCCAGGACGAGGATGGTGAGGGCCGAAGACGTTATCGCCGTAATGTCCGGTCGCTCGCCTTTGTTGCGTTCATTGGGTGTTCGCGCGTTTTCCCCGACCGGTGGAGGCGCGTGCTGGCTGGGCGGTTCGAAGGTCGCAACCGACTGTTCCTGACCGTCTTCCAGAATCGTGAAATCTGACTTAGATAAATTACGCACCGGCACACCCTGCTTGTCCGTCACAACCACGTCCAGAACCACAAGTCGCGTGTTTGCATGCAGGGTGGTGACGGAGGGTTCCTGCTCAGGAGGGGAAGACTGCTGTGCCACGCACACCAACGCTAGAAACGGTAACAAAACTCTAACGGACACACACCGGGATGTCATGCAGCTCTCCAATGGGACAACTGTTTTTTCCGGCGCGTTTGCGAACAACTTGGGAAGTGCAAATACGCTCAGGTTTCCTTGTAGCCGGAATTGTACTCGAAAGGCATTGGCTATCCGAGGACTTTGCACCGCCCGGAGTTTGGGGATCATAGCGCTGGTGACGGATTAGCAGCCATCCCTCGAAAGTGACAACAATCCAGGTTCCCAATAACCCTCTTTAACTTCGCGGGTTATAACTAACAGGGAACGCACAGTAGTTCGCCCTACGAAAGTCACTTGTTTTCGGCAGTTTAATGCGGTATCTAACCCAGAAGGGCGAATTGAGGTGCATCCAAATCGGAGTTGGCCAGAGGAGCACATTGGCCAGGGGAGCATAAATGATTTCCGACGATCATCCGCTGCAGAAGCTATTTCTTGAAATGGTGGGGCGCCATTATGCCCACGAAATCGGGATTCGGGACGCCGAGCTTGTAGGATACGTCGCCCATCTGCTGGCTGAGTTCTGTGACGCCGAGCAGCTCTTCAAGGTCCGCAATGAAGCCGGCAAGCCGCTTACCGATGTCGGGGAGATGCTGGTGGAATCGAACCCGGTGTTTGGCTCTGCTCCCTCTTTCGACCGCGAGCGGCAAGTCCGCAAACACATTGGCGACTACACTCTGTTTTTCACCGGCATGTTCCCGGAAAGCATCAACCACCTCCGCTTGCGCCGCAATCGTTTGGAGAGCTTCATCGACTGGGTGAAGGCGGGCAAGGAAAGTTATTACATTGTTTCCAAGTTCGACTGCTTCGAATACACGAAAGTTGCTCCACTTTTCGAGCGCCTGTCTGACCATTTTGAGCAATGCGTGTACGGATTGAACTGCGTGAAGAATGAGCTGCAGGAGATGCAGCATCCAATCGTCCGGCGAGCTGATGAGCTGCTGATGTAATGTCAGCCTTTTGATCTTCGATTTTCGCTGTTTGACATTTGCTTTACTCTTTGGCCTCGACCGAGCGAGAATAATTTCGGCGGTAGAAACTCAGCGCTGCATCGCCCTGCTCCAGCTTCCGAATCCGGTGAATACCACCAAACTCTGCCCCGGGATCGAATTTCCTCTCATGTTCTGTCACGATCAGAGCCCCTTCGATCATCGTCGAATTTCCCAAAGCGGTTACCGTTATCTCATACGTCTCCCGCAGTGCATATGGCGGATCGAGAAAGATGAAATCAGGTCTGACTCGCTGCCGATCCAAAAGCGGAATTGCGCGCTCCACATTTTGCGGCAAAATTTGGGATTTGCCGTCAACTCCGAGTGGCAGCAGATTCCGGCGAATAAGTTCGACCGCTGGCTTGGATGACTCGACAAAATAAACCATCGCTGCACCACGACTGAGCGCCTCGATTCCCACGGCTCCAGTTCCAGCAAACAAATCCAACCACACTGATCCTTCCAGCGCTGCGGGATTTCCAGCGCTGAGTACGTTGAAAAAAGTCTCTCGCAGCCGGTCCGAGGTTGGCCTGATGTCCGTGCCACGGATCGACCCCAACCGACGGCTGCGAAATTTCCCAGCGATGATTCGCATGGCTTTACCCGGTGAAACGCCCTCAGCGTGTACTCCCGTGTCGAATGCTCGCAACGCGCGTCAACGACCGGTCGTCTAACCGTATAAGATTACAGAAGGCGGATGCGAACCTGGTCCATTCACGCGGGGCGAATCTTCGGAGTCGAAATCCGAATCCATCTCTCGTTCTTGCTGTTGCTCCTTTTTGTGTTGGCGAATGAGCAGTTGGCACGAAATGCCATCAGCCCATGGCGAGGAACGGCGCTCCTGGCCATCGTGTTCGGCTCAGTAGTATTGCACGAGCTGGGTCACGCGCTGGTTGGAAAACAATCGGGAATTCCGCCAAAGGGCATCGTGCTTTTGCCTATCGGCGGTGTCACAATCTTCGACGAATCCCAGCCCGAAGTGCCGACAGATTGGAAACGTGACGCGCGAATTGCCGCTGCAGGCCCGATCGTAAACTTTTTGATCGCCGGAGTTTCTGCGGTCTTCCTTAGCGTGGCCATGCCTCATGACCGCTTGTGGGCGGACCCGTACGTGACTTCCCTGAACCTGCCGCACAGCCTGGTTTGGGCGAACCTCTGGCTCGGGCTGTTTAATCTCTTGCCCGCCTATCCCATGGACGGCGGACGCGTTCTGCGCGCAGTCTTCAGCCGCTCCATGGATCCCGTCAGTGCCACCCGCCGTGCGATCAGCATCGGCCGCGGTTTCGCGATCGCATTCATGGCCGCAGGTTGGTGGAATTATTGGTTCTCGGTAATCGGTATTTTCCTGTTCATCGCGGCGCAGATCGAAGAGCGTTCGGCTGTATTCCGTTCGGTGCTTGAGACGGTACACCTCGAAGACATCATGCTTACGGATTTCGCTACGCTGTCGCCGGCCGACACGCTTGAGGACGCCCTCGAAAAAGCAGTCCATTCTTTGCAGGACGATTTTCCTGTTATCCGGGGCGCAGACATGGTTGGGGTAGTCTCAAAGCAGAAGATCCTTCAAACCCTACGCCGAGAAGGGAATGGTTACGTGCAGGCGGTGATGAATCGAATTTTCGACGTTGCCCAGAAGACCGAGTCTTTGTCCTCAGCCTTTCGCAAACTCAGCGCTCGCAACCTGAGCATCATTCCGGTGGTGGATAATCAGCAACTGGTGGGAATCATCACCTTGCAGAACCTGATGCACTCCATGGCACTGCTTGCCGAGACCCGCAAGCTGCGCAAGGCTGCGCTCGAATCCTGATCAGAAATTGAAAACGATTCCGACCGAGGGCTCAGCCATGTGTCCTCTCACCCCAGTGAAAAATTGACTCAGGTGGAATGTGGGCTCCTTATAAATCAGACCTCGATACTGAAGTCGAAGCCCGATGCGCTTCCAAACCCGATAATCCACGCCCCCGCCATAGAGGAACGCCATCGTGGTCTGCTGGGCAGCGCCGAACGGGGACGCATTCCCGTTGATAAATTGATTCCCTGGATTGAAGCGCAGCGCGCCACCGCCCGCTAGCACGAACGGTTCTAGCTTCTGAAAGTGGAACGGGCTGAATACATAAGCGCCGCTATATTCGGTTATCGTGCCCTGAACGCGATAATCATTGGAGCCCAGGATATAAACCTGGGAATTATTGGTGCGGGTGATGTTTGCTTCTATCCCATGCGTTCGGTTAAAGCGAAAACGGAACGTGCCAAGAATCATTCCTGCATTCGTCGGCGAGATGGTGACCCCGTCAAAAGTATTACTTGACGTCTTGCTGAAAGCCGCACCCCATGCAACGCTGGCATCAAAATGGCCAATGTCTTGCGCCGCGGAAAAAGACACACATAAAAAAATGACGGCTCCCGCCGGTAAAGCTTTCTTCAGCATTCCGTTCCTTTCGCGCTGTGCGATCACCTATTCGAGATGAATTGCCTTGGCTTGGTGCACGGCGGGTATGCCGCGCAACTCGGCGACCACGGATTCTGGAACTTTGCCATCCACCTGCACGACGGCAATAGCCTCGAGGGGCTGCCCGGATTGCGGTTCGCCGCTTCTGCGGCCGAGCGAGAAATTCGCAATATTGACACCGTGCTGGCCGAGGATCGTACCCACTTTACCAATGACTCCCGGTACGTCCTGGTTGCGCATATAAATCAAATTTTTCTCCAGAGGCGCTTCGGCGTCGATGCCATCCACGTGCAACAGGCGGAGCGCGTTCTCTCTCAGCACCGCGCCCTTCGCGATGTGCTTTTCTTTTTCCGTCCGGATCTCGATTGAGAGCACGCTTCCGACCCCGCCGGTTGAGGCTTTGGGCTTGCGCTCTTCATGGACACGCAGTCCGCGCGACGAGGCCAGGCTTGCGGCATTCACCAGGTTCGCGGTCTCATCGACGGCAACGTTCAGAATGCCTTTGATGGTTGCGTTGCGGATGAGTTCGGTCTTCCATTCTGTGATATGGCCGGTATAGGCGATAGAAATTTCCTCCACGCCGCTGCCGCTGATCTGCGCCAGGAACGAGCCCAGCCTTTCAGCAAGCACAATATACGGCTTCATCTGCACATACTCGTCGTACGAAACCGAAGGCACGTTGACGGCATTCTGGATTACGCCGTGCTTCAGATATTCCTTGACCTGTAGCGCGATCTGGTGGCCGACGGCTTCTTGCGCTTCGTTGGTGGAACCGGCAATGTGTGGCGTCAGAATTACGTTTTCCATTTTTTGCAGAGGCGAATCCTTCAATGGCTCGTGTACAAAAACGTCCAATGCGGCCGCGCTGACCTGGCCTTCTTTGAGCGCGGAAACTAACGCTGCCTCTTCGACGAGTTCGCCGCGCGCGCAATTGATCAGTCTTACGCCCTTCTTCATCTTCTTTAGGGATTCGGCGTTGATCATGTTCTCGGTCTGCGGCGTCAGCCCAACGTGAAGACTCAAATAGTCTGATGCGCCATAGAGCTCATCGAGTGATGCCAGGCGAATACCATTGTCTTTCGCGATATTCGAGGAAACGAACGGATCGTGCCCCATGATCTCCATGCCGAAGGCGCGAGCACGCTTCGCGACTTCCAGTCCAATTTTCCCCAGCCCGACAATGCCCAAGGTCTTGCCGCGCAGCTCGGTGCCCTGCAGAGACTTCTTTTCCCATTTTCCCGCGTGCATGAGTTCGTTGGCGCGTGGGATGAAGCGCGCCATGCTAAGCATCAGCCCAATTGTGATCTCTGCCACGGCCACGGCGTTCGCGCCCGGCGTGTTCATTACCGCGATGCCCTGACGGGTAGCGGGTTCAAGCTCAATGTTGTCCACGCCAACCCCGGCGCGGCCAATGACCCGCAGCTTCGTGGCGTTGGCCAGCAGCGCCGCATCCACCTGAACGGCCGAGCGCACCAGCAAGGCGTCAGCGTTTTCAAGCTCCTTTGCCAGGCTGCCGTTCAGCTGGTCCGGCGTAATGACCGTCCAGTCGGGCTCGCGCAACAAATTTACGGCCGAAGAAGACATCTTTTCTGCAATTACGATTTTCATCTCGATAATTCCTTTACAAGAAAGTTACAGCCCTCCGACACCACAAACTGCTGTGTTTCCTAAACTCGATTCAGTTCGCAACACTCACTGGAGAGAAACTATGAAGCTACTGATGGTTATTTTATTGGCCGCAACTGGCGTTGGATGCGGCTACTCAAGCCATGCCACCACGCCTCAGCAACCTGGCACTATGCCCACTATCGCCACTCTCGTTCCCCCTAGCACCGCAGCCGGCAGTTCGCAGTTCACCCTTGAAGTGGACGGAACGAATTTTGGCGGTAAGGCATCCGTAAGTTTCAACGGGGCCGCCATGGCCACCACAGTCGTAAGCGCGACTGTAGTTAAAGCAACTATTCCTGCCAGCGCGGTCATGAATAGTGCCACAGTGCCAGTAACCGTAACCAATCCCGGCACAGCTGGAGGCATTTACGGTGGCGGGACCGCGGCTGCTATTTCGGCGCCGATGAATTTCACGATCAACTAGGCGGTGGTCCGCCCTTCGCGATTTGTTCGGGGGCGGGAGGCAACTAGTTTCTCGCACCCGCCACTTCCTCCAGTTCACCGCGGCGGGCGCGCGCGAATACTTCCTGCGCCGCCCGCACTGCGACTCCGTACTCGACGGGCTTATCGTTGACGGTCGCCAGCACATGCTCGAGCGCCGCCAGAATGCCAACCGTGTCCAGAAAATCGTAGTAGCCGATGTGCGCAATGCGGAACAGCTTGCCTTTCATATCGCCCTGCCCGTTTGCTACTACGGCTGAGAACGATTCGCGGAATTCTTTAACGATCTTGCCTGAATCAAGTCCCGACGGCGAGCTCACAGCCGTTAGCGCCGCGCCCGGCGATGCCGCGAACAACTTCAGCCCAAGCGCCTTCACTCCGGCTCGGGTCATTTCGGCCGCGAGCTCGGCATTATCCACCAACGCCTTGCGGCCGGCAGCCAAGTCGCCATTGCCCATCTGGCGAATGAAATCGAGAGCCGCGCCCAAGGCCGCGAACAGCGATGTCGCCGGGGTGAATGCCGATTCCCCTTTCGCCGCTGCTTTCCGTTCTTTGCGGAAATCGAAGTAGTAGCGCGGATTCTTTGTCGTCTCCATCCGTTTCCACGCACGCTCGCTGATAGCGCAATAGGCCAGTCCGGGCGGGATCATCAATGCTTTTTGCGACCCGCCGATAATTACATCAATGCCCCAGCCATCTAAGTCGAAATGAGTAGTGCCAAGGCCGGTGATAGCGTCGACGATCAGCAGCGTGTCGCCATTCGCGCGTACCAGCTTTGCGATCCCTTGAACGTCGTGCCGAACCCCGGTGGAGCTTTCGGTAGATTGAACGTAAACCGCGCGGGTCTCCGGCGTCAGCTTCGCGCGAATCTCATCCAGCGAAAACGTCTCACCATAGGGCTTCTCGACCAGATCAACACTGCAGCCGTAAGCCTTGGCTAAATCGCGCCAGCGCTCGCCGAATTTTCCAGCGGTGAGTACCAGGACCTTGTCGCCCGGCGAGGTTAGGTTGGAGATCGATCCCTCCATCACGCCAGTTCCAGACGAGGCAATGACCAATACGTCATTTGCGGTACCGATAAAATCCTTCATGTCAGCGAGAACGCGGGTGTATAGAGCTTTGAAGTCCGCGGTGCGGTGATGCGCAGTAAACGCCGCCATGGCATTCTGCGCAGCAGGCAGCAGAGGAGTAGGGCCGGGGGTGAAAAGACGGTTCTTCAGCAGCATAGCATTAGTCCTTTTAAGATGAAATCGGGGATTGCAGAAAGTACTTACTAGTGTATCGGAAAATCCCCGGGTGGTCGTTAGGGAATGACGACTGGTCGTTAGCGAATGACGACTGGTCTGGCGAACAACGACTGACCAACAATGAACGACGTAGTTATAATTCTCCCATGCCCCTCGTAGACCAAATTCAAAAAGACATCACCACCGCCATGAAAGCCCGCGAGGAAGCGCGGCTCTCGACTTTGCGGATGGTCAAGACTGCGCTCAAGAACCGCGAGATCGAGAAAATGGCGCCGCTCGACGACAAAGAAGCTCAGCAGGTGCTGAGCACGCTCATCAAGCAGCGCAAGGATTCCATCGAGCAATTCACCAAAGGCGGTCGCCAGGAGATGGCTGACAAGGAAGCTGCCGAGATCACGGTCATTGAAGCCTACATGCCGAAGGCGGCGAGCGAGGCGGACATTGCCGCCAGCGTTAAGGCCATCATCGCAGAAATGGGTGCGCCCACCATGAAAGACATGGGCACCGTGATGAAAAATGCCATGGCCAAATTTGCGACCCAGGGCGTGCGCGTGGACGGGAAAGTCGTGAGTGAAGCGGTGAAGAAGGAGTTGGCAGGGAAGTAAGCGTTATTGGACTCGATTAATTATGCTTTCTCGCTTTGTGCAGGCCGTCGCTGCGATTGCGCTCCCAGCCTCACTGGTTTCAAATGCTGTCTCACAGAAGGAAGGCACGGATGGCATACCTCGTGAGCTGTGGGGTAAATGGGTGGTCGTCAGGGAACTGGATACACGAACGATCTCATGCTGGGGAGATAGACAGGCCAAGAGAATTATCGGAACCACAATCGACTATTCTCCGCACACTCTGAGCTGGCGAAGTTTGCATACCAGGGCCGATGGGGCGAAGGTCAGAACTATCACAGCCAACGAATTTCACGACGAGAACTCGGCGGAAGCGTAAGCGGATCCCAAATTGATTTCCAACAGCTCGGAATAAAAAGAGCCACCATCACTCAGATTACGATTCAGCATCCGGATGAGAGCGTTACGAGAACGACTTCTGAGTTTCCCGGAGACGAGGTGTTGGTCAAGACCCCAGACACCCTCGTCCTTTCTTTGTGCAATGTGTATTTCGAAGCGAAGCGAGTTGGCGCTCATTCGAGATAGGTTGCGCCAATCATTTTCGTTGTTGAAGTTCTCTATACGCCGCACTCTTCGAGATCCCGCGTTCCTTCGCCGCCTTCTTCAGGGCAGACTTCTCGTCGAGTCTTTCTTCGCGCATGAGTTGCTCGACTCGATCACGTACGGAAAATACAGGAACTTGGGTCTGTTCTTCAGTGGCGGGGCCAATCAACAGCACCATTTCACCCTTTATCTCTCCTCGACTCTTCACCGTATCCAGAACTTGCGCCGCCGTTCCGCGTAGGAATTCTTCATGGATTTTCGTCAGCTCGCGGCCAACCACGACGCGGCGCTCCGGGCCCAGCGTCGCAACCACATCTTCCAATGTGGCTAGAATGCGGTGCGGAGCCTCGTAGAAAATTTCCGTCTGCGCAGAATTTCGAAGCCCTTCTAGCTCCCGCCGCCTCGCGCCGCTTTTCGGTGACAGGAATCCACGAAAAGAAAAAGACTCCATCGGCAGCCCACTCGCTACCAACGCGGATACAAATGCCGCCGGCCCTGGAATCGGCGCCACTGGCACGCCGCGTTCAATCGCCAGCGATAGCAATCGAAATCCCGGATCGGAGATTCCCGGCATTCCCGCATCCGTTACAACAGCGATCCGTGCGCCATGCGCGAGCTGCTCAACCAGCTCTGCCGCGCGCGACGCCTCGTTGTGCTCGTGATAGCTGATGGTGCGAGTGTCGATTCCATAATGATTCAGCAGCTTCTGGGTTTGCCGCGTGTCTTCGCATGCGATCAAGTCGGCCTGCTTCAAAACCCGAATCGCCCGCAGCGTGATGTCCTCGAGATTGCCAATTGGAGTCCCGACGAGGTACAGCCCTGGCGCAAGATCGCCGTCAGCCATGAGCCGGAGTGTAGCATCGGGAAGAGTTTGGAGAGTTAAGTTGAAGGTTTCAAGCTGCAGGTTTCAAAGCTCGAATGTTTCAAAGTTTCAATTTGAAGATGACTCTCTAAACCTCAACATTTGAAACCTTGCAACCTTGCAACCTTGAACTCCTGCGACCTTGAACTCTTGCAACCGGCTCCTGTTAAAATCAAAAACAGACTTCGCGTTTAACTCTCCATGCCACTTCACGAATACGAGTGCAAAAAATGCGGTCATCGCTTTGAGCGCATTCAGAAATTCTCTGATCCGCCGGTGAAGAAGTGTCCTGAGTGTGGTGGCAAAGTCGAGCAACTGCTATCCGCGCCCGCGGTTCAATTCAAAGGATCGGGTTGGTACGTCACAGATTACGCAAGGAAATCGTCAGGTTCATCAGCTTCCGGCTCCGATTCTGGCTCCAAGTCTGATTCCGCCTCCGACTCGACTGAAAGCAAGGACAGAGATAGAGAAAGTAAGGACAGAGATAGAGACGGAGATAGAAAAGACAGTAAGGACAGAGACAGAAAAGAAAGCAAGGACACTAAAGACAGCAAAGACAAAAAGCCCAAGACGGAACCTGCCGCGAAGAAATCAGAAAAGAAGTAGCTTTCTTTATTCTTTGTTGTGTTTGTGAATTGCCCTGCTTTGCTTGCTTCCTCGCGTGGCGCTGTCTAAAATCTGAGAGTTTGCCTGCTGGCAAACATTCTTATCCCCGCCAGCGGAACATTTGTGGCCCTTATTCGGAGATTTTATGAAGACTATTTCACTCGAACAGGAGATTAATCCCTGGGAGGCGCAATCTGCGCGCTTCAATTTTGCCGCACAAAAACTCAACCTGGATGAAGGCCTATGGAAGGTCCTCCAGTATCCCAACCGCGAACTGATCGTGCACATTCCGGTATCGATGGACAACGGCAAGCTCGAGGTCTTCACCGGATTTCGCGTTCAGCACTCGATAGCTCGCGGCCCGGCCAAAGGCGGCATCCGTTATGCGCCCGACGTTACCCTCGACGAAGTTCGCGCGTTGGCGAGTTGGATGACATGGAAATGCGCCATCGTAAACATCCCCTTCGGTGGTGCCAAAGGTGGCGTAATTTGCGATCCCCACAAAATGTCGATGGGTGAGCTGGAACGCATGACCCGCCGCTACACCGCGGAACTGATCGAATTTATTGGACCTGAGAAGGATGTCCCCGCTCCCGACGTGAACACCAACGAGCAGACCATGGCTTGGATGATGGACACCTATTCCATGCACATGCGCCAGACAGTCACTGCCGTAGTCACCGGTAAGCCAATCAATATTGGCGGATCGCGTGGCCGTCGCGAGGCAACTGGCCGCGGGATTATGATCGTCTGTGATCAGGCGATTAAAAAGCTCGGCCTAAAACCGGAGAACACGCGCGTGATTGTGCAGGGCTTCGGCAACGTCGGCTCAAATGCCGCGCGATTGATGGCCCAGGCGGGTTACCAGATCATTGGCGTGATCGAAGTGGACGGAGCTCTTTACAACCGGCATGGAATCGATGTCGAAGGCTTGGAGAAGCACCGCGCGGCCACGCGGAGTATCACTGGTTTCAGGGAAGCGGAAAGTGCCGATCCCGCCGAGTTGATGCTCACCGAGTGCGAAATCCTGGTTCCGGCAGCGACCGAGAACCAGATCACCAGCCGCAACGCCGATCGCGTTAAGTGCCGCATTTTGGCAGAAGGCGCCAACGGCCCAACCACCGCCGCTGCCGACGAAATCCTCGCAGAGAAAGGTGTTTTCGTGATCCCGGACATTCTCTGCAATGCCGGCGGCGTCACGACGTCCTATTTCGAATGGGTGCAGGACCGCCAAGGCTATTTCTGGAAAGAGTCAGTCGTGAACGAGCAACTCGAAGACATAATGGTCAACGCGTTCGAGGACGTCGTCCGTTATGCCCAGACGCATAACGTTAACAATCGCATTGCCGCGTATATGCTGGCAATCGACCGGGTGGCCTACACCATCCGGCAACGCGGAATTTACGCGTAATGGCCGGCATGCACAAAACCGGCATCACAAGACACATGAAAAGAGAGGAGGAATTTATGCGCAAACTTACGAAACTGGTTTTTCCGGCAATTCTCGCGGTAACACTTGCTCTGGGAACAATTGGCTCAGCGGGCGGTCAATCGAGCACCGATTCTTCGATGTCCGCAAAGGCTTCTAAAGCAGTTGCAGCAATGGGAGAAAAGCTGGACATCAATTCTGCGACTAAGGACCAACTGGACGGCCTGCCCGGAATCGGGGGTGCCTATGCTCAGAAGATCATCGCCGGACGGCCCTACCGGACCAAGCACGAACTGGTCACCAAAAAGATCATTCCGCAATCGCTTTACGAGAAGATCAAAGACCAGATCATTGCCCATCGCAGTACGGCGACTACGGGCTCCGCGAAATAAGCGTTGGGAGTGCAAAGTGTTTTCAGGCGCCCACGTAATTGTTTACAGTAAGGATGCCGAAGCTGATCGCGCATTTTTCCGCGACGTTCTTGGGTTCAAGTTTGTGGACGCTGGCCACGGGTGGCTGATCTTCACGCTACCACCGGGAGAAGCCGCATTCCATCCATCCGATAAGAATGGTTCCCATGAACTCTATTTCATCTGCGACAGTCTGGAAGCGGAGATGGTTTCACTGGCGAAGCAGGGCGTTAAGTGCTCTAAGGTTGAGGAAGCAAGATGGGGTTCTGTTACGAAGATGCGCCTTCCCGGTGGGGGCGAGGTTGGCCTTTATCAGCCTAGGCACCCACGGCCTTAGTCCTGGCTGAAATGAAGTACCTTAGGACGGCGGCGCAACCCCTACTTTTGCGCGTTGCTTTCGCGAATCGCGCTGGAGGATAATCTAAGAGCGCTCCGGGATATCTCCCGCCGCGGCTTTGCTGTGAACCTGCCCAATTCCATCACGCTCATCCGCATTTGCATGATTCCTCTGTTCATGTGGGTGCTTTTTACCAGCCGGCTATCGAGTGCCAATGGTGAGAAAGAAATTCTGGCTTCTGCGCTTTTTATCGCAGCCTCGATTACCGATGGAATTGATGGCTATATTGCCCGCCGGCGCGGCCAGATTACGACCATGGGAATCCTGCTGGATCCTCTCGCAGACAAGTTGCTGATTGCCGCGGCCTTCATCACCCTGGTGCAATTCAATCCGCGCCTGGTTCCAGCCTGGGTCGCAGTGGTGATTATCGGTAGAGAATTTTTGGTCAGCGGCCTGCGCGCTATTGCCGCATCAGAAGGGTTCACCATCGAGGCCAGCGACCTGGGGAAGTTCAAAATGCTGGTGCAGATCGTTTCTGTGGTCGCCGTGATTCTTGATCACCGCTGGCAGGAATGGCCGCTTGGCCGCTATGTATTTCCCATTCACTGGATCGCGTTACTTGCGATCTGGTTTATGGTCGCTCTCTCTTTGATCTCAGCCGGGGATTACTTCGCCGCGTTCTGGCGGAGAATCGACCGCCACGTGGTGAAGCGCCAACGGCGAGCGTTTATCCTCAGCCGGCGCAAGAAGCGCAATGTCGCAGCAGTCTGAATCTCCGCCATCAGCTCTCACCTCGCTTGGCCCGCAGACGGAATACAGTCCCGAAGAACGAGAGTTGTTGCTGCAGATCGCCCACCAGTCGATCCTTTCCTTTCTCGAAGGGCAGGATATTTCTCTGCCTGCTCCCGCGGCGCATCTGGCGCAGCCGCGCGGGGTTTTCACGACCCTCTACTCGGACCGGAGATTACGTGGCTGCGTGGGCTTTCCTACGCCGATCTTGGCTGTGTATCGCGCGGTAATGGAAACCGCGCGAGCAGCGGCCTGCGAAGATCCCCGCTTTCGGCCAATTAGCCTGCAGGAGACACGCGCGCTCCAGATTTCCATTAGCGTACTTTCACCTCTACAAACGGTTTCGCCGGATGAGATCGAGATTGGCCGCCATGGGCTGGTGATTTCTAGAGGCGCACAGCGCGGCCTTTTGCTTCCTCAGGTACCAGCGGAGCACGGATGGGATCGGATTACGTTCCTGGAGCAGACGTGCCTTAAAGCAGGACTCTCGCCCGACGCATGGCTATCCGGCGCACACATCGACGCGTTCACCGCCGAGGTGTTTGCTGATCCCGGGTGTGCAGCTTCTTCCTCGCGCACCGATGCAGAGGGAACATAACCCACAAAAAAATCGGGAAGGATTTCTCCTTCCCGAAGTGTATGAATATTTAGCCGAGCTACTGCTGGTCGAGTTCCACGGCATCGCCGACGTGCACCGGCTCCAGCGAGAATACGATCATTCCCGTCGCGGTCGTTGGGGTAGTCCCGATGATTACAATTTCACCAACCCCGCGCCGCGGCATTTGGCTGGTATCGATGACTGGCCCGTGCCCGCGGTCGAGCATGCCGGGATTTATAGACGGCGGCTCGTTCTGCGTCATCTCGTAAGAGGATGCCCTAAAGGAAAGCGAGTCCACGGCATCGTTCATGACGGCGCTGGCAGTGCGTTCGGCGCGAAGGAAGTCCCCGACCTTCAAACCCTGGTTCGCGCCAATGTTCAGGTATACCGTCCCGCCAGTACCCAGCTCTGAATCGAAGTCTTTGGCGAGCAGGATACGTCCGCTGACTTGACCACTTGCCAGGGCGAACCGATCGAAGCGGATCGGCGGGTGAAAATTGACTGCTGGCTTTTCATCGAAGGAGGTTACCAAATCGCCAGGAGCGACTGAGTCGCAACTGAACACGATGCGGGCAATGGCCATCCGGGTACGCGTATCGATGATCCTGACGTGCGCCACTTCTTCATAAGGACGGCCCGCTGCCTTCACGGCCGCGAATTGTCCCGGGAAGAGTTCGTAACGGTTGGGGTCGCTCAGTTCACGAATGATCGTGTACTGCCGACCGGCTTCGTATCCCGTGCCATGCAAGTAAATGACATCGCCGTTGGTGAAGTTGGTGGTGAAGGGCGACTCGAGGCCGCCGGTGACGAACTTGCTTTTGGATTCCGGCTTCGTGAGAAACCCAGCGCAGTAAATGTCAACATTTCTTGGAGTTTGGACCTTCTCGATCGGAAAGTTAACGGTCGTTCCCACGGTGCTATCGGGAGTCGGCTCGGATGGCGTGCCCTGTTGCGCCCAGGAAATTCCGGCCATCAACGGCAACAGAAAAAATACTGCTTTCTTCATGATTCCTCCCAGGCCCACGCCTGACTCGGTGTTTCTCTAAGTTGCTTAAAACAAAGAAACTTCCAATGTGAAAAGTAGCAAGGTAACCATAGTGGGTCAAGGTTACGCAGGTCTACTGCCCGTGTTGTTAAAAAGTTTACTGCCCCAAAACAGTGCAATATTGTTGCGCTCCGGTGCTATATCCCTGTAATATCGCGCGGTTAAATGGACACGGAAAATAGCCACTATTCCAGGTTGTTGCACCTGCGGCTGTCACGCGTGTGCGTGGCGATTGCTGCCTCTAATCCAGGTGAAATGCTTGAGAAGGCCGAGAGCGTGGCCAGAGAGAACCCCTTTATTGAGTTAAGGTTAGATTCCCTTCCGCGCCCAGGTCTCGCGCTTCCCAAGATTAAAGAATTTACCGAAACCCATCCTCACGTGACCGTGATTGGTACCAGCCGGCGCGTCGCAAGCGGAGGCAAATTCAAGGGCCCGATCAGCTCACAACTCGAGGTCCTGGGCAAGGCGGCCGAGGCAGGCTGCCAGTTAGTGGACGTTGAACTTCAGACTGCGGTCCGACTCAAACCGGCTCAGCTGGCGAAGCTCCGGGACAAAGCAGCTCTGGTGCTTTCATTCCATGATTTTCGAGCGACCCAGAAGCTGGATGAGACTTTGAAGAAGATGTCGGCCTACCCGGCCGACTTCTACAAGATCGTGAGCACGGCCACCAGCCTGTATGACAACGTCACCATGATGAAGTTTCTGGAAAAGCACCAGGACGTGCACAGTTTGGTCGGCCTATGCATGGGTGAGCAGGGAATTATCAGCCGCGTATTGGGTGTCCGGGCCGGCAGTGCGTTTACCTTCGCCGCTCTTACCGCGGACGAAAAGACCGCGCCCGGCCAGGTCACGGCCGAGGAACTGCGCAGCGTCTATCGCATAGATCAGGTGGATGCGGCCACCAAAGTTTATGGCGTGGCGGGAAGTCCGGTTTCGCAGTCTCTTTCGCCGGCGATCATGAATGCCGCTTTGCGACGCGAAAATGTGAACGGAGTCTTTCTGGCGCTGAATACCAAATCGCTGAAAGACTTGCTCGCTTGCGTCCGGGAAATACCGATTCAGGGTCTGGCCATCACGATGCCGCATAAGGAGGCGATCCTCAAGTATCTGGACAATACCGATCCGCACACTTCGAAGATTGGCGCCTGCAATACCGTCGTCCGGTCACAGGATGGGAAACTTTATGGCTTTAACACCGACACTTCAGGCGTGGTTCGTCCACTGGAACAACGCATTCCCTTGAGCGGCGCGCGCATTCTGGTATTAGGAGCTGGAGGAGCGGCGAGGGCTGCGGTGTTCGGCTTAAAAGAGCGCGGAGCCGAGATTTTCATTTTGAACCGTAACGTGGCGGCAGCGCAGAAACTTGCGCGTCAGGCCAAAGCGCGCACGGTTAAACGTCCAGATCTGAAGAAACTAGATTTCGACGTCATCATCAATGCCACGCCAGTCGGGATGGGCAACACCCGCGAATCTCCGCTGAACCCTGAGGAGATCCGGGCCAAGTACGTGTTTGACATGGTTTACGATCCGGCCGAAACTCGGCTGCTCAAGCTCGCGAAAGAGCGCGGCGCGGAAGCCATCCCCGGCAGCGTAATGTTTGTGCATCAGGCAGCGCGACAATTCGAAATCTGGACTGGCAAGCCAGCGCCGCGTGAGGAAATGTTGCGAATTGTGACCTTGGCATTGGCCGAGAGGGCCGCAGCGAGGACTGGCATTAAGGCGAAGTGATTAGTGATTAGTGATAGTGATTAGTGTTCAGTGACTAGCGGTCGCGATTAAGGGCCGCAATTTGCTTATTAAGTTGGCGAATTTCCTCATGCACCTGTGACCTCAGTAACCCAAAGTAAGCGGTTTACCAGTCCTGCCTGTCTGCAGCCTGTAATAATCAATGGCGTAAATCCAAAGGGACGCTCCTGTCCTGCAGAGGATATTCGTGCGCTCGAACCAAAAACCAGGGATCCAAATCGCCTGGAAGACCGTTACGTACCGCAGTGTCGTCCTCTTCGTTATGGCTATATTGATGGGATTGCTAGTTGCTACCCGGTTTACGTTTCCACAGTTCAGCGCAAACGCGGAAAAAGCAGTCAGTAGCCTGTTCACGAATTTGCTGGAGCGTGTGGCTGCGCAGCCTACGACAAATCATGGCGTCACCTCGCAGCAGGCGCACATCACCGCCCTCGACGGAACGGTTCGCATCAAGAAAGCAAGCAGCAATGATTGGGTGCGAGCCGATTACAGCATTCCGCTCGAAAAGGGCGACGTGATCCAGACTGGCTCCGAAGGTATGGCGAAGATTGTCTTCAACGACGGCACCAACTACACGGTCAAGCAGGATTCACTGATTGTGATTGAAGAGAATTCCGCGAACGATCGCCAGCAGACGAATGTCGCGGTGAGCGTCAACACCGGAACGGTAGATCTGGCGACCGGCACTTATGCGCAAGGTTCGAAGTCGGAGGTCATTTTGGATGGCGCAACTGCGTCTCTGGCCCCCGAAAGCGCGGCTCGGGTAAGTAAAGATTCGAAAGCCCAACATGACGAGTTGTTGATCACCAGAGGCAGTGGCGTGGTTCAGCGCGGCGGTCAGACCCTGCAACTGGCCGGTTGGGAAAAAGCCAGTTTCAAGCCGAAAGCTGGGAGTCTGGAGAAAATCAAGGAGATCGGACCGCCGACTCCGATTTCGCCTGCCAATATGATGCCGATTTTCATCTCTCACGATCCCAAGCCGATCGAGTTCTCATGGACGCCGATGGCGAACGCGAAGGCCTACCGCTTGCAGATTTCGCGGAACCCGTACTTCTCCTCGCTCATCCTGGACAGGAAAGTGAATTCGGCGGATGTAATGGTCGGGGGATTGAACGAAGGGCCGTACTACTGGATGGTGCGCTCGCTGGATGCGGAGGAAAAGGAATCGGCGGAAAGCGAGAAGAACCGATTCACGGTCATCGCGAAAGCCTCCGATTCGGGAAAAATTTCTCTGTCGCTCGACCCGTTCGTCCAGCATGGCCATGTGATCGAATTGACGGGCAAAACTGAAGCCGGGGCTCGCGTCATGGTGAATGGACATGAGGTGCCGGTGATCGGCACCGACGGCACTTTCCATTACTTTACCCCTCCGCTTCCGAACGGGGAAACGTTGATCACCGTGACCGCGCAGGATTCGAGGGGCGGCGTTAATACCGAGCAGCAAAAGGTAGTAATCCAATGAAGGGTTTACTTTCATTGGAATTGTTGGTGCAGTCAGTGGGTTTATTTTCAGCGCTGGGCCGGAAAAATCCTTACAATAAGGATCAAAGACCCAGAAAAATTAAATCTCTTCGGGCCGGGCCCGGTCTTCGGCGGAAGTGCGCCGGAGTGTTTTAGATCAAAAAAAAGGGACAAAGTATGTCATCCAATGGATTTCGCAACGGGTCATCGGGCGGGCACAATGTAAGGTCGCTGTTCAGCATTTTTTCGAGCGATCTGGCCATTGATCTGGGGACCGCCAATACCCTCGTTTTCGCGAAGGGAAAAGGCATTGTGGTCAACGAGCCTTCGATAGTGGCTTTGAACAAGAACACCGGCGAAGTAGAGGCGGTCGGCAAGGAAGCCAAAGAGATGCTGGGCCGCACGCCGGGAAACATCGTTGCTATCAAGCCGATGAAAGACGGCGTGATCGCCGATTTCAAAGTCACCGAAAAGATGCTTAACTACTTCATCCAGAAGGCGCACAACCGCAAGATGCTGGTACATCCGCGGATTGTGATCGGCGTACCTTCTGAGATCACGCAGGTGGAAAAGCGCGCGGTCATGGATTCGGCTTATCGCGCTAAGGCCAGCGAAGTTTATCTGGTGGAACAGGCAATGGTCGCGGCCATCGGCGCGGGGCTTCCGATTACGGAGCCGTCCGGCAACATGGTGGTTGATATTGGCGGCGGGACGACCGACATTGCTGTTATTTCACTCAGCGGTATCGTCTATTCGCGATCGGTGCGTATGGCGGGTAACCAGATGGATGAAGCCATCATGAATTACCTGAAGCGCAAATATAACCTTCTGGTCGGTGAACGTACCGCCGAGCAAATCAAAATGGAAATTGGTTCGGCGTATCCAATGGATAAGCCTCTGACCATGGAAATTAAGGGCCGCAACTTGATTGAAGGTGTGCCGAAGACCATCACCGTCGATGACAGCGAGATTCGCGAAGCCTTGAGCGAATGCGTTTCGACCATTATGAACGCGGTGCGGGTTGCGTTGGAACGCACGCCTCCAGAGCTCTCGGCCGACATCAGCGACCGCGGCATTGTGCTCACCGGCGGCGGCGCTTTGCTGAAGAATCTGGATAAACGTATCCGTGAAGAGACCGGGTTGCCGGTGTCGATTGCCGATGATCCGCTGTGCAGCGTGGTGCTCGGCACGGGCAAGATGCTTAGCGATTTCAAGCTGCTGAGAAAGATCTCAATCGAGTAGAGAAGCAGTTTCGAGTGTCAAGTTTCGAGTTTCCGGTGTTCTTAGGTCTGCTCCAACACTCCACGTCTACACGGACGTCCCGAAACTTGAAACTAGAAACCTGAAACTTTTGTTATGGAAAATCTTATGGGCCGCTATCGTAATGTGAGCTTTCTGGCGGCGGCCATCTTCCTGCAAATCCTTGGGCTCGCCGTACAGGTCAAGCGATCGAGTGAAAACCAACCGTCGCGCCTGATCCGGGTGTGGGCGGTTTCTGCCATCACACCCCCAGAGAAAGCCCTGGTTCGCATTCAGAACGGGACATCTGATCTTTGGCACAATTATTTTTATTTGCGCGGCGTGCGGCAAGAAAATCGCGAACTCCGGGAACAGATCGAGCAGCTGCAACTCGATCAAGTGCGCTTGAAACAGGACGCCGACCAAGCACACCGTTTGCAGACCCTGCTGGGGTTTAAAGAACAGTTCATCGCTAAGACCCTCGCCGCACAGGTGATTGGCTCCAGCGGCAGCGAGCAATCGCGCACGGTTTACATCGACAAAGGCTCCCGCGACGGGATTCAACTGGAAATGGCTGTGATATCGGCGGCCGGAGTCGTCGGCAGAGTCATCAACGTATTCAGGAGCACGTCGCAGGTGTTGTTGATCAATGATCAGCAAAGTGGGGTTGGGACGATACTCGAGCAGTCGCGCTTGCAGGGCGTATTGAAGGGCAAAAGTTCCGGGGAGCTGGTGATCGACAAGATCATGGCCGACGAGGAGGTTAAACCCGGCGATCGGGTGTTGACCAGCGGCGGCGATCAGATATTCCCCAAAGGGCTGCTCATTGGAACTGTGGACAGGATCGACAAAGGGCCGGAGTTCCTGCAAGTTTCCGTGAAGCCAACCGCGGCCCTGAACCGGCTGGAAGAAGTTCTGGTAATCGTTAAGAAGGAAGAGCACGAACCGGTTTCGACAGCGACTGGCACGCGTGCATCCGATATTCTGGCCGAGCGCCTGCCGTCGGTTCCGGACAAGCCGGCTGTAGCGGCTAATGCGGTCCCTGGTTCGGCGGCTCGGGGTGCGGTTCCTCCCAAGGCGGTCCGTATTCATCCTGTAGCGGCCGGCAGCGTTTCGCAAGGAGCGGGACAGACGAAAACGCCGGCTGCGGCAAGCTCGACCACAGCAAAACCAATAACGACTGCGCCAAGATCGACTTCCGGAACCACGGGAACGCCAGGATCAAAACTACCAGCAACGACTGCCTCTAATCCAGTAGCAGCGCCGAGCGCGAAATTGCCCTCGCCCCCGAATTCAAAGCCATTGGCGAATACGACTCCATCGCAGCCTCAGCCAACCCCTCCCGGGGATAGACCTCAATAGCCGTGGCCCTGACATACACACCCCGAGAACAGATTGAAGTTTACCGGTTCAGCTTGCCGGTGACGATAATCGTTCCCCTGCTTGCAGTTTTCTTGCAGGCCTTTATCCCACTGAGGTTTCCGTTCTTCTCGATTTTCGATTTGCCGCTGCTGGTCGTCATATTCTTCGCCATGGCCCGTCGCAGCCAGGTGGCAGGGCTGGTGACCGGGGCAGCCATCGGCCTGCTGCAGGATTCGCTGACGCACCACCAAATTGGCTTATACGGAATCGCGAAGACAGTGGTAGGCTATGGGGCCTCGTCGTTGGGAGTCAAGCTGGACGTGGAGAGCGTCGGCACACGGTTCCTAGTGGTTACCGGGTTCGAAGTAATCCACGAAGTAATCTATTTCTCGATCGCCCACGGTATGGTTCGCCTTAATCTGCACTGGAACTGGGCTCATGAGCTGGAATCAGCGTTCGCCAATGCGATCTTGGGAGTGTTCCTGTTTGGCTTGATGGACCGGTTGAAAGATCGCGCGTGAAAATTGGTCCTCTGGTGGTTTGCCGTTCGTCGTTGATATCCGTGACCTTGGTTACTGCATACCTCTCCTCGTCACTCCAGAGTAGATTTACAATTAAGTTAACCCATCTCGCCACAGTTTTTGCCAACGACCTGAGGCCAAGGACCGACGACTGACTTTATGTTTGGCCGCGATGAAAAACCTTCTCATGTCCGCTTGACCGCGGTGCAATACATCATCCTCGCCATTTTTCTTTTTCTCGCGTACGGGCTGTGGGAGCTACAGGTCTCGAAGAGCGATTACTACTCCGCTGCGGCTGAGAAGAACCGGATAAGGAACGTCCCGATTCTCGCGCCACGGGGCAAAATTCTCGATCGCTACGGACGCACGGTTGTCGATAACTATACGTCCTTCACGGCGCTGCTGATGCGCGACTCCTCCCGCAATCTGGAAGCCGATGCCGACTTGATCGCGCAAGGCCTGCACATGAATCCAAAAGAAGTGCGGGAGAAGATTCGCCACTTCGCGGGCTTGCCGCAATACCAGCCGATCTACCTCAAAGAAGACATCACCATGGATGAGGAGTCATTCGTTGAGGCGCACAGGAACGAGTTGCCGGAATTGGACACCATCATGGCCTACCGGCGGCTGTATCCGCGAAAGGGATTTCTCGCGCACTTAGTCGGCTATGTAGGCGAGGTCAGCGAAGACATGCTGAACCAGCCGCAGTTCGAGCTCTACAACCCCGGGGATGTGGTCGGAAAGTCGGGGGTGGAGTTGGAATATAACCAGCTTCTGATGGGTACCAACGGCTCACGTCAGGTTGTGGTGAACAGTCACGGCAAAGAAGTTGGGCAGCCACTGGACGAAAAACCTGCTGTGCCGGGCAATCCGCTGAAGCTGACCATTGACGTGGATCTGCAGATTGCCGCCGAAGAAGCCATGGAAGGCAAAAATGGCGCGATCGTGGCGATGGACCCGCGCTCCGGTGAAATTCTTGCTATGGCAAGCCGGCCAGTGTTTGATCCGAACCAGTTTGCTATCCGAATCGCGCGGGCGAATTGGGACAAACTAGTCAATGATCCAAATAAGCCTCTGCTGAACAAGGCCATTCAGGCGCAGCTCGCACCCGGCTCGACGTTCAAGATCCTTATGGCGACGGCGGGATGGCAGGAAGGCATTGCACAAAGCTTGCACGTATTTTGCACCGGAGGCGCCGAGTTCTATGGCCGCCGATTTGGGTGCTGGGTCAAAACCGGCCACGGCGAGGTCGACCTGACCAAGGGAATTTACCAGTCCTGCGACGTGTTCTTTTACACGTTGGCAGAAAAGCTGGGGATCGACCGCATCGCGAGATACGCAACCGCATTTGGAATAGGACAAAAGACCGGAATTGATTTGCCGGATGAGGTCAGCGGAGTAATGCCGTCGGAAGAATGGAAGCTACGCAATTTTCGCCAGAAGTGGTTTGCCGGTGAGACCATTTCGGTTGGCATCGGCCAGGGGGCGGTCGCGGTGACGCCAGTGCAATTGATGCGGGCAATTTCGGCGATATCAATGGATGGGCGAATGGTGGTGCCGCACGTCGTGGATCCCACGAACCTGCCCGCCGGCTATGTCGAGGTGAGCCGCTACACCCAGGTGAAGAACATTCCGGTTGACCCGAATGGCTGGAACATCATTACGGATGCGATGGGGAGGGTGCTGCTGCCGGAGGGCACGGCGCAGTCGGCACACATTCCGGGCATTGATATCGCGGGCAAGACGGGCTCGGCGCAGGTGGTTTCGCTGGCTACGCGCGCCAAGCACGCGCACGATGAGGCCTTGGCGCAGAACGGGTGGTTTGTTGGGTTCACGCCACGCCGTAACCCGGACATTATCGTGTGCACGCTGTTCGAAGGCGGCGAACACGGCAAGTTAGCGGCAAGGCTGGCAACACAGGTGATCAAGGCTTTCGTGGACAAGCAAAGACGGCAGCCGACGAACGTCGCCAAGGCATCCTCCAGCGACGGCCAAGTCGAAGTTGGCGCGCTATGGACCTCGCCTGGTGAGGCTGGGGACGAGGACAAACTGCACGGCGGAAGATACCGGGTCAATCTGCCAAAGAAACCCTTACAGTTGGCGACGGCTGCGCCGGGAGTAGGAGGGGTTAACTGACAGCTGACGACTGACAGCTGACGGCTTTTTATGTCTCGCAACGTTTCATTTCGTGATTTCGACTGGGTGCTGGTCACCTTTGTTCTGATCATCTGCGCCCTTGGTGTGATTGAAATTCGGAGCGCTACGCTGCATACCAAGTTCGCGGGCGTGCACATCAAGCAGATCTATTGGATCGTGGGCGGTCTGGCAGGCATGCTCCTGGTCAGCGTTCTAAATTACCAGATGCTCCTCGAACGCGTGCACTGGATGTACATCGGCGCAGTGGCGTCGCTCATGACGGTGCTGCTGTTTGGGCAAAAATACCTGGGCGCGCGGCGTTGGGTGAAGCTGCCGGGGGGCAACCACTTTCAGCCTTCGGAATGGGTGAAGCTGATTCTGATTCTAGCAGTCGCCAAATATTTCGCTGATCTGCAAAGCCGAGAACTCTCCTGGTCGGACTTCGTGAAAGCCGGAGCTATCGTCGGTGTACCAATGCTCATGGTGCTGGCACAGCCTGACCTGGGCACGGCGCTGACGTATTTACCGATAGCGGTCGTTGGCCTGTTCCTGGGTGGGATACGCTGGAAGCAGGCGCTAGTGATCGTGATGCTTGCCGGTCTGGCCATGCCGCTGGCCTGGCACCACATGAAGGACTACCAGAAGCAACGCCTGATCAGCTTTATGGCGCCCGATAGCGATCCGCGAGGCGCGGGTTATCACGTAAAGCAATCTGAAATCGCGGTAGGTTCCGGAGGACTGTGGGGCAGCAGTTCGGGATCGCAAACTCATTTGGCTTTCCTGCCCGAGCCACATACCGACTTCATCTTTGCCGCCTTCTCTGAGGAACATGGTTTTGTAGGCGCGCTGGCGGTGCTGCTGTTATACTTCATTGTGCTGATGCGTTTGACCCAGAACGCGCAAACAGCGCCCGACCGCGCTGGCACGTTTATTGTGATGGGTGTGGTAGCGGTTTTGACCTTTCATATTCTGGTTAACATTGGCATGGTGGTCGGTTTTATGCCGGTCACAGGAATACCTTTGCCCTTAATGAGTTACGGAGGGTCGTCGGTCCTGTTTATGTTTCTTGCGCTGGGGATAGTAATGAACGTCCGCATGCGCCGCTTCGTGAACTGAAGCAACAGTATTCAGTCGTGCCCCGAGCGCCAAGGGCATTCGGGTTGAAAAAATTACGACCGCCCTCGCGTAAAGAGGGCAACACCGGCAGTGGAGACAAGCCGGGCAGGATTTTGAAGTAGAACGCCTCGGGCAGGTAACGGCCCCCTCAGTTACCCCATCGCACGTCTAGGACTGGCGGTCGGGAAAACAGACATTTGACTGAGAGAGCGGTCACAACCCCGGGCAGATTGCGATCTGTGAACAAAGACTTAGTACTTCCAGAACCCAGCCGGGCCCGGCGAGACGATCATGGGCCAGGAACCGTTCTGCTTTACAACGCTCATCGCAGCTTCAATTCCTCCCGCAGTTGTGTGTCTCTGATCCGGTGAATCCGTAGCCGAGGAACGGCTCGCGGACCGGAGTTTCAATGACAAAAGAATTGTTTGTGTCTTCCACGCCGCACGAAACCAAAGTCGGCCTGGTGGAAGACGATCTGTTAGCAGAAGTGTATCTGGAGCGTGAGAACGAATACACGCTCGCAGGATCCATTTACAAGGGCCGGGTTACACGGGTTCTACCGGGAATGCAGTCCGCGTTCGTCGATATTGGCCTGGAGCGCGACGCCTTCCTCTACGTCTCCGATTTCATGGAGTTGGAGAACCAGGATGAGGACCTCGATGAGGTCCCAATCGCCGGCGCGGTTCCGGATCTTGGTGCTCAGCCCCAGGAGCGCGCCTCCGAAGAACCCGAGGAACACGGCTCTCCGAGTGAGAACCGCGGGCATCAGGCTCCAGCGGGTCAGCAGGCTGCTGCAAGCCGGAATAGCTCGACCGTGCGCGACGACCGCGATCGTGGCAGCTACCGAGGACGCAGGCGCCGTGGACGTCGTGACCAATTCCCTCGCCCAGCACAGGCCGAGTCTCATCCAGAGCGCGAGCAGTACGGGCCTCCCCCGGGATACCAGCCGATCATTTTGCCGGGCGAGTCCATCTCGAAATACCGGGGTCGCGGCCAAGCAGTGACGGTCGATTCGGGCGTCGGGGATGAAGTTCGTCCGTTCAACGAAGAAACACCCTCTGGAGTTTCTCAGAGTTTCCCTCAGGACGAGCCTTTGTTTTCAGAAGCTGCTGATCGGACCTCGGAGCTCGATGCGGAACGTTCAGATCGAGTGAGACAGGACCGCCTTGACTCTACGACGCATGAGGAAGAAACGAGGGCCTTCGCGGATTCGAGAGCGCCTGAAGAACACGCAAGCTCTGAAGCTTCCTTCGCGGAGTCGGAAGTCGACTCCGAGGAATGGAATCGAGAGCAAAAACGCCAGCACGATAGGAACGTTGCAGCGGTGTTCGGTGAGGAGACCGGCGAAGAGGATGGCGATAGGATCGCGGAAGATCGGATGGTGGCTGTCCCTGAGCGTTCGGATCAGGCGGTTGCCGCAGCAGCTCCCGGCACCATGGAAGAAGAGGAGATCGACGAAGAAGAAGCCGATTTCGCCAGCTACGTGGATGATCTCGAGGAGGAAGTTGCGTTTGAGGAGTTCGAAGAAGAGACTCATGCCGCTGGCGAGCAAACCGGGATTGCCAGTGAGCCTTCGCTTGCTGCCTCAGCAGAAAGTGGAGCGAACATAGTCCCCTTCTCCGCTGAACCTGTGTCGCAGGAATCCGCGGAAGTGGAAACCGCCGAAGAAGAGGTTGACGAGGTTGCCGCAGATGAAGCGGAGCTCGAACAAGCCCAGGCAGAAGCAGAAGCTCTGCTTGATGCCGAAGGGCGTGGCACTGGCACTATCGACGCCAGGGCTGAAGTCCGAGCTCCGGCCGCAACCGCCGCCTATACGCAGCGCGCGGCTCGACCGGCGTTTGACCGTGAGCGTGACCGCTCCCGCCGGGGATTTCGAAAGACAGGAGGTGGCCGGCATTTCCGCCGCCAAGAGCCGCAAAACCTTCCTCAGATTACCGACCTCTTAAAAGAAGGCCAGGAAATCCTGGTGCAGATCGCGAAAGAACCGATCGGCAAAAAGGGCGCGCGCATCACCAGCCACATCGCGCTTCCCGGGCGTTTTCTCGTGTACATGCCGACCGTGAACCATACCGGCGTCTCGCGCAAGATCGCTTCTGAAGAAGAGCGCCAGCGGCTGAAGCGGATCATTCAGAGCGAACGCGAAAACGGGCATGGAGGATTCATTGTCCGCACTGCGGCACAGGGTGCGGATGAACAGGAGTTGCGCGCCGACATCCGTTTCCTCAAAGGATTGTGGAATGAAATCCGCGGGCGTGCGGAAAATGGCAAGTCTCCTGCGCTGATTTATCACGATCTGAATGTGGTGGAGCGCATCCTGCGCGACCAGGTCACGTCAGACTTCTCCGCCATCTGGGTGGACACGGAACAGGAATACGAGCGCATCTTACGTTTTGCGAATCGCTTTCAGCCAGCGCTGGTGCGGCGCGTGAAGCTTTACAGCAAAGAGACTCCGCTGTTTGAACAGTTCGGACTCAAAGAGGAAATCGATAAAGCGCTCAAGTCAAAAGTATGGCTCAAGAGCGGCGGCTATATCGTCATCAATCAGACGGAAGCTCTAGTTGCCATCGACGTGAATACCGGCAAGTACGTCGGTAAAACCGCGCGCCTGGAAGACACGATCGTCAAAACGAACGTTGACGCGATCAAAGAAATCGTCCGGCAGATTCGGCTGCGCGATCTGGGCGGCATCATTGTGATTGACTTCATTGATATGGACGAGCGCCGCAACCGTCAGAAGGTGATGCAGGCTCTGGAAGAGGCGCTGCGTAGCGATCGCTCGCCATCGAAGGTCCTTCAGTTTAATGATTTCGGCTTGGTTGCCATTACTCGCAAGCGGGTAAAACAGTCGCTGGAACGCACCATCGGTTCGCCATGTCCGTACTGCGAAGCAACGGGTTTCGTGAAAAACGTGAACACCGTGTGCAACGAGATTTACATCGAGATGCGCAAGCTTGCGAAGCAGCTCGACCATACGGATGTAATGCTGCGAGTGAATCCGGAAGTGGCGAAGGCGCTCAAGACCAACAATGGCCGCTGGCTGAACGAACTCGAAGAGCTGACTAAGAAAACCGTGATCGTGAAGAGCGACGCCGCGCTGCACCAGGAACAGTTCGACATTAATTAGTGGTTAGCGTTCAGTATCTGGAAAGTTCAGTCCGCGCCGGCGGCGGCGCCTTTAGGTTCGGCAGATGCAGTCAAGCTGCGCTCAGCAATGCCGCTGTATTCGCGCAGCTTCTTCAACGAACTCTGGATGTCATCGACATGCTGCCGATGCCCGCGCTGAGCGGCCATAATGGAAACGCGCTCGGCGTTTTCCGCAGCGTTGCTGCCGATTTCGAACAGCGTCGCCAGTGAATCGGCGTGCAATTTCCAGATCGATGGTGAATTGTTGGCGCGCTTCAGTTCCTCCCACTCGGTGATGACCCTGGCGGTAACCGCCACTAAGCGGAGCAACACACGTGCTACTCCGGCGCGAAGGCTTTTCTCGTCGAGATAATCCGCGGAGTAGGCATCCGCCTCGGCCGGCGTCAGTGTGAGATTGAAAAAACGCATGGGAACAACTTGGCGGAACTTTGGATCGGCGACCCGCACAAAAATTCGCACTGACTCTTCTACTTTGAGCAGCTTGGTCTCTTCCGCCGCCACCTGTTGCGGCGTGACTGCCTTGCGAACAGTGTTCAGATTAAACGGGGGCTTGGGTGCAGCCGGTGCGGGCGCTTTGGCTACAGGCTTCGGACGAGGAGTTGCCGCCCCCTTCTGCGATGTGTGTTTGACCGGCGGCGCCAGCTCCAGCGTTTGCTTAAGTTTCGAAACGCGGCGGAACTTATCGAGCGCCTGCCCATAATCCATTTTCAACAGACTGTTCTCGTCCATGGATTTGATGTGATCAACGGTCACGTCGACGCCGTCAACACTGCCCAGGATGGTGCCGCCCTGTTCTTCGAGGTCCCCGGCAAAAGTTTTGATCTGCTGCGTGGCCTCGCGAAAAAGCTCGTCGAACTTGGTGCCGAAAGTCGCGTTATAAGGCGCAATCGTAGCCAGCACTCCGGGGTGAAAAAACGAATCGTCGAGGTTCTCTTTTATCTGGCGAACCGTCTGAATGATGCCGGATTCCAGCAGCGCATTCAGGTCGCGGAACTCAAGCACCTGTTCCTCCAAAGAATCGAAGCGGCGAAGGACCTGAATGTGTTCCTCGGGGAGTGGAAGTTGGTCGGAGTCGGCCAATATCTCAATCAACGCAATTTCAAACGGAGAGAGAGGCAGAGAGCCATCGAGCCCGTACCCTCGCTGGTCCCATTGGCCAGGGACCCGCGGGTGTCGGTAGAGAAAAGTGACGATAATGTCGGTCTTGTCGCGGTCCGAGCCGGTGTGAATGCTTCTGCGGACAAAATACCGCAGCATGGCCTCGGCAATTTCCGGATCGGTTTCGTCGTTAAAAGCGTGGCGCAACATGGCCGGAGAGATCGCCAGATCAAGCAAGTGAAGCCAGCGGCGCATCAGCGCCAGCGTGGCTCCTACGCCTCCCTCGGCCTGCAGCGAAACTGTTTCGAGACCGGCGGGAACCGGGACCTCGCCCTCCACGGCTTCCTGCAAGAGTTTTTCGTAAAAACCCTGTACAGTCGCCAGGATGGCAAGCTCCCATTTGGGATCTTCAGCCAAGAGTTTCCCTCAGTGAAACCTGGTTTCCGAAATTAATTCCAGACTAAATACTGCCAGAGCGCGTGATTACCGGATAGTTACCATGGTAAGAGGATGGAATGAAATTGCTCGTCGGCGGCTTGTTTATTCGAAAACGACTGTCTTGTTTCCATACACCAGAATGCGATTCTCGATATGCCAGCGGACAGCTCGCGAGAGCACCACTTTTTCCAGATCGCGGCCTTTCTGAATGAGGTCTTCGACGGAATCGCGATGGGAGACGCGCACCACGTCCTGCTCGATGATGGGGCCATCGTCGAGCACTTCCGTCACGTAATGGCTGGTGGCGCCGATCAGCTTCACACCGCGTGTGAAAGCCTGGTGGTACGGCTTTGATCCGACGAATGCGGGCAAAAACGAATGGTGAATGTTAATAATGCGGCCGGGATAGGCATGCACCATTTCATCAGAAAGGATCTGCATGTAGCGCGCGAGCACAATGACATCGATGTTGTAGCGCTCTAGCCGGGCACGAATCTGGCGTTCTGCCGCTTCTTTGTTTTCCTTTTCTACGGGGACAAGAAAAAAAGGGATGCGGTAGAAATCCGCAATCGCCTGGCTGTCGGGATGATTCGAGAGGATGCAGGGAATCTCGCAGGTGAGCTCGCCGCTCTGGTGACGGTAAAGCAGGTCCACCAGGCAGTGGTCGTGCTTAGAGACGAGAATCGCCATGCGCGGACGATAATCTGATTGCGCCAGTCGCCAGTGCATTTCGAAGCTGGCGGCAATGGGCGTAAAAGGCCGCGCAAAATCGTTCAGCGGAATATCGAACTCGGCGGGATCAAATTCAACCCGCATCAAAAATATGCCGGAATCCACGTCGCTGTGCTCGTGCGCGTGCAGGATATTCCCGCCGTGCTGGTAAATGAATCCGGCGATGCTGGCGACCACGCCTTTCTTGTCGGGGCAACTGAGGAGAAGAATCGCGGATTTCTTCGTCATCTCCGCGCCTTTAAATCTTTCAGGATTTCGCGCGCGGCATTTGCGCCCGAGCCTCCGGTGAGCCCGGTGCCTGGGTGCGTGCCCGATCCGCATAGGTAAAGATTTTCGATGGGAGTGCGGTAACGCGCCCAATCAAGCATCGGCCGCATAGTGAAGATTTGGTCGAGCGCGAGCTCGCCGTGAAAAATCTGGCCGCCGGTAAGGCCGTAGATTTCTTCGAGGTCGAGAGGGGTGATGATTTGACGGTGCAGAATTTTGCTCGGGAGATCGGGGGCATATTGTGCAATCGTTTTGATCACCGTATCGCCCAGAGCCGTTCTTTGGGCTTCGGCTTCATCATGCCAGCTTCCATTCTTCAATTTGTAAGGCGCGTACTGCATGTAGATGGACATCACATGCTTGCCTTCCGGTGCAAGCGACGGATCGGTGAGAGAAGGAATTGTAATTTCTAAGTATGGCGCGCGGGAGAAGTTTCCGTACTTCGATTCGTCAAAGGCGCGCTCGATGTAGTCGATGTCAGGGCCGATCTGTATTCTGCCGGTCAGCGGCTCGCTATTTCCGTTTAGGGCTTTGAAAGTCGGGAGGCCTGACAAAGCAAGATTGATTTTGGCGACGGTCCCATTCATACGGTAATTCTGTAGCCGTTTGGTGAATGTTGGCGATAGGAGCACCGGATCCATGAGCTTGAGGAAAGTACGTTTGGGGTCGGCGTTGGAAATCACTGCACGGGCTTGAATTTCTTCTGAATTGGCGAGCACTATGCCTTGGGCGGCGTTATTTTTTATTTTGATTTCGGCGACTTCTGCGCCGGTGCGAATCTCGGCTCCGGCTGCTTGTGCCGCAGCGGCCATAGCCTGAGTGACGGCGCCCATTCCGCCAGTGGCGAAGAAATTACTTCCGGCGGGATTCGAATCTGCCGCTGCACGGAGTAGAAGCACCAGGCTTGTCCCGGCGGACCATGGGCCTAGGAAGGTTCCGAAGATGCCGCGAGCTGCAATGGTGGCGCGAAGCAGGTCGGTCTCAAAGAACTCGGAAACAATATCCGCGACCGCCATCGGCGCCCAGCGCAGTAAGTCGTAAGTGCTCTTCTTGCCTAATCCCCGAACCGAACGGCCGAGTTGTAACAGTCCCAAAAGATCGGCCTTGGATGGCCGCGAAATTTCTGGCGGGGTGAGGGCAAGAGCTTTGGAAATGACTCGTGAAGTCTTTTCGAGCGCGTGGTGGAGTTCGCGATACTGGGCAGCATCTGCTTCGGAGAACTTCGCTATTTCCTCCGCGGCTTTGTTGATATCGCGATAGAGAATTAGCGCGCGGCCATCTGGCGACAAAGAGGCAACAGAAACTTCCGGAGTGATCAGCTTCAGGCCGTGTTTCTCAAGGTGCATGTCGCGCACGATTTCGGAGCGCAAAGGCCCCGCCGAGTGCGCAAGGAGAGATGAGCGGAATCCGGGATGGAATTCCTCGGTAATGGCCGCGCCGCCGACCTGATCGCGGCGTTCGAGAACCAGCGGATTGAATCCGGCTTTGGCGAGGTAGAACGCCGTGACCAGGCCGTTATGTCCGCCGCCGATGATGACAATGTCGCGAGAGTTAGGCATTCATTATGCTCTGTGGCTTTTCCTCTGTGAAACTCTGTGCCCTCTGTGGTTAAGGTTTAGATTCGGGCTCGGCCAAAACCCAAACCCTTTAACCACAGAGGGCACAGAGAAACACGAAGGAAATCTTTCATCCTGCATCTTTTAGCACTTCCAGCGCCGACAACCGTCCAGGTGCGCCCATGATTCCGCCGCCGGGGTGCGTGGCTGATCCGCACATATAGAGGTTCTTGATTGGCGTCCGGAAGCGCGCAAATCCCGAGACCGGCCGCAGAAAGAAAAGCTGCTCGAGCGAAAGCTCGCCTTGAAAAATGTTGCCTTCACTCAGGCCGAATTCACGTTCGAGGTCGAGCGGCGTGAGGACTTGCTTATGGAGAATGATGTTTTTTAGATTCGGCGCGTACTCGGAGATGGTATCAATTACTGTGTTTCCGAAATTGTCCTTAAGCTGATCCCAGTTCAGGCCCGGACGCAGCTTGTAAGGCGCGTACTGCACGAAGCACGACATCACGTGCTTCCCCGGAGGCGCAACGCTCGGATCTGTGAGCGAAGGAATCACCATGTCGATGTAGGGCCGCTTCGAGAACATCCCGTACTTGGCGTCGTCGTAGGCTTTCTCCATGTAGTCGACTGCCGGCGAAATCGAAATTGCTCCGCGCAGATGCGAGCCCGGCCCGGGCATACACTTGAAATCCGGCAAAGCGTCGAGTGCGAGATTTACTTTGCCGGATGATCCGCGAAATTTGTAACGGCGGACTTCATCCAGAAATTCGCTAGGCAGATTCGCGCCGTCGATGAATTCGATGAAGGTATGCCGGGGGTCGACGCTTGAAGAAATTACGCGACCATAAATTTCATCGCCGTTAGCCAAGGCAACTCCAACTGCGCGTCCATTCTTCACGATGATCTTCGCTACGCCGGCTTCTTTGCGAATTTCTACTCCGGCCTCGACCGCAGCTTCGGCAATAGCGTTTGAGATTCCGCCGGTGCCGCCGCGGGCGAATCCCCAGGCGCGGAATGCGCCGTCGATCTCTCCCATGTAATGGTGCAGCAAAACGTAGGCGGTGCCGGGAGAGCGCACTCCAAGAAACGTCCCGATAATTCCCGAGGCCGACATGGTGGCTTTGAGCACGTCGGTTTCAAACCATTGGTCGAGAAAATCGGCCGCGCTCATGGTCATGAGCTGCACCAGGTTGTAGCGGTCTTCGCTCGCCAGTTTCTGAAAACGCCGCGCCAGAAACAACAGCTTCGAAAGGTCCTTGGGATTGAATCCGGTCGGGTCGGGCGGGACCATGTTCATGATCGGCTTCACGAAGTGGCACATCGGCTGCATGGCCTTGCCGAACTCGTCATACGCTTCGGCGTCGAGCCGCGAGTGGCGGGCTATCTCGCGATGCGTCTTGCCATGATCGTTCACGCGCCACAAGTAATCGCCGCTGAGCATGGGCGTGAACGTGCCATCGAGCGGAAGAATTTCCAGGCCGTGGCGAGGCAGGTCGAGGTCGCGAATGATCTCCGGGCGCAGCAGCGAGACGACGTAAGAGCAGACAGAAAACTTGAATCCGGGAAAAACCTCTTCCGTGACCGCTGCCCCGCCGAGCACATGCCGTCGCTCCAGCACGAGAACTTTCTTCCCCGCGCGCGCGAGGTACGCGGCATGCGTGAGGCCGTTGTGGCCTCCGCCGATCACGATGACGTCGTAAGAAACAGCCACTAGCTTTTAGCTCCTAGCTTTTAGCTGTCAGCTCTCAGCCGTCAGCTTTCAGTTCTTGCGGTTTGTATCAGGGCACGTCTTCAGACGTGCCGGAAGCGGTTCTTAAATAATTAGCGGCTTTAGCCGCTGTATTTCTTGCGAAAAGGAATGATACTCGCGAACAGTATTTCGCGCAGACGCGGATCAGAGTCCGCTAGGAAGAACGCTCCATTGAAGAAGGCGGGGCATGAAGAAATTAGGTGTCAATTATAGCTGAGGAAAAGATTCTCGGTGCCGGCCTACTGAGGAGGAGTCACCCGCCGCTGATCCGCGAGAAAGACCACATGCACCAGCCCGGATGACTGCACTTGATCCAAAACGTCTTCAACACTTCGATACTTCGCCCGCCTGTCGGCTCGAATATATACGACGCGCTCTGATCCATTCTTCACCCTGATGCGAATCCGATCTGATACCGCATACGAAGAGACTCTGTCATTATCGAAAAAGATGTCGCCATTTCTCATGATGGCAATCAGAATCGCATCCTCTCGGCGAGCGTGGGGGATCAGAATAGGATGACCGACTTTCGGCAAATCTGCCGTAACCCCATGACCAGGTAGGTCGACAAAACCGTCTCCTGGAATCATGCACAGTACAAGCAGCACGACCAGAATACTTGCGAACGCACTCACGTCTATGCGAGATATCAACCGTGATGTGGAAACCTGCTTCATTCTTGCCTTAGACACCGGTCAGGCTAAGTGTTCTCCTTCAAAGCCGTGGAAAGTAGATCACTGTCGTAACGTTCCGGAGGGCGGACTGTATAATCCTCCATTCAAACTAGTGACGAGAGATCATCATGCCCATCGGAACCGCATTTCACGAACGAACTCTCCCGCTCTGCCAGAGCCTCAACTACCGCGAGTGGTCGGGATACTACACGGTCAGCGCGTATGAGGTGCACCATGAGCACGAGTACAACGCCATCCGCAATGCGGCGGCGCTGATTGACATTACGCCGCTGTACAAGTACCTGATCAGTGGTCGCGATGCTAGCAAGCTGGTGAACCGTATCATTACGCGCGACATCAACAAAGTGGCTAAGGGACAGGTGATTTATTGCTGCTGGTGTGACGAGCAGGGCAAAGTGGTGGACGATGGCACGATCACGCGACTGGGCGAAAACCGCTACCGCTGGACCGCCGCCGAGCCCAACCTGCGCTGGTTTCATCAGAACGGTCTAAATATGGATGTCGAGATCGAGGATATCTCCGAGCGCACCGCGGCCCTGGCGCTGCAAGGGCCAACTTCGGCGCGGTTGCTGAAGACGGTGGCGGACGCGGAAATTTCGAACCTGAAATATTTCCGAATGACCAGCGGCAAAATCGCCGGCGTGCCAGTGGACATCTCGCGCACCGGCTACACCGGAGACCTGGGCTACGAAATCTGGGTGGAATGGAAAGATGCGGTGAAAGTTTGGGACGCCGTCACGGCGGCGGGCAGACAATTCGATCTTCATCCCACGGGCATGCTGGCGCTTGATGTGGCTCGGGTTGAAGCGGGATTGCTGCTGCTCGATGTGGACTATACCAGCTCTCGCAAGGCTCTGATCCCTTCGCAGAAATATTCTCCGTACGAGCTCGGCTTTGGAAAGATGGTGCACCTGCAGAAAGAAAATTTCATCGGGCGCGCGGCGCTGGTGGAAGACGACAAGCACGGAGTGGAGCGGCAGTTAGTCGGCTTGGAACTGGATTGGCTTGAAATCGAAGCGCTCTATGAGAATTTGGGACTAACTCCCAGCGCCCCGAGCCAGACTTCGCGTGTGCACGTGCCGGTTTATGCCGGCAACCGACAGGTCGGGAAGGCCACCTCGACGACTTGGTCTCCGGTACTGAAAAAATTAATTGCACTTGCGAGCGTAGAGACAGAACATTCGAAACTGGGAACCAAGCTGCAGCTCGAAATCACGATCGAGGCAGTGCGGGAGAAGGCGGCAGCAACGGTAGTGAAAATGCCGTTTTTCAATCCGGCGAGGAAGACGGCGGTGCCGGTATAGTGTCGCCACGAGTGTACGTCCTGAGAACGGCGCACAGCTCGTGCTGGCGCAGCATGCAACGTTCCAAATCGAGAAATCTTCCTGCAAAGAGGGCCGCTTGCGTGTCGGCGATTGCGCAAGCGATCTCCTCGACCACAGTGCGGGGGTCATTGCATGACAGCTCTGGGGATTGCGGCTCTGACAGTGAATTACTCAGAAAGGGGGGGCCGAGGCTTCTCGTCTTCCCGTTCGTATTATCGGCGGGAAATCAGAAAGCTTTAATGTGAAGACGAAAGCATTACACAGAGGCCACAGAGTTTCACAGAGACAGAGCCACAACAGGGGAAATCAAGAACTGCCGCTCTTGTCGTAATCTAGCAACGGCCCGGATTACTTGTCGTAGTGCAGCAAGGAAAAGATGTCGTACTTTTTTAGCTTGTCGCGCGGATGAAGGAAATCCAGTTCGATCACGAATCCCAAGCCCGCGATCTCCGCGCCTAACGATTCGGCGAGATGGGCGGTTGCTTCGGCGGTCCCGCCTGTAGCGAGCAGGTCATCGACAATGATGACGCGTTGTCCCTTCTGAATGGCATCGCGGTGAATCTCGAGGGTATTGGTGCCGTATTCGAGGGCGTAATCATATTTCGCGGTGGCTGCGGGGAGTTTTCCGGGCTTGCGCACCGGAACAAATCCCGCATTGAGTCGATAGGCCACCGCAGGGCCAAAAATAAATCCACGGGCTTCCATGCCCAGCACAAGATCTATGTCTTTTGCCAAGTAGTGCTCGGAGAGAGCGTCGATCAAGGTCGCAAAACCCAGCTTATCTTTCAGCAGCGTGGTGATGTCATAGAAGAGGATGCCGGGCTTGGGGAAGTCGGGCACCTCACGAATAAGTTTCTTCAGGTGTTCGCATTCCACACTCGCCTTCGACGACGAGGCATCCGGCATTTACCACGCTCCTTCAATACGGAATGTGTTCAGGCCTGGCACTGGCTTGGCTTCTGATTCTTCAACGTCGTCCACCCGGGCGGCCCTCGGTCCCTCTTGCAAACGCGAACGCAAACCGGAAAGCTGGTCTCGGGTACCGGTGGCGAGCACTTGTACGCTGCCATCGGAATTATTGCGGACCCAGCCGGAAATCCCCAGCGTCTTTGCCTCGCGCTCTACAAACCAACGGAAACCGACACCCTGCACGCGTCCGCGAACTACGAACTTCCTGGTTTGTACGTCGGCTGCCATGACAACGTTCAGTTCAAAAACTACTTCCACTTGGGCAACGTCAACTCGGACGAACCCAGCGCTTCACCAGCATTCCCACAAAAACGATCGCCAGCGCACCAAGTGACGCAAGAATGGCCTTCCTGGCCCGTTTAGCACGCGGAAGCTTTTCAGCCGGAAGCGAAGGAATTAATGCCTCTAGAATGATCACGCCAATGTAAACATCGGCGAATGCGATCCAGCCCATGCTTGATTATGCTCGGGACAAATAAACCCCTTCAGCCGTGTCCACTTTTATTTTTTCGCCTTCATTGATAAATGGCGGCACCTGCACTACCAGACCGGTCTCGGTCTTCGCAGGCTTAGTGACGCTGGATGCGGTCGCGCTCTTCAATCCGGGCTCGGTCTCGAGGACGGTCAACTCCACGGTCTGCGGCAACTCAATGCCGACCGCTTTGCCGTCGTAGAACTCCACCTTGATCTGCAGATTGGGAATCAGGTAGTCAACGGCGTCGCCGAGAATGTCCCGGGTCAAATGGAGCTGCTCATAATTTTCGGTGTTCATGAAGTAGTATCCATCGCCATCGTTGTAGAGATATTCCATCTCGGTTTCATCTACGTTGATTCGTTCGATGGGGTCGGGCGAGCGGAAACGGTGCTCGAACATGGCTCCGGTGCGCAGGTTGCGCAGCTTGGCCTGAATGAACGCCCGCAAATTGCCGGGAGTGCGGTGCTCGACGCTGAAAACAGAATGCAGATCATTATTGTGCTTGATGATCATGCCGGGACGCAGTTGGGTGGCTGGAATGGCCATTGCTAAATTGCTCTCCTTGTTTCGTGAGCCTTGGCTTCTTGGACCAGGACGTAATTATGACTGCCGAAGGACAAGGCAGCCATGATGCCGGTGTGGGCTAACCTCTGTATTTTATACGGCTTGGTTGAATTTGGGAATCGCGACGACAGGTCGCGCAAAACGGGAACGAGGAGTTGGCCGGAAATGTATATGCGCCTATCGCGAAGGATTTCAGACAGCTAAACTACAAAGGTAGGAATCCAAGCTTAAAATCTTTGTGACGAGGTGTGTTCATGGCAGAAGGCAAATATGAGAGCGGCAGCACAGTCGGCACGGCAATTACTTTCCTCTTGATCGGATTAGGCGCGGGCACAGTTATCGGCATGTTGCTGGCCCCGAAACCGGGCAAGCAGATGCGCCGCGATTTGCGCCGCGGATATGACAGCGCGCGGGAGACCTTCGACGATTGGAAAGAGAACGCCAAAGACTTCGCCGAAGAAGTGATGGAGCGTGGCTCCGACTTTGCTGATGACGTGCGCGACCGGGTCACGCCGGTGGTAAAAGCAGCCAGGCGCCGCTAGTCTGTAGGAAGCAGCTCAGAAAATTGCGCGGAAGAAGCTGCCGATTCGCCCGAAAAAACCCTTGTGCTCCAGCTTGGGAGCTGTGGGTGGCGGCAGCACAACCAACGGCGGCAGCGGGTCGGCAGGCTTGGTCGAGAGCGGCAGGGCCGCTGCCTGCTCAGTGATGGGTGCAGGTGGATGGGCGGCACGTAATCGCGCCAGTTCTTTGGCGTTGAACACGAGCGGGGCCGAGATTTGCACCTTGCCGTCGTCGCTTGGAGTTCCTGCGGCTTTCGATTCCGCAATCGGTTCCGCGAGTGGTTTCCCCGCTGCGCCGCCGTCCGTGCCCGTTCCCGCCGCAGTCGAAGGCGCGGTGTTTGAATCCGCTAGAGCTAGATTGGCGCCGGTCTTCATTTCCGGTACCACTGAGGAAGGATCGACTGCCGCCCGCATAACAGGTTCTTGCGGCGGAGGACATCCGCACGCCCCCAATGGCGTTTCCACCGACTGCATCCGGCCTTGGCGAAACAAAACCTGCTGCTCAGGTTTCACCTCATAAGTTCCGTTGCCCAGCAGCTCCGCAACCACGATCGAGGAGTTGCTCCCCGGCAGTGAGCTGACGCAGGTGTCCCCGCGGGCGTCTGATTTGATGGCCAGATTGAACTCACCCGGGCCGGGGAGCACGATGCGAAAGTCGGGGGTAAGAATCGAGTCCGAAGATTCGGCGAGATGATAGTGCGTCTCGAGCGATCCGGTGTTCATACCCAGCATCAAATCCTGTCCATTGGGAGACGTCGCTACTGAAACCGTGGTTCCTGGGCACACTCTTATTTCGCCGCCGCGCGCCAGGCGCAACACCGCGGTTTCGTCCTTTGCCGCGATAGATGATCCGCTTGCCACCCGGCTGCCGGCTTCAACCAGCGTGCCGGAACTTCCTTGTGCGTAGGGCACGGCAATTGGCTGAGTTCCGGGAGTAAGTGCGGCGACCGATGCCGGCTTGGCATTCGCCGCTTCGTCCGACCGGATTCGTATGTTCAGGCGGTTCCCCAAAGCATCCCAGGTGTAGCTGACCGGCGCAGCAAGATCCAGCACAATGCGGGTAACAGCCGGCGCAACCTGGTATTGGTTCATGCGGACGCCTTTGATTTGCTGGTTGCGGAAAGGAATTCGTTTGCGCTGTATGTTCAGGGTTGAGTCTGGAAGATCGATTACCAGCCGCATCGGGGCTTCAATGGTTTGTAGTTGAGGCGTGAGCGGCCGCGTAGCAAGGATCTCGACGGTTGCACCGCTCTCTGCGGGAATAACTCTGACTGACTGCACGCCGGCCACCTGGCCGCTCGCAAACCCGGACAGGGCGAATGCGGCCAGAACGAGTGCGCAAGAATGGGCTCGGACGCAAGACAAAGCAATTCCTATTTATGGAAGGTCTTGGGTTGAGAGTAGCACTAGTTCAGGGGCTTATAAAGTATCCGGCTTTAGACATCATCTTCAGATGCGTTGGAACAAGGTTCATGATTCCGCGAGAAATTCGTACTCGTCGATCACCGCCGCCACTGGCACTTTTGCATCGGCCAGACCATTATCGACCCGCACAACCTTGCCCTTACAACGAACGCGAATGCTTTCGGTGAGAGTAATTTCAGGCGGGAGGGTGAGGGTGAATTCGATCGCGGAGCCGGCGGTCATGGGCGCATCGAGAAAGAAACAGATACCGCGCGCGCTGACGTCGCGGGTCTGTGCCGGAAGCGCCACGCTTGCATTGCCGGCGTAGTTCACCGAAACGGGCAAGCGTAACGCGAAGCGACGAGTGGCGCGTTTTTCGCCCTGCTGGACTTCGACGTCCATGCGGAAGACTCTTAAACTCCTGTAAGAATGTAACTTCGGGAGCAACCTGTCAAGGGGAACTTAGCACAAGGATGGGCGCTGGCGGCGGCTACAGCCTTCGCGAAACGGACCCGTAGGGGATACAGACATCGCTGAGGAGAGCTTGATGTAATCTGGTGAGGATGGTTTTTGTCCTCGACAATTACGATTCTTTCACCTACAACCTGGTGCAATATCTGGGCGAGTTGGGCGCAGAGGTTGTAGTGCGCCGGAACGATCAGGTCACGGTAGAAGAGGTGAAAGCAATGTGGCCGGAGCGCATTGTCATCTCGCCGGGTCCATGTACGCCGGAGGATGCGGGAATCAGCATCGATTTGTTTCGGCAGCTCAGCGGGCAGTTTCCTATTCTGGGTGTGTGCCTTGGTCATCAGGCTTTAGGTGCTGCCTTCGGGGGAAAAGTGGTGCGAGCGCCGCAGCTGATGCACGGAAAAACCAGCCAGGTAAAGCACGATGGCCGCACCGTTTTCAAAGACCTGCAATCGCCATTCACTGCTACGCGCTATCACTCGCTGATTGTGGAGGAAAAGGGCTTGCCGTCCGACCTTGAAGTCAGCGCCTGGACCACGGAGCCGGACGGCTCACGCACAATAATGGGGTTGCGCCATAAACGCCTTCCAGTGGAGGGGGTGCAGTTTCATCCGGAAAGCGTGCTGACTGACGAGGGCAAAAAGCTGATTGAAAATTTTTTAAAGATCAGTGGGTAGTGGCTAGTGTTCAGAAGATCAGCGGCACTTGAGAGAATTGATTAATCCATTGAGAATGCGCCCTATCTCTGCGACGCACTCGAATAGAATCCCGCTGCATGGTTCGTGAAGATAGCCCAAGTTCTTAGCGATGCAGATCTGAGTTTCAACTTCCAACAACGATCCTCTCGCGTGCCCCAGAAACTGCCGGAACTCGCCGGTAGTGCAACGTCCTTGACCCTCCGCGATGTTGCTGGGAATGGAAACGACTGCACGTCGAATCTGTGCGGTTAATCCGAATCGTTCCGCGTTGGGAAAGGATCGAGTCGTCAGATATATGCCTGTGACCAAGTCTACAGATCGTTGCCACACGACGAGATCACGGTAGCATCGGACGGGGAGGCGTCCGGAAGAGCTGGACATTCGGGAATGCTAGAGGGCATCACGTGTCGTGGCTGTGACGGATGTCACACCGATTCGGCCCAGCATACGCAATGCCACCCTTTGCTGTGAATTTGCCGACAGGGAGAACGCGCAGTAGTCGAGTTCTCAGTAGTAAAGATCCGGCGGGCCCTTGTATTCCTG
>Ga0102924_1000358_pt1 | contig 57105 bp, 40 predicted proteins | sample PaiPotPPM11metaG_FD_80116 | JGI IMG/M metagenome (GOLD analysis project Ga0102924, IMG submission 80116) | Iron sulfur acid spring bacterial and archeal communities from Banff, Canada, to study Microbial Dark Matter (Phase II) - Paint Pots PPM... ... | reverse complement strand
TTCAGCAGACGGGCGAGACGCTCGGCGGCAGCTTGATCCGCCGCCCCCGCGGCATTCCCATCACCGGCACCTTCAAGGGCGGCACCGTCTCAACGTGGATGGCGCCGCCCTTGAAGGTGCCGGTGATGGGAATGCCGCGGGGGCGGCGGATCAAGCTGCCGCCGAGCGTCTCGCCCGTCTGCTGAATTTCGAAGTAGGTGTCGCGGTAGGTGCCATCGCCGCTGGGGTTCGGTGTCCGCACATCCCAGTAGCCGCTGAGGTCGGCCGGTGCAGCAACAGCAGGTGGAGCCGTCTCCTGCGCGACAGCGGGAAGAGCCGCCCCAATCGAGGCGAAGAGCGAGAAGACGAGCAAGGCAGTTACGGTGCGAAACAGACGGTACATTGAAGCCTCCAAAATCTTGACGATCCATTGTGAGCGGAAATGCTGCCCGCCGATCGAATTTTTTACGGAATTGAACCATTTTGACCAGCCTTCAACCCGGTTTTGAAGGGAAGCCTTGAATACAAATCTGAACTCGTCAGGAGCAGATTCCAAATGGGGGAAAATACGACGCGCCGAGATTCTGTTTCAGCCACGAAAAACACGCTTGATTTTGACTAACCGGCAATAACTCCATTGAAATTAGATATTTACCTCTTTTAATCGAGATTCACGGAACGCCTGTTAGTCCTGCCAATGTCTTGATCGTACGCCAGTGAAACGGGGACTTGTTCCCTCAGTGGAGAAAAAACAGTTGACAGGGGCCGGGGCGGAATGTTTATGTATCTTTCATCTACAAATACGATTTTGAATACAAACAAGGTGACATATGCTCATACGATTTGCAAATCGTGCGGTGGTCTTCTCCTTCACGGCAATCCTCATCCTATTGAGCGCCTCCATGGTCATCGCCCAGACCACGAATGGGTCGATCGTCGTGCAGACGATGGATCTGACGAAGGCGCTTCTGCCGGGAACGCACCTTGTGCTGACGGACAATGAGACCGGCATCGCGCGCGAGGGCACGACGCTCAGTTCCGGAACGTTCACCTTCGAGGCGCTGCCGCCGTCCACGTACCATCTGACGGTCGGGCACGCCGGGTTCACCGGCGTGAACTACGACAGCATTCTGGTGCAAGCCGGCGTGGCCACGCCAGTGAACATTGTGCTGAAGGTCGGCAGTGTCAATCAGGAGGTTGACATCTCCGCGGTCTCTGTGCCGGTGATCGAGACTTCCTCGAATACACTCTCTACCTCGATTGATCTGACTGAGGTGAACGACCTGCCTGTCGCGAACCGCAGCCTGCTTGGGATCCAGGCTCTGTCTCCGGGGTTCGCGTCGACGACCGGGAACGGCACGGGCACGTTCGATGGCACGCCACAGGCAGCGTACCAGGCGAACGTAGACGGCATCGACTCAACCTCAAACCGATTCAAGTCGGGCAGCGGTTCAGGCGACGCGGTGACGATGCGGGTGGAAAACATTCAGGAGTTCACGGTGCAGACCGGCGAGCTGCCGCCGAGCCAGGGTGGCGGGGCGAGCGCGGTGCAAACGCTGTTCGTCACCAACCGCGGCGGCAACAAGTTTCACGGTCGCTTCTTTGAGAACCATCAGGACGAAACGCTGAATGCATTTCCATGGAGCTACGGTTTTCAAAGCCCACGGTTGCCTAAGCCACACCTGACCAAGAACGATTTTGGCGTCTCGGTCGGCGGCCCGATTTTCAAGGACAAGCTTTTCTTCTTCGGCAACTTCTCAGAGAGCCGTCAGCCGAACTCGGCCACAATCTCAACCACCGTGCCGACCGCGGCGGCACTTGCGGGCAATTACAGCTACTTCAATGCCTCTGGCGGCGTCTCAACGATCAACGTGCTGCAAGGTGCGGGCTCAGCCGGGCTCAGCCCGGCGGTGAATGCCGCCATTGCGTTCCAGGAGAATCTCAACGAGCAGTCGTATAAGTACGGTACGTTTACTCAGACGAGCACGCAGCTCGACGTACGAAGCCTGAATTTCGCCGTGCCCAGCAATCAGACGGTCTACTATCCCGGTGCGCGGTTCGACTACACCATCAACAAGAAACTACAGGCCAGCCTTTCCACCAACGTGACCAAGAGCACGAATAAGGATATCTACCAGGATCCGCTGCCAGGTCCGTACTTCCAGACCAAAACCACCGGGAGCTATTCTACGAGTTACGTGGTGGCACTGGGCTTCGACTACACGGTTACGCCCAACGTGCTGAACCAGACGAAATTCGGCTATCTCTACACCGGTTCCGGGTTCAGTCCGGAGGCGGCTGGCTTTGACGTAGGGTCGCAGGGCAATTTGAGCTATCCCTTCCAGGGAATCAGCAGCGGTAACTTCACGATCGTTCCGCAGGGAAGCTTCTATCCGTACCTGCAGGCCAACGACGACTTGACCTGGCAAAAGGGAGCGCACACCTTCAAGTTCGGCGGCAACATCTGGCATCAGCAGGACCACTACTACAATCCGGCGCTGGGGTATATCAACATCAACCTTGGGCTGAGCAGTCTCGATCCGGCCTACAACCCGATCACAGCGCTGGTCACAACCAACAAAACGGATCCCAACTATCCCGGCAATCTTACCGGAGCTCAGGGCGACGTTCGCAACATGTACGCGTGGCTCAACGGGCGTGTTACCAGCGCGAGCGGCGCGCTGCCGGTGAACCGGGCAACGGGCGGATATGGACCTCCGGGCACGTATGACCTGGACGAAGTGGCGTTCGGCGGGGGGTTCTATGCGCAGGATTCGTGGCGCGTCATGCCGGGCCTGACCTTTAATTATGGTTTGCGCTGGGACCTGATCGGCGACCAGCACGACCTGAAGAACGGGTACACGGGGCCATCGCAAAACGACCTGTTCGGTTCCTCCGGATTCCTGAATATCTTCCAGCCGGGCGCGAACTCGGGGAGTCCGAATCCGCTGTATACGACGTCGGGCCACAAGTACAACTCCAGCCTGGTGCTGCCGCAACCACAGGTTGGCTTTGCCTGGAATCCCAGCGAGTCCGACGGCCTCATGGGCAAGGTGTTCGGTGTCGGCAAGACGGTGATTCGCGGCAGCTATACCCTGAAGAACTACACCGAGGGAGGACAGAACTTCTGGCAGGCGGCCTCCAACTCGGGTTATAACTTCTTCAACTCAGAGAGCACGACGGCGAGCAACACGGTTGGGCCGCAGTACTTTACTCCCGGGACGGTGCACCTGGTCGCGCCGTCTGCCTGCGCGAATCCGGTCCAAAACTGTGTGAACGATGCAAGCGAGCCGTCGCTTCCGACGCTGTTCCAGACGCCGTCCGTGTACCAGACCACGATTCCGGAGTCGACCCTCTTCTTCAAGGGTTCGGGATCGCCGTCGGCAATCGATCCGAACATCAAACAGCCGTACATCGAGTCGTACACGCTGGGGATCCAGCGCGAGGTTGGACACTCGAACGCCTTTGAAATCCGCTACGTCGGAAACCGAGCCATCCACGACTGGATCTCGCTGAACTACAACGAGATCAACTCGCTGAACAACGGCTTCTACCAGGACTTCCTCGCGGCCCAGAAGAACCTTGCGATCAATAACGCCTCCCTTCCCGCAAATCAGCAGAACACCGATTTCAGTAATCATGGATCCGGGCCTGCCATGCCAATCCTCAATGCCGCTTTTGCGGGCGGCTCGGCCAGCGGCTTTAAGAACGGCAGCTTCATCACCGATCTGCTCAATGGATCCCTGGGCGCATTGGCGGCGGGCGTTGCCAACAATGAGACTTACTTCTGCAACGTCGCCGGCCAGGGATTTGGTCCGTGCGCGACTGCCGGGATCGGTCCCGCTTCCTCCAGCTTCGCAAGCAACCTGTTCCAGGTGAACCCGTACCTCGAGGGGAGCGGCGCCACCCTGCTGAGCAGCAAGGGATCGTCGAACTACAACTCGCTGCAGGTGGAATTTCGTCACAAGACGACCCATGGTCTCGACCTGAATGCGAACTACACCTATGGCAAGACGCTTGGCCTGTCCTCGAATGAGGCTTCCGGGTCGATCGGGAGTGCCGCGAGCGTCATCACGCTGCACAATCTTCACTACAACTACATTCCTATCTCGTACGACATCCGCAACGCGTTCAAACTCAGCGGGACGTATGCTCTTCCGTTCGGCAAGAACAAGGCGTTCCTCTCCAACGGGAGAATGCTGAATTACGTCGTGGGTGGATGGACCGCGGGTGCCATCGTCATCTACCAGAGCGGCGCTCCGATTCTTATGACCGGCGGACTGTCCTCTACCATCAATTCAGCGTCGGACGGCGGTGTCAGCTTCGTGGGGACAACCAGGGCGAGCGACATCCAGCATTCGGTGCACGTGACCCACGCACCGGCGCATGACTCGTACGTCAACCTCATCGATTCAAAGTTCCAGAGCACCAGCACGGCAAACCCCGCCTACGTCGTGCCTAATACGACGCCCGGCGTGGAGGGCTTCCTACCCTACATCTATGGACCGAAGTGGAACAACTTCGATCTTTCCGCGACCAAGGATCTGCCGATCTTCGAGGCAGTCCACATCAACCTGCAGGGTCTGTTCCTGAACGCGTTCAACCATCCGGAGTGGATTGGCGGCGGCTACAGCACACAGAGCGCAACCTTTGGGACGACCAGCTCTACCGCCCAAGCGGCTCGCCGGATCGAGCTGCGCGGCAACATTACTTTCTAACCTGACTTGGTTTTTCAATCCTCGGGGCTTGTACCGGACAGACCGGTACAAGCCGCTTTTGTTGCGCCGACAATCCGCAGGACCGGTTCAACCGATCGGGGATGCCGCGATGCGGGTCGCAGGAGGACGGGCTCCGGTGCGTGCCCGCCATAAGGCGCCGGCGACTGGGTCGATTACACCATCGAGGGCTCGGATCCCGGGGAACTCCTGCCGTACCGAGGCGACCAGCGCATCGCGGACAGGCCTGACCTTCTCCATGATGGAGCCGGCGAAGGCGATGTCGGGCAGGCTCGCTGGGTCGGCACCGGTGAGCAGGCGGCGGATGACCAGCCGTACGAGGACGGCCAGGTCCTCGCCTTCCTTCTTCAACACCGCGGCGGCGACCTCGTCTCCTGCGGCCGCGGCGCGGCCGACGAGCTCGGTGAGTTGCGAGAGATCGGGCCCGGCCTGGCTGTTGGCATACTCAACCAGTAGATCGAGGGAGGCCAGGTTCCAGTGTTTGAGGACTGCATCGAGCAACTGCGTGGAACGCCCCTCGTCGATTGCCAGAAAGGCGGCGCGCAGCGCTTGGTGTCCAATGCGGTGACCGGAGCCCTGATCGGCCAGCACTGGTCCCCAACCGCCTGCAGAGGTCAGCCGGCCATCGTGGGTGCGGCCTGCGACGTTGGATCCGGTGCCCGCAAGGACCAGGACGCCCGGACCGCCGGGGAACGCGGCATCGAGCGCAATCTCCACATCGCCAAGCAGGATCAGCTCGCCGGAGACGCGAGCGGCAAAGGACTCGCGCAGCCAGTCGGTAACCAACGGCACGGTCTCGCCCGCGGTTCCGACGCAGGTGCGCGCGATGGCCTGCATGGAGATGCCAGTGCGCGCGGTGAGTTCGGCCAGGGCCTGATCGAGATTGGCCGCTGCCGTGGTGGCGTCGGTGCGCAGGCGCTTGATGGTGCCGCTGCGCACGCGGGCAAGCTCACGCGTCTCGTCGGCGAGAACGTAGGTGGTCTTGGTACCACCGGCATCGAGACCTAAGAAGAATGCCATGCGATCGGCCGCTCCGCTTGCGTCAATTTTATTCAGCCAGGACAGCCTTGGTGAGGTTGCGCGGATGGTCCACATCGATGCCGTTGTTCACGGCCATCCGGTAGGACAGAAGCTGCAGCGGTACGACTTCGCAGAGGGCCAGCAGAGCTTCGCGAGTCTCCTCGACGTAGACCGTGTGGGTGGCCAGGTTGGCAACGGCGTTGTCTCCGAGGTTTGCAATGGCCAGGATGCTGGCGCCCTGCTCGCGCATGTCGGCCATCAACTGAAGCACTTTTTCGTACCGCTGCACGGAGGCGGCGTCGGCGCGATCGACGGTGGCGATCATTACCAGCGGCGTGCCTTCCGCCACCAGCGCATTGGGACCGTGCTTCAGCTCACCGCTGGGATAGCCTTCGGCGTGGAGGTAGGCGGACTCCTTGAGCTTCAACGCGCCCTCGCGCGCGATTGGGTAGTGGAGGCCGCGGCCGAGGTAGAGGAAGTTCTTCACGGCGCGATACGCTTCGGCGACTTCGTGCATCGCATCGTCCCAGCCCTTGAGCTGCTTCTCGATGCGGTGGCCGAGTTGCGCGACTTCCCAGAGACGAAGCGCAAGCTCGGACGAGTCGATGGCGCCGCGTACTTCGGCACTCATCAGGCCCAGCAGGTAGAGGTTCAGGAGCTGCGCGGTGAAGCTCTTGGTGGCCGGAATGGCGCGTTCCCGGCCCGCCAGCGTGGGGAAGGAGGCGGTAGCTTCGCGCGCCATCGTCGAATCGTTCACGTTGGTGATCGCCAGCGTGGCATGGCCGCTGAGATTGGCTTTGCGCAACGCGGCGAGCGTGTCGGCGGTCTCACCCGACTGGGAGACAACCATCACCGCAGCGTCGGTCAGAGATTTCTCGGAACGATAGGTGTACTCGCTTGCGTATTCCACGTCGACGGCAATGCCGCTGAGGTCCTCGATCACCAGTTCGGCGAAAAGGCCGGCGTGCCGGCTGGAGCCGCTGGCAGCAATGACCAGCTTGCCCTGGAGGCCGGCCAGCCAATCGCGGGTGCCGGCACAGGTATCTGCGCGGAACTGGTCGCCCGCGATGTAGTGGTCCACCGTTGCGGACAGGGTCGCGGGCTGTTCGTAGATCTCCCGCAGCATCCAGTGGGCGTAAGGGAAGGGACTGTTGGTATTCATCACGGTGGCTGGTTCCGTTAGAATGATCATTTAGTAATGTTATGATCAGAATAGAGTACATTTGGTGACGCTGCAAGAAAAAAATAGTTCAGTTTAACGCAATTCGGCTAAGTTAGACTCAGCAAGGGTTAAACATGTCCACCAAGACCGATCTACGCGCTGACCGCATCATGAAGGCTCTGCTCCGGGCCGGAGACATCTCGGTACCGGAACTGGTGGAGCAGGTCGGCACGTCGGCGCCGAGCATTCGGCGAGACCTGGCGCGGCTGGAAAAAAGAGGCCTCGTCCTGCGGACGCATGGCGGCGCAACCCTAGTCGAACCATTGCTTTACGAGCCGTTTCGGCACGACACGTCGTTTCAGGCCCGGGAGCTGCGGTCAGCTGATGCGAAGCGCCGGATCGGCCTGGTCGCCAGTGAGTTGATCGGCGAGTCGGAGACGATCGGGCTCACGGCCGGCACGACGACCACCCAGATCGGCCGGTCGCTGCGGCACCGCAAAGGCATCGCCGTCATCACCAACGCGCTGAACATCGGGATGGAGCTGTGCAATCAGCCAGAGATCAAGACCATGATCACCGGAGGTACGCTGGCCTGGGCGTGGACGTTCGCGCTGGCCGGGCAGCCGGCGCTGAACTTCCTGCGCGATGTGTATATGGATAAGGTTTTCCTCGGTGTGACCGGAGTTGATCTGGAGCGCGGAGTGACGACGCTGGAGTCGGAAGAGGCGGCGGTGTCGCTGGCGATGCTGCGCAACGCAAAGCGCGTGATCGTGGTGGCGGACTCGCAGAAGTTCGGGCACGTGAGTCCCGCGCTGATCTGCCCGATTTCCGCGATTCACACGCTGGTGACTGACACGGATCTGCCGCACGAGACTCACGATCAACTGCTTGCTCTCGGAGTCGAAGTCATCCTCGCTTAGACCTACTGCGGGTCGGGCGCGGGGATGCCGGCCTGTTCGGGGGTCGGAAGTTTCCTTGAGTTCTGCCAGGTTTCGAGCACCGTGTTGAGCTGGTCGCCGCGCCGCTGCCATTGCTGAATCTGCAGGTCGTAGCGCACCAGCACATTGTCCAGCCAGTAGGGCCTATTCTCGGCCAGCCAGCTCTCGCGATAGAGAGTCTTCAGCATGGAGTAGCCGTCGCGCAGATCCTGGCAGCGGCCGTTCATGCTGGTGATGGAGAAGAGCAACTCCTGCGTCTCATTCTCGCGCTTGCTGTCGCCCTGCATGGCGTATGCCTTGGCGTAGGCTGCGCGCATCTCGTCGCTGAGTTGGAACTTCAGCCCGATGAAGTCGATGCGCCGCGCTCCCAGCTCCATCGCCTGGAGCGCGTCCCGCTCGCGGAGGTGTGGGTCGCTGGCCAGCGCGGTTTCAATCAGCTCGATCGCGCGTTCGGCGTGCAACCGCGCGTCGTGAATCTTCGGCCTCATAGCGGCGCCCTTGGCCAGGCCGGCCGGGCTCCATGGGTCGAGCCAGAATGTCTCGTTGCTGACATCGATCAGGCTTTCCGCGGCCAGCAATTCCTGCTGCGCGGTGTCGATGCGGCCGGTCGTGTCGCCGTAAAAGACGCGGCCGAAGCTGGCCTGGTACTGCTGGCCACTGCTCCTGCCCGGCTGCCAGCCTGCGGCTGCTCCGAAGAGAACGCCGAACCAATCCTGGTTGAAGAGCGACTCGCCGTCGTCCGCCCAAACCGTCGTGGGTTCGCCGGTGCTGCCCAGCCGCTGTCCTGCTTCGACGAAGCCTGCGATGTTGTCCAGCGCAACGCTGCCCAGCGGATACACTTGCCGCCAGTTGGCGTCGCCGGGGGCGACCCAGGTCTCGATGCCCGCATTCTTGAAGGGCAGAATGTCGGCGTCGTAGCTGTCCTTGTGGTGATAGATCCAAGGGATCGCGATCATGTCTTTGGGCAGGCCTGGAATGGCTGCTGGGTCGGTGGTGGCGACATCGCCCCAGAAGAGCAGACGCCGGTGGAGCGGGGCGAGCGTCGCGTGAATCGTGGTGAGAAAGTCCGCGTAGACCGGGCCCAGGCCGCGCTGGTCGACTGCCGCCTTGGTGCGGCCCGTTCCCAGTTCGAAGGTTTCGTCCGCGCCGATGTGCAGAAACGGGCCGGGGAAGTCTTCAGCGATCTGCGTGAACCAGCTCTTGATCAAAGGTTGCGAACCGGGCTGGCCGGGAGCAATGACATGACCGTGCGGCGTCTCGGCGAGGTCGGAGTATTTCTCATACTGGAGGACGTGGTGCAGATGTCCGAATGCCTCTTGCTCCGGCACGATCATGATGTGCAGGCGGTGGGCGAACGCCTCCAGTTCCTGCGCTTCTGCGCGGGTGAGCGAAGAGCCCGGAGGCGCCGCCAGAGGATCGTTGGGGTACTGCAGCGTGTGCTCAAAGTAGGGCGAGTAGAGATTGACTTTGTGGGCCGCGAGGACTTCAAGCTGGTGCTCCTGGAAAGTCACCGAGGGGAAGGGTCCGCGCGACAGATCGTCATGCAAGCCGCGATACTTCATCGCCGGCCAGTCCCGGATGGTGCCGGTCCAGAGCTTTGCGGCTCCGCCGTCCTGCTGCAGCATCTGCTTGAGGGTCTGCACGCCATAGAAAACGCCCGCGGCGGTGTGGCCGATGATTGCCACCGCGCTGTGACCCTCCGCGGTGTGGCGCGATACGACGACATACCCCTCGTCCAGCATCGGCGCATCGAAGGAGAGTTTGTCGCCGGCGAGCAGCGCTTTGGCCTCGGCGGCGGTGTCGCGCAACAACTCGACGGTAAGGTCGGCGGCCGCTGAGGAAGCGATGGGGACTCCAGCTTGCGTCAGCCGTGCCTCCAGATTCCGCGCGGCGAACGAGTCCTCCACGTCTCCACCTGGAACCCTGATCATCGCCGCATGTACCGGGAACCTGTCTCCGGCGTGCAGTTCGCGTGGCTGCGGCGAGAGCATCGGCGCAGCCACGATGGGCGCTGGGGACTGTCCCAGCGCGGGCAGCGCGAAGCCTGCAACCAGCGCGGTGAGTAGGAAGACGGTCGCAGGGTGGCGGGAAGGAGCGGAGACCAGTTTGCCTCGAAGCCTCTCAGAAAAGTTCATGCGGATATCCTAGCATCGAAAAAATGATTGTTTTATATTGAAATGGCAATATTGACCCGAACGCACAGCCGGGATCCGGCGGGAATAGCCGGAAGGAACGAAGGACCGATGACCACCCAGATCACTGCACGCAGACTCCTCACTGAAACCGGAACGATGGACTACCCCGTCGTTGCTATTGAGGACGGCCGGATCCTCAGCCTCGAGAGCGGGCCGCCCAACGGATCGACGGAGACGCTGACGGCTGCGTTCTTCGATATCCACGTGCACGGCGCGTGCGGGCACGACTTCATGACGGCCTCCCCCAGCGAGATTGCGGCGGTGGGACGATTCCTCGCTACCCGCGGCGTCGGGCACTATTTAGCGACGACGGTGACCGGGCCGATCGATACGACGCTGCGCGCGCTGGACACGCTGGGGCGGGTGATCGAAACAGCCGTGACGGAGTGTGAGGCGCCTGCGGCCGTTCCGGTAGGGATTCACCTGGAGGGGCCGTTTATCTCCCATGCGAAGCGCGGTGTTCACCCCGCCTGCTGTCTGCAGGAGCCGAGCGTCGAGCTGTTCGATCGATTCCAGCAGGCGGCACACGGACAGATTCGGCTGTTGACGCTCGCGCCTGGACTGCCGCATGCGCTGGAGCTGACCGAACATGCCGTGGCCGGCGGAGTGCGGGTCACCATGAGGCACAGCAATGCGACTGCGGCCGAGACCCTGGCCGCGATTGCCGCGGGAGCGACCAGCTCGACCCACCTGTTCAATGCAATGCGCGCGCTCGACCATCGCGAGCCGGGGATCGTCGGGACAATTCTTGACCGCGACGAGGTGTACGCCGAGATGATCTGCGACGGGCTGCATGTCCATCCTGCGATGGTCCGGCTGTGGCTGAAGGTGAAGGGCGAGGAGCGAGCGATCCTGATCACGGATGGGATGTCCGCTACGGGAATGCCGGATGGGAGCTATATGCTGGGAGAGTTCGCCGTCGAGGTGAAGGGCGGCGTCTGCCTCTCCGAGGGGGCGCTGGCGGGCAGCGTACTGACGATGGATCGGGCGGTCGAGAACCTGCAGAGTTTCACCGGTGCGTCGCTGCAGACAGCGGTGCGGCTGGCGTCGCGGAATCCAGCCCGGATGCTGGGACTGGAGAATCTGACCGCACTGACCCCTGGAGCCCCGGCGAACTTCAACCTCTATAACGAGGCGGGAGAACGCCTGGGAAGCGTCCTGCGTGGGCGGCGAGTCGTCCAGTAGCGCCCTAAACCCGGCTGCATCCTGTGGAAAAACTTGCCAACGACCCGAGCGGGCCGCTGAAGAGGCGGTCCGCGGTCGGATTTGGCGAGTCGTGATTGGCCATGAAGTTACCGTGCCAAAGTAATGAAAAAATGACCATTTGGCCTCCATAACGGCAGACTGCTGACTGGGATCCACGTCAAATAGCAAAAAAGTTTGGGGAAATTGCGATTTACCTATTGCAAATACCCGCGAATTTGGGGTACAGTCCACAAATCGTCAACAGTGGTTTGATCGTCTTGGCCCCATTTGAACAAAAAAAGTGGCGGTACAACCCCTTTGGCGGCAGTAGCCCGAACATTCCTGAAAGCCGGAGGACCTCCGATGTCCGTCAAGTTCAATCAATTCCTATCCGCAGCGACGCTCCAAATGGCGTTGCTCTTTGTGGCTGGCGTTCCCTGTCTGACGCTCGCGACCTCGTCGCCGGCGTTTGCCCAGCAGGCCGCCGGCGCGATCACAGGCACGGTTACCGATTCGTCCGGGGCTGCCCTTCCCAATGCCACGGTGACCGTTCGAGATGTAGACCGCGGAACCACCTGGACGGCGGCGACCAACGACGCGGGCATCTATGAGTTCCCGCAGGTCACGGCTGGCACCGTCGAAGTCACGGTGCAGGCGTCTGGCTTTGCCATCGCCCACCGCAATTCCTTCGCTTTGGTGCTGAACCAGGTTGCCCGTGTTGATTTCAAGCTGCAGGTCGGCAATGTCAGCCAGACGGTTGAGGTTGTGGATGCTCCTCCTCTGCTGCAGACAGCGTCCACAGAGATGAGCACGTTCATTGACGAGAAGGCCGTCAGTTCGCTCCCACTGGCAACACGGGACGTCAACCAACTGACTTTGCTGGCACCGGGCGTCATCAGTCCCAACATCTTCGCGTTCCAGTCGTCGCAGAATACGTTCGGCACCGGTCGTCCGTATGTCAACGGCGCACGCGAGCAGGATAATAACTTTTCGCTCGACGGCATGGATGTCAATCAACCTGACAACAATGACGTAGCCTACGTACCCAGCCCCGAAGCCATTCAGGGATTCAACATCTTCACCAGCAACGCGCCGGCGGACTTCGGCAACTATATTGGTGGCGTTGTGGTCGAGTCGATCAAGTCAGGCACCAACCATTTCCACGGGAGCCTGTACGAGTACTTCCGCAACACCGTTCTCGATGCGAACACCTGGCAGAACAAGGCAAATGCCTTCATCACCGGCCCAACCGGCGCCGTGATCGGTACTACCTTGCCGCGTCCGGCTCTACAGTGGAACAACTTCGGCGGCACGGTCGGCGGTCCGATCCTGAAGAACAAGTTGTTTTTCTTTGCTGATGTGCAGGTCGCGATCAACAACACTCCCGCGACTCCCCAGACCAACACCATCATCCCAACACCCTATCTCTCCGGCAACTTTGGGAACCTCTGCACCAGCCAGGGAGCGTCCTTCGTCAACGGCGTCTGCTCCAACCCTACCCTGCAGCTTTATATGCCGGCGGCCGGCACGACTCCGGGCGCACGCACGCCGTATAAGAACAACGTAGTGCCGATCAGCAGCAAGGTAGCCTCGGCCATCGTTGGCTCTTCTCAGTTCGCGCAGCAGGAAGGTCAGTTGAACTACGCCACCAGTGGTTCCGTCCATGCCTACCAGGGCGATATGAAGATTGACTGGCAGGCGTCGCCCAGGGATCACATCATGGGTCGCTACTCGCAGATGTACACCATCAACACCAGCAGCAATGGCAACGACGTGCTGACTCCGAACCTCACCCGCGAGTATCCGCTGAAGAACTTCGTCGTGAACTACGATCGCACGCTCACGCCATCGCTGGTCAATGAAGTGCGTCTGGGCGCACAGATCTTCCCGGCAAACGACCAGGAGTACACCAACGCAGGCGGGAACCTGCTCAACCAGTCCGGGCTACCCGGCGTTCAGGGCGATATTCTTCCTTTGATGAACTTCGGATATCAACCTATCGGCAACACCAATCAGGTTGAGATCTTCCACGACACCACCATCCAGGCCGAAGATTCGGTCACCTGGACCCACGGGAAGCACTCGGTACACGCCGGCTTCGAGCTTTACCACTACATGATGAACGACGTCTACGCCGGCAACTCTGGCGCCGCTGGTCAATTCAACTTCACCGGGCAATACACTTCGAACCCCAACGCGTGCACAGGGAGCGGCACAACCCTGGCGTGCGCCTCCGGAAACTCGTTCGCCGACTTCCTGCTGGGACTGCCGGAAGAAGTACAGCAGGGTGCGCCGCTGCACTTCAACCTGCGCAACAGCCTCTTCGGAGCCTTTGCGACAGATACCTACCAAGCCTCCTCCAACGTCACGCTTACCCTGGGTCTGCGCTATGAGCTCACCACTCCTCGCGGCGACAAAAACGCCACGAAGAATGTGAACTACGATCTCATCACTGGGCAGCCGGAGGTCGGAACGAACTACAAGACCTATACCGGCATTACAAATTTCCAGCCGCGTCTCGGCATCTCGTGGCGCCCGGGCTGGGCTCCGAACACGGTCGTCCGTGCAGCGTATGACATCTCCACTTACATGGAAGGAAACGGCGTCAACAACATGGCCGTCGTCAATCCTCCCAACGCCATCCTGACGGACCTCAAGAACAACTCGGGCACTTCCCTGAATCTACCGGCCACGACGCTGGATCAAGGCTACTCGACGTTTTCGGTAGCCTGCACTGCTGCACAACTGGTCAACTTCGCTTCGAATTGCATCGCCGGAGTTCAGGCCCACGCCACCGACCCGAACCTGCGGCCGGCAGTGGACCAGCAGTGGAACCTGGTGGTGCAGCATCAGTTCAAGGCCAACACGACCGCGTCGCTCGGCTATGTGGGCAACAAGGTGGATCACCTGTCTGACATCTATCTCTATAACCAGAAGGTGCTCAACGCATCCGGCCAGGCTGTCCCCGGTCCGTACATGAAACAGCTGCTCGCGAATGGCGTCGGTCAGGCTCGCTACAACGCGTCGGACGGTATCTCCACCTACAATGCGTTGGAAGCGACCGTGCAACAGCGAAACTTCCACGGTCTGGATCTGAACTTCTCCTACACCTGGTCCAAGTGCCTTTCGAACACGCTCGGCTACTTCGGCTCCTATGGCGACGAAGAGGGTGCGGGCGAATCGCAGACCCAGGCCACGCAGAACTTCTTCCAGAACGAGTACAACCCCAAGGCAGACTATGGTCGTTGCACCACGGACACCGCGTCTAACTTCGGCGGCTACGCGCTCTACAACCTTCCGTTCGGACACGGCAAGATGTTCGGCGGCAACGTCAACCGGTTTGTCGATGAAGCCATCGGCGGCTGGCAGACAGCGGTCGATACGTCCTTCCACTCCGGCTTTGGGATCACTCCTTTTGCAGGCCTCTACGCGGGTGACCAGAATGCGAATTCCGCGTCTTCGCTGACGGGTTCGTACCAGCCTCGTCCGAACTGCGTGGCCGGCGTATCGGGGAGCCAGGCCATGCAGACGGCCCAGATCGGCAGCAGCATCGGCAAGCTGGATCTCAATCCAGCGGCTCTCACCGGCACAACCAACGGCCAATTTGGGAACTGCTCCAGCGGCTCGTTGCGTGGTCCCGGACTCAAAACCGCTAACCTTACCTTGACCAAGAAGTTCGCGGTCACGGAAAGGGTCAACATGGACTTCGCAGCCCAGTTCAACAACCTGACGAATACGCCGATCTTCAGCGTACCGGCAAGCTGGTGGGGTCAATACAGCTCCTGCGGAGCCTGCAACGGTGTTCGCACCACGGGCGCCAATGGCGGCGGCAGCGGAACGGTCGGGAACTTCGGACTGTTGGACGGCTCAAACCCTGGGCGGCAGATTGAATTCTCACTCAAGCTGAACTACTGATTGGCGACCTCGGGACTCCGCAGTATTTGCTGCGGAGTCCCGGCTGATTTTCTGCGACACTCCGGGCAGAGCAGTTACGGAGAATTTCCTGGGGTTAAACTGAATCGAATGCGCAACATCATCTTTGAACTCTGTGCCGAAACAATCGATGCTTGTCTGTCAGCAAAAGAAGGTGGAGCGCATCGCATCGAACTCTGTTCCGGTCTGAGCGAAGGTGGACTTACACCGAGCCACGGAATGGTGCGCGCAGCCATCGAACGCAGCGGTCTTGCGGTTCACGTGCTGCTTCGCCCGCGCGGCGGCAGCTTTGAGTACACCCGGTCCGAGATTGCGGTGATGCGCGAGGACATCAAGCACGTGAAGCAGCTCGGCGCAGCAGGAGTTGTGCTCGGGTTGCTGCGGCCGGACGGCTCCGTGGATGTCGAAGGCATTGGCGAGCTGGTGCAGCTCGCCCACCCGATGAAGGTGACGTTTCACCGCGCGTTCGACGTAACGCCCTCGCTGTCCCAGGCGCTCGAGGATGTCATCACCACCGGCTGCGACCGCGTGCTGACATCGGGCGGCCAGCGCGACGTGGTCGCGGGCGCCGCCTGTCTGGCGGAGCTGGTGGCGCAGGCGAACCATCGCATCACGGTGGCTGTCGGCGGCGGGTTGCGACTGAAGGATGCGGCTTCCCTGGCGCGCGTGACCGGCGCAGCCCACTTTCACGGCTCGCTTCGCCACAAGCTGACCAGTACCCGGCCGTCTCATGAAGGCGTCGATCAGCCGCGCAGCTTTGGAGCCCGCTACGGAGTGGATACCGACGACATTCGCTCGATCATTCACCAACTCGAGCATGCGTGAGTTGCAGTCGATCTCCGGGCACGCCCGATGGAAGGCGACTGAAACAAGGAGAGAAGCATGGCCGTTATGACCGCGGGAGACAAGCCCGCAGCCGTTCGAAGCGAGGGGTCGGAGAGCTACTTGCTTCCCATGGTCCTGATGGTATCGCTGTACTTCAGCATTGGGTTCATCACCGCGCTGAACGATATCCTTATTCCGCACTTCAAGTTGCTCTTCAGCCTGAACAATGTACACGCGCTCCTGGTGCAGTTCTGCTTCTTCGGCGCGTACTTTGTCATGTCGCTGCCGTCGGGCCGGATCGTCAGCCACATTGGCTACAAAACGGGAATTATCGTCGCGCTGTCCACGATGGGCACGGGACTTCTGCTCTTCGTGCCGGCGTCGCTCGTTATCTCCTATCCCATTTTTCTTTTCGCGCTTTTCGTCGTCGGCAGCGGGCTCGCCTTGTTGCAGGTCGCGGTCAACCCTTACGTCGGCGCGCTTGGCAGGCCGGAGACCGCTGCCGCGCGGGTGAGTATCTGTGGGGGTCTGAATTCGCTGGCAACGACGATCGCGCCCAAGGTTGGCGCAGCTTTCATCTTCATCGCGGCAGGTGCGACCATCCCCGAACTCGCTCGCTCGGTCCGCACTCCCTACGTCATCCTCGCGGCGTTCGCCTTCCTGGTGGCGATCATCACCCGCTTCGTGCATCTTCCGGAACTGATGGAGAAGCCGGCCGAAGGGTCCACCGCCAATGGGAGCGCGTGGCGTTTCGCGCATCTCCGTCTCGGTGCGGTGGCGATCTTCACCTACGTTGGAGCCGAGGTTGCGATCGGGAGCATCCTCATCAACTTCCTGGGTCAACCTTCGATGGGCAGCCTCTCCCATGCCGTTGCGGCTGGGTACGTTTCGCTGTACTGGGGCGGCGCCATGATCGGCCGCTTCATCGGCTCCTTTGCCCTGCTCTACATTCGTGCGCAGCGAGCCCTCGCGGCGGTGGCCATCTCCGCGCTGATCCTGGTTGCGACGACCACCTTCGGGCACGGACACATTGCCATGTGGGCGATTGTCTCCTGCGGTTTGTTCAACTCCGTGATGTGGCCGTGCATCTTCCCGCTCTCCCTGGAGGGCCTGGGCAAGTTCACCAGCCAGGGGTCGGGCATCCTGGTGATGATGGTGGTCGGAGGTGCGATCATTCCCGAGGTGCAGGGCTTTCTCGCCGACAGGTTCGGCTACCAGCACAGCTTTGTCATTGTGCTGCTCTGCTACGCCTACCTGATTTACTTCGCGGTGAGTGGCTACAAGCCGCGCCAGCCGCACGATTCCTCTGTGTAACCGAATCTTAACCTTCGCGGAGCCTTAGCGACTTAGGCTTGAACCAGCGATGAATATCCTGGTGATCGAAGACGATCGGAGAATCGCGGGCCTCATTGAACGCGGGCTGAGCGAAAATGGCCATCGAGTGTCCCTTGCTCCGGATGGGCGGCTGGGGCTGGAAATGATCCTCGATGGCGGATTCGATGCTGCCCTGCTCGATATTCTGCTGCCCGGGATGAACGGCCTGGAGGTGCTGGAGCAGGCGCGGGTGAAGCGATGCAAGACGGCCATCATGGTTTTGACTGCCGTGGATGCCGTGCCCAAAATTCTGCAGGCGTTCGACCTGGGAGCGGATGACTACCTGGTGAAGCCGTTTCTGCTGGAGATCCTGCTGGCGCGGCTGGGCGCGATCTCGCGGCGTGGCCACGCTGCCGAACCGCCGCCGCTTCTGCGGGCGGGAGACCTGACGCTCGACCGCAGCCGGCGTAAGGTCGTGCGCGATGGGCGATCGATTCATCTGACGCGCAAACAGTTCGACCTGCTCGATCTGCTGATGCGCCGCCACGGGTTGGTCACGTCGCGAAACGATTTGATTGAAGCAGCCTGGGGACCCTCGGCCGACGTAAAGGACAACACCCTCGACGTCTATGTTCATGGGCTGCGCGCCAAGCTCGATGCCGAGCCGGCGCCACGGCAGACCATGATTCGAACCATCCACGGCTCCGGCTACATGCTGGTAGCCGACTGAGAAGCGACCCACGATGCCATCCCTCTCCGTCCGCGCGAAGCTTACCCTGTGGTATCTGGCGGTTACTTCGTTCGCGCTGATTCTGTTCGGCCTGCTTTCCTTCGGATCGCTGCGCTACGCACTGTTCCACGTGAAGAAGGCGACGCTGACGCGCCGTGAGCAGCGGCTGCTGATGTTTCTCGATCAGAATCGCGAGAAGCGCGTTTCGACCTCACTGTCCGATCAACTGCAGAGCTACGCGCTCATCACGCACGAAGGGAATCTATTTCAGATTCGCGACGGCAATGGCGCAGTGCTCTTTCCATCGAATTCAGCCGCCGCGTGGCTGTCGCCTGAAGTGACGGACTGCGTTGAGCCGGTGTTCAAAGATATGGTCGCGGAAGGCCAGCCGGTGACGGTGATGTGTCATGCGGCTACTCTGGATGGGCGTCGCGTGCAGCTTTATATCGGCGGATCGCTCGAAGAGGACTTGTACATTCTCAATGCGTATCGCGCGACGCTGCTGGTGTTGATGCCTAGCCTTCTGTGCGTTGCGGCCGCCAGCGGATATCTGTTGAGCAAGCATGCGATGCGCCCGGTGGACCGGATGACGCGAGCGGCTTTGGGGATTGGGGTCGGCAATCTCTCCGCACGCCTGCCGCTTCCCGCGGCCCGCGACGAGTTGTGGTCGCTGGCGATGGCGTGGAATCAACTGCTGGATCGCCTGGAAGGCGCGGTTTCCCGGCTGAGCAGTTTCTCCGCAGATGCGTCGCACGATTTGCGGACCTCGATAACGGTGATTCTTGCGACGGCCCAACTCTCGCTCCGCCGCCCTCGCTCCGGAGAAGAATATCGCGATGACCTGGACCGGATCGTCGATGAGTGCCGCACGGCGTCCACGCTGCTGGACGCGCAGTTGTCGCTGGCGCGCAGCGACAACTTTGTGCACGAGGTCGCCTTCCAGAAAATCAATGTCGGCTCACTGGTGATCACGGGGTGCCGTCGCGTGGAAGACCTCGCGGAGTCGGGCGGCATCATGCTGGACTGGAGAGTTCCGGCAGAGGAGCTGTTTGTCCAGGGTGACGAGCTGCTGCTGCAACGGTTGCTCGGCATCCTGCTGGACAATGCGATCAAGTACACGCCCGAACATGGCCAGATCGTTGCCGAGGTGTGTGCGGAGGACTCAGGAGTGCTGTTGACGGTGCGCGATACAGGCATCGGCATGTCGGAGGTTGTGCGCCACCATATCTTCGATCGTTTCTACCAGGCGGACCTGCGCGAGCGAAAGAACCAGGCCGGCAGCGGATTGGGATTAGCCATTGCGCGATGGATCGCCGAAGCGCACCGGGCGGAGCTTACCGTGCGCAGCACTCCGATGCTGGGGTCAGAATTTCAGATTCGTTTTCCGGACACTGCTTCTGTGCGCGCAAATACATCGGGGCGCGTGGAACATCCGATGAGCGCACTCCCTTAGCCGCCGGAAAAGCCTTAAGAAAACCTTACAGATTTTCCCAGGCGCTGGACCCCTGATGGCGAGGGGCCGAGGTGTGTTCGCCGCTGCCGGGATCGCCACCCCGCGGCCGCGTGGCTCGAGTTCATCCTGTGTGGAATGAGCGAAATCACGTCAGAACGCACGCGCCACGTGAATCGCGCGACGGCTCCAATCGCACTCAACGCGAGCCCGCGACCCCGGCGAAATAACCGTGCGTTCATCCTCGCTCGCTACTTTTGCGGAACCGACAACCCCAAAGGTGTGTTTCAGGAGGATGACTGTGAACAACGCATGGATTGCCCGATGGCTAACCCTCCCCGCTCTCTGTTTTGTGATTTGTCTCTGCGGGATCGCTCCGGCTCAACTTGTCGCACAACAGACGGGGGCCATCAGCGGGACCGTACTGGATCCCAGCGGAAGAGTTCTCCCCAAGGCGACGATCGTGACAACTCGCACGTCGGGTGCCGTGAGTCGTCAAGCCACATCGGATGGCCAGGGTAAGTTCTTGATCGACGGCCTGCCTGCCGGCACTTACTCCGTCGAGATATCTTCGCAAGGCTTTGCCAGCGTGACCCGGACCGGACAACAGGTTGCGACGGGCCAGACGTTGAGCGTCTCCATTCAGTTGACGATTGGAAATGTCTCGCAGCAAGTCACGGTGACGGGCGCGGATTCGGATTCGATCGCCGCCCAGTTTTCGCCGATCCAGACGCCGCTCGATGCCGAGTCTGCGCGCTCGGATTTTGGCGCCGACTACATTCAGCAGTTTGCATCGCCGGTGTCCGACTATGGCACGGTCCTGCAGATGTCGCCGGGAACCTTCAGCATTACTCCGAATGGAATTGGGCTGGGTCAGGATAAGACCTACTTCCGCGGATTTGCTGATGGCAACTACGACATTACATGGGACGGAATTCCGTTCAACGACACCAACGGCCCCACGCATCACTCCTGGGCATTCTTTCCATCGCAGTGGCTCGGCGGCATCGACTTCGACCGGAGCCCCGGGAATGCTTCGACCGTAGGGCCGACGCCGTTTGGCGGGTCGATCAATCTTTTGTCGAAAGAGATTCCTGCGGAGCAGGCCGTTCGAACCTCAGTGGCCTATGGATCGTTCAACACGCTGCTGGTCGATGGTCAATACGATTCCGGCCCGCTGTTCGGCAATGACAAGGCCGCCCTATCGCTGGATGTACAGCGCCTTACTTCGGACGGATTTCAGACGTATGACACCCAGCAGCGGATCGCAGGCGACATCAAGGCTCAGTACAAGCTCTCCGACAAGGCTGTGCTTACCGGTTACAGCGGTTGGGTGATGCTGGACAATAACACGCCGAACACAACGACGCCGACGCGCACGCAGGTAGCGACGCTCGGATATAACTTCCTCTTGACGAACGACACCACCAGTCCTTACTACTACGGTTACAACGGATACCATTTACCCACTAACTTCTCGTATATTGCCTTCGTCACCGATCTGGGCCACGGCTGGAAGATCGATGTGAAGCCCTATATCTATAGCTACAAGAACCACCAGTGGTACACCAACCCTCCGCTCACTACCTTCAATCCCACCTACTGCGCGACACCGTCCAGCGGTGTCCTTCCCTGCGCGTCGGACCAGCTGAACGGCTATCACAAGTATGGCGAAGTGAGTTCCGTGAGCCAGACGTCACGCTACGGCGTCTTCCGCGCCGGCCTGTGGTACGAGTTCGCCTCGACGCATCGTTATCTCTATCCCACCAATCCGTACACGCGCGCCTTTGGCAGCCTGCCCTCCTATCGCGAATACTTCACGACCAGTTCCTACCAGCCGTTTGCGGAGTATGCCTACCAGGCCATCCCTCGGCTTACGCTGACCGGAGGGCTCAAGTACGCCTATTACAATCAGAACTTCACGCAATATGCGGACAACGGCAAGACGATCGGTACTCCGGCTAAAGGAGCCGCCGCGGTCTATAGCGATGCAGGCTATAGTTCGTATCTTCCCGACGCATCCGCAAATTACCGCATCCGGCCCAACTGGTCCGTCTACGGACAATTTGCGCAGGGCAGCGTGATTCCGCCCAGCAGCGTGTTCGATGTGAAAACCCAGTCGGTGGAAACGCTGCCGAAGCCCGCCCGCACAACCGCCTACCAGGCAGGGACGGTGCTCAAGCTGTCTCGCGTCATGTTCGACGCAGACGTGTACCGCATCAAGTATCAGAATGCCTACTCCAGCTACACGCCTACGGGAGGCGCTGCCACGGTCTACTATCTCAATCCCGACTCGGTCACGATCGGGACGGAGATGGAAACAAACGTCTCTGTCACTCGCGGGCTGAGCGTGTATGCGAACGGGAGCGTGGGTAAGGCGCAGTATACGGGCAGCGGCGTGCCCTCGGGCCTGTGGGTGGCGAACACGCCGTCTTATACGCAAGGTTCCGGGTTGACATATCAACAGCGCAATCTCGACCTCGGCATCTTCCAGAAGGCCGTTGGGCCGATGTGGGGCGATAACAAGACCTTTCACAACCAGGTCGCAATCAACCCTTTCAACACGGTCAACATGTTCCTGAACTACACTGTTCGCAACGACACCCACTTTGATGGGACTAAGATCGCCGTGAGTTTCAACAACCTCTTCAACTCACAGAACATCATTGGAGTCAGCCCGGCGGGGTCGGCCGTGCCGACCGTGGCAGGCGGGGTCAGCTCAACCTACTTTGCCTCGACGGCGGCATCGGGCGGCGACCTGCTGACACTTACGCCAGGACGAAGCGTCATGCTTTCGGTGACCTTCGGCCTGCAACGAAAACGGTAGCATTGCAGGGACTCTCGTCCCATCATCCGTGCGCTCGCTTCAAATCGCGGCGTGCAATGTGTCGTCGCTTGCTTAACTAACTCAACCGTTCCAGGAGAGAAATGCATGAAGATGAGCCGTAGTGTTTCTGTGTGGTTGGTTCTGTCTGTGTGTGCAGGTTTACAGGGGCAGCAGGAGAAATCTGCGGCTCCCGCACCCGCCTCAAAACCGGTCAGGACGGCGTATTATGTCGACCCCATTGTGCTGAATGTGGCAGTTCTGCTGCCGCAACCGCCGGCGGTCGACTCGCCAACAACGAAGGCCGAGTTAGTCGAGCTGCACCGCATCGAAGCAACGAGGACTCCGGAGCAAGTGGCCAACGCGAAGGCGGATGAGGCCGAAGAGGACATGTTCGCCTTCAAGACAATCTTCGGAGCAGGGTTCAACGCGGAGGCCTTGCCGATGACTGCGGCTCTGGGTGCCCACGTGAAGAACGAACAGAGTGTACTGGGGAATCAACTGAAGCTTGCCTTTCAGCGGCCGCGGCCTTACCAGACCGATCCCTCGCTGCATCCGGTGTGCGAGCTGAAAGCCACTCATGATTCGTATCCCAGCGGACATTCGATGACGGGCTACCTGGAGGCATTTACGCTGGCGGAAATCGTCCCGGAGAAGCGGGACGAAATTCTGGCGCGAGCGGATGACTATGCGCATAATCGCCTGGTGTGCGGAGTTCACTATCCGAGCGATGTGGAGGCAAGCCGCCGCTTCGCCTACGTGGTGTTCGGCTATATGCTGGCGACGCCCAGGTTTCAGCACGACCTGGATGCAGCGCGCGACGAGATGCGAACCAAACTGGATATGGCAGCGGGAAAACACTGAGTTCTCCCGCTGTCCAGCGGCCGTTTAGGTTCGGTCCATCATCCAGACCTTCGATTGCGTTACCCGCGTGCGAGTACGGCGAAGGTTGTTGGTGGTCGCGGGAACCGGACCGGCCCCCGCGGTGCTGCCCGGCGCATAGTTGACGGACGGATCGCCCGCCGGCAGTTCGTGCGGCTGCTCGACGCGGTTCATACGGGCGTAGTTCGGCACGGCCAGCATCGGCGTGCCATCCTGCCACTTGCCGTTCATCGCCATCACGCCGCCCAGCAGATCGGAACGCCACTCCATCTGCAGGGGAGCGTCGCCGAGAGCCTGGTCGAGGTTGTGCTGATCCGCCGTCTCGACGTTGTAGAGGAGCGGGCCATAGCGCAGCGCGATCAGGCCGGCATCGGCCTTGATGCGCGGGTCGGCCTTGACCCGTTGAGGCTCCATGGGCAGTTCCAGATCGATGTGGTCGCCGGCTTTCCACTCTCGCGTGACCACGGCGTAGCCCTTCTCGATGCGTGGCTTCACCACCTGGCCGTTGACTGCGAAGTTCTTCACCCCGCTGACCGCCGGTGTCTCCGTGTAGAGCTTGCTGGTGGAGCGGTTGGGAATGCGGACGTAGACCGAGAAGGTCTTCGCCTCTTCGGGATTGACCGTGATGTTGACCTTGCCGCTCCACGGATAGTTAGTCTTCTGCACCATCTCGACATGCGTGCCGGCTACCTTGCCGACGTGGATCCGGCTGCCGACAAACATGTTGACGTAGAGCGCGTTCGGCGCCTTCACGTAACTCCAGGTCGGCATCATCAGCAACGTGCGCGGAATGTTGCCGACGCAGCAGGGGCAGGTATGCCACGCGGTGCGCAGCGTATTGACCAGCGGGTTGGTGTAGGCGAAGTTCTTGCCGTCCAGGTCGACGCCGCCGAGCAGCGCGTTGTACATCGTCTGCTCGTAGAGGTCGGCATACTTTGCATCGTGATACGCCAGGTTCAGCTTGTACTGGAAGAAGATGAGGCCGCAGCTGGAGCAGGACTCGCAGTAGGCCTCGTTGCGAAGGGAATAGTTGGGGCCGAAGCCTTCCGAGGTTTCGCCGCTGCCGATACCGCCGGTCACGTAGTACTTGCGGTTGACCATGTTGTCCCAGAGCGAAACCACGGCGCTCTGGTAGTCCTTGTCGCCGGTTTCGGCGGCGATGTCGGCCATACCGGAATAGAAGTAGGCAGCACGGACCGCGTGGCCAACGGCTTCGTATTGCTGGCCCGGCGGCAGATGGCTCTGGTCATACTCCTGCCCGCCACGGCGCGAGTCGAGCAGGAACTTGGCGAGCTTGATGTAGGAGTCGCCGCGGCCGTTGCCTTCCATGTCGTTGACAAAGCGCCCGAAGCGGACGAGCGCCTGCTCCATCTCCTGGTGCCCGTCGAACCAGTCGCGCTTCCCGGGGCCGAGGTTCGCGACCCAGCAGTCGGCAAGCTTCTTGGCGGCGTCGTACAGGCGCAGATCCTGGCCATCGGTCAGCGTGTAGTGGTTGATGGCGGATTCGATGAAGTAGCCGGAGACGTAGCCTTCGTGATTGCCGCGCTGCGCGGGCGACCAGCGTTCGGGCCATCGCTTGCGGTCGGCCAGCGTGTAGGCGGTTTGCAGATATCCGTCGGGTTCGCGCGCGGCGAGGATGATGGGAATCCACTTTTCCAGCGTCTCGCGCATCTTTGCCTGCGCCGCGAGGATGTCGGGATCGCCTTGCGCGTCGACCATCTGCGCGATGCACATCGACTCGACCGTCTGGTGGACCCAGGCATTCGAGAAGACATAGCCCTTGTGGCGAGCGTGGGGTTCGCCGCGCAGCGCCTTGGCCGCCTCGATGAAGTTATCGAGACCGCCTTCGCCCTGCGTCAGGTCCGTGCGCTCACACTGCGCGATGCAATGAGGGATCCAGTCGACGATGAGCGTCTTGGCGCGCGCATTCCAAAGCGGGCTGTCGATCGCATACTTGGTGGTGTAGACCACGTCCAGCCGCTCCTTGGGCGGGGCAGGCTCGGCGTGCACGCTAAGCGTGGAGGACGTGGCCTGGTTGTCGTCTCCGCTGGCCGTCAACTTCAGCATGTAATCGCCGGGCGCAGAGAAGGCCGCCGAAGTGACCGGGGCGGTGGCGTCGGCGAAGAGGACGTGGCCGGGGCCGGATTCCTTGCTCCACTTCGCGGTGTTGCTGCGGCCGGGCTTCAGCCATTCCGCCTTGCCCGCCAGGTAGGTTTCGCCGCCGAGCACGACGGTGCGATCGATGCCTGCCTCCACCGTGGGCGGGAAGGAGGGCACAGGGCCCGAACTCAGAACCTGCCACTCGAGAATACCGGTGGAGTGCGTTCCGTCCGACGTAATTTCGAGGCGCAGCTTATCGGTGTGCACTTCGTCGAAGCTGGTAGTGTTGAACGCGTCTCCGGCAACGCCCAGGCCGCTGGCATTCGCGACCGGGACGAAGTCTGTGCCGTTCCAGTAGAGAATCCGGTAGGACGCGGGTGCGGCGACGCCGCCACGATCCATCCACCAATAAACATTGACCTTGTTGGTGGTGATCGGCTTGCTCCAGTCATACTGCACCCACTGGGTGTCGACCCTCGGCCAGTTGCCGTAGGCGCCGCCCTCGCGATCGTGGGAGTTGGCGGGCGTCTTGCCGTCGTTCAGCGCGGAGATCTTGGTGTCGCCGGAGGTGTAGAGGCTGGAGGGGGCGGCTACCTTGGCAAGGTTGACCGAACCGTCCGTCGTCTCAGCGAACGCCTGCGAGGGAGCCACCGCGGTGAAGAGCGCGGTTCCCGCCATCGCGCCCAGAAAATCTCGCCGGTTCAAAGAGGACTCGCCGGCGCCAGGCTCCGGAGCGGTATTACCGGTGCTGACATTCTTGCCGGCGATGCGGCGCTTGACGTCGCTGATGGAGAGTTTCCTGCTCATAGATTTCCTTCCTGGTGATCCGAAACATTGTGTGCTTGGGTAGACCGAACAACTCATCTTAGAGTTTCAATTCCGCGGGCCCCGCTTTTCCGGATGAGTATACGTTATTGTATACATACTAGAAAGACTGTGGCCCCAAAAATCGGCAGAGGTTTTGAATTCGCGGAGGTCTTCATTCATGGATAGACGGGACTTCATCAAGAGTGTGGCCGCCAGTACCGCGGTTCTGCATGCCCTCAACGCCCAGCGCCCCGGTTCAACGCCGCCGGAGCCGGGACTTGGGACGATTCCGGCGGCCCATGCATCCGTGGACGGCCACACTAAGCTGGCCGCCTTTACGCGCAAAGGGGAGACCTGGACGGTCTACGAAGACCTGCGCGTTCGCGACGGCGTGATCACGCTTGTCTCCTCGGCAGGCACAACACGCATCCTGTCCAAGACCGCCGAAGCGACCTTCGCCGACGACGGTCCACAGCACCTCGGGCTCGACATCAAGGACATTGGCATGGCGGGCCCCGACCTGCTTGCCGACAAGCTGCTGGCTCATGGCGATCCCTTCGAGGATGAGGTGCGCAGGGCAGCGCCGCCGATGAACTCGGCGCATCGCGAGGCCAACAATCCAAATTACCGGCCGAGTTGGAACACGTTCGTCGGCACGCGCGAGTGCAGCGATACCATGCCGGTGTATCCCAGCGGCAATACGCGCACCTATCACCCGGTTCAATATTTCAGAGAACTGACGCAGCAGCACGCGGACCAGCGCTACGAAGGGCTCGTCGGCGGATGGATGCCCGCGGTCCGCAAAATCCTGCCCGGCGACAATGGCGCGTACTACGAGATTGTTGTGTTTGGCGACGTGCTGGCGAAGGACCGCTTTATTGTGCAGACGTGGCATCGCACTTCGAAGATTGAAGGCGGCAAGGCCACCAAGGTCGAATTCGGCTACAGCTACCCGGCCTACACGCGCCGCCGTCAGGAGCCCGCAGCGCAGCAGTTTTATCGTGCGTTGCTCGAGTTCGCGGAGTACTGGGACCGGCAGACACACGACCTGGCGCCAGTGACGCTTCCCGACACGAGTTGGAGCGACATGGTTCGCTATGCGTTTGTGAAGGAACAGATGGTGCGGCCGGGCGGCGTGTATCCCAAGTACGGTGCGGTGGACCGCGACTACTATGGATCGGAGTACGACGGGTTTCAGGACATCTTTACCATGGCGCTCTACGCCAATCTCGAATGCGGACGCTTCGACCAGGCGCACGATATCTTCGACAACTACTTCTCCGACTTCACCGACGACAAGGGCATGATCAACATGCGCGGGCCGGAGACGGCTCAGTTCGGCCTCACGCTCTTCCTCCTCGCGCGCTACTTCGAGCTGACCGGCGACAAGACGCTGATGATCAAACATCGGGAGAAGATCGAGGCGACCGCGGCGCTGCTTGCAGAGCTGCAGGACGAAGCTCTGAAGCTGCCTGCCGGCGATCCCGGCCACGGCCTGGTGCATGGCTGGTGCGAATCGGATTCATGCCTGATGGCGGATCCTTCGCTCTGGGACAAGCCCTACTTTGCGAACAGCGCCTTCACCGTCCGCGGCTGGCGCGACATCGCGACGACCTGGCGCAAGCTGAAGTTCGAGGGCGGCGAGGCGCTGGCTGCCGACTGGACGCGCCGCAGCGAACAACTTCAGTCGACCCTGACGAAAAGCATTGAGGCCAACACCAGGCACGACATGAAGCCCGCCTACATCGGGCCACTGCCGGGCGCAAAACTTACGTTCCGCGAATCAATTGAGCAGGAGCGCCCGAGCGAACAGGGCTGGTCGCATCGCTGCTACGCGGAACTCCTGCAGCCCGATGTGTTGCCGGCTGCGCAGGCCAACATGGTGATCGACTGCATGCGCGCGTATGGCGCGACCACGGTGGGTGTGGTCGCCAATGTCGGCCGTGCCAATCCGAATGGCCGCGCGATCCTCGGATTTATTTCCTACGGGTATGCAGCGGCGCTGCTTCGCCTGAATCGCATTGAGGAGTACATCCTCTTTCTCTATTCGCATCGTTATCACGACCACTCCCGCGGCAGTTGGACGGCCGGCGAAGTGTCGGGGATTACCGGCGGAGGCGCGATCTTCTGCATTCCCGCGCAGCAGACGATTCCGCTCCTGGTTCGCTGGATGCTGGTCTTTGAAGATTCCGACGAGGAGCGTCTCCACTTCGGCCGCGCGCTGCCCCGCGAGTGGGTCGCAACCGGGAAGCCGATTGGCATCGTCGGGGCGCCGACGCGTTGGGGCCGCGTGGATTATCGCTTCGAAAGCCGCGGGCCGGACACGCTGGCGGCCACGGTTACCCTGCCCGCGAAGGGCGATTTGCCCCGGGAACTTCACGTCAGCTTCCGCGCCGGCGCGGGCCGCACCTTGCGCAGCGTCACGGTAAACGGGAAGCCCGCACAGTTCGAAGGGCCGCATTACGACGCGGTCGTTATCGCCCCGGGTGGGCAGCGCAAGTTTGAGGTGATCTCTCAACTCGCATGATCTTCGACGCGGCGACGCCTTCCATACGTTCCTTACTATGCTGCCGCGCCTTCGCGATCTCGAGGAATAGAAAATGAAAATGTAGCGCCGGGCCCCTGATTGGGTACCGCCCATATACGGCCATGGTGACTCTCGATGATGGTTCGGCTCACCGACAACCCGATCCCCATGCCGTCACTCTTCGTGGTGTAGAACGGCTGGAAGAGCCGGCCCACACCCTGAGCATCGAAACCCACTCCCGCATCCTGCACCGTCAACCGAACATGATTCTCTCCGTCCAGTTCAGTGCGAACCAACAACTCCCTGGAACGATCCTCCACTCCTGACATCGCGTCCGAAGCGTTCCGAATCAGGTTCAGGATGACCTGCTGCAGTTGCACGCGATCGCCTGCGATCAATGGAAGATCGACGGCAAGTTCAGGCCGCAGAATGACGCCGTTTCTCTGCAGCTCTCCCTGCGCCAGGGCGATGACCTCGCGCGTCGCTTCATTCAGGTCCATCGCTTCGGTGGTGGCGCCCTTCCGGTTATAGAGCGCGCGCAGCCGCTGGATGACATCGGACGCGCGGTTGCCGTCGCGAATCGTTCGCCGCGCGGTTTCGAGCGCACCATCGACGTTGGGAGGATTGGCGGCCAACATCCGCAGACACGTGCTGGCGTTGGTGATGATGCCGGACAGCGGTTGGTTGACTTCGTGCGCGATCGACGCAGTCAGTTCCCCCATCGTCATCACGCGCGTCATGTGCGCCAGTTCCGCCTGCGTGTTGCGCAGCTCTTCCTGCGCCTGTCTCCAATCGTGCATGTCCACAATGGTGCCGTACCACTTTTGCATACGGCCTTGCTGGTCCAGGAGCGGAAGCGCGCTGGCGATGCACCAACGGTAGGCGCGATCGGCAGCGTGGAAGACGCGCACTTCAACCCGGTACGGGATCCCTGTGGCAACGCAATGCGCCCACACTCGCACTGCCTGATGCACATCGTCCGGATGAATCAGCCTCATCCAGCCATTCCCCATGACCTCTTCGGCCGCGAAGCCGGAGTAGTGCAGCACGCGCGTATTGCAGTAGTCGATTACCCCCTCGGGGGTTGCGCTCCAAAGCATTTCGGGGATGGTTTCGGTCATCAGTCGCAGGTGGAGTTCGCTGGTCCGCAGTTTTTCTTCGGCCAGTTTGGAGTCGGTAATGTCGCGAATAAACGCGCTGAAGACCCAGTCCTGGCCGAGCCTCATTGGCATGATCTGCAACTCAACCGGAAACTCGGCGCCACTGCGGCGGGTCGCGGTGACTTCGACACGTCGCCGCAGGATGGGCCCTTCGCCGGTGGCGAGGAAGCGATCCAACCCCCGCTCGTGCATCGGCCGCTGCTGTTCGGGAATAATCAGTTCGGCCATGTGCCTGCCGACCGCTTCTTCGTTGCTCCAGCCGAACATGACCTCCGCCTGCCGGTTCCAACTCGTGACCGTCCCCCGGGTATCGATTGTGATCACCGCCTCCAGCGCGGTGTCGATGATCAGCCGGGTTCTTTCTTCGGCTGTGCGCAAACTCTCCTGCGAATGCTTCAGGTCTTCGATGTCAGTGGATGTGCCGATAAACTTGAGGATTTTTCCATCGGCATCGCGCAACGCCACCGCTCGATTCAGGTGCCAGCGATATTGCCCGTCCAGCGCCCGGCGAAATCGAGCCTCCATCGTGAACCCCTCGCCCGAGCGAACCCCATCCCAGAAACTCCTGGCGGCTCCCTCCCGATCGTCAGGGTGGACCGCAGTCGTCCAGGCTTCGGGATGCGACTGCATGAAGTCGAGGGTCTGGCCCGTGTAGTCGAGCCAGCCCCGATTCACGAAATCCGGCCTTCCATCCAGCCCAACCGTCCACGCCGCCACAGGAAGACGCTGCAGCAGGCCCAGCTGGAGCCGCAGCTCTTCATTCGCTGCTGCGAGTTCCTGGGTTCGCTGCACGACGCGTTGATCCAGTTCGCGGGCGACTCGCTTCTGTTCGCCCAGGAGCCGCGCCTCCTCGAGTCCGATGGCCGCCTGGTTCGCTGCGACGCTGACCAGAAGTCTCTCCGTCTGCCGCGGAAAATCCGCGCGCTGCGATCCGGTCACGATCAGGCTGGCTTCTCCGTGCAGCCCAAACCGCAAAGGCAGGATGGAAAGCTCTCCATCCCCCATAGGATTCGGAATCACGGAAGGCCATCGGTTGGGATCCTCTCCCAGGCGGAGAAGCATCTTACCAACCTCTGCCGCCGGCGCTGAGAGCTTTCGCCCCGAGGCGACTCGAACCATCTCGATAGGGCCGGCTGGATCGTTGAGCCGGGCATAGGCGAAATCCAGGCGGAGCATCCCCACCAGCGCCTCAAGCAAGGTACTCGCGATCTGCGAGGGCTGACCGCCTGTCCAGATGGCAGGCAGAGCGAGGATACTGACCAGATCATTGACGCAGCGCCGCAGGCGCTTGATCTCTTCGGCGGGATCCTCGAGCAGCGCTTCCATACTAGGCCGCCGCCGCAGGAGCAGCGGTTTCCCTCATCCGTCGCCCACGAAGCTCACGCAGAAATTCCTCGGGAGGAACGAAGAACGGATTCTGCTGGAGAATGCCGCCGATGATGATCATGGGATGCGTGCGCATGATGTCGATCACCGTATCTCCTCCGAACTTGCCCAGGCGGTAGGTACAGATGACCGCATCGTCGTGATGGCTCCATACATGATTGACGCGCGCTTCAAACTCAACCAGTTGCTCAATATTCGATCGATCGCCCGCCGCCCAGTCCATGCGGCACACGATGCGGCTCAGGGGATAGCCTCCCTTCGCATTGCCGCTGGCGAGTTGCTCGAAGACTTCCAGCATGCGTTCCTGGTCGAAGCGGCCCTCGCGAAGGTAAGCCTCGGTGTTGGTGTGAAGCTCGAGCTGGCCGCGGTGCTGCGCGGCCGCCGCGTCGATACCCGCCCCCGCCAATCGCTCGAGATGATCGTGATGCTGGTCTGGATTGACGACGTGAATCGCCTTATCGCCGCACGCCAGCCCGTCCCGGATGAAAGGAAGCAGCACGCGATACTCTTCTTCATCGCTGTTGAAGAACGCGCAAACATGACGTGTCTTGCCAAGTTGGGAACCGGCAAAAGGGATGGGCGCAACTGCCTTGTTCATGGGGCATCACTCCCAGAGTTGGATGACGTGCCACCCAGGGGGCGCCGTACAGCCGCCGTCTTCTGAGCGCAACACATGAGCGGTTCGCGCCCGATCCCGGAGAGTGTCAATTGTACTTTGGGATTGATTTTGGCGGTTTAACCGGCCCGGCGCTCGCTTATACCGCGCAACGATCGATATCGCCGCAGCGACCACGTCCTGGTCGTGATGAGTAAGGAAAAGCATCTGTGTCCCGCGCGACACGGTGTGTGTTACTCCCCACACTTCTGCCCGCAGGCAAAGTGCTCCATATCCAACTGTTTCATAGAGATACAGTTTGGCTGATCTCTTGCAATTTCCTGTTGCGCAAGGCATTTCAACGAGCGGACAGGGACAATGAGAGACCAACAGAAAATCCAGACGACGACCATCGCGATCCTTCTTGCAGCCGTATTCTCCGCGGCTATGGGTGGCAACTTCGCCGCAGCCCAGACTCAGACGCAGCAGGTTGCACCGCCCGCGCAACAGCGCGCATTGATCGTCAGCATTCCGGATCGCAAGATCGTGTTGCTGGAGAATGGCGTGGTCACACGCGTGTATCCGGTTGCGGTGGGCAAGCCCTCGACTCCCAGCCCCGCCGGATCTTTCAGCATCGTCCGCCGCGTCAGCGACCCTGCCTATTCGCACAACGGCCGCGAAGTCGCCCCCGGGCCGAAGAATCCGGTCGGCTCGCGCTGGATCGGCCTCAGCACCAGGGGCTATGGCATTCACGGAACCAACGAGCCGAATTCGATTGGCAAAGCCGCTTCCCACGGCTGCATCCGCATGGGCAAGGCCGATATCGAGGACCTCTTCGCCCGCGTTCAGGTCGGCGATGCGGTCGAGATTCACGCCCAGCGCGACGGCGCAGTAACCATGGCGCTCGGCGATCCCATCACGCTTCCGCCGGTTTCAATGCCCGCACCCGCGGTTCTGCTCGCTGGCAACACTGCAACGCCGGCCCCGCACGCCGGGCAGTAAACCCAGATTCGCCCAGGAGGCGCTATGGAAATTCTGGTTCATCCATTTGAGGAGCTGCTGGCCGTGCTGGGGCGCGTGTTCCTGGCAATCGTCTCCGGCCTGGTGCTTGAGGAGTTGATGCTCGGCGGACTGGCACGGCTCCTGCTCTCGATGCCCTCGCGAACGCGGCGCGACAGCAAAAAACGGTAGGAACGGATTTCAGCCCGTGAGGGCTGGGCAATTCGCAACAAGGAAAAAGGAGAAGTGTCATGATCGCAATCAAATTCATCCTGATGACGGCCGGGGTTCTGCTGCTGGTCGTAGGAGCTGCAATCACGCTGTACGACCTATGGAAGATGTTCGAGCGGAGCCGTGCGCATCCAGGCACGGAGGACGAGACGACGGAAGTGCCGGCGGAGCCGGTGCGCTGGCGGACATCACTGGCGCTGAGCCTGGTCGCGATTCTGCCGCTGCTGATCGCGGGCAGCATCGTGGTCGTGCCGAGCGGCATGGGCGGAGTCTGCAGCAGCGACACCCGCGGAACGCTGCCCGGAACGCTCTATGCCGGCGCGCACTTCATCGCGCCGCTCGGTGAGCACGTGCAGACCTTCGACCTGCGCGACCAGGTCTATACCTCCGCGATGCCAGGCGCGGCAGGCAAGGTGAACGCAGCTACAAATGCAGCGGAGCCGCAGCCGATGAACGTGCAGTCGAAGGAGGGCCTGAACATCGGCCTGGCAATTGCGGTGCGCTATCGCCTCGATCCGCGCCGGCTGGACTACGTGCAGTCGCATCTGCCGCAGCCGGTGGATAAGGAGCTGGTGGCGCCGGTGGTCGACAGCGCATGGCGCGAACTGGCTCCGAACTACACGGTGCGCGAGATATTCAGCTCGAAGCGCGAAGAAATCCGCAGCCGCGCCGCGGCCGAGATCACCAGCCGCCTTGGAGCCGATGGCATCCTGGTGAGCGAGGTGATGCTGCGCGATGTGCAACTGCCGCCCGAATACGCCAAGGGGCTCGAAGACCTGCTGGAGAAGGAGCAGAAGGACGACCAGATGACCATCGACACCGAGATGCAGCAGAAGCAGGTCACGATTGCCGGGCTGCAGGCCGAAGCGGACAAGGTGCAGAAGATCAAGCAGGCCGAGGCCGATGCGCAGTCGAAGGTGGTCGAAGCCAAGGGCGAGGCCGACGCGATGCAATACACGCTGCCGCTGAAGGAGAAGCAGATCGAGCAGACGAAGCTGGAAGCGGAAGCGCGCAAGGAATCGACCATCGCAAACGCCGAAGCGCAGGGCCAGGCCAAGGTCATCGACAGCAAGGCTGAGCTGCAACGGCGCAACATGCTGGCCGACGCCGAGGCGAACCGCATCAAGGTGGTCGCAGTGGCCGATGCCGAACGCGAGCGCGAAGAAGCGGCAGTGCTGAAATCTGAACCGCTGCTGATCAACAAGATCATCGCCGAACGTCTCTCTGACAAGATCCAGGTGATGATGGTTCCGAACGATGGGAAGTTCTTCTTCGCCAACGATGTCCTGCATGGCATGACTCCTGCAATGCAGCAGGGGATGCAGGAAGACGACAATGCGGCCAAGCCCGCCACGCCGGGCGCAGCCAACTAACCGTACCACGCCGAGGGGTTCCACCTGGAGCCCCCCGGCGTACCTTGAACCCTGAAGCTCGAAGAATATAATCGGCGGCATACGATGAAGCGTTCGCGGCGGCCCAGTGCACAATTCGCGGTCTTCCTGTGGCTGCTGCTCGCAATGGCTCCGCGTTGCCGGGCCGCCAACGCCGACGCGGCTGCCGCCGATCTCGCCCGCCAGATCTCCGCCGCCACCGGCCCCGGCGCCATCTCCCTGACCATTCGCAATAACTCTTCCATCGCCGCCGACCAGATTCCCGCCATCCGTCGCTCGCTCATCAACGGCCTCGCCAACCTCGGCGTCACAGTACACGACCGCGCCGCCACCGACACCTCCAGCGCCGTCCGCGTCACCCTGTCGCAATCCGCGCGGCAAGGCGTGTGGGTGGCCGAGATTCAACAGGGGACGGAGGTGCGCGTTGTCATGGTGAACGTCGCCGACCTCGCGCCGGCAGCACGGCCGCAACAAGTGTCGATGGCGCTGCGCAAGACGTTCCAGATCGCGCTGCCGGATCCGATCCTCGATGCGGAACTAATTGCGCTGCCCGGAGACTTGCCCCCGGCGACTCACCTGCTCGTGCTGTCGCCGGAGAAGGTCACGCTCTATCGTCGCTCCCCGGAAGCGCCGGCTACGTGGCTTCAGCAACAAAGCTTTGTCGTTCCGCATGAACGGCCCTGGCCGCGCGATGTGCGCGGACGGCTGGAAGTGGACGCCGCGGGACTCTTCAAGGCGTACCTTCCCGGCGTGATCTGCTCGGCCTCGCAATCACCTGCCGTAGGGGCCGCAAGCATTGCCCTCTCCTGCGCCGACAGCGATGATCCCTGGCCGGTCGGATCGTTTCGCGCGCTTTACAACTCCGGCCGCAACTACTATACCGGCGTCACGATTCCGGGCCAGGGCGCGGGGCTGGAAGCGTTCTACTCCGCTGCGGATCTTACGTCGAAGCGTGGTGACGCCGTGGTGTTCAGCGAAGTCGGCGGCCAGGTCCGGTTGTACGACGGCAGCAGCCTGAAGACGCTGAATGGCGCTCGCGACTGGGGCAGCGATGTGGCCGGGATCGCGTCGGGCTGCGGCTCCGGCGCGCAGTTGCTGGCGACGGCGTCGGGCGCGGCCGCCGAGTCCAAAGACAGCTTGCTCGCGTACGAAATCGAAGGCCGCAACGCAATTCCGATCAGTGCCCCGCTGCCGCTGGACGCGCCGGTGGTGGCTTTATGGCCGTCGTCCCCTGCAACGGCGTCGCCGTCCGTGACGGTGATTCTCGAACAACAGCAGCCGCTCCTATACGAGGCCTACAGTGTGTCGGTGGATTGCAACTAGTCGATGGGCCGCGCTGCTCCTGCTCGCCGTGGTGCCCATGGCACACGCACATACGCGTCCGCACTACGGCGGTACGCTGCGGGTGGAAACCTTGGCCGACGCGTGGCAGCCGCCGGACAGCATGGGCCGCAGTCTCGTCTTCGATTCGCTGACCCGTTTCAATTCCTCCGGCAACGTCGCGCCGTCGCTCGCGGCCCGCTGGACTTCGCAGAACGCCGACCATCGCTGGCAGTTCTGGCTACGCCCCGGTGTGCATTTTCACGACGGCTCACTGCTGACACCCGACAGCGTGCAGCAATCGCTCGCCCGTTCGTGCACGCAATGTCCGTGGTCGTCCATCCGGGTGCTGTCCGATTCGGTGGTCGTCACCACCGCGGCCTCTGACCCAGTTTTGCCTGCGGAACTCTCCCGCAGCATCTACGCAATCGACAAGCAGGACGCAACCGGCACGCCCATCGGCACCGGCGCGTTTCGCTTCGTGTCGAACCAGAACAATGTGCTGTCGCTGGCCGCGGTCGACGATGCGTGGCAGGGACGGCCCTTCGTCGACGCAATCCAGATCTCAGGCCGCCGCGTGGTGCGCAATCAATGGCTCGACCTTGTCTCCGGCCAGGCGGACATCGTTGACGTGCCCGCGGAAAATCTGCGCCAGGCCGAGCAGCAACACCTCGGCCTCGTTGAGGCTCCCGACTGCGATCTGCTCGCGTTGTCCGTCGCTCGCACCGGCGTCCTCACCGACGACTCCCAGCGCGAAGCAATTGCGCTGGCCGTCGATCGCGCCGCGCTGTGGAACGTCATCTTCCAGAAGCAGGGCGAACTGACCGCGAGTTTTCTACCCAATGCGCTCACCGGATACAGCTTCCTGTTTCCAGCCGACCGCGACCTTCCGCGAGCCCAGGCCGCGCGCGGAGCCGGCAGTACCGCACCGCTCACGCTGATGGTGGACGACACAAACGCTGCGGTGCGCCTCGCCGCGGATCGCATCGCGCTCAATCTCCAGGAGGCCGGCTTCCACGTGCAGGTGACGAATCGCTCTGCCAGCTCTGCTCCCATCAACGCGCCAGAGCTGACGCTGCGCAGAATCCATCGCGAGACCGGAGACCCGCAGTCCGCACTCGAGCAGATGCTGGCCGCCTTCAACCAGCCGTTGCCCGAGGACGGCGCCGATCCCGCAACTCTCTATCGCGAAGAGTCGGCCTTCACCCAGACGCACCAGGCCGTGCCGCTCCTCTACCTGCCTCGCGCGTATGGCCTGGGGCCGCGCGTGCATGGATTGCTGCTCTCCGCCGGCGGCATGCCGCTGCTCGGCGACGTTTCGCTCGAGGACGCGAAGTGAGCCTGCGCCAGAAGATCCTGCTCATGTTCTCACTCACGGTGATCTTCGCCGTGGCCGCAGTGACGTGGACCGTGTCGGTACGGGTCGGATCGCTCTTCGAAACCCTGGACCGCGACCGCACGACTGCGCTAGTCCAGCAGTTTCTCCACGAGTATCAACGCCGCGCCGATGAAGTCGCCCAACGCGTCGAGCACGTGGCCAAGGACGAGCGCACCCAACGCATGGCCTACGACCTCGCGCACGGCGGTGATCCGGCGCTCTACCTCACCGACGCGGGCACGCTGGCGCAGGACTATCAGCTCGACTATCTGGAGCTGGTCCAGTCCGACGGCACCATCGTGTCGTCCGCGCAATGGCCGGCGCACTTCGGTTACAAGGAGCCCGCGATCGCCGGCTCGGCAGCAGCTCCTTTTCTGAAAGAGGAGCACCTCGATCAGGACAGCCAGGCCCGCTCCGAAACCGGCATCTTCGCCGTCCGCACCGTCCCCGACGCCGCCCTCGCTGTCATCGGCGGCGAGCGCCTCGATCAGGCCTTCCTCGCCAATCTCTCGGCGCCGGCGGGTAGCACCCTCTCTCTCTATCGCAACGCCACGCCCGCATTCGACGCGGGCAGTGTCATCAGCGCGACCGGCGCCGTGCCCGACGCAGCGCGCTACCAGCAGCTCATCGACCGGACACGCAGCGGCGGAGTGCAGACCAATGGTCAGATCGAAGGCGACGCGGAGAGCTTCAACGTGACCGCACTTCCGCTGAAGGCTCAGGATGGCCGGGTGATTGCCGTGCTGCTGATCGCGAACTCGCGGAAGCAGTTGGTGCAGGCGCAGCAGCACATCCGCGACCTCGCCTATGGCGTGGCCGCCGTCGGCATTCTCTTTGCCATCATTGCCAGCCTCTGGATTGCCGCCCGCGTCTCGCGGCCGGTCGAGCAACTGGCCCAGGCGTCCCGCGACGTCGCCGCCGGCGACTGGGATGTCCACGTACCGGTGGCCTCCCACGACGAGATCGGCCAGCTCGCTGACGCGTTCAACCAGATGACGAAGGACCTCGTCAGCCAGCGCGAGAAGCTGGTGCAGAGCGAGCGCGTCGCTGCGTGGCGCGAACTCGCCCGCCGCCTCGCACACGAGCTGAAGAATCCGCTGTTCCCACTGCAACTCACGGTCGAGAACATGATTCGCGCCCGCCAGATTTCGCCCGAGGTGTTCGAGGAGGTCTTCACCGAGGGCGCAGCCGCGCTGACCGCGGAGATCGCCAACCTCAAGACCATCATCGGGCGCTTCAGCGACTTCTCCAAAATGCCGAAGCCGCAGACCAGCGAGATGGACCTGCGCGACGTGCTCGCCCGCGTCGTCCGGCTCTACGAACCGGCTCTGCAGCAGCGTGAACATCCCATCGCCCTCGTCACCAACATCTCTTCGCAACCGCTTCCCGCCGCGATCGACGCCGAGCTCATGCACCGCGCGCTCTCCAATCTCGTGCTGAACGCAATGGATGCAATGCAGGACGGCGGAACCCTGACCATCTCCGCGGCGCGCCACCAGGCGGGCATCCGCGTCACCATCGCGGACACTGGCCACGGCATGACCGCCGAGGAGCGCGAGCGGCTCTTCACGCCGTACTACACCACCAGGCAGGAAGGCACCGGCCTCGGCTTGGCGATTGCGCAATCGGTGATTGCGGACCATCATGGGACAATCCTGGTCGAGAGCGATCCGGGCAAAGGAACGGCGTTCCTGATCGACTTGCCCGGAACATATCCGCCCGCAGCAGGGGAGCGCACGTGAGCAGCAAAGCCGAAATCCTGATCGTCGATGACGAGGAGAACACGCTGGCGTCGCTCTCCCGCGCCTTCCGCCTCGCCGGACACGAAGCCGTCGTCTGCGACAACGCCGCGCGCGCGCTGGAGCTGGCGAAGGAGCGGCACTTCGACCTGATCCTTTCCGACGTGGTGATGCCGCGGCGCGACGGCATCCAGCTCCTCGAGGACCTGAAGGCCAGCGAGGTCACCGCGCCCGTCGTGATGATGTCCGGCCAGGCCCACATTGAGATGGCCGTGAAGGCCACGCAGCTCGGCGCGCTCGATTTCCTCGAGAAGCCCATCTCCAGCGAGAAGCTGCTGCTCACCGTCGAGAACGCGCTGAAGCTCAAGCGGCTCGAATCGGAGAACTCCGAACTGCGCCGCCGCGTCGGAAAACATGAACTGGTCTGGGCCGGCGACACCATGGCGCGCGTGATGGCGCAGATCAAGCGAGTCGCCGCCAGTCAAGCCCGCGTCTGTATCTACGGCGAAACCGGAACGGGCAAAGAACTCGTCGCCCGCACGCTGCACCAGGCCAGCCCGCGTGCCGACGGCCCCTTCGTCACACTCAACTGCGCCGCCATCCCCGCCGAGCTCATCGAGTCCGAACTCTTCGGCCACGAGAAGGGATCGTTCACCGGGGCGGCCCAGCGCTACTCCGGCAAATTCGAACAGGCGCACCGCGGCACCCTCTTCCTCGACGAGATCGGCGACATGCCGCTCGCCATGCAGGCCAAGCTGCTCCGCGTGCTCGAAGAAGGCGAAGTCGAACGCATTGGCGGCAACAAATCCATCGCCGTCGATGTTCGCATTCTCGTCGCAACCCACCGCGACCTCGAAGCGCTGGTGCGTGCCGGCACCTTCCGCCAGGACCTCTTCCATCGCGTCCACGTCTTTCCCATTCTGTTGCCGCCTCTGCGCGAACGCTGCGAGGACATCCCCGCCCTCGTCGAGCACTTCGCCCGGCACATCTGCGCACAGAATGGCTGGAAGCCGGTCCCTTTCGCGCCCGGCGCCATCGTCCGCCTGAAACAGTACGCATGGCCGGGCAATGTCCGCGAACTACGCAACATGGTCGAACGCCTCCTCCTGCTCGCCACCGATGCCGTCGACGAAAGCACGATCGACCTCGCGATTCCCGCCGCGCAAGCCGCTCCCACTCCCGTCTCCGCCGCCGACGGCCCCGCGGGACTCCTCGCCGACCGCGTCGCCGGCTTCGAGCGCCAGACCATCCTCGCCGAGCTCGAACGCCACGGCCACCACATGACCAATACCGCCAGGGCGCTCGGCCTCGAACGCAGCTACCTCTATAAGAAGTGTCACCAGCTCGGCATCGAAGTGGGCAAACCGTCCATCGACCCTGCCTCCCAGGGAGAGGCATAAAGACCTGAAAGCGACGGCGGCGCGCTCCGGCGTTTTCGCCCTTCTGCACCGCACCCTGCGGCCTTTCCGCGCGCAAGGAAACTCTACTACACACATACAAAACAGGTTAGTGGTCCTGGGGCGCGTTGCGAGGGTGCCTGGTCCGGGGCGGCACGCCTGACTTGTCTCCATTACCGAAGACCATGCCGCTCCCTCCGATTTCTCTGGTGCATCTTCCGCGCACGGGAGTATGGTGCTTACCGATAGCTAACAGGTCCATGAACCACGCACTTGGAGGAACTACGATGACGCACGTCACGACGAAGTTAATGATGAAGATAGCCCCCGCCATTCTTGCCCTCGGTTTCTCGGCCGCGTTGCTCGGCCAGGCAGTAACGGGAACCATCGTCGGGAACGTCGTGGACGCTTCCGGCGCGCTCGTCGCGGGCGCCAAGGTGACCATCACCCTCACCGGCCAGGGCACCACCTATGCTGCCGTCACCAACGAGAGTGGCAACTTCACCGTGCCCGACCTGCCCTCCGGCACGTACACCGTGACCATCGGCGCGAGCGGATTCGCCACCGAAGTGCGCGAAAACATCGCCGTCCAGACCAACACCACAACCCGCGTCGACGTCGGCCTCGTCTCCGGAAGCACCACGGAGACCATTACCGTCACCAGTGCGCCGCCCCAGTTGCAGACCGACCGCGCCGACATCTCCACCACCATCGAGCAGCGTGCGATCGCCGACCTCCCGCTCAGCAGCGGCAACAGTTTTCAATCGCTGCTGAACGTCGTGCCGGGCATGGCTCCCATCGTGTTCAACAACTCGCAGTTCTACAACGCGAACAACGATCTCTCCACCAACGCCAACGGGCAGTCCTCCTACGTCAACCTCTACCAGATCGAGGGCATTGACGATGACCAGCGCACCGGAATCCACATCATCCTGGTCCCACCGGCCGCCGCCATTCAGAACGTCGATATCACCACCAACAACTTCGAGGCCGAGTTCGGCCGCGCCGTCGGCACCGTCGTCAACGTCACCCTCAAGTCAGGCACCAACAACTTTCATGGCTCCGCCTTCCAGAACATGGAAAACAATGGCGTGAACGCTCGCAACTTCTTCGCGACCGGGCCCAATGGACGCCTCGTCTACAACTACACCGGAGGTTCCATCGGTGGCCCGATCTTCAAGAACAAGCTGTTCTTCTTTGGCGACTTTCTCCGCACCTCCGACCACGAGTCGTCCACCGTCAACACCACCATTCCCTTCTTCAACGTCGTCAATAACAACCTGAGTCTCGCCGGCTATTCCGGCCAGGTGTACGACCCCAACACCGGGGACACCACGGACTGCGTCGCCGGCGCGCACTCCGCCACCGCTTCGAGCTGCGGCACGGGCCGCGTAGCCTTCGCCGGAAACGTCATCCCGCTTTCGAATGCCGGCATCAGCCCGGTGAGCCTGACCGTGCTGAAGGACCTCGATGCGCTGGCGCGCAATCCCGCGCAGAACCTCGCATCGGCAGCCTACATCGCCGGCAAAATAACCAACAACTTTTCCCAGAACCTGCCCTTCAGCAAGGATGTAATCAGCTACGACATTAAGTCGGACTTTGCCATCTCTGCAAAGGATCATCTGAGCGGACGCTTCAGCCATCAGACCATCAACACCTACCAGGCTCCCCTCTTCGGCCCTTTCCTGGGAGGACCAGCCGCCGGCGGTTTTGAAGCCACGGGGGTTGCTGCGGCGTACAGCACGGGCTTCAACTACGACCACGTCTTCTCGCCGAGGCTGTTCACTGAGGCCCGCGTGGGCGTCGCCCACCTGCGCAATTCCGCGCAGCAGACAGACTACGGCCAGAACGATGCCAAGACGCTCGGCATCCCCGGCAACGGCCCCAACGGCACCGACAACGTAGCCACCAGCAGCGGCCAAGTCGCGTTCGATGTCAGTAACTTCGGCGGCAGCGGAGAGTTCGCGCCCGGTACCACGCCCAGCACCAACAACCCGCTCATTGGATACTCCGCGTCTTTGCCCTGGCTGCGCGCCGAATCGAACATCGACTTCGCCAATAACTGGACGAAGATCATCGGCAACCACGCATTGAAAGCCGGCGCCGACATCCGCCGCGTCCGCGATGATCTTCTCCAGGGCAACAACAACGCAGCCGCCGGAACCTTCTACTTCAGCGAAAACCAGACCTCCGCCCCAGGCGCTACCACCTTCAACGGCGCCGCCACAGGGCAGGCCAACGCTATCGCTAGCGTCCTTTTCGCCGTCCCTTACCAGGTTGGACAGGACACCAACAGCACCTTCCCCTGCTACCGGCAGACCTGGTTGTTCTTCTTCGTCTCCGACAAGTGGCAGGCGACCAACAAGCTCACGGTCGACGTTGGCCTGCGCTACGAGCTCTATCCCCCGGCCACACCGCGCAAGCCCGGAGGCTTCGTCAACTACAACCCAGCCACCAACCAGCTGGTGGTGGCCGGGCTGGACGGGCAGCCCTCCAACCTGGGGATGCAGACGGACTATCGCAACTTCGCGCCGCGGCTCGGCGTCTCCTACCGCGTGACCGAGAAGACCGTGGTTCGCTCCGGCTTCGGCGTCAGCTACGTGCCGTTCGTGGACAACTCTTACGCCTACAACTATCCCATCAAGACCAGCACCTTCTACAACAACGCGCCCACCTACGGCCCGGCGCTGAATCCCGCCGGCGGCCCGGTCAACCTGGCCACCGGCATTCCCGCGACACCGACCGTTGCGTTCAATTCCGATGGCACGCTGCTGGAGAGCGCCGCCAATGGCACCATCGGCCTGGCCAATCTCTACATCCCGCTCAACTTCAAGAATGCTTACGTCTCCTCGTGGAACGCAGCGGTCCAGCAAAGCCTGTCCGCGGACACCACCCTGCAGATTGCCTACGTCGCGAACCACGGAACCCGCATCGACGTGGCGCAGAACATCAATCAGCCGCGCATCTACGGCCAGAGCGGCTCCTATGACCCGCTGAATGTCGCGTTCGGCAAGACGGCTGCCGTTACGCAATACTTCCTCGGCTACTCGACCAACTATGAGTCGCTGCAGGTGCAGCTGACACGGCGCTTCGACAAAGGCATCGCCTTCAACTCCAGCTACACCTGGGGCAAGTCCCAGAACTATGGAACCACCCCGCAGGACGGCAACCTGCTCTTCTGGAGCGGACCGGTTCGCCGCAACTACAACCTGACCGACTTCGACCGCACCAATAACTTCGAGCAGACCCTGACCTATGAGCTGCCCGCCGGCGTCGGTCACCACTACTTCAACTCCGGCCCCACGTCCTACCTGCTGGGCGGATGGAAGGTCTCCGGCATTCTCTCACTCGTCTCCGGACTGCCCTTCACCATCACCACCAGCAGCGCCACGCCGGGCACCTCGCAAACGGTCAACCAGGTTGGTCCCTACCAGGTCACGCACAACGTCGTCGGCGCCGCCAATGTCACATGGTTCAATCCGGCGTCATTCGTCGCGCCCCCATCCTGCACCGCCTACAGCGCCAGCAACCCAGTGCCCTGCGCATTGGGCGGCACGCAGCGCAACCAGTTCCGCGGCCCGGCCTACATGTCGGACAGTCTCTCGCTCTTCAAGAGCTTCCCCGCATACCGGGAGTCCTCCATCGAAGCCCGTTTCGAAGCCTTCAACATGACCAACACGCCGGCTTTCGCTCTGCCGAACGGCACACTGGGCTCCAACCTCGGCAAGATCACCTCAACCCTGGGCAGTGGCGTCGGCAACGTCAACGGGGTCGGCGGTCCACGCGTCCTCGAGGCAGCCGTTAAGATCAGCTTCTAGCGCCACGATTCCGGGCCGCGCCGATCCGGCGGCGCCCGGAAGTTTACCCCTTGCCGGTGATGAGGAACTGCTCGAGCTTCCCATCGGCCAGCGTGTACGTGTTCATCAGCAGCGTGCTGCCGTTGGCGAACGTAACACGATACGCGTTGAAGGTCATGCCGCCGCGGAGCCCGGTGCGGGTGCGGTAGACGGTGGTGACGGCCCCCAGTGGCGCGAGCGTCGCCTTGAAGTCGGCGACTGCTGCATCACTGAAATAGAAGTTGCAGTTCGCGGAGAAGAGCGAGCGGTCGATCTGCCCCTTTGCCAAGCCCGCGAGCATGCCGGGCAGCGCTGCGGCAACCGGATCGGGCGCGGCCTCCGGCGGGACCGCCGCCGGCAGCAGCAGTTGTGTGATCTCCGCGCCGATCTTTCCCGCAGCGCTCGATGCGACCTCGTTGGTCAGCACCACGATCGCGACCTTGTCGTCGGGGAAGACGATGTTCTCCGCGACGTAACCACCCACTTCCCCGCCATGCTCCAGCTGCCGATGCCCGTTGCGGTCGTGTACCTGCACGCCCAGTCCGTAGCCCGTATCCTTACCATCTTTGGTTACAAATGCAGTTTCGAACTGCTTGTAACTCTCCGGCTTGAGAATCGTCTGATTGATAATTCCCAAATCCCACTTCAGCAATGCCGAGGCCGGCATGGCCAGTTCGCCATCGCCGAAATACCACCCCGGCGCCTCCAGCGGCAGCACCCGCGGCGGCTGCATAGCATAGCTGATGTAGCCGGTCGTGCGCAGCTTGTCGCGATCGGTGTAGGCGTTGAAGGCTTCGGGCAGCCTCGCCGCGTCCAGCACGTGCTCACGCAGGAATTTGTAGAGCGGCTCGCCCGTCACCTTCTCCACGATCACCGACAGCAGCACGTAGTTAGTGTTCGAGTACTGCCACTCGGTACCAGGTTCGAAGTCAAGCGGCTTACCCGCCCACTGCTTCACCGTGTCCATCGGGTCGCGTGGCTTGTACCAGTCGGGGATGGAGTAGTCTTGCGGCGCAAAGTCCTCGTAGCCGGAGGTCATCGTCATCAGGTTGCGCAGCTTCACGTCTCTCGCGCGCGTGAGTTCGGGAAAGTACTTCGCAACCGGATCGTCGATCGAGAGCTTGCCTTGTTCCTGCAGCAGCAGCACCGCGGTCGAGGTGAACTGCTTCGAGATGGAGCCGATCGGATAGGCCATGTCCGCGGCAGCCGGCAGTGGCGGGTTCACCCGCGCCTGCCCGAACGCCTGCGTGTAAGCGATCCGGCCATCCTTGACTATGCCGACCGAGGCCGAGGGCACGCCCGTTTCCGCGAGCACTTTGTTGGCGATCGCCGCGACCTTCGCTTCGGTGTCAGGACTGAGCTGCGCATTCGCAGCAGCGGGGATAAAAGTTACGGCGAACAAAGCGGCAACGAGAGAGAGACGCATAGATGGTCGCAGGATACATCATGCCCCGCTCGTGACGGCGATAGCCGCTTAAGTGGTAGAGACGTGAGGCCTTGCCGCCGATATGCTTGTGCCGATCCGCTCTCTCTTCCTCTGATAGATGGTCACGGCTTCGTACGGCGCTTGGAGCCTGATCACTGCGAGCATAGGACATGTCGCCCCTGCGGCAGAATCATCCAAAGCGCCCGAACGAAGGCGCAGATCAGTGACATCGCACGACCTGAACGACACCCTCTCCCGGCCCACTCCGATTCCCACTGAAAACCACATCGAAGGCCAGAATCTCCGCGTGACAGAGGTGAAGATTCGCTCCACCGCGCCGAGGAACCGCAACCAGCCCAGCCAGGAAGACAAAAACGTTCTCGCGAGTCTGCGCAACGGCTGGATCTCCGAATACGAGACCGCTCCCAGCAGCCAACGGCAGCGACCCGTAAGACGGGGAATGGGAATCGGCGGGAACCTGAAGACCATTGCCGCGGAACTTGAGTTGTTACTCGAAGGCTTCATGAGTCTCCTGCGCGAGATGCTGGCCTCGATCGCGAGAGGGGCGCTTGCCGCCTTGATGAAAGACGCTACCGGTCCGGCCCTGATCGGCATGTTCGCCATCATGATCGCGATCGGCGGTCTGGTGTACGTCGCACTGGTCGATAACATCTTTGGGCAGGGTCAGCCCTCCAGCACCGCGGCTGCTGATCCCCCCGCGGCAACAGCGCAGCCTCCCGTCAGTACGCCGGTCGCCGAGAGCGCACAAGCCGCAGCTACGCCCGCCGCACCCGCCGACGACGGCAGCGGTCAGCCGGCGAGTACGTTTTTCCGGCTGCCTCCTCAGGGTTCCGATGCGAGACCTTCCCCCATCGGCACGCTTGGACTTCCCGCGAACTTCGCCGATAGCGACCGGGCGAGCGCGCTGACCGGTCCCTCTTCCCCCGCTGACGGCGGAGACTTGCTCGGAATGGCCGATTCCCAGCCTGCGCAGAGGATCGCGCGCAAGGAGGTCGACACGCCGGTGCAGCGAGATCAGCCAGCGACTGCCCACGCAAATACTGCGTACGCGACGCCGGTGTCCGGAACGTCAGCTGGTGTGGCCTCCTCCGCGAGAAGCATTACAGCAGACCAGCCGGCACAGCAAAGGAAGGCCTACGAGGGCTTCCGGCAATCCGCCGCGCGGACGGCGACCACCGACCCGAGAACTCTTGCCGCGCTGGAGTCGGCGCAGCGGATGGCCGCGGGCGCCGCGGGGCACGGCGATGTGGAGGGCACCGCCTTCGCAGCCATCGCGCATGGCGGCCGCGCCGTCTTTGAGGTGCAGCACCTGCGCGCCTCGACCGGGGAATCGTGCCCGGCGCGGATCATCGTGACGGCAACTTCGCTCGCGTTCGCTCCCGATGCGGCGTGTGAGACCGACGCGTGGACAATCCCGCTGGCATCGGTCACCTCGGTCGAGACTGGCCAGATCATTCCGGAAACCGTCGACGCCAACGCGCTGAACATCGAGTTCAACGATCGTGCAAAGAGCGGAAGCAAGGGGCGGCTCAGCGTCAGAGTCTCCTCCCGCCGGGTGGGGGCCGACGCGGCGCAGCCGACTCCTGTGACCCACATTCGCAACGTGATTGTCGCTGTGCAACAACCGTCTTCGACCACAGCCCGATAACTTCGGACGGCGAGCAGTTCGCGCTCGGTCTAGTGCGCGGGTGCGGGCGTGGGCTGCTTGATGTGCACGATCGTGCAAGTGACATGGTCGAGGTAGTTGGCGACTTCGCCCATCTGAAAGGCGGGGAAGGTGGACGTGATGCCGGGCGGGACGGGTCCGTTCAGCGTGGTCTGCATCTCGTCGAGATCGGTTCCGTTGGAGCTGTACTGATCGCACTCGAGCGTGGCGGACTGGATGGGAACAGTCGCGTTGTTCTTCCACGCGCCGTTCGAGATCTGGATGAATCCATTTTCGGTCTGCCAGTGCGCGGAGAAAGCCTGCTGCTTGGTCAGCGCCGCGTTCGTTGCTGCTGGAGGCGCGGGCGGCGCGGGCGGGGTTCGATGGGTGTAGAAGTAGTAGCCGAGAGCAGCCACAACGACCACGGCTATGATGGTGCCCACGCTGCTGCGTTTGGCGGGAGCCTGCGGCGGCGCGGCCACCATAATCGGCACAGCTCCGGGAGGATAGCCGGCGGGCATCGCGGCCATAGGCTGCACGGGCGCTGCGTAGGCCGGCGCGACGTGCGGCGGGGGCGGAGTTACAGGTGGGGCCGCGGTTGCAACGGGAGGCGCGTCGGCGACCGGGGTGCCGCACTTCACGCAGAATCGTTCCTTGCCATCCAACTGCGCGCCACAATTGCTGCAGAATGTCATCGCGTCTCACTTTCCCCAGCCGACTGCCTTGCTGTCTAAACCGTGACGCCTCCTGCGGGCTGCAGCGAAGCTTCCACCGTCTCCAGCGTGACCTGCAAGTGCGTTTTCTGTTCCGCCTTCACCTGGCGGAGGCCTTGCTGCACCAACCCGAAGACCACGTACCACGTCACCACGCCGGTCAGAATCTGGTTGCCTTCGAAGGGCAACTGCACCGGCGCGTCCCAGATGGCGTGCAGGGCAACGGGGATCGCGAAGGCCATCAGAAAGCGCTTATCAAACAGCATCGTGACGCTGAACGGCTTGTCGCCCTTGACGCGCCAGAACGCTCCGGCTGCAATCGCCGTCCACGCCACGTGGCCGAGCGGCGCGAGAATGCCGCGCAGGAACAGGATCGACAGCATCTGGCCGACGCCCTGCTGCATGGCCGGTCCCATCACCTGCGGGGTCAGCGCTCCGCCCTGCAACACTGCGGGCAGCAACCCCTGCAGAAATCCCTCGTTCAGCGCATAACCGGCAGTCTCGAACGCGGCGAACCCCGCGCCCACCGTGGCCCCGAACAGGATGCCGTTGAGGATGTATTTATAGCGGACGCTGCGCATCACGAGGACGACGGTCAGCAGCTTGGCGACTTCTTCGACGATGCCGGCTTCCATGTTCGAGAGCTCGAAGATGGGCAGGCTGTAGCCGAGCAGCGCAACCGCAAGTGAGACGACCGCTCCCATCAGGAACAGCTTGCCGATCATGTGCAGGGAGACGTTGCGCGGTGTGTTCAGCTCGAAGAACAGCACCAGCGTCGCCAGCGGAACGGCAAACGCTCCGAGGAACATCATGCCGGGGATGCAGTTGGTGTTGCCCGTCCACATGAAGAGGAACGTGAGCGCGGCGTAGGCGATGACCAGCGCGGCCAGCAGCCGGAAGAAGAGCCACGGCTTGGGCCAGCCCGTCTCGACCACGTCAATGGGCGGAGTGTTCCGGGCGGTGCCAACCAGGATGTACTCTTCCACCTCGTCTGCGCTGCGGCGCTTGAAGACTTCGGAGAACATCTGCCGCAGGCTGAAGCCCTCCAGGCTCTCCGTCGAGGCCAGGCTCTGGATGCGGCCGCGCAGGCTTTCCATCACGTGGATCTGGTGCACGATGTGGGTCTGCGGCACGGCCTGCGGGTAGTAGTAGACGGGTGGGCCATGCAAAGGTGGTGGCGGAAGAGGAACGCTCGTGTACACCACCGCGGCTACGGCCTGCACGGCAAGATGTGGAGGAGGCGCGGCGATGGGAATGTCGCGCGTGCCGCCTGCGGCCGTGACGTCCGCACCACAGTTTCTGCAGAACTTGTACTCCGGCTGGCACTCCGTTCCGCAGCGGGCGCAGTACATGGCGGTGCTCCTGGGGGAAGATGGTCGGGGAGGAGAGAAAAGTAGCACTTCGCGCCGGTGAAGTAAAGAGGGGAATGGGCACGTGGGGGCACTTCTGCCGGAATCCTGCGCTGATCGCGTTAACAGGTCGCTCCGCGGAGCCGCCTAGGCAGCGTGGGCGAGGAACGCGCGCAGCGTCTCTTCATCGGCCACGGTTGCGGTGGCGTCGTCGCTGTCTTGCAGCGTCTTCGCGTCGGGCAGAAGGAAGGCCAGGCCGACGCCGTCCGTTCCCGAACGCGCGACGCGCCCCAGCAACTCCAGCGAGCGGTGGGGTTCTGTATCGGGCTTGTCGGTGCGCACCAGCGTAGTGCGGACCACCGTGTCCGGGTACCAGCGCTGTGCGGTGACCAGGTACATGCCGGCCACGCTGACGTCGCGCACCGGATGCGGCACCGGCATGGATCCATCCCAGTAAAAAGCCACCAGGGGTGGCGCGTTCTCCCGCTCAGCGTGCCGCTTATCGTCGGACAATAGCCGCTTCTCTTCGGACCACAACCCCTCGAACCAACGGATGACCGGATTCATAGTGCACCTCCGTAAACCGGGTCGGTCGCCACCCACGGCAATCCGCTCCACCCGCGGGCAGGTGAACGGAATTATAGTCCCGGTACGGGAGCTTGAAGTGATAGCTATCACATGGCTTGGCGCGGCTTCAGGATCATCGCGAACGGGAGCCCTGGGCGGCTCCCGTTTTGCGGAACGGGTTGAGTGGATCAGGCCTTCTCGACAGGGGGCTTGCGCAGGAACCTCCGGCGAGCCAGGCCGACAATCCCCAGCAGTCCGGTGCCAAGCAGGAAAAGCGACCTCGGCTCCGGTGCAGGTGCAGTAATTCCAGCCTGGGAGAGCGTGGTCGACGCCGACTCATATAGGCTCGCCGCCCCCGGATCGAACGCGAAGCTGCGAGGCAGATTGATGTCGTTGACCAGGCTCGATCCGGTGAAGAAGGAGTCGTGGGTAATGTCGATGCAAGTCAACGAGCAACTCATCACCGCCGACACAACCGGCGTCGTGTCATCGGTCAGGAAGCGCTCGAAGGTTTCACCGCCCCGGGTGGTCGTGATCACCTTCACCGGGGAGGCCGTCGACGGATCCAGCCCGAAGTCGTCTTGGTCAGCCAGTTCCGGAAACATCGTGGCCGGATTGCCGGAGGTAAGGACGCTGAACGCGCCAGGGGAAGTTCCTCCGATGGCTGCCGTGTCAAAGGTAATAGTTGAGCCGTTCCACGTGTCGTTGCCGTTCAGTTTTAAGGACGCCACTGATCGGCGTGGCGTATGCGAGTCCGCCGACGGTCATGGCGGAAAGGACGGCGAGCGTTTGCAACATGGGGTTCTCCGGGAGAAAAGATTTGCGCGCGTGCGATATGTTCCGCACTCTTTCTTATTGACATAAGAGACCCCGCTGCGCCCTGTCAGTTGCCCAATTCACCCCCTTCGCTCGAAAGCGCTTTCCACCCCATCCATGCCGGGTTCCGCACCACCATAAAGTGCTTAGAATCATCGCGATGCCGCGCTGTGGATTTCTTCCCTCTCGACACAAATGTACCAAGAAAAGTGCTTGCATTGGCCGGGGTATTGTGCATGAAAAAAGGCCGTCAAAATTCGGCGGCCTGCCGCTCAAGTTCTTGAATTCTCGCCTCGCCTCTCGGCGCACACACACACTCACCGCCCCAACACCGCCACCCGAAGCTCAGGCGAGGGGCCGTTCTGTGCTACCGCAGAACTGGTCCAATCCCTAGTGCCAGAAGCTGGCTTCGAACACCTCAGTCCGGCACGCCGCGCAGTAACCACAATGACTGCCATCATGATGAACGTCGAGGATCGGCGTAGCGATCAGACGTCCGCAGTTCGGGCAGTTGGCATGCGGTTCGTGCACAGCGTTGGGAAATGAGGTGGAGGACTGGGCTGCGGTTTCCGTGTGCATAGATGCACCTCCAGAAATGTTAATGCAGGATTTATACGCCCGGCCCGGGGGAGCGTCAATGCCGTTCCGTGAGTTTCCTGTGCACAAAAGTGCACGCGCGGACGGGGGTCGCCGCAACCTGCGCGTGGGACGCGAGTTGGAGGACCACATTGCCCGCGAATTTATCTTGCTGACCTGTAATCCTCGCCGGGGCGGCGGCGTCTATCTCGCTGAGACACCACAACTGGCCAACAAAGTCGATGGCGCTTCGGAAGAAGGTCTGGACTGAATCGCCATCACACCGGGAGCCCTGCTCGCAGGGCTCCCGGTTTTGCTTTTGCGGTCAGCGGTTCCAGGCGAGGGGTCCGGGGCGCTCTGCGCCAGGCAAGGCAGAACCGCCCGTTCTACTGGGCGATCACCACCGCCGACGTACTCGTCAACTGCAGCGCGTTCTGCGGAAGAAACGGCAGAACATAGCTGAAGTTGTAACTCACCTGCACCTGCACCACGCAGCCGGGCACGTTGGACGCGCCGGAGACTTTGCAGTTTGCCCCGTCCGCGTTCTCGCCCGTCCAGGTCGTCGCAACCGTAAGCTGGTTCCCTGTGCCGATTCCCACCGGGGCGATGCTCTTCACCATGGCCCTGACGTTGTCGGCGGTCGCCGTGCAGCTCTCCGTGGAGGCCGAAGTGCACGACGCGTTGTTCCAGGTCGATCCGCGCACCATGGCATAGCGGGTCGCCGCCGCAGCCGCGTACCCGACGTAGTGGTCCGCATAGATGGCGCGACAGGCATCGACAATGCCGCCGGTCACCGTCACCAGCAGAAGGACCGCCACGGCGAACTCCACCATGGTGCCCCCGCTTTGGTTGTCGACGGCACGCCGCCCGTGGCCGCGCAGCCGGGACACCCAACCATCAGCCGAATTGGAAGTTAGAGTTTGCATATCAGAACGTAGCCCTCATGCGTGCTTTGCTGGAGATGGGAAGCGATGCCGGAATCCCGGGAATGTGCAGAAGCGGCGAATACGTCGCCCTGGCGTCCACCTCGACATACTGCACCACCCCGGTACTGGTGCACGCGGGCGGCGTCGCCAACAGCGCTGCCGATGCACTGCCGTCGGTGCACTCGCTCCCGTACGTGGCCGTCGGGGTGAAGCCGCTGATGTCGCTCGCATTCAGCAGAGCGGTTGCCTTCATCCCGCTGATATCGGTCGGACTGCTGACGCCGTAGGACGCGCCTGCCTCCGCCGCCGACGCAACCTCCGTCGCTATATAGAAGGCTCGCCCGAAGTCCACCGCGCCCACCAGCAGGTAGAGGAACACGGGCAGCACCAGCGCCAGCTCGATCAGTTGCGAGCCCTCTTCGTTGTGCCATTTTCCCAGCAGCCGGCGAAAGATTCGCTGCCCGGCTCTCTGTGCCATTGCCTGCGTCTGGATCGTCATCATTGCACCAGCACCGATCCGCCGCCCGAAAACGGGCAGCCGTTAGGAATGGAAGATTGATCGTTGGAGAAGGAGCCCCCGCCGGTCAGGGCGAGGAACTCAATGTCCTTGGCAACCAGCATGTTGTACTTCACCGGTAACGAGGCCGCATACAGCACGTTGGCATCGGGAAAGTAGTACGCACCCTCGAGCACCGTATTCCAGCTGGGGGCGCCGATCAGGGTGGCCTGGCTGGTGTTGCCGGGATCCTGGTAGAACAGCACGCAGGCCAAGGGCCCGCTGGTGGGCGCCGACAGGTTCACGCCACCCAGGCTCACCAGCGGCGCGAGGAAGGTGATGCCGCCGTACGGCCCGTAGTTGTAGAACGTAACGCCGGTCCCGGTGACGTTCGACAACAGAGCGATGCTTAGCCCGCCCTGCGGCCCCAGCAGGCCGCCGACGGACTTCAGCGTATACGTCCCCGGCATAAAGGTGACGTTCGCGCCGGCCGCTATCGTGATGCCGCCGCAGTACGCGCCGTCCGGATAGAACGTCGCCGAACCCAGAAGGACGGTGACCGGGTTCGACGAACCATGATATGGCGAACTGGTACTGACGCCGCATGAGGGCATCGTCGGCTTGGTCAGGCCGCTCAGAGGATCGGCCGGGGTGGGCACGGGCATGCCGGTGCGCGGTGTCGTGCTGGGAAGGCACAGCAGTCCCTGAGTGCCGCCGGTCACTTCAACCGAAGGCGCCGAGACCGCCGCAATCAGATTGCAGGAAAGTGCATTCCACGCGTTCGACTCATCGACGATGCCGCACGTGGAGGTGATGGCGGCCAGCACGTCCACGGTAATCGCGTTGCCGCCGGTGGGGTCCAGTGCATAGACGCAGTTGGGATTGGGGGTTCGCTTGGCCTCGGCACGCGCCGGAACGACAAAGCTCCGCCGCCCCAGAAGGCTCGCAAAGAACGTCGGAACCTGTTCCGACGCCACCACCTCTACATAGTTGGTGTTGCCGTGATTGGGATCGGATGCGCCCTGCAGACACGGTGGGTCGTTGACAACAACAACGAGACCCGTGCTTCCGCCCCACCCCGAACAGTCTGCGGTGACCGTCGCGCCCGCGAACCCGTTCTCGGTCATCGCCGTCTTGACCGCCGTCTGCATCGAGGTGCAGCTCTGCCATCCACAGTTGGATACCTGCAGCGCTGCGGCCAGCGCGGCGGCATCGGCCGCGGACTGAAGCCGGCGCTGCGTGAAACGAATGTTTCCCACATCGATCGCAAGCCCTAACGCTGCGATCACTGCAAGCAGGAGAATCGAACTAAGAACCAGGACAGATCCATCCTCGGTTCGAAAGAATTTCATCAAGCGCATCGTGTTTCTCCGGTACTGCTCTGGTCCATTGAAACGGCCGTTGAACATACCGCAGTCTGTTCGAAGAACGTACGCTAGCCCGCCCAATCAGCCATTCACCCTTCGGACCCATACGCCTCCCACACCGGCGTCACTGTCCGGAGCAAACGATCGCCGGTTCACCCGTCGCTGAGACCGCATTTGCCCCGGAAGCACAGGCCGTAGGCTTGAAGTTTCAATAAGTTCCTGACGATGGTTCGGCCTTTGGTAACTCCCATAGTTATCAAGGTAGTGAATGAATTTAATTGCCACTCGGGGAGTGGAAAATCTTTTCCTTTGGCCCCTGAATTGCCGAAAACCCCTATAGGACCCCTCAGGGAGCCCCTGATATACCCTTAAGGTGTTCCCTGTCAGGTTTGTAAGGCCCACATTTTCAATAGAAATTTTTTGATCCCGCCAAACAGGTTTGTAGTCCCCACAGAACCCAAGACATACACGCAGCGCCCCTGGATAAAACCTTGCACATAGGGTGTGCATGTTTTTGCGGGATGGCACCTCCCCTGCAATAGGTATCCGCATAAGGAGACCCACCCCATGAAGTCTTTCCTGCTCTCTCTCGTCCTTGTTGTTCTCGCCCTCACCCTTAACCCGGTAGCCCACGCTGACGTGATCTCCGCAACTCTTAACACGGGCCTCGTCGCCGACGCGCTGGTGGAAACGCCGATCCTCAACGGTGATCAGTTCGTCTACACCAACACCACCCTGGGCCTGCTGTCGAATGGCAGCCTGCTCAACTCGTCTACCTCCGTCTTCACCGCAACCTATGTGGATGTGACCGGTCTGCTCGGCGTACTCAACGTAACCGATGTCTGCACCGACCTCACCATCATCGGACCGGCAGTTCCCTGCCAGGCGTTCGCTTTCTCCTTCACCGATGTGACTCTGCCGATCGCAACTGTGATCGCCAACATTGACGCATCCGTGAATGTGAACGTGGGCGTAGCGGGCCTGGACATTGCTGGTGTGAGCGTCGGAACGGCCTCTGGCCAGATCGACTTCACTGGCCCCCCGCCGCCGAACTCCGTGACGCCTGAGCCCAGCAGCCTCTGCCTCATGGCAACCGGTCTCCTTACCGCAGCCGGCGCCGTGCGTCGCCGCTTCATGGCAGCCCCACCCGCCGCCGCCTAACCTCAACCCATCCGACACACCATTCCCGCATCCACGGAAGGAGCTCAGCGACGAACGAACAATCAATCCGACAACTCGAGCACACCGGTGAGTCGCGGCTGAAAAGACCGCGACTCACCGCTTTTAAGACACGCCCTTCGCATCGAGTTACGGTTCCAACGCCTTCAGCGCTGCCGGACCCAGGCGCTCCGCCAGTTGGGCGCGATACAGACTCGCCGGCTGCACCGCATGTCCCGGCGACTCGATGAATCCCTGCGGCAGGTTCGGGCCCAGGTCGCGCCCGCGAATGCCGATCAGCTTCATCGGCAGGCCGCGTTCGTCGCCGGACGTCCCAATCGACCAGTTCGCCGCGCCCGGCGGCATCTGGATCACCAGCGTCGCCGCCGACGAGTTCCACACCACGCCCCAGCCCATGGTCCAGCCGTGGCCCGTACCCATCTCGCCGCGGTTCATCAAGTCGATCCCGCCGCCGGGCACATGCACGTTTTCGACCAGCAAGCCGGTCGACCAGCGCTGATGCGGCTGCACATGCCCATCGCCGCGAAACGTCGAGTCCATCAGCACATTCGGCCCCTGGTTCCGCGCGCCCGTAATCACGTACATCTCGTCGTTGCCCTCGGAACTCGCACGCAGCACCAGGATCTGGCCGCCGCGCAGCGCAAAGTCCGCCGGCTTGGCCGCGCTGGTGACCGTCGCCGTGTGGTGGAACGCCACGTCCTCCACCGTGATGCGCAGCGTGTTATCACCGACGTCGATGCCTTCGGTCGTGTCGTCCACGGTGAGGTTGCGCACCCACGCATCGCGCACATCCTTCAACTCCGCTGCCTGGTAGAGCTCGCCGTGGAAGTCGGTGGCGCGCGCGGGAGCGGCAATGTGCAGCGACTCGAGGCCGTCCTGCTCGATCGCGCCGGTCACGTCCACCTTCACCACTTCCGCACCCTCGGGCGGCAAGTAGCGGCGGTCGTAGGAATCCGTCAGCGGCACGTCGAGCGTCAGCACCTGGCCCTGTTTAGCGGCGACACTGCGCAGCGTCGCGATCCGCGGGCCCACCCAGGCCTCGTCTTTGCCGTCGCGCGTCATGCGGTCCATCCCCATCAAGTGCAGCCACTCCGGCGTGGTCGTACGCGTGATGCGGATTGTGTCACCGGGCGCAATGCCGGAGGCGTCGTCCAGCGTGATCTCGCGTGCGCCCGAAGGCACGTACGCCTCGGCGATGTGCACCGCCTTGCCCAGCGCCTGTATCTTCTCGCTCCCCGTAATCTGGACGGCGATGTGCGGATCGCCGGTCAGGGTCAGCGTCGTCGCCGGACCACTCCCGCGCAGCACGACTCCGGACGAGGCGATCTTCAGCGGCTGGCTCGCCTGGAACGTACCCGGCCCCAGCAGCACCGCGCCGCGGAATCCATCCTTCCCCAGGGGCAGCGCCGACACTTCGTCGAGCGCCTTCTGGATCGCCGCCGCGTCGTCCGCCCCCGAGGGCGACAGCGTCCGCGCCACCGCCACCTTCGGCAGCGGAACGCCGCCGCCCCGGTAGCCCGCGTAGGAGAAGTCGACAATGCGGTCGCCCGTGGGCAGAGCGCGGTACGCGAGCTTGCCGTTGGCGTCGAGCGCGACCCAGGCTGCCTGGTCTTTCGCGTTGGCCCATATCGCCCCGCCCACCAGCGCCGACGCCACCAACCCACTCGCAACCCAGCTCCGTAAGCGCATAAACGCCTCCGCCCGCCAGCCTATCACCGCGACCCAAAGCGAGTCGGGTGCTCCCACTTTGGTGCATTTAGATCAGCCCAGGCGCAACTCCAACGGTCCATTCGGGTTCTCTCCCTTAGACCGGCATATCCCGACGCATCATGAACTTGCGACGTCCAATCCGGCTCAGCCTTCTGGCGGCAGTCGCCCTCGCGTCTGCGGCCGCGCCGGCGTTCGCCAACTGGCAGCACAATCCTCCGCCGCGGCAAAACCGCCCGGCGCAGGTCAGGCCCAACCGCCCCGCACCGCCGCCCCCC